>Ga0181571_10004082_pt1 | contig 10947 bp, 18 predicted proteins | sample 101ome_17_FD_132440 | JGI IMG/M metagenome (GOLD analysis project Ga0181571, IMG submission 132440) | Coastal salt marsh microbial communities from the Groves Creek Marsh, Skidaway Island, Georgia - 101407AT metaG (megahit assembly) | ecosystem: Environmental > Aquatic > Marine > Intertidal...
CAAGTCACGCATGTCGTTATAGTCAAACAAAGTGTCGTAACTAGAACCATCAGATGTATAAGACAAGCAGTGTATCTTTGTGGCATCATCCAACAAACCATCAGCTTCTATGTCAAATACAATCATGCTGCAATTACACTCCCTTCATACGGTGCTTCCTCACTGAGGATGGTAGTCTCTGGATCATAGTAGACTGATCCTGCTTTACCTAATTTAGCAAACGGTCTGTTTTTGTCAACAATAAAGTCTGTGGTGTTTTGAAGCACCTCATCATCTGACTCAACATCACGTTCAATCTTTATACAGATTATTGCCTCCTCTTCAAGAGACCCTGCATACTTTGTTCTACCATCATCATTAACCTGTGATATAAATACCACACCAATGTTGAGTTCCTTGGCAAGCTGTGCCATGCGTGAACCCAAGGTAGTAAGAGTACTTGTCGCACCATCCACACCTGATTGTGATAGATAAGCAAGACGTTGTACGTGATCAACAAAGATAAAGTCAGCGCCATAAACAGACGCTGCAAGTCTTGTGTAGTCAAGTAACTTAAGAGGATCATCATGGCTACGCATTTCGAATACGATTGTGCGTTCGCCCTGAGTCAACTCCTGTGCTGCTTTGATTACAGTCTCCTCTGAGAAACCATTTTCTTTTGCATCATCCTTGGTTCTAACATTCAGCCCAAGTTGATAGGTAGCCATAGCCCGATACGTTGTAGACTTCATCTCTTCCATGTGAAGTAAAGCTATTCTTGTAGAGTTGTCACGGAGTAGACCAGTCTCAAAGTATCGGATGACTTCGGTCTTACCAGTACCACGAGGAGCTTTGATAAAAGTAAGACCTCCCTTAACCATACCACGTATCTTGTCATCAAGGCCAGCGTGACCAGTGGGTACGTACTCGTAAGGGTTTTCGTTTAAGATTGCTTGTTCAACATCATTGTCAGAACAAAAGAAGTTCTCTGGCGAATAGCGTTGAGGTTTCTTTGCTGCCCACATTAGCTCATTGCCATCTCCTGCTTGCAAGAAGTCGTTAGCATCTTTGTGTTTAGACATCGGAACATACCAAAACTTTTCTGGAAAAGCTTGATACAATTTGTCAGCAGCTCTGCGACCTGCATCATCTAGCTCACCTGCATAAACAATTTCTTTAAAGGACGACAAGTAAGCATGGTTATGCTTTACAAACTTTTCACCAATAGATGCGCTGGGCAAAGACTTTACAGGAAAGGTCTTGCCAAGGATCTGATATAAGGATGCAGCATCAAACTCACCCTCGGTTAGATAAATGCGTTGGCTTGTACCTGCGTTAAACTCAGGGCCAAATAAGAAATGCATACCAAGTCCTTTGTCTTTCATCCAAGACTTAGACTTGTCGTCGTACAATCTGTACTTAACTGTGTGAGGATACTTGTAAGCATACCGTACAGGTCTGCCCTCACCAGTCTGTATTTGTATTCCGTATAACTCGCAGACATCTGGATCAATACCACGGATGCCCTCGTAAGTCATACCATCTACGGATATGTCCATTGGGTTTCTCCTCTCTTTCAATGGGTACTCGGACTTAACCCAATCAAAAACTTCTGGCATGTTCTTCATTGGATAAGAGTTACCGCAAGAATGACAGTGACCAAAGCCATCATCATTCCAATTAAATGCATCGCTCGAACCGCACTCAGTATACGGACAAGCTAGGTGTGGGTTGTCGTTGTTAGACATTGATCTTCACCCTCTAACCCTTTCTTTATAAGCTCAATAAAACCAAACTCAAATATTTGGCTACGAGTTTCTTCACTCATTTCTATAGTCAGTGTAGCTGAACCATCTTCATGTTCACTAACTTCTAAAACTTTTATTTCACCAGTTATAATTTTATCTGACACTGTTTTTTAACCCCCTGATTAAAGATGCTTTTCTTTCTTCTGGATTCATGGGACGGATAGCATCATCTAAGTAATCTACAATCATGCCAGTGTTCCAGTTACTACACTCAGCCTCAGCTTCTTCAATAGTATCAAACAACTTAGGGTCGTCATGACTAGTTTTACAAGGCCAACTATTAGGAACATACATGATGTCTCCATCAACGTCAATAAGAACTGCATACTTCATTTAATATTCCTCCGTTGCATGTACATCATCTAATAAACCACAAGAGCATTCATTCTCTTTTAACTTAGCAATAGTTTTATATGCTTTTTGCAACTGACTCTGTAAATCTTTTACGTTCTTCTCTAATATATCTATCTTTCTAGATATTGCAAGAATTATTTTTCTATTCTTTTCTGCCTCCATTTCATCTGGTAACATTTAACTCTCCTTTATGCAGACTAATTGTGTTTGTATTTCGTCTACTTGATCTTCATAATAATCAAAACCCTTGAAGCAATCGTACATTGAAACATACTCTTCAACCTTTTCCACATAGGGTTGGCCGTTGTATATATAAACAAGAACTAATATCCATTTCATTCTGCGTACATCCTCAATGCTTCCCAAGAAGCTGGGAATAGTTTCATCATTACATCTTCAACCTGTTCAGCAACAAGCCTTGTTTCGTATTGTGAGTCATCCTTTAAACGTAGACCGCACATCTTTGCAAATGCATACAAGCTACCTGACCAGTACCACTCAGTCATCATTGACTGTGGCAATACCATACGTGCTTGTTCTGGACACACACCTTCCGATAATAACCGTGTATACAATCTAGCACAGTCAAAGACCTCCCTACAATCTTGATCTATTTCTATTGTACCTTCGCTACCTTGTTTCTTATCTGCACTGCGTTTACGCCATAATTCAGGCTCGTAAAACTCAGGATCACTATCTACGTAACGCTTACTAATTTCATTCCAAGGCATATACTCATGCTTAACTAGCTGTCGTGCTACAAACACTGGCGCTTTGACATGAAAGGTAGCAAAGGCATGGTTGAATGGTGACTTGTGGTTGTGCTTGGCAAGATATTGAATAAGCTTTTTATCTTTTGCACTAAGAATAAACTTACCCTTTACCATGTCAATACATTCTAACTTAGATTGTTTACCAAAGCTAACTCGTGCTGAGTTTACCACAGTAAGATCATCACCCATGTGATTAATATAAGTTGCCTTAATCATTATTTCCATGCTCCTTCTTCACAGAATATTCCGCAGTCAACATCATAATCTTTCATCTTATGTCCTTTTGCTTTAGGGTCAAGGTCTTCTAAAAAAATTCTTACGTTCTTAACTCGCACTAATCTAGCACCAATTTCTTTAGACTGTTCCATTCTATCTTTAAATATCTCAGGATGTTTTTCCCTAACAAAATTCCAATAGGTAGGTGATGTAGCTTTAACACATCCGATGCAGTTAGCATTAGAATAACCGTTAAGGTACAAGCTAGGCAACCTTATCCCTGCGTCCATAATTATATCAAAGCAGTGTTGTTTAGTGTAACCCTTATCTATCAGGGGTGTAAGTAAACTTTCACGCTCAGTCATTCTAAATCTATCTGCCCTGCCCTGTTCTTCTGCCGTAAACCCAAGCACAGTCCAGTCAGGTTTGTGTATTGCTTCCCAATCTTGTCTGGGTTTCTTCTTAAGTTCTTGCGTACATGGTGCGCCACTAACTCCAGACATATATTTTCTATCATCCCATACTTCTTTTACAGAACCTTTAGGATACCTGGCAGATCTTACATGTTCTATCGGATGATCTAACCAATCCTGAACATCACGTAAAAATCTTTGGTTGTCCTCACCTTCTTCAAGAATAGGATTGTTAAGGATATGAATATCATTATCATTTCCGTAGGTATCTAAAGTAACCTTAGCTGCTACAGCAGATGCAGCACCGCAAGAAAACCACACAGCTATCTTTTGGTCTTTCATCATTGTCTTTGTCTCCTCTCAAGAGCATTGCTTGCAGTTTTGAAACTGAATTTATTATACGGATTTAGACTTGAAACATTCTTGTGGCCAGACACTGACTGAATAGCTAGATGATCTACTCCGCTTTCAATCATCTGAACTATAGCAGTCTTACGTAGATCCCCCACTCTCAGCTCGTCAGGAAGCCGTGCAATAGCCTTTACTTCTCCAAGCAGGGCAGTCATCTGCATAACTGTTAGGGGCTTGTATGCACCGTCTGAGGGCTTGTGGTGAGGGACTACGTATTCTTGGAAGTCCAAGTCTTGTTTCTGCTGAGATAACATCTCAAATAAATTATCTGGTATTGGTAATTCTACGGTAGCACCACGCTTGCTTTGCGTGATAGTAACCTTGCGTTGCTCTAGGTCTACGCTATCCCATGTAAGATTGCGTATGTCCACAGGACGTTGACCCCACTCATAACACATCAACACAATAAGTCCAATGCTACGATAATCAAAATTAGTAAATGCGACATCAAGAAAATCCATAACCTGATCGTGAGTCCATACGACAGAACGAGGGGTAGATGATCTCTTCTTAACTCTTGCCATTGGATTGTACAACAGTACATCAGTGGACACGAGATGGTTCATGAGAACGGAGAACACCCTTGCGTTATGGTTCGCATTGGAGGTAGAGGTTTCCGCTTCCCATGTATCGTATATCTCAATGCACATCAGAGAGTTTATCTTATCAACTCTAACATTACCAAGTGTCTTTCCCATAATAGACATACGACAATAAGATGCCAGATTGTACTCGTAGTTCCTTTGAGTGGAGCGAGAGAGTGAAAGGAACTGACGAGTCCTTAAGTATTTATCTACAGCATCTTTTAATTTCATATTTTTCCTATCCAGTGTGTACAGTCATCGTGTGGGTCGTCTGGTCGTTGATACACTTCCATAGTAACCCCTTCCATACTTTAAGTTTAACTTTAAGTACTAATAACTCTTATATTAGAATTATTAAAACACCCTTAGTTATACTTAAAGTATTATATAGAGGCAAACTAAAAGTGTGTCAAGTGCGACAGGTTGTCACATATACCTCCTTGATACATAGCCATCCATGTAAGAGTTGAAATGGCTGTTGTCCTCTATTTGGCATTCTTCCATTAAGTCATATGGATTGAAGCCATACTCAGCAAGCATTTCTGCAATGGCATACGGGTAGTCTAGAACTAGGCTGTGTATTGCATCTACATTCTGTTGCTCCACCTCGTAACCCCTTGAAACTCCAGCAGTTTTTCTATAGTAATTACCATACTCTACTACACTAGGATCACGAACAAACACTAGCTTTGACCAGTCAGCAGACTCTAGTTTAGCCACAAGCTTATCAAGGTACAGCAGGTCTTGTGTCTCGTTGACACCATGCTGACCATAGTAACCAACACTGATATTAGTACACTCAGAAACAACCATTGAGTACTCGTTGCTGTCTGTGTAAGAACCATTGCTATCAGCCACAAGCTCTGGCATATTGAGTGCATCAGCAAAAGACTGGGCAAACTCATCTGATGCAGTACGCAACCCCATTTGGTGAGTAATCACTGAGCTGTCACCATACCTGTCAAACGAGATCACTGCTTGAGTATCTGCCAACCATGCAGGGTAGTCAGTGACAAGTGCAGAGCTACCCTTACAGCCAACCTCCTCAGCTGCATGAACAACGTACGTACCCTCAATACCTGACTCAATCATACACAGCAGTATGTATACGCCAGTGGTACAATCAGCACCAAGACAGCTAGAAACTTTACTGTCAGCCACTGAGACTACATCATTAGAAACAATAAGCTTCTGCATACCCTCTTGTTTGTGTACCGTATCATGGTGTGCAGTAAAGCATATCTTTGGTTGATCACCAATGTGCAATATGTAATTACCATGTTCATCAGGTAAACCAAACACAGGTTCGAGAAACCTTTTACAAAACTGTCGTTGAGTGACAGTACCCTCTGGCCGCATGTAACGCAGCATTTCAATTATACTATGCATCTTTACTCTCTCCTTTTATCCATAGTCCACTATCATTATCTAAGACATAACCTGCCTCTTTAGCCTCATCTTTTGAGACTGATTCTGTATCACCATGCTCGTCAACAACATCTGCAAACTCATCATTAGGATACAACTCGCCATCCCATGCTGACCAAAAGTAATCATCAAGATCAGCGGATGAAATATACTCATCTTCATACTCACAGTAGTGTGCACAATCAACATGCCAGTACTCGTGATCTGAACACATAACAAAGTTAGTACCATCTTCAAGTACCCACTGCGCAACAGTCTCCTCACACCTGCGGTCATGTCTCCAGAAGTAAGCAGTACCTGTCTCATTATGGTGTACAGACTCACCTGCCCAATCACAGTAGTAATGATCATCATGGTAACAATCAGGGCAATAGTGTTGATTATTGTACTCAGAGTAGTAATAATCATCCTCTGATACACCGCAGCCACACGACTCACAATTTGTATACGCAGAGCCAAGCACACCATTGTACTGGCTTGCATCAATCTCACCATAGTTGCTGACCACAAGATATTTACCACATTCAGACTCTTCTAAAGACTGTGGAGATAGATCAATGTATGGCGCAATGTATCCATCCTCATAGTCACGACGAGAAAGCCTTGCACCTATCCAAGAAGATGATCCAAACTTTACTGCACCGATAGTTTCTAGGTGATTGATAATCATATCAATAGCTTGCTCAGATACACCATACACAGGGCTAGGTTGTGGAAAGCCACTGTCATGTTTCTTGTAGACAACACAGCGTCCTCCAATCAAACCATCCTCATCAGTAACATAGATAATATCAAAGTCACCACTGGCATATGCCTCAGCAGGATGCATTGGTAGATGCTCGAAGTCATATCGCATACAACTGTGAGCTAGATGCTTGCGCCAACAACTTGTGTGAATGTTCTCAGTCTCTGACTGAACACCTGCATACGCAAGCTTGAAAGACTCAGCATCACTGGCTGTATGTACTATAAATGTACGAGGTGCAAATTTCTGCAAAAACTCATCAGTAAGTTGAATAATAACCTTGTGTTCAAGCTCAGGAAACATCAAGCTGAATGCACGACCAGGTTTCATGGCTACCTCACGACCATCATCACGATCTTTGTGTGATTGATAAACTGTAATCTTACCCTTGTATTGTTTAGAACGTCTGGCATTGAATGCACGTAGACGAAAGGTAGGTCTGCAAGTATGGCCTAGAAAAGGTATCTTTCTCTGCAACCAGTCCTGCAAGTCAATGTCTGCTGCATGAAACATATCAAAAGATTTGTAGTCGCCCCACTCACGAAGCACTGGATCTACTTCATCAGGATCTTCACGATACTGTTTCTTGACGACAAAACCATACTTAGTTGGTTGAACGACATAGACAAACTTACCATCGGCAAGCTGCACGTTACCACCAACAAGTACAGTGGGCTTGCCATCTGCATCATTAGCCCACGTGACATTGTCAAACATGTGTGGTTGGTACGGAACCAAACCACTAAAGATGGTATCACCATACTTTTCTTTGATAGCATCACCATCTACAGGAACAAGAGTATAATTAGCCATATCAATACCTCCATTGTGGCTCCTCACCCCAACGCCAAGTCAAAGTGATATTACGTTCTTTCCAACGATCATTCATGTACATACGATACGCTTGATGCACATCATCAACATCTGAATAATCAACTCCACGTTCTAAGTTTCTAGCACAGTTAGCAAACTCTGTCAACTCCTCATTCGGAAATTCACCATTGTCTACATACTGTTGAAACAAAGGAATAAGTCGGGCAGACTTATGTGCGCCAGACTTCTGATTGAATAGCCAACTCATGTGACTAAGCAGCCACTTGAAGTTAGCACGAGATCGCCTTGCCCATTTACTGCATGGGTGATTGATGTACGCCAATTTGTACACAGGCAAGGTTGTGTCAGGATCAAGCCAACGTACTGCGGTGGACAACATCTGAGCAGACTCAAGAATCATCTTGTTCTTGCGGACATCATCCAACCACAGTGCGGATTGCATCGGACACTTGTCGAATGCGAATATATTCATTACACCTCCATGAATAGTGCTTTTACAGATTTCAGTAGTCTGGCATCTGCCTCTACTTTTTCGAGTCGTTGTTGCAACTCTACTACTTGAGCCTGTAACTGACCATTCTCTTTCTTAGTGATCATGAAGTTTTTACGATCACGCTTCTGCAAAGTAGGTTGCAACTCCTCAGTATACAAATTGTAATTAAAGAATTTGTTACGATACCCAAGAGCATTACGCCATCTGTGTAAACTCTTTCTAGTAATACTATACTTGGCAATGGTTTGATCGCCAGTATGATTGTCGTAATACTTGCAAACCTCATGTTTGAACTCAATCGGAAATCTTGCACGTTTGTCCATGATACTTACTCCTCTACACGAACGTTGATTATACCCTGCTTACGCAGAGCCTCAATAGTACCATCAACCGCACCATGCGGAAGGGTACACACTAATACGTCATCGACGTATAACTTGACAGGCCTATACATCTCTCACCATACGCCTGACTGTTTTCTCCACTAACTTTACCACGCCATTTGGTAGGTGCAACTCAAGCTCCATCTTATAGCGTCCAAAGTCAATATCACGATTCATCATACGACATACAATGTCGTTGAGGCAAACGCCAGTCTCATCATTTACCATCACATGAGAATGATCTTCCTTCTCATACCATCCAGTAAGCAATACACTCATACATTCAGCTCCTTTTCTGCATTAATTTCTCACAAATTCTACGGTCAGTAGATATGATGATGATCTTACCGTTATCACCATACAATATCCATTTCTTACCACGTTGTACTAGAGTCATTCCTTTCTTCTTTCACGAAACTCTACCTCATAGCCACGCTTTTCCCACCTAGCTTTCGCAAGCTTCATAGACCGCCCAGCTTCTTCACAATCGCCATCATACGGGCCAGTGTCGAAGATGACCTCACCATCTTTATTCAGCACAAGCATAGCGTAGTTCATTACATTCCCTCCTCTACATAAACGTGTGGCCTGTTGTTTTCATCCAATACTAAGATGGCATACTTTGCCTCATGTATTGGTTCATGAGTTTCCACATCGTAAAAATAACCGTACTTGTACGGATCATACTTAACTCTTTTTAATCCGTCAATATCTGGTTTTGCATCCAGAGTTTTCATCTCACCTTTTAAAAAGGCATGGACATTCTTTTGCTTATCTCTAAGCACAGCTGCCCTACCACCTGCTCGTACCACAAAAATTGGTTTATCAACTTTCACAGCTTTTGCATATGATACAGGCACACTCTTTGCACGGATAGAATATATCCGTTTATTAATGTTGTAGTAAATTTCTCTGATCACGTTATTACACCTCCTAGCATGTAACCCCATGTAAACATAAGTACACACGAAAGTAAATACCCACCAAACACAACCTTGTCATGCTTACGTTTTTGTTTTCTGGTCATCTTACACCTCCTCATTATTTGGGCATAGGAAAGCACCCCATGTAATCACAGGGTGCTTACGCAATACTCACGCAATGATAGCTTTGAGTGCTTTGATCTTGTCAGCATCGACAACATCACCATCTTGCAAACCATCTTGACGCCGTTTGTCCGCACGTGCAATCAGTGCAGCAATCATGTCGTCAAGGTTCATGGGTTTGTACTCAGGTTCTTTCTTGAACTCCCAAAACGGCGTAGCACACGCAGCCTTAGCATCATCAAGAGCAATCTTGGTACGCTTGGCATGATAAGCGAAACACGAGTTGTCAGCGTCCCACACGAATGTAGCGAAAGCCTCAACCCACGCTTTGAAAGCATTAGCACGAGCCATACTAGGTATAGCTTCAAGCAATGCGTTCATCTGGCGAACAGCAACAGACACGTCACTGCTCTCATGCCAACGACGAACGATAGAACAAGCGGTGCGGTGTATGTCATTTTGAATAGACTTACCACGCTTACCGATTGAAACAATCATGTCGTCAATCTTTGCATCAGTTTTGATAAGAGAAATATTAGCCATGTAAACCTCCAACGATATAGCCTAACACCATGCACTCACCATGAATGCACAGTGCGAGCTATACCGTAGGCCACACACAAACCACAGTGTATGCGGCCTATGGGTTTACTCACACGCAATGGGTGCAGGTCTCAGCTTTTATCCCATTGCATTTATGAAACTCAGAGAATTGGCGGCATGTGGGTTGACAGGCATCGCATAGCATCGCTGGCAATTTTCAGCTGACGCACTAGCATTGATGCAAACGCACCACAATAACCAAAACTCGCAAGCCTTACCGTCACCCCTAGAACGCACCAAGAATTAGGCACACGCTAGGACTTACAGCACTATCTTATTGGGCAGCACCACACCACCACCGATAAGGCATTGAGCCACTCTCGAAAGAGTGTACTATAGGCGTTGGATGGTCTAGACGTACTCCCCCAATCCATCACAGACGGGATACAATCTATAGTCCAACTATGGTCAAATCTGAGTTTTGACTAACTCGTATTTGATGAACCTAGAATAACGAATAGAACCAAGAATAAAACAAAAAAGAATTGTTTAAAATCAATAGGTTATAAAATAGTTTATATTCAACAAAATGAATATGACCACCAAGTTCTGGCAATGTTCTCATTCTGTTCTATGTTAGTGATTCGTTCCTGATTCGTTCTCTTATTATATATAATGTGTATCAAAATTAGGGGGTATATTCTAGAATATGAATATTTGAATATGTTGTGCATCCTAGTTGCGAATGATTCGCAATATCAATAATACCTTACTCTTTTTGTAGGATATAACGTGTTAGATAATGTTATATTGTATAAAATACATAATAAAAACAATAACTTAACCCTAGAAAACCCTGTCATATTCAAACATTCGAATACTTGAATGTGTTGCTTGGGGTAGGCATGGGCCATACGGGGGGTGTACGTTGCGTATA
>Ga0181571_10004085_pt1 | contig 10945 bp, 10 predicted proteins | sample 101ome_17_FD_132440 | JGI IMG/M metagenome (GOLD analysis project Ga0181571, IMG submission 132440) | Coastal salt marsh microbial communities from the Groves Creek Marsh, Skidaway Island, Georgia - 101407AT metaG (megahit assembly) | ecosystem: Environmental > Aquatic > Marine > Intertidal...
TCGACACCGAGCCGTACGCGCAGAAGCGCGACGCGTCGGTGAACGAGGCGGCGCGGGCGTTGGGCGTGGAGGTGCACGCGCCGGTATCGCACACCCTCTGGGACTTGGACCGGCTCCTCGCCAGATGCCCGAGGGGCGAGCCCCCAACCGCGTACGCCTCCTTCCTCAAGATCGCGCACGGGCTCGGGCCCGTCCCACCTCCCGCGCCGGACGTGCCGTCGATCACGCCCCTGAGCGGTGACGCGCCGAGTGAGGACGGGAAGGACCTTGTCGACGCGCTGAGGGACGTCGTCACCGGCTCGGGCATCCCGTCGCTGGAACGACTCGGGTACGAATCGATCAAAGACGGCGAGGGCTTCCCGGCGCGGGGCGGCGAGACGGAGGGTTTGGCGCGGCTACGCAAGATGCTGGCCAGGACGACGTACATCGCGGAGTTTAAGAAGCCGCAGACGAACCCGACGACGTTGTGGACGCCGGTGAGAGCGGGTAAGGAGGGTAAGGCGGGCGGGAAGGGCAACCCCTTCGACGCGGCGAAAAAGTCGGCAAAGTCAGAGTCTGCGACGACGGCGGAGGCGTTCATGGCGCCGTCCACCACGGCGTTGTCCCCGTACCTCAAGTTCGGCTGCGTGTCCCCGAGGACGTTCTGGCACGAGCTGCGCGCCGTGCTGGACGTTGAGCTCGAGGGAAAGCACAGCAAGCCCCCGGAGTCGCTCGAGGGGCAGCTGCTGTGGCGGGAGTTTTACTACCTCGCCGGGTACGGCACTCCAAACTACGACCGGATGGCGGGGAACAGGATATGCCGGCAGATCCCGTGGACGTGGGACGAGGAGAGGCTCGCGGCGTGGGAGGAGGCGAGGACGGGCTTCCCGTGGATCGACGCGTGCATGATGCAGCTGAAGCGGGAGGGATGGATGCACCACCTCGCGCGTCACGCCGTGGCGTGTTTTTTAACCAGGGGCGACTTGTTTGTGCACTGGGAAGCGGGCGCGGCGGTTTTCGACCGCGAGCTGGTGGACGCGGACTGGGCTCTGAACAACGGCAACTGGATGTGGCTCAGCTGCAGCTGCTTCTTCTACCAGTACTTTCGGGTGTACGGGCCGGTGAGTTTCGGCAAGAAGTACGACAAGGAGGGGGCGTACATCCGCAAGTACTTACCCCAGCTCAAGGACATGCCGGCCAAGTACGTGTACGAGCCGTGGACCGCGCCGATTGAGGTGCAGAGGAAGGCTGGGTGCGTGGTCGGCGTGGACTATCCGGCACCCATCGTGGACCACGCGGTGGCGTCGAAGGAGTGCATCGAAAAGATCGCGGCGGCTTACAAAGCGCACAAGGATGGAACCGCGGGGAGCATCGTCGCCGCCGGGAAGAAGCGCAAAGCCGGCGAGTGAGTCTGAGGGCTTTTAAAACTTAGACTACTTTCGTTTGACGTAGGCGAGTACGGGCGCGGTGTGAACCAGGTCCGCGTTGAACACCGCCTTCGCCGTCCACTCCCCGAGGTCGACGAACGACGTGACGAACGCCTCGCTCCGCGCGACGCCGAGCGCTTTCGCGTCCGTTTTCTTCGAAGGTTTCTCCGCGAGCAACCCGGGTCGCGAGACTATCCACTCCAGGTCGTCCATCTCTCGGTACACATACGGCACCAGCGCGTGGTTATCCGATACCATGCCCTTGATGCACATCAGGGGCGACATAAACGTGACCATGAAGGTCTTGAAGAAGTACGATGGATCTCGGTACAGCCTCGTGTCCACGCTCATCGCGCCGGTTTGTATCAAAACGCGCTTCAGGCCAATCTCGCGCATCGTCTCGGCGATGGCTCGCACCGCGGGGAGCAGCATCGGTTTACCCGCGAGGATCTGGAAGGCTTTTGGCTTACCCGCGCATTCGATGATGACGTCACCGTTGGCGTGTGACAGACCGCTGTCGCGCACGGCGCTCCGCACCGCGTTCAGGTCCGTGAGGTCGCCTTCGAGAACCTTCAATTTGTCCTGCATGAGCGCGGGAGAGACCCCGACCTCGCCCAGGACTGAGCGGAGCTTGTCGGGGTTGCGGACGAACGCGATGACGTCATGGTCGGCTTCAAGCGCGAACTTGGCGACGTACCGGCCGGTTTGGCCGGAACCGCCGAAGAGGAGCACCTTGGGTGGCGCCATGCGTCGTGTTGTGAGCGGCGCAGCACCAGTTCGTCGCGTTATTTCTTTTGGCTCGCGTTATTTCGTCGCGTTATCGAGAAATAGTTAACAACGCGGTCCGCAGAGTATGAGCGCCCTGTCCTCGGTGCCAAGCCTCGCGACCCGTCCCTTCCGTCGCGCCGGTTCGACTCACCCTCGCAAGTATCGCTCGCCCGTCGTCATGAGCGCGCTCCCCAAGATTACGTACTTCAACGGAGTCGGACGGTGCGCTTCACCTCCAAATGCCGATACACGGAACTCACCCACGCGTCCTCGTCCCCGCATCGCAGCGTATTCGGCCTCCGCGTCGCCATGTTCAAAGCTTTCGGCAAGGACGGCTGGATCGATGAGCGGCTCCAGTTCCCAGAGTTCAAGGAGAGGAAGCCAACCCTCCCGCTCGGTTACCTGCCGGTCCTCTCGATCGACGAGGAGATTTTCACGCAGACCGAGCCCATGGTCCGGTGGGCCGCTAAGATCAGCGGTCTGTACCCCACCGACCTCAAGGAAGCCATGAGGGTGGACGAGGTGTGCGCCGTAGCTCACGAGGTGCTGTATAAGTGCCCTTTCGACGCCGATGAGGAGGTGAAGAAGGCCAAACGTTTGGAGTACGCGGAGGGTCGAATGCTCCAAAACATGAGCTACATCGACTCCAAGCTGGCCGGATCGAGCAACGGGTTCCTGCTCCCGGGCGGCATCTCGATGGCGGACCTGCAGGTGTACATGGTGGTACACATGATCAGGACCGGGAACTTCGACCACATCGAGCCCGAGTACGTCGACAGGTTTCCAAACATATGCAAAAACGCCGCCGCGTTGGACGCCGATCCGCTCATCGTGGAGTACAGGGCCCACTACCCCAACTGACGCGATGCCTTGAGTCTTATTAGCACGACTGATGATACACGTTGCGATTACAATGTCGACGAGCGTCGACGCTCGAGTCGACGGACCGCGACGGGTCACCGCCGGGTCGCCTCCTCGTGCAGGAGCTGCTTCGCGCTCTTCTTCCCGCTCTGCGCCTTGGCTCGCTCGCGCTCGATGGCCATCTTATAGAACGGCTCCGTCGGCGGCTGCACGGGGTCCAGGCTCGGCTTCACCCTCTCCACCCCGTCCTCATCGATGTACGTGGGCAGGTCGTAGCTCATGTCCGAGTCGTAGGCGTCGATTCCCCCGCACGACACGAACGGGACGATGCACTCGGTGGGCCAGCCCATCGTGCCTAGCGCGTTTCCGTGCGCATCCTCCTGCAGCATCCCTTTCGCCCTCTCGTGCAGCACCCTCGACAGGTCGTCCGGCTCGAACCCCTCGGGAGGGGAGTACTCCTGGCACACGACGAAAGCCTCGATGGACGAGTTCCTCGAGCTCTTGGGCTTGGCGCACGTCACCTGCTTGAAGAACAGCTTGAGCTGGGAGTACAGGAGCGCGACGTCTTTGCCCCTGAAGATCTTCGCGACGTAGACGCCCCCGTCCGCGAGGATGTGCGTGCACACGGTGAGCCCCGCGAAGACGAGCTGGGCCTGCATGAACTCGTCCATGTCGTGGAGTCCGGTGACGTCCGGCGCGCCGTCGCTGATGACCAGTTCCGCCTTGCGCCCGTCCGTGAAGTGCGCGAGGATCTCCTCGACCTTCGACATGGAGGTCATGTCGCCCTGGATCGTGGTGATGCCCTCTATCGGGGCCATCGGCTGCAGGTCGATGGCGATTAGCTTGGGCATGTCCTCATCAGATAACCCCTTCTCCTTCGCGGGGAGGTAGATGCGCCTGGACAACACCTGCGACCAGGACCCGGGCGCCGCGCAGAGGTCCACCACGTTCTTGACGTTCTTCAGGATGCCGAACGAGTCGTCGATCTGCAGCAGCTTGAACGCGGATCGCGCGCGCCATCCCTCCTCCTTGGCCTTCCTGTAGTATATGTCCCTCTTATCCTTCGAGGCCTTCCCCATCTCGCGCTCCCCGTGATTAAAACACACCGACCAGTCCCGCGCGGAGGAGGAGTGGGCGTCCGTGTTCCTCAAAACCGCACCTTCCGGAACCGCCGCCGCCGCCGCCGACTCAAGCCGGAGGAGAAAATCGCCGGTGCCCTCGCCCGCCAGAGCGCAGGCGCGTCCGCGTTGAGAAGTCCGGCGGCAGATTTCACACGAGAGGGCCACCATGCGGAAGAAAGTGGACCAGCGCATCCGCACGCTCGTCGAGAACGGCGTGAAGCTCAACGAGCGCTCCATGTTCGTCGTCGTGGGCGATCGTGGGCGCGAGCAGGTGGTTAACCTGCACTACATGCTCTCGAAGGCGACGGTGAGGTCCAGGCCCAACGTGCTGTGGTGCTATAAGAAGGAGCTGTACCTCTCGTCGCACAAGAAGAAGCGCGTGAAGCAGATCAAGAAGATGGTGGCGCGAGGCCTGATGGACGCCGAGAACGAGGACCCGTTCTCGCTCTTCGTCGCATCCACCGACATCAAGTACACGTACTACGCCGACACGCAGAAGATCCTCGGCAACACCTACGGCATGGCGGTGCTCCAGGACTTCGAGGCGCTCACGCCGAACCTACTCGCGCGCACCGTGGAGACGGTCGAGGGCGGTGGCATCATCGTGCTGCTGCTGTCAAACATGGAGAGCCTGTCGCAGCTGTACACCATGACGATGGACGTGCACTCGCGATTCAGGACCGAATCGCACCAGCACGTCGTCGGCCGGTTCAACGAGCGATTCATCCTCTCCCTGGGGTTCTGCCCCACGTGCATCATCATGGACGACGAGCTCAACGTCCTCCCGATCTCGTCCCACGTCCAGAACCTCCAGCCCGTCGGCAACGACACCGAAGTCGGCGCCGAGTCCGAGGATCTCAAGGAGCTCAAGCAATCCCTGGAGGGAACCGACCCCGCGGGCGCTCTCGTGTCCTGCTGCAAGACCCTCGACCAGGGTAAGGCCGTCGTCACCTTCCTCGACGCGGCGTCGGAGAAGACGCTCAGGTCCACCGTCGCGCTCACCGCCGCGCGTGGACGCGGTAAGTCCGCGGCGATGGGCATAGCCGTCGCGGGTGCGGTGGCGATGGGATACGCGAACATCTTCGTCACGTCGCCGTCGCCGGAGAACCTCAAGACGTTCTTCCAGTTCATCCTGAAGGGATTCGACGCGATGCAATACAAGGAGCACCTCGACTACGACATCGTGGAGTCGTCGAACCCGGCGTTCGGCAAGGCGATCGTGCGGATCAACGTCCACAGGGCGCACAGGCAGACGATTCAGTACATCCTGCCGCAGCACGCGGAACGAGCGTCATCCGCAGAGCTCTTGGTCATCGACGAGGCCGCCGCGATCCCCCTGCCCACGGTGCAGGCTTTACTCGGCCCTTACCTCGTGTTCCTGTGTTCCACCGTCAACGGGTACGAGGGCACCGGCCGGGCGCTGTCGCTGAAGCTCATCTCCAACCTGCGGAGGGAGGCGGCGGGGGTGGCGAGAGCCGGTGACGCCGGTGCGGGGGGCGGCGGGCGGCTCCTCCGCGAGGTTTCCCTCGCCGAGCCCGTGCGTTACTCGTTCGGCGATCGCATCGAGGCGTGGCTCAACGGGCTGTTGTGCCTGGACGCGGCGGATCACACCCCGCCGCTGACGGGGCACCTGCCACCGCCGTCCGATTGCGAGCTGTACGAGGTCAACCGAGATACCCTCTTCAGCGCGCACAAGCCATCGGAGACTTTCCTGAAGCGGATGATGTCGCTGTACATCGCGAGCCACTACAAGAACACGCCGAACGACCTTCAGCTGATGGCGGACGCGCCCGCGCACAGGCTGTTTGTCCTCCTGGCGCCGCCCAAGAGCGCGTCGGTTCTCCCGGATATTCTCTGCGTGGTCCAGGTTGCTCTCGAGGGCGCCATCAACCGCGCCAGCGCCTCCTCCGCGCTCGCCGCGGGCCAGTCCCCGCAGGGCGACCTCATCCCGTGGACCGTCGCGACGCAGTTCCAGGACCCCGAGTTTCCCTCCCTCACCGGCGCGCGCGTCGTTCGCATCGCCGCGCATCCCGACCTCCCCGGCCAGGGATACGGCACTCGCGCGCTGCAACAGCTTCACGCGTACTACGAGGGTAAGCTCACGAATCTCACCGAGACGGACGTGCCGGCGCAGACGGAGGCGGTCCGCGCGACGCCGGTGACCGCGGACGGCGGCTTGCTCCAGGAGCAGCTGGAACCGAGGTGCGAGCTGCCGCCGCTGCTGTGCCCGTGCGGGGATCAACGCCCGGAGCGGTGCCACTGGATCGGCGCGGCGTTTGGGCTCACGGATTCGCTGCACAAGTTCTGGTCCAGGCAGGGGTACCGGCCGGTGTACCTGCGCCAGACCCCGAGCGACGTCACCGGAGAGTTCTCCGCCATCCTCATACGGCCGCTCGACCACGAGGGTAACGACGAGGAGGACGGGGAGATGACCACGGCTCCCGAGTGGCTCGTCGCGTTCAACGCGGATTTTAAGCAGCGGTTCACCGCTTTGCTCGGGGGCGCGTTCAGGGACGTCGCACCGGGCCTCGCGCTGTCGGTGCTCGCTCCCAAGCTGAACTTTGACGATGACGCCAAGGCTGAGGGTGCGCCCGCGTCCGCGGTGCGTCGCAGCGACGGGCAGCCCATAACCGCCCACGACGTCAAGCGACTCGAAAAATATGCTCAGAGCCTGGTGGACCACCACCTCGTGGCCGATCTGGTGCCGCCGCTCGCCAGGGCGTTCTTCGCGGGACAGATTCCCACGACCATGTCCTACTCGCAGGTTGCCATCTTGCTTCAGCTGGGTCTGCAATACAAGGAGATGGACGACGTTGCGAAGGGCTTGGGTCTGCCAACGCCGCAGGTGATGGCTCTGTACAACAAGGCGATGCGAAAGCTTTACACCGCGCTGAGGACCGCAAAGGAGAGGGAGGTCGAGGCGGCGATGCCGCCCGGGAGCGTGCCGGAGCTCAAGCCGCACGCGGTCGGTCTCGATGAGGACCTCGAGGACGGGTGAGTGGATTTGATCGCCCCGGAAGTTATTTTCTCCCACTCTCAAACCCAATTTTTTTTCGCGCTCGGCTCGCGGAGGTGATGATAAAGTTCGAGACGACTGACGGCATCGGGCGGGCGCCACCGTGTATTCGGGGTTATAAGTCCTCCCGGGCCCCGGACCGTGACGATCCAACCAAAGCTCAACAAGTCTGATCCGCGAGTCTGATCGCCCTCGGCTTTTCCCCGGAAACAAACGCACCCGTGGCACCCGTTCCACCCGAAACTGACCGTCCGACACCGACCCAAAAACTCGACGCAGCGCCGCTAAATTCACGGAGGAGCAGCGCAAAAAGCAGAGGGAACTGCTCGAGGTGCGCGCACGTTCCTATGCAAAAGCCCGGTTAACTTTCTTCTCTGCTTTTCCCACCTCGATGTACCCCGGGCGCGGCGATGACGATGCCGGTTTCATCTTCATCGTTTTGGATGATCTCCGTGATTATATACACCGCTGCGTTCTTACCGAGCCGCGCCCGAGGGACAAGCCGGACAAAACCAACCCGTCACCCGTCGTATTCGCGCATCTTTCGCGCATCACGCGCCTCGTTTCTGACTGCGAGTCCGCGCTTTTCGTCTCACTCGCAGGAGGCTGGGCTGGAGAGGTACGCCATCGCCGGGAAGGAGTCCGACTGGGACGACGCCCTCGCCGGCGGCAAGGTTCCGAAGTCGGGGATGCTCAGCGTCAAGCGCAAGCACGGCGCCGACGCGGACGCGGCGACGCCGGAGAAGAAGAGCTCGAAGAAGGACAAGAAGGGGGACAAGGGTCACAAGAGCAAGGGGGGAAAGACGCCGAAGTCGAGCTCCAAGAAGAGCAAACACAAGGCGTAGAGGGACCGGTTGCGGCAGTTTAATAATATCACGCCAGTCACGGTCTCAAAAACCTAAAAACAGCTGACTCACAGTTCTTGTCCACGAACGTTTAGCACTCTTTGCTGAACGTAGGAGCGTTGCAGAGGACTTTCGCGATGGGAGGCATAAACGGAAAGCCCCTCATCGGGTACAACAAGCCGGCGAAGAAGATGGCGTGGTGGTGGTACCAGTTCGGCCTCTCGCTCCCGTCCGATCTCAGGGAAAAAACCTACGTCATCACCGGGACGACTACGGGCACCGGGCGTTGCGCGGCGATGGCGCTCGCGGAGAGGAGCGCCAGGGTCATCTGCCTCAACCGCCCGTCCGAGCGCGCCGTCGAGTCCCTCGAGGCCATAAAAGAGGCGGGCGCCGAGTTCAACGCGAAGGTTGAGCACATCGACTGCGACCTCAGCTCGTTCGTCAGCGTGAAGAGCGCCATCGCGAAGCTGAAGAAGGCGTGCGGCGACGAGGGCATCGACGTCCTGTGCTGCAACGCGGGGATAATGGCCATCCACGACGAGGCCACCAAGGACGGATACGACGTCCAGATGCAGGTCAACCACCTCTCGCACTTCCTCCTCGCCAAGGAGCTCATGCCCCTTCTGGAGAAAGCCGCGTCGAAGAGGCACCGCGCCAGGATCATCGCGCACAGCTCTGGCGCCAGGTCCAGCCCCGCCAACATGTCCGGCAAACTCGCCGCCAAGTACTTCGGCAAGAACGGCGGCAACCTCGGCGGCGACGGCGGCTGGGGGCGCTGGATGCGGTACCATCAGACGAAACTCGCCAACGCTGTGTTCACCACAGAGCTTGACAGGCGACTTCGCGCGAGGGGAAGCAAGGTGATGGCGCTCTGCGTCGCGCCCGGTTACGCGGCGACGAACCTGCAGGTGACCACGCACCAGGACGGCGGTTTGAACGCCGCGTGGTTGTCGTGGATCCTCGCGCAGAGCGTGGAGGACGGGACCATGCCGCTGCTGAAGGCGATGCTGGACGACAGGCTGGAGAGCGGCACATTCATGGAGCCCAACAACGGGATTTGGGGCTTGCCCGTCGTGAAGGAGCTCAAGGGCGGGTGCGTCAGCGAGGCGAACGGGAAGCTCCTGTGGGAGGAGAGCGAGAAGGCGGTGGGTGCGTTTACGCTTTGACGGGGTCGCGCCCTGTTGGGACCCGCGCGTTGTTACCCTCGGTTGGAAAACCAAAACCAAATGTTGTTTCACGTCACGATATGAGGGTGACCCCTCCGTCGCCGCCCATCGCGTCCCGCCACCTGGACTCTATCCCGTCCATGTGCGCCATGCCCACCACCGCGACCGTCCGCCCGCTGCACTTGTTCAGCAGGCCGTCCGTCATGTGATCGTCGCGCTGATCGAGCATCGCGCTCGCGACTCTCGGGAACTCTCGCCGCATCTGCCCCGTCAGCGCCCTGACCGCCTCGCGCGTCTTGAGGAGCTCCACGGCGCTCTCAGGGTCGTTCCAGTCGACACGTTTGAACCTCTCCACCAGCTGTGGGTCCACGTCCCTCCACTGCATCGAACCCCCGCCGGTAATCATGCGAAGGATGTCAGGCAGCGTGATGGCGTCCCTGAGCGCCCTGAGCGTGAGGTCCTGCGATCTGTCGCCGAGGACCAGTCTGGCGCCGATGCGATCGGACTCCTCGATGCCGACCTTGAACTCCTTCCCCGGGTCCATGCCGCTCATTCGGAACATGTTGTATACCGTCTTGAGCCCGGCGCCGAGCATCTTCTCGCCGAGGTCACCGGGCGCGCTGCGAGGTGAAGAGGGAAGAGGGCGTTTTATTAGATCTCCAGACGCGGACTGGGCACCCGGAGATTGAAAGCCTCACCCTAGGGCGCTGAGGAGCTGTCGCAGGGGCTCTGGAATCCCCCCTTCGTCGGATTTTCCCGACATGCTCCGCCGCATGGCCGCAGCCCTGGCATCGCACAGCTCCAGGAAGACGGTGTCGGGCCGAACGCTCCTTATAACGTTGCGAACCTCGTCCGCGGACTTCCTCGAGATGTGGGCGGTGCCGACGAGGTAGACCTCGTCGCCGTTGCGCAGGTTCCGGAGATAGCTCATAGTCTCCGGTACCGGCGGTGTGGAGCTCGTGCCGGCGGCGAACGACCTCGCCCACCTCGCCAGACCCCGTCGAGCCACGCAAGCCATCGCTCCCGTCTTTGTGGCATCTCAACACGTGTTCTGGTTTATTTCACGAACTCCGCTGGTGGACACCCTGCTGATTTTTAACAACGCGAGACGGGGCGTCGCACACGAAGGCTACTTCTATCGGGTGGGAAACTCCCCGAGCCGGGCCACCGCCTCGTCGTCCAGGTCCATCTCGAAGTCCATCTCGAAACCCGCGTCCGAGCCCCGCCGGCGACTCCCCCCGCTCGACGGCTCGCTCCCGCCCCCTCCGGCTCCGCCCCCGCCGGCGCCCCCGCCGAAAAATTGGTGCGCGAGCGCGTCATCCGGAGGCAGCCTATCCTCGGGGTTCCACGTGACTATCCGCTCCACGAGGTCGCAGAACAGCACGACGTCGTGGACGTTGCTCAACCCGTCCGGCTGGCTGCTGCCTCGGCTCGGGTCCTCGCGCGCGACGCCGCCGCCCGGGGCGGGGTGGTGGATCCCGAGGGCGTGGAAGGGCAGAGTCGCGGCGGGGTCCGTCCCAGTTAAACCGTCGGTTAAACCGCCGACGTCCTCCCCCCGCCGCTCGCCGTGCCTGGAGAGCTCAAACTTGCGCGCAGCCGCGGCGATTATCCCCCGCAGGGGCCTGGAACCCGGAACGGGAACATCTCCTCCTCCTCCTCCTCCTGCTCCTCCTCCTGCTCCTCCACCTGCAACTCATACTCACCCTCCTCCTCCTCCTCCACACAATGAAAAACCACAAAACCCTCACAACAATGTCACAAA
>Ga0181571_10004086_pt1 | contig 10945 bp, 7 predicted proteins | sample 101ome_17_FD_132440 | JGI IMG/M metagenome (GOLD analysis project Ga0181571, IMG submission 132440) | Coastal salt marsh microbial communities from the Groves Creek Marsh, Skidaway Island, Georgia - 101407AT metaG (megahit assembly) | ecosystem: Environmental > Aquatic > Marine > Intertidal zone...
GTCCACAGGCCCAAGCTCCTGCTGCTGGACGAGCCCACTTCGGGGCTCGACGCCACCACCGCGCTGCTCGTGTGCAACAAACTCCGCGACATCGCAAACGGAGAGCAGGGCTCCGGGCACCGAGCGGCGGTGGTCACGTCCATCCACCAGCCAAGGTCGTCCATCATGCCGCTGTTCGATCAGTGCGTGCTGCTCGCGGACGGACGAGAGGTGTACGCGGGTCCGACGTACACGGCAAATCCGGACGGGTCGCTGACCACCGGCGGCGTCATGGGCTGGCTCGCCGACGTCGGCTACCGCTGTCCCATGTTCGAGTCGCCGCCCGACTTTCTCCTGGACCTCATCAACACCCGCGTCGACGAGCCGGACGTGAACGCGGTCGAAGGCGACGGTGTTAATCCGAGCGACGCGGTCGAGGGCGGGGGCGCGGCCATTCGCGACAGGAGCGCGATGGTGCGGGAGCTGACGGAGTGGTGGGCGGGGTCCCAACGCCGGCGCGCTTTCCTCGCCGACGGGGACGCCATCAAACAGATGCGCGCCGGGCCCCATCTCGACATCTCGGGCGAAGGTGACGACAAACGTGGCGCGAGGCACTGGGCGGTCGCCTGGATGGCCCGGTACAACGCTCTGTTCGGTCGCACTTTTCTGTTCAAGCTCCGCGAGCCGTCCGGGGTGGCGACGCAGGCGGTGAACTCGGTCATCATGCCCCTGATCATCGGCTCGCTGTACTACAACACCCCCTTGACGGTGAGCGGCGCGGCGGACAGGCTTCGCGCGATATCCCTTATCGTTCTCATCCAGTCCTTCAGTGCCTTCGATCAGCTCTTGCTCTTCCCGAAGGAGCGCGGCCTCTACCTGCACGAGAGCAACGGCGGGATGTACCCGACATCCGCATATTACGCGTCGAGGTCCCTGGTCGAGTTGGTGACCATCGTTCTCTTCGCGCTCACGAGCGCTTGCATCTCGTACGAAATGTTCGGGCTAAACGACGGCAGCGGAGCGGCGAGGGTGGAATTTTACATGATGATCGTGGCCGTCACCGTCGCCGGCGCGTCCTTTCTCACCATGATCGGGACGATGTGCAAAACCTTTGAGCAGACCAACGCGGTGGCGGCCACCATGCTGATTGTGCTCATGCTCTTTGACGGCAACTGGATCAACCGGCGGAACATACCGGTGTACTACAGATGGCTGCCGGAAGTGTCGTTTTTGGGCTACGCAGTGGAAGGCGCGGTCGCGAGCGACTTTAAGCGTCACACGTTTGTGTGCACCGAGCGAGCGGTTGCCGAAGAAGGGTGCGTGCCCCTCACGGGCAACCAGTACCTCCGGATGCTGGACTTTGACCCGGACTCGACCTGGCCCATGTTTTGGCTACTCGTCCTCGTGACTGCGTGCTATAGGGTGGTCGCGTTCTTCGCGCTGCACTTCCTTTGGACTGGACAGACGTACGCAGAGCGTTGGGCCAAGCTGGTTCATTCCAACGCGTGACGAGCGCCGCGAGGGGACTATGAGCCATGTACCTTTGCCAGTTGAATAAATATCATCTCTCTACCGCGTGTTGTGTCTCGAGCAGCTCCTTGGTCCGTTGCGCAATGAGCTCCGCGGACTTGTCGTGCAACACGAACGCGTGGTCCACCCCCGGCGCGGACTCCAACACCGTCTCCATCCCCCTCAGTTCCTTCATCCGCCCGAAATCCTCCATCTGATGCAACGGCGCCCAATGATCGCCGGGGCAGTACAACAGAGACGTACGGTCCTTGTGCCGCTTCCAACGCGACGTATCCAGCGCCGTCAACGCGTCGAACTCCGTGCGTCCCATGAACGCCATGTTCCGAATACTATCCGACCTGAGCCACCTCCTGGTGAGATCCGCGGGCGACGCGCTCATCGTCCCCGTGATTGGGCTAAACGCGAGGCGCTTGAAGAACCCGGGCAGCGCACCGATGAACCCGACGATCGCGGCGACGAGGTACACGAGCGGCGTGATGTGAACCAGCGCGCTCAGGAACTTCTGCAGCGCCGACTTTGTGTTTACCAGCACGAACGGCATCAAGCCGACGACGCCGCGAACCGCGCCCGTCCCGAGCTTGTCCATCGCGTCCAGCGACATCTCGGCGCCGATGCTGTGTCCCACCAGCACCGTCCCGTGGCGCGAACGCGACTTCCTCGATTGCAAATACTCGCGCAGATGGTCGAGCTGATCTTGCAGCGTGAACCAGTCTCCGGTGGTGTCCGCGTACCTGTCCGTCGTGTGACCCTTGTACCCGAATATCTCGATGTCCACGTCGCCATCCATCAGGTTGTGCAGAGTCTTGGCGTAGTGTTCGTAAAATGAGGGCACGCCGGGGTTACCGGGTACGATCACGAGGTCGTACTTTGGTGCCTCCTTGGACGGGTCGGAGGGTATGGTGATCAACTCCGTCGGTATCTTCCTCGGCCCAACCCTGACCACGCGACTCGTAACCTCGACCTCGGGCGAGGAAACATCGGCGATCGACGCTTTCGTTCGAGTCGCGCACGCGCCCCTTACCGCGGAGCGAGTGCGAGGGGGCATCCTCACCGGCTTAGGACACCGAGCACGAAGCAGAGTCCCGCGGGTGATGGTCGACGCCGGAATGCGCGCGACAGATCGACTCCGCGCGGCGAAGGTCGCGAGCATCGAGAAATGTGGAGGCCCTCGCTGTGCGGCGGAGCACACAGCAACTGCTCGAAGAACAAAAATGATGGACAAAAAGCCAGCAGGGGTGACATTGCGGTCGGCGCCGCGGGAGGGGGTGATCCTCGCCTCAGTGCGACCGAGTCGACATGAACGACCTTCTTTCGTCCGTCAAGGTGAGTCCAAGCTCTTCTTCGCGTCCATCGCCCATCCCGGGAGTCCGAGCCTCCTCCGGCTTCCGGCACAAGAGACGAAGGGACCTTTTTTTCAAGATGTCCACCAACGTCTCTTCCGCGAAAGCGCGTCCAAGTCGACTGATCCCCAACGTCCATTCACCCTTCCCTTCTCGATTTCGCAGGGCACCGGCGCGCAGGCGCCCGCAGCGCGTTCCGCGAGGGTGAGTGAACCCACCAGTACCCTCCTCGCCCCTCGATCTCGCGTCGCTCGTGTCCTCGGCTGCTGACATCACCTCCCACCTTCTCCGCAGACGCGTCCGGAGGCGAGCGCCAACCCCTTCGAACAGGCCACCGCGCCACCGCCCGCTGACGAGGAGGCGCCTCCCGCGGCTCCCACTCCCGGCGGCGGGGACTCGAGCATGGAGGCGTTCTTCGCCGACGTCGCCACCGTCAAGTCCATCCTCGGCGACGTCAGGAAGAAACTCGCCAAGCTCAACAGGCTGAACGACGAGTCGAAGACGGCGACGCGGACGGAGACGATGAAGCGGTACAGGGACGAGATGAACGGCGTGATCGAGGAGGTATCCACCGCCGCGCGCGAGTGCAAGCTTCGGTTGGAGAACCTGGACCGGGCCAACGAGGAGGCGGCGAAGGGCGCCGGCGCGGGCCCCGGCTCGAGCCAGGAACGAACCAGGACGACGATCACGTCGTCGCTGAAGATGAAACTCAAGCAGCAGATGGCGGAGTTTCAGGATCTTCGCGCGCGGCTGCAGTCGGAGTATAGGGAGGTGGTGGAGCACCGGTACTTCGCCGTCACCGGGGAGCAGGCGGACGAGAAGACGCTCGACCATCTCATCGAGACTGGAGAATCGGAGACGATTTTCCAAAAGGCTATGATGGAGCAGGGTCGAGGCCAGATCCTCGACACCGTGGCTGAGATTCAGGAGCGACACGATGCCGTGAAGGAGTTGGAGCGCAAGCTTCTGGAGCTGCATCAGATCTTCCTCGACATGAGCGTCTTGGTCGAGGCGCAGGGGGAGATGCTGGACAACATAGAAAACCAGGTGAGCAAATCGGTGGACTACGTGCACAGGGGGCAAGTGTCGCTCATTCAGGCGAGGAAGTACCAGAAGAGCAGCAGGAAATGGATGTGCTGCTCGCTGATTTGCGTCTTGATGATAGCGTGCGCGATCCTGCTGCCGGTGCTGCAGCCGTGGGCCAGCGGCAGCGCTTGACGTCGTCTCGATGCTACGTTACTTTTTGTTGCTACAGACCTAATCCTTATACTGATACTCCGCCTTGTTGTGCATCACCAGCGTGTCCCCGACGTAGTAGAAGCTGTCGCTTCGCATCTCGAACGGCGACGCGAGGATCTCCTCCTCTCGCTCCTTGGTCAGCTCCGGCATGTCGTAGATGGCCTCCCACGAGTTGACCGACATCGGGATGCAAAAGCCAAAGTTGAAGTCGTACGACCGCACGAGCTCATCCTTGAAGTAGTGCCGCTCGATCATCCGGAAGTTCGGCACCGGTTCGGGACCGACCGAGAACACGAGCGCGGTCCGAATCGTCTTCCGCCCCAGGAACGACGTGGGAAAAGTGTACCGCACCGTGCGCACAGCCGCCTCCATGGCGGGATCGATGTCATCGGGCACGGTGGGTAGCGCAGCCTCGGGGTCCCGCTTGACGTGAAACAACGACTCGCCGCTGTCGTAGTCCTTGATCTCGAACTCCTTGAAGTCAATCTTGTACTTGTTCGCGGAGAGCGGACAGAGGAACCCGTCGGTGGGACGTGTCAAACGCAGCGCCTGCTCGGGGAGCACCGGCTCCCGCCTCTGGTGAAGCGGAGTTGACACCCCCGGAGTTCCCGGCGAGTCCCCGACGGTGAGGCTCGACAAGCGCTTGGCGACCTGGTCGGAACCCATCGTCGAGGGCTTGCGTTCGCGCCGGAGCCCACCGACGACGTTCGTGCGGCCCGGGTCCGGGCGGCGACGTTGTTCGGGGCGCTTCGCACTGGCGGGAGCCCGATGAATCGATTCTCTGAAAAAAATCGTTTGACCGAGGACGTCAGCTTTGCGTTGACCGGCGGACCGGACGATCAATTCGCGGGGATCATCGATCAAGTTGATAGTCGTTTGTTTTTGGCCACCTGTCAAATTGAACGGGCTTTTTCTTCAGACTGTGGCGCGCTGTGATTGGCTGAGCCGACGTCACTTGGTTTTTTCAGTTCTGAAGACCGGTGCCCGCCGCGCCAGTACCTCTCGAGCGCGCGAACCGACAGCGCATAAGAGCTACCGAGAACCCATGAAGTTCTCCAAGAGCCTCGCGCTCATTTTCGGGCTCCTGCTCGTGGCTGGCGCAGCCGTTCCTGGTGCGTGAGCCCGCGATCGTCGCGCGGCCGTCGCCGTTTCTCTCCTCCCTCCGATGATCGAACCGGCGCCTGGCCCGGCGGAAACGCAGAACCTAACCATCCGATCCCCGTCTTTCTCCCACCGCAGCCGTCCACGCGCAGGGTGCGACCGATGCCGACGAGTGAGTACCCATCCACTTGCTCGAATGCCCTTCCCAACTCCGCGCCGGCTTGACCCTACCCCCGCGCGCAAAAGAAGCGGCGGAGAAACGAACTTCCAAGATCTTCCTCGACTGACAAAAAGCGCCACCACCTTCACGACAGGCCGGGTTTCATCGGACACAAGGACAAAACGTTCAAGTCCGGCGCCGAGGTGTCCGAGTTCCAGGCCGAGGTGTCTCGCCTGATGGACATCATCATCAACTCACTGTACTCCAACAAGGACATCTTCCTTCGCGAGCTCATCTCCAACGGAAGCGACTCCCTCGATAAGATCCGATTCCTCTCCCTCACCGACGAGTCCGTGCTCGGGGCCGGCGACGACGCCAACCTCGACATCAGGATCAAGGTTGATAAGGAGAACGGCGTGCTGTCCATCCGCGATCGCGGCGTGGGCATGACCAAGGCGGAGCTCAAGGAAAACTTGGGCACCATCGCCAAGTCCGGTACCTCCGCGTTCCTCGAGCAGATGCAGAAGGGCGGCGACATGAACCTCATCGGACAGTTCGGCGTCGGTTTCTACTCCGTCTACCTCGTCGCCGATTTCGTCGAGGTTCGCTCCAAGCACAACTCCGAGGATAAGCAGTGGATCTGGCAGTCCAAGGCGGATGGCGCGTTCGCAATCTCTGAGGACGAGGGCGAACCCCTCGGCCGCGGCGTTGAGATCAACATCTACCTCAAGGAGGAGGCCCAGGAGTACCTCGAGGAGGACAAGCTCAAGGAACTCGTCGAGAAGTACTCCGAGTTTATCAACTTCCCCATCTACCTCTGGAACAGCGAGGAGGTCGAGGAGGAGGTGCCTCTCAGCGACGAGGAACTCGCCGAGCAGGCCTCCAAGGCTGAGGAAGAGGAGGAGGACGTGGAAGAGACCGACGAGGACGACGAGTCCGAGTCCGCCGACGACGAGGACGACGAGGTCGAAGACGAGGACGAAGAGGAACTCCCCACGACAAAGAAGGTTAAGAAGACCGTCTGGGACTGGAAGAACGTCAACGACAACAAGGCCATCTGGCTCAGGTCCTCCACCGAGGTTGAGGATGACGAGTACTCCAAATTCTACAAGGCTCTGTCCAAGGACGACAAGGAGCCCCTCTCCTACACGCACTTCAAGGCCGAGGGAGACGTCGAGTTCAAGTCAATCCTGTTCATTCCGGAGAAGCCCCCCCAAGACCTCTTCGACAACTACTACAACAAGGCTGCGGCGCTCAAGCTCTACGTCCGCCGCGTGTTCATCTCCGACGAGTTCGACGAGCTCCTGCCCAAGTACCTCTCGTTCATCAAGGGCATCGTCGACTCGGACACCCTGCCCCTGAACGTCAGCCGCGAGACCCTGCAGCAGCATACCAGCCTCAAGACCATCAAGAAGAAGCTCGTTCGCAAGGCGCTCGACATGATCCGCAAGCTCGCCGAGGAAGGGCAGGATGACGACGACGAGGAGGCTGCAGACGCCGCCGCCGACGACTCCGCCGACGAGGAGGAGACCAAGTACGACAAGTTCTGGAAGAACTACGGAAAGGCGATCAAGCTGGGCATCATCGAGGACGCGTCCAACCGCACCCGCCTCGCCAAGCTCATGCGCTTCTACACCTCCAAGTCCCCCACCAAGCTCGTCTCCCTCGAGCAGTACGTGGAGCGCATGAAGCCCGGACAGAAGTCCATCTACTACCTCGCGGGCGAGTCGCGCGAGGCGCTCGAGAAGTCTCCTTTCCTCGAGAAGCTCCTGCAGAAGGATCTCGAGGTGATCTACTTTACCGATCCCATCGACGAGTACACCATGCAGAACCTGACCGAGTTTGACGACTTCAAGTTCTCCAACGCGTCCAAGGATGATCTCAAGTTTGGCGACGACACGGAAGCCGCCAAGGCTCGCCTGAAGAAGGTCAAGGAGGAATTCAAGGACTTCACCAAGTGGTGGAAGGAGATCCTCCCCTCCGAGGAGGTGGAGACGGTGAAGATCTCCAACCGCCTCGTCACCACTCCGTGCTCTGTCGTCACCAGCAAGTACGGCTGGTCCGCCAACATGGAGCGCATCATGAAGGCGCAGGCGCTCAGCGACGACGGGCGCATGGCGTACATGCGCGGTCGCAAGACCCTCGAGATCAACCCCGGCCATCCCATCATCAAGGCTCTCAAGGAAAAGTCCGAAGACGACGCCGGCGACGAGGACACTAAGAGGACGGCGCTCATCATGTACGAGACGGCGTTGCTGGAGAGCGGCTTCATGTTCGAGGAGCCCAAGGGCTTCGCCGGCAGGCTCTTCGACATGGTCCGCCGCGACCTCGGCGTCGAGGCTGACGCCCAGGTGGAGGAGCCCGACGTCGAGCCCGAGCCCGAGGCTGACGCTCAGGAGGCTCCCAAGGATGAGCTCTAGGCATCATCCCCATCGATCGACTGAGCAAACGACGACATCTTATTAATACCGGAAACGATGCTATTTCTTCTTCTCCTTTTCCTTACTCGACTTGCCCAGCTCTGCGGACCGCGCCGCCGACGCCATGACCGCGCTCATGACCGTGGCGCGCAAGCCTCCCTTCTCGAGCTCGTGTACCCCTCGAATGGTCGTGCCTCCCGGCGAGCAAACCTTGTCCTTGAGCTCACCAGGGTGCGATCCCGTCTCCAACACCATCTTAGACGCTCCCATGACCGTCTGAGCGGCGAGAAGGTTAGCGTCAGCCCTCGGAAGACCCGCGGCGACGCCGCCGTCGGCGAGCGCCTCGATGAACTGGAAAACGTACGCGGGTCCGGAGCCCGACACTCCGGTGACGGCGTCCATGAGCCTTTCCGGGACCACGACACACTCACCGCAACCGCGCATGAGTCGAACGACGCTGTCGAGGTCCGCTGCCGCGAGCATGGGATCCGCGGGACCGTCACCTACGCATGCGGCCGATGCCGCCGCGCCGACCATGCAAGGCGTGTTGGGCATGACGCGCACGACTCTCGGACGAGACCTCCGTTTCTCCTCCTTCTCAGCCTCCTTTGCGAGTTTCTTCTCTTCCTTCTCCTGCATCTTCATCGCCTTTTTCTCCTCCTTCTCCTGCATCTTCATCATCTTTTTCTGCTCCTTGCGAAGCTTGCGCTCCTCCTCCGTTTCCACCGGCATGATGGTCGGGTCAGGCGGTCCGACGGCTGCGGATTTGGCTTCAAACTCGTCTTGCGTGATGACGCCATCCTCCAGGAGACTCTTCAGCTTCTTCAGCTGTTTGCGCTTCTTCTTCTCTTCCTTCATCTTCATCTTCATTCCATCGTCCATCTCGTCCTCGTCGTCGGAGTCCGAATCTTCATCCATGTCGTCCATCGCGTCGCCGTGGTCGACAACCGTCACTCGCATCTCCTTCATGTTTTTCTTGTTCTTCTTCTCCGTCGCCTTACGGAGCGTCTTTTCGATGAACTCGACGGGGACCCCCGCGGCCACCGATACCAACAGGTGACGGCTCGGGTCCACCATCTCGGCGATCTCATCCAGCACCGCGGGGAGAACGTGGGGCTTGACGGTCAGGAACACGACGTCCGACGACTCCATCACCTCCACGTTGGAACCCAAGACGTTCGCCCCCACGTCCTCGCTCCAGGACGCGTTGCGAGACGGGTCGGTGGACGGCGACACGGAGATGTCCGATGCGGTCGCGACGCCGCCTTGTACGAACCCCCGTGCCATCGCCTCCGCCATGGACCCGGCGCCGATGAACCCGATTCGCGTCTGGGTATCCGCCGCGGCAGCCCTCGCCGTGGCCGCGCGGAACCTGGCTGGTAGCTTCAAGGGCCGCGCGTAACCGCGTTTGGACGCGCGCGGGTTGGCGTGGTTATGACGCGCGAGGCTCGACTGTCCGAGCGCGTATAACATCGTGAGTGCGGATCCGAGTGCAGTCATCGTCGACGGGTCGCGGCTCTGCGCGACAGTCGACTGCAGCCCCGTCCGTCCGAGTCAGCGAGGAGATCCCAGACGCGCTTTTCGTTTTCGGGGGCTGGGCGAGTGAAAGGGTAAAAATTTCGCCATCGGTGGCCACAGCCCAGAGACGACGACGGGTCACGATGAGGGTCCTCATCGTCGGAGGCAGCGGGTATCTCGGTCAATTTCTGCTGAAGTATCTTCTCGAGCGTCCCGAAGATGAGGTGATCGCGGTTGGCTACACATACGCGGACGAGAACGCCGGTCCTATCGACCACCCTCTTACCAAAATCGATAGGTGCCGAGCCTTTCGGGTAGACGCGGCGCCCGGGGAGGGTATGGACGCTTGCGTGAGTGCGATGGCGCCGCTTGATCTAGTGGTTAACTGTGCTGCCATGTCTAGCCCTGGAAAGTGCGAAAAGGAGGCCGAGCTGGCGATGGCTCTGAACGTCCCGACGCACCTGTGCAAGTCACTCATGAATCGTCACCAACAAGGTGAAGCGATCGCGCCACTTCTGGTGCACCTGTCGACGGACCAGGTGTACGACGGTGAATCTCCCAACAGCGTCGAGGATGTCAACGCTCCGTCACCAGTGAACACTTACGGTCGAAGCAAGCTCAACGCGGAGTTACACATCGCTGAGAATTACGTCGCAGGGCGGCACGTCTCGCTGAGGAGCTCGATCATTACGGGATCACAACCCCCTCTTCGTCCGGTGTCCAGGCCGTTGTTTCACGATTTCATTGTGAAATCACTGAAGGGGGACGCGGCCGTGACGTTCTTCGAGGACGAGTATAGGTGTCCCATCGCTGCGGTGGACATCGTCGCACACATCGTGGCGCTGAGTAAACTGGCGGGTAAGGATGCGAAGACCGATTGGCTCATGCGGTATAATATGGGCGGTCCGGACCGGTTGAGCCGCGTGGACATGGCGAGACAAACCGCGGAGGTCCTCGGCGTGAGCGAGGCCAACTTGGAGGCCGTGTCGAGCGCTAGCGTTGACAGGGGTGTGATTTCTCCCGCCGACATCTCGATGTTGAGCAATAAGCTTAACTCGCTTACTTTGGTATCGCCGATGGGATGGAAGGACCAGATGCGGCTTGCCCTCGGGATGGCTAAGATGTAGAAGATAGCGGTGCCCATCGCTCGCTTGCTAGCTAGAAGATGCCGTAGCTACTTGGAATATGATACTCATTCGGAGCTACAGCTAGCTGGCGATATCAATCGTTGAAAAGTGGCATTCCACGCGACGTCATGCGCGGTCGATTAGCCCCTTCTTGCGGCCGCGGTGGACCGACGTCCGTCAGCTCCAAACCATCCATGTTTGCCATCGGTCCCGAAAAGTTTGCCTCATCATCCTCGTCTCTCGGGTACAGCTTTCGCTTCACGTAATTTCGAATCACGGCCATCGTCCACACCACCACCACAATAATCAGGATCAACACAACCACCGACCATCCCATTGAATCCGCTCCTCCGAAGAACCCGCTCGATTTTTTCCTCGGTTCCTCTCGGTAGTTGGTCGTTCCGTTGCCTAAGACGACGTCACCGAACCTGTCCCTTCGGGAGCCGTCTCCATCCACGCAGGTCAAACCATCGATATCTATGCTCTCAGGGATTGGGCACGCCCAGTTGTTGCCGGTGATGTTGATTTCAA
>Ga0181571_10004092_pt1 | contig 10931 bp, 5 predicted proteins | sample 101ome_17_FD_132440 | JGI IMG/M metagenome (GOLD analysis project Ga0181571, IMG submission 132440) | Coastal salt marsh microbial communities from the Groves Creek Marsh, Skidaway Island, Georgia - 101407AT metaG (megahit assembly) | ecosystem: Environmental > Aquatic > Marine > Intertidal zone...
GAGCACGACGGCGCCGACGACGGACATCGCGCCGTACAGGTTGATCCCTCGGAGCCCCGTCGCGTCCTGCAGGTCCTTGGACGTCACGCTGCGAAGCGCGGACGCCACGTTGGAGATCATCGCGCACACGAACGACGCCATCGAGAAGTTGAGCTCGGTGGTGCTTCCCACGGCGACGCCGCCGACGATGGGGATCAGCGTCAGCCACACCAGCTTGGAGTACTTCCGTCCGAAAAAGAGCGTGAGCAAAATCACGGAGCACGCGGGCTCGCCCGCCTTGACCACCTGCATGAACGACACCGACCCTAGGCTGTACGAAGCGCACGCGGTGACGTGCGCCACGAGGTGGAGGCACGAGGTCGGCCACAGCGCCTTCCACGATTCGGCGTCGAATCCGACGTTGGACGGGGGCTTGAACACGCGCAGGCGCCACATCACGAGCATGAAAGCCGCACCAACCGCGATCTGGACCCAGGAGAGCAGCCACGGGTAAGGGAACACCGAGAGCGTCCTCTTGTTGATGATCGCGAAGATGGCGTTGAGGAAGTACCAGAAGAAGATGAAGGATGAGACGCGCAGGGTCTTCCATGTGTCCTCAGACAGCGCGACGCCCTTGGGTTCGGGGACGCCCTCGGCGGCGGCACGAGTGACGATGGCGGACCCGCGCGTCGAGGAACGGGCCCTATGGACGGTCGGTGATGAACCCCGAGGCAGCCTCGCGACGGGCGCGGTGCGGCCATGTCTGCTCCATGTCGGCTCTCGACCGTGCAGGCCCGCCGGGCGTCGATGGACGCCTCCACGGAGACTACGGGTTGAACGGGCGACCCTCAGGGTCGTGAACGCTCCCAAACCCGCGACGGCGGTCGCCATGAACTCAGGATACCCGAAGGCGAGTGGCGAGCGGCCGGATGTGCGGTCCGAGAGGCGCAGATATTTGTTTGTCATTTCGAACCGGAGGGCAACAGAAAGGGCGCAGATTCCAAACTGCCGGAGATTTGGGGAGATTTGCCTGCGGAGCACTCTGAATTTTTTGCATTTGCACATTTCCAACAGCGAACCAGTTGGCAAATTTTCCATTTTTCCCAACGACCGGTTTTTCGTGCCGTTGCCCGTGACACGAAGTTCATATCTGGCACCCCCCACCGGCGGGCGAGGAGAGAAGCGACGACACAGCCAGCGGCCTCTTCCCACATCCGCGAAGATGTCGGGGCGAAGCATGCGCCAGAGGGCGCCCGTCTCGTACAAGGCCGGCGATATGAATCAGGCCAAGACCCCCTCGTGGCTGGTACGCGCTCCGCCCCTAAAGTGCATCCGGAGGGCAAGCAGCTTTCCCCCCGTAATTTGAATTTCCTCCGCGCCGGCGAAGGCCCCACGAGCGCGCGTCCGGACCTGACCGAACCCCCGCCCCGCGTATCGATCTCGCAGACTAAGACCATGGTTAACGCGCCCGAGCCTGAGCGCAAGCGCAAGCCGAAGGAACCACCAGTTGACGCCGCCAAGCTCGCGAAGAAGCTCCAGAACATCGCCGATAACGATGGGAAGGAGAACAAGCCCGGCAAGTCCAAGCCCGGGCGGAAGAAGCTCGTGAAGAAGTCCGAGATGATCGTCGTGACGGACGACGCCGCGCCGGATATGGACGACGACATGGACGACGTGCCCATCGGCCGGGCGTTCGCGCTCCCCGCACCCAAGCCCAAGCCCGCCAAGGAGGGCAAGATGCGCGAGAAGACCGTGAAGGAGAGGAAGCTTTCAGAAAAGGGCAAGCCCGGGCGAAAGGCGACGGCGATGGGCAAGGCTGCGAACATCGCCGCGGCCGGACTCAAGCGCCCCGCGAAGCAGTTCGAAATTGACGAGGAGCCCTCGAGCCGCGGATCCAAGAAGGTGCCCGCGGGCGGCAGGCCCGCGAAGAGGCAGGCCAGGGCGGCGCTGGAGGATCGCTTCGCCGCCGTGAAGACGCCCAAGCCGTCCAGGTCCCCCAACGTCCTGGACGATACCGACGTCGTCGCCACCAGGTGGCCGTCCATGGCGAACCTCACGGGATCGGGAGACGTGTCCCCGCTCGACGACGACTTCTTCGCCGAGAAGCCCAAGGGTAAGTCGAAGAAGGGCGCGAGCAAGGGTGCCGACGGTAAGCCCGTCTCCAGGTTTGCGCAGATGGCCAGGGCGGCGGAGGCTGCCGCGGAGCACGCAAAGTCCGTCATCGGCGCGCGCGGCGAGCGCCTCCCCGCGGGTAAGCCCGACGGCGCGTGGTCCTCCGCGTACCGCACCCTGCAGGCTGCGCACGTCAAGCTCCAGACCAAGTACGAGAAGCTCAAGGAGACAAAGCTGGCGGACATGGTCGGCGTCGCCGAGCAGTACCAGAGCGAGATCGCGGAGCACGGCGCCAAGGCGGAGGAGCTCATCAACCACTTCCGGGCGGAGACGGACCGGTACAGGGAGCTGGCGGCGAACGCGGAGGCGATGCAGGAGAGGGTGTTCGAGCTCGAGCGGGAGAGCTCGGAGCTCAAGGAGACTCTGCTGGCGTACCAGGGTAAGATCCTGCGAATGGAGCAAGACGCGGCGGCGGATGCGGATCGCAGAGGCGCGGAGGTGGACGCCGAGAGCAGCGGCAGGTTCTGGGGAAGCGAGGAGCTCGAGGCGTTCACGGGGCTGCGTTGGGAGAAGCAGGAGACGGGGGTGCACAGGTTCACTCACGCCGCCACCGGGTTTTGCTTCCAGCTCGCCGCCGCCGAGCCGGAGGAGGAGGAGGAGGACGCGGCGACGCCGGTCGGCGGAGGAGGGGGCGACAGGAGGAGGAGCGAGGTGATGGCGGCGCGCGGGGGCGAGCCCGCGGCGGAGGATGTCGCCTACGAGCCCATCCACTTTGGCGACGCGGAGGGGTACCTGCCCGGGTACCTCGCCGAGGCGATTGAGTTTGAGCGCGGCGAGATGCCGGAGTTTGTGGGGCGCATGCTGGGGGTGCTCAACCAGGTCGCCGCGGAGCGAGCGAGGGGGCGGTGATGCGATCATCTCACCGCTCGCTTTTGATGTGTGAATAATGAGAGGGAACCCGTCGATGACGACGCGCGCTAAACCTAAACCTACGACGTCTCCCCGAGCTTATCCCTGAACGGCGACGGCGGCGCGGGCAGTTTGAACACCCCGCTCCATCCCGCGGGTTCCAAATCCGCCGCCAGGTCCTCCTCGGTGGGCGCCTCGTCGCTCTTCCTGACTCTCAGCAGTTCCGCCTCGAAGAGCAGCGGCTCCTCCTTGTGATTTTCCAGCCTCCGACCCGCGCCGAACGTCGCCGGCCTGGGCCTCACCGCGTCGCTCGTCCACCCGAGCTGCGGCGGCACCAGCACGCGCCTTCGCCCGCCCTCGCGCATCCCGACCAGCGCGGGCGCCACCGCCCTGGGAACGGCGTCGGAGTCGCCGAGGACGAACCGGTACGTGGCGCCCACGTCGTCCTGGCCCTCGTTGCCGTACCCGCGCGACCACAGGAAGATGGGCGTGCCGCCGGACGAGTACTTGAAGTACGCCCCCGGGGCGAGCCTGTAGACGGTGTACAGGATGTACAGCGTGTCGCCCTTAGAGGCTGTCTTCCCGTCCGCCCTGCCCTCGTCCAACTCCCTGTATTGGATTCCCGACGGGAGCGTGACCAGCTCCCCCGGGTTCTCCTCCGCCTCGCGTTCCTCGCGCCTGCGCTCCGCCTCCTCTCGGATGGCGCGAATCTCAGCCTCGCTCCTCGGCTGCTTCCTGCCGAACAGGCCGCCGGTCTTGGGAGGCGGCGCGTTACCCAGGCCGTACGCCGTCGCGGGATCGGCGCGAGTCGCGAGGGACGAGAGCAAGGCGGACGACGCGGCGCCTCCCAGGAGGGCCCGCCTCGGGGGAGTCGGGACCGGCGCGCCCGGCGCGTCGTTCGATCCCTTCGCGGTGCACATGATCGACGGCGGGGCGCATCGGGGGCGCGATACGCCGGGGAGCGTCACCCGGTGCGCCATCGGCACTGTGGGGCGGGAGGTAACAAAAGTCTGTCTCGGATCACAGTCGTCGGCCAGGACTGCCCAGACGAGATTGAGATGATGCACATTTGACGGTCTGTGAACCCATAAAAACGCCCATAGAAACTGCGTCAACACCCAAGTGTACCGATAGCTTCAAGCAAAATTAGCCGCGGCCCGTCCGCCACAAGCGACGAGCGCGGCCAGCCCTCGGACGACGCGCGAACGGAGATAACGACCGCACACGTCGTCACCGCTCGGTCCGACGACGCACCGGCGGCGACGGGAGGGGCGAATCGCGCGGCGGAAACCCTAGTTTCTCGCGCGTCAGATCCGCGAATCGTTGGGGAGGAAGGCCCCCGGTGAGTCCGCTCAACAGCCCGAATGGGTGACGTCGCGGTGGACATGGGCGCGTCCGGGGACGACCTCTCGAGGGAGTCCAAGAAAGTTCAGGGGCTCATCTTCCAGATGACCACGAGCGTGTCGTCGTTTAAGCGCGCGGTGGACTCGCTCGGCACGGGGAAGGACACCAGGGAGCTCCGCGCGAAGCTCAACAAGCAGAGGGAGAGCATCGGGCGGACCGCGAAGGAGTGCTCGCTCGCGGTCAAGCGCCTGGCGCAGTCGGTGACCAACAGCGACGACGATGGGCGCAGCACGCACGTCACACAGCATCAGAAGCTCGTCAAGGACTTCCACGTCGTCCTCAAGGACTTCCAGAAGGCGCAGCGGACGTGCGCGGAGCGGGAGAGCACCTTCCTGCCCCAGCGCGATCCCGCTCGGTCGCCGAGCCGATCCTACGGAGCCGCGGACGACACCGAGGCGACCCGAGGCGAGTACCAGGGTGCGCAGGAGCAGCAGGCGCTGCTGCAGGACTCTCGGCGACAGGAGCTCATGTCCAACGAGGGAGAGATGGAGTACAACAACGCGCTCATCGCCGAGCGCGAGCAGGGCATTGCGGAGATTCAGCAGCAAATCGGCGAGGTGAACGAGATATTCCAGGACCTGGCGGTGCTGGTGAATGAGCAGGGGCAGATGATCGACGACATCGAGGCGAACATCGTGAGTACCGCGGTGCGCACCAAGGACGCGAGACGGGAGCTGACCAAGGCGGACAAGAGCCAGAAAGCCGCGAGGAACAAGATGATCTGCCTTGCGATCGTCATCGCTGTCGTGCTCATCGTGCTCATACTCTTCCTGCTGCAGTGAGTTATCGTAGCGCTGTTTGTTATTCGACAGTTAGAACGCAAGCGAACTAAAACCCATCACGCCGCCATGACCTGCGCCTCCTCGAGGGTCTTGTGTCCCTTGGGTATCCTCGGCAGCTTACCCACCGCCTCGTTGAACTCGTCAATCATCAACCGGATCAGTTCCAGCTTGCTCTCGCTCAGCGTCCTCGGCTGAAAGAAATCCTGCAGCTGCAGCCCCGCCGCCGGGTCCCACCTCGGCGGGTCCGGGATCTTGCTCAGCTCGTACGGACCGCGCTGGTACTGACCTCCGCCGTACGATCGCTTATCGAACACCCACAGCTTCTCGTCCTTCCCGTCGTATATCTCCGGTCCCCACGTGTAGTGCAGCAGAAACGCGTCGCCGATCTTCTCATCCGCGGGGGGCTGCGCCATGAGCGGCGTCTGGGGCGTGGGCGCCACCACGTGCTCCACGCCCACGGCGAGCGCCGCGGCGTCGTACGCGTACATGTCCCTCAGCCATCCGAGAGCCTTTCGAACCTCCTCGGGCTTCTCCGTCCTCGCGACGAACTCCGCCCAGAGGGGCGCCACTCGGCGCAGGTCCTCGACGTTCAGGCAGCTGGGCGCGTTTCCCGTCCTCGGCAGCGCAAACTTTTCCCGCTTCCATTCGCTCCGCCCGAGCTCGTCGGCGTGCTCGCGCATGTACTCCTCGTACACCCGCTTCATGTTGAGGTCCTGCGGGTAGATGTAGGAGTACTCGAACCCTATGGCCTTTCCCGGGGGCATCAGGATGTGCGGGCTCGGCGATTTGACGTAGATGTAATCCGTCTCCACCATCATCACGTGCGAGCACCGCATCGAATCCGTGGTCTGCGACCACTGCGCCACCGCCAGGCTCCTGTCCGCGACTGGGTAATCGCACCACGTGTCGCACTTACCCTGGTTCGGGTCGAACCGCATGGTGGGCACCTCCATCATCAACTCGTCGTCCTTGCCGCGGTGCAAGATCCTGGTAAACGCCTTCATCACGCTCCCGGGCTCCGCCGCGTGCTTGAGGTAGGTCTGGTACATGATTCGGGTCTGCCAGTTCATGTACGCGTTTCCGCTGCTGGTCAGCACCGTGTGCAGGCACTTGGGCGGCGGCGTTGGATCCGCGACGTCCTTCGCCAGAGCGTACTTCACCGTGGGTCCCTTTCGCCGCGGCAGCACCCCGCTGGTCCACGCGACGCTCGCGCCCTCCGCGACGGGCTTCGGCTGTGTCCGTTCGTCCGCCTTGAGCCAGCACTGCTCGCTGTCCGGGTTCCACACCCATATCCGGCACGATCGGATCTTCGCGCACGCCTCGCAGCACCGCGACGCGGAGGTCTTGAGGTTCCGCGTCCCGTCCACGACGACGTCGCCCCAAAACTCGGCGTGCTCGATGAAGTCGCCCGCGTCGCACGACAATCCCGGTGAGTCACCGCCCGGTGAGTCACCGCCGCCGCCGCCGAGGGGCGCGAGGGACGCCGGGAACTCGTCGAAGCGATCATCGCGCGCGGCGCGGGTCGCGGTGACCGAGCCCCGCGACGCGCGCGCGTCGATCTTCTCGCCCCCGTCCGATCCCTCGTCGTCCTCCTCCTCCTCCACCTCGACGATCTCCTCGACCACCTCCACCTCCTCCACCTCCTCGTCGCCCAGGTTTTGGGGTTTGAGGTCCTCCTCCTCATCGCCGTCAAGGTTCAGGCCGAACAGCCCGCCGTGATGCGTCCTGTGCCGCGAGCCCGAACGGCGGTACCCGGTCTCGTGCGCGCGCCTGCTGAGGAACTCGTCGCCGTGGTGGCGATCCGAGACGGCGTCCGGGTGGGTCTCCGCGATGGCCTGCGCGAGGGCGACGATGACCAGGAACACGGTCCCCGCGATGATCGAACACGGGACGAAACCGAGTTTCGGAAGGAAGCGCCGCCCCGCCATGGTTTCCGTCCAGTGCCAGGGTCTTATCCCGCGCGGCAGTGCCGAGCCCGAGTGAAGTGTCGCACAATTGGGTGGGTGTTTCGCGAGATCCCAGACTGTGAGCAGGTGAGGTCCTGTCAGAGTGACGGTCAGGTGAGGGGTATCTAGCTAGTCGCGGTCAAGTATCTGACCCAAGTTAACAACTCTCGTCAATCCCGAGTGGCTACCTATTATCAACGAATGAATCGACGCGCGTTTCACCTCAGCGACCCCGGGGGCATGCCGTCCCCGTGCACCTTGTTTAGGTGCTGCTGGTGCTGCTGCCGTTGCTGCCGCTCGAGGATCGACTCCAGGTACTTCCCGTGCGCCTCTATCCTCTGCTGCAGCTTCCTCTGCTCCATCAGCTGCGTGTGCAGCTCCGACTGCATCTCGATCTGCTTCATCAGCGCGATGCTGACGTCCTCCGGTGACCTGCCCGCGGTTCCGAGGCCCGCAGCCTTGGCCGCCGCGTCCAGGTGGTCGTCGTCCTGAACGCCGAGAATCGCGAGTCGAGCGTCGTGTGTGTCGACCGAGGGAAGACCGCTCGTGGTGTCGATCGTGGTCATCGGGAGGTCGCCGGTTCGAATCCCGGCGTCGGCGTAAGGAGGCATGTGGTGCCCGCCCTCCATCCGAAGCAAATCGCCGTGGCCGCCGGAGCTCATGCGCCTCTCCGCGTCGATCGCCGCCGCCGCCGCCTCCGCCGCCGCCGCCGCCGCCGCCGCGGCAGCCTCCCGTTCCTCGCGAGCCTTCTGCTCCGCCGCCCTCGCCCTCGCCGCGCTCCTCTCCGCCGCGGAGGGCCTCCTTCGCACCCGTTTACCTCCCGCCGCGCCTCCGGCGTCGTCGCCTTCCCTCCCTCGCTTGACGTCGCCGCCGAGGACGTCCCTGTCGCCCGGGTCCTGCAGTCGGTACTTCTGCAGGTGGCTCTTCACGTGCTGGATGGTCATCCCGTCAACCTCCATGAGCTGCATGATGCCCTTGGGCGTCGCGAGCTCCAGCCCGCCCAGCCTGTTCACCGCGTCGACGAACCGCTTGTGCAGCTCCGGCGTCCACCGAAGACGCATCTTCCCGTCGCCGCCGCCGACGGTTCCAGCGGGGTCCGCCGCCGCGGATGCGCCAAAACCGCCGAGCGCGGGATTGTGCTGAAACTGATGCGCGAAGATGCTAAAGTCGGCCATGCCTGGGTGATGCCACCCGTCGCCTCCTCCGCCGAATTGCCCTCCGCCGCCGCCCATCGGGTCGGACAGGTGCCGCGCGTGGGGGTTCATCTGCGTGTCGACCTGCTGTCTCAGCTGATGCTGCGTGAGTAGATCAGCCGCGGCTGCTTCGTGAGAAAGGTGGTGGTGGTGGGCTCCTTCGTCGAACACCGCGCCAACCCCTGGTGAGTAGGACGTCCCTGGGGGATCGGCGACGGAAGCTTCCGCCTTAATACGAACGCTGCGGGACGTCTTCCCCTTCGCGGTCCCGCCGCCTCCCTTCCCTTGGCTCTCTAAGGTCTCCGTGTCGATCTCGAGTAGTACGTTCAGAAAGTCGTCTATCGCCTGATCCTCGTCCGCGCCACCGTCTTCGTTGAACTCGGGCCAGAAAGTCGTCTCTTGAGCCATAACACAATCAGACGCACTGTTTTTGTGATTGGTGTCCCGGCGATGTGCGCTGGCGACCTAAGGATTCGACGTAACCCCGGACGCTCGGACGCTCCCGACCGGACCACAACTAATCCGCAACCTAAGTTTTTGTTTGGCCCCTCGCCAACGCCGCGCTAAACCCCCACGATCGAAAGGCCGGAAGAGAGGGTCGCCCTATCTTTCGATCCACTCGATCGTCGCCCGCTATGTGTGTATCCCCTTCGACGAGGATACCCCGTTGAGGTGCCCAGCTCTGCGGGTCGGAAGGGTTTCAGCTCTGAAGAAGGCCGTTCCCGTCAAGAATATTCCTTTTGCCAAATAGCCAAGTGAACAAAAAAGGAATAACCCTCGATCGTTTCTCCCCGGACAACTCGAGAAAGGGAAAAATAACAGACTGGATCCTTGATATTTTTCAAGTCATTTAGAGACTGTCTCGGCAGATCTAGCAGAAACGCGTTAGAACTTTCCAAAGTCTTTCCCGGCAAAAAGCACGGCCATCACGTCGTGCTTCCAACAAGCTTTTGCCGAGCATCAGGTTCCTCGAGCGCGCGCAGCGCGTAGAAGCACGACTGGACCGGAGGAAGGGGTGCCACGGTTCCGGTTGACTCGGGAAGATTCGTCACTCTGGTTCGCGCGTGGGACCCCAAACGGGGATCGATCGAACCCCCGCGGCGCGTGTCCAACATCTCGAGGCCGCCGATATCCCCCGAGGCCGCTCGAGGGGAAGCGGAAGGGGGCTGCCTGGTCGTGTGGAGCCATCACGGCCTGGTCACGTCGTCTCGTGATTTTGAATTTCAGGGGTGTTTGAGAAAGGGCAAAATGACGGTCACGTACAGCCAGGTGCCGTCGCAGTCTCAGGGCATCGGGACCATCCCGGTCACCGCCGATACCTACCGCACCGAGGAGATCTCCGGCGAGGGCGACAGGACCAAGGGCGGCGCGGAAGCCATCGACCACGACGTATCGTCCGTGCCCAAACCCGACCACCTCGGAGCTGGGGTGCCCGGTGACGACGACGCGCGCCAAGACGTCGGCGCGCTGCGCCGGGAGGTCCTCGAGGTCGCCGAAGCCGCGACGCGCGGCGATGAGATCGCTGCGGTCTCCGCCATGGTAACCGCGGCGGAGACCGCCGCGCTGCGAGAGGCCATGGCGGTGACCGCCGTTCCACCCGACGCCGACCACGCGCGCGATCCATCCGAGGATGAGATCCGACCCGATCCTCCATCCGAGGACAAAAACGCCATCGCGGCGACGTTCGGCGCGCGGCGCCGACTGAACCTCGAGGCGGTGGACCACGGCGCGGACGTGTGGCGCGGGTCGCCAGTCCTCGGCGGCGGCGTCCGAGGAGCGCGGCTCGCGTCCGCGTCGCTCTCCGCCGGGCCGGACACCCAGGAAGCGCTGCGAGACTTGGGGTACTCGTCGCACGGCTGGGAGAGCGTCGAGGCGAGCGAGCACGACCGCTCCGCCGCGACGCCCGGGCACGCCGCGGGGGGTCCACCTTGCACGATCGACAATCAGGGTCTCAGCGCGGCGCCGCGGGTGTCGGAAGGCGAGGGAGGGACGCAGCGCAAGACGGTGACGTTCTCGTTGGAATCCGGGGAGGCGCGGGACGCGTCGGAGCCGGAGCCAGAGCGCGAACCCGACGGACTCGAGGGCGAGGACGAGGAGGGTGCCGAGGGTGCCGAGGGTGCCGAGGGTGCCGAGGACGAGGACGAGGAGGATGAGGACGAGGCGATACTCGCGACGCAGGCCTGGGACCCCGCGGCGGACGACGAGGACGATGACGAGGAGGGGGACGATGACGACGAGGGGGACGACGACGATGAGGGAGACGACGATGAGGACGCCTTCGTCTTCGCCGGCGGCACGCAGGCGGCTCCCCACGAGTCCCCCGGCACCCGCGCGGCGCGGTCCCCGGTCTCCCAGAGCCCGCGCCCGGGACTGCTCCGCATTCGCGAGAAACCCGCGTCCGCGCTTCCGATCCGCCCGGCCGATCCGGTGACGGCGTCGCCCTACTCGGATAGGCCGGCGAAGCCTCCGAAGGCGCCGGAGGAGGAGACCGCGCCGGAGGAGGAGGCCGCGCCGGAGGAGGAGGCCGCGCCGGAGGAGGAGGCCGCGCCGGAGGAGGAGGCCGCGCCGGAGGAGGAGGCCGCGCCGGAGGAGGAGGCCGCGCCGGA
>Ga0181571_10004094_pt1 | contig 10930 bp, 10 predicted proteins | sample 101ome_17_FD_132440 | JGI IMG/M metagenome (GOLD analysis project Ga0181571, IMG submission 132440) | Coastal salt marsh microbial communities from the Groves Creek Marsh, Skidaway Island, Georgia - 101407AT metaG (megahit assembly) | ecosystem: Environmental > Aquatic > Marine > Intertidal...
CATCATATTCTTTGGATATTTATTTTGGCGAATGATGTCGTACACAGCTGTTTCATTTTCGCGGCATGCGCAAGTTTGTTTCACCGTTGTTTTGCTTTCCGCAATATAAATCATACGACTCATCGTGTTGCTTCACATTCGAGCCTTCATAGCTCAGGAGCCGATATTACCTACGCCTCAAGCTTTGTAATGATATAGTTTTCGCACGCCTGCCTGCTGCTCGGAGTATTCGGGGTTCTTCCAAAAGTGTACTGCTTGACGTAACGTCTTCATCTGCGCTTCATCTTTCGCTTCAACTTCCATGCATTCCTATATTTCCTGTATATTTGCGCACAGTACGGGACCTCTCAATATAGCGAGATAACGTCCACCTTGCTCCATGCTCGCATTCCTTTGCACAATCTTCTTGCCGATGCTTTAAACTGAAAACATTTTGTAAATCTCTGGTTTCTCCGACGTTTTTCGATCCCTTCCGCAAGTTGTTTTTAACACAAAAGCTTTTCTGATCGCTCCAGCACCTCTCTCCCCGTGTTTGCCTTTCATTTTCGGCCATGCACATTGCTTCTGCATATTTCTTTTTTGCTGATTTGAATATTCAATGATTCAGAGCGTCCTGTCCAGCAGCGTTATTTCTTCACAAAATTCCGTATCGCGTTTGTGCGCGATCTTTGAATGTTTCGAACCTATCTCCCGTCCTTATTCCAACATTCATGACCGTGTGTGTACGTGTATACCTCCGGAACTATAATTTTCTTTGGACTCACCCATATGGCGCTTCTTCCGCTGCATCATATACACCAGCAGGGATGGTATCTCCAGGCGTTCGCGCAAAATATGGTTCTCAGCAACCACGTCATGGGTAGGAAGAGCCTGCGGGAGGGGGCGGACATTCAGCTCACCAAGATGCTCGCGGGACCATACATACACTAGGACCTTCGTTTGGCACTTGACTGACGGAGGAGCAAAGGAGGTTGACGACGGTAACTTGTGCTCACAGGCAAAAAACATTTTGTATTGATACTCTACTAGATATACGTCGTGCTCGTACAGCCTTACGCATACTGTCGATCCGCGAAACGTTTGTGTCTCCCCGTCGTGCACCCGCGTTACCCACTCAACGTAAGCTCCTGTTCCAACTCCTTCTCGTCTCGCTCAGTACAGGAACGCCGCCGCCGCGAAGATCCCGAGGAGGCCAAACTCACTCACCACCGCCGAGGGCGAGGACAGGGGCCCGAGAGGAACGATATCCACACGCAGCCATCCCTGAACGATACCTCCGAGCACAGCGCCAGAAGCGAGGCCAAGGAACGCAAGCGAGATGGATCGGCTCAGCGTCAAGTTCTTGTTGCGCAGCAACCACACAGCACCCAGCATCGCGAGCGAAAGCTGCACGCCCGGAGGATCATCCACACCAGGAGGCTGTGACACAAAATTGAAGAAGAGAGTATGGAGTACCACGTTGGTTAGGAATCAGCTGTAAGGAGATGGAGCATGGGGGTGTCGTCGGCGCGAGAGGGTCGTTCGCATCGAGGAAAGAAAAGATCCTTGAAACGCACCTGCGAGCACCCCTGCGCGATGATCAGCACCGAAAGCACGGCCAGCGCGATGCCGCCCTGCGTGAGGATCTCTCCCTCGGGAGCCTCAACGGCTGGTCTAGGGGGGAGCTTGCTGGACATGTCCCGCGCCCACGGGGGAAGTTTCTTCTTCACCACCGCACCCGGACTCAACACGTCAGCGTACTTGACCCTGTTATCAGACACCTCGCCCTGAGACCTCTTCATGAGGCTCCGCATGAGCACGACGTCGTACGCTGCCTCGACCTGAGCGCGTTGGGAAGAGTGAAACGCGTGAGTCATACAGGGTGATAAAGCGCGCGCGAATGAGACGCGAAAGTCCGTCAAAACTCGTCTCCAGCAGCCCGAGCTGGGTAGGGGCCACGACGGCATTTTTTTTTTCCGGGCGCGACGGAAGCCACGTGGGTGGGAACGAGAATGACTCACCTTTTTCAGCTTCTCCTCCTCCTCGCGGTAGCGCGACATCATCTGGTTCTTCGCGCGCACCATGTCCTCGGAAGACGCGGAGTCGTTGAGACCGAGGAATCGCAGCGCACCCTGGTAGTCCATCGTGGAACTCTCGGGCGCGTTGTCCGACGCGCGGACGACCAGAGTGCTTGCCCTTCGGGAGTTCCACCGAACCCCCGAGCGCGTCGTGACGGATCGCGCACGCGAGCAGGAACGGAGCTTGGCGCTCCAGCGCGCGGTCGCGCACTGAGCGCTTCCACCGCAGATGATGCTCATCCTTTCCGGCGAGTTCACGCAGTGCGGTCGTGTCCTGCCGCCTGCGTAGTGACGCGCCCCTCCCCCCCCCGTCGGACTCGATCTTCCGTGGGGAAATAAAAATATCCGCAGTGTGGTTTTGATTTTCTCCGCTTCTTGTTGGCCCTCGCGATTCCCCGAACGAAATCCAAATCCAGAATCGGCGGGTCCGAGCATCCGGGTTCTGGGGGCGCGCCGAAACTCGCGGCGGGGGAAAAAAATGTTGGAACCCCTTGACTTGAGTGTTGGTGCGGTCTTTCGAGATCCGCCGACCACACCTCCCCCGCCGCCGCCTCGGGGCCGCGCGGGCGTCTCGTCGTGGCGTCGTCGCGGGACATCATCGGCCATGAGTAGCCACGATGTGAAGCGCGCGAAGTATTCGATTTCCGCGCAGACGAAGCCGGATTGGTGCCACTTCTGCAAGTGCTTCGTGCAGACCCATGCGAACGCGAAGCGCATGCACGAGCAGAGCAACGCGCATAAGAAGAACGTGGAGCTCAAGATGCGAGAGGTGAGGAAGCAGAAGCAGAACGAGGGCAAGGAAGCGGAGGCGATGCGGCGGACGATGGCGAACATCGACGCCGCGGCGGCGGCCGCGTACAGGGCTGACGTCGCGTCGGGGGCACGACCGGAAGATGCTTCGAGCGCGGTGCCGAAGAGCGCCGCGGCGCGCGCGCGAGAAGCGTTGGAAGGCGAGAAGCAGGAACTGACGGAGACGCTGGAGAAGGAGCTCAAGGCAAGCGCGGAGGAAGAGTACCGAGAGAAGGGCGTGTGGAAGTTCGACGAACGCTCGAACTACTACTGGAACGCCAAGACCGCGCACTACTACGACCCGAAGTCCGGGATGTTCTTCGACCACAAGGCGAACGCGTGGACTCGACGCGCGCCCCCCGGCGCGCCGCCGATCCCCGTCACCGCCGGTCTCGCCGCCCCAGCACCGGAGGTGCCGAAGGTCGAGGCACACGTGCGCGACCCGGAGGGCGACAACCAGTATCCCCTCGGACCGTTCTCCGCGAGTGCAGTAAAGTCGGCGGAAACCGCGAGCGCGTCGGGTGCGGGGGACGCGGCGGCGGCGAAGGTTGCGTCCGGCGCCGCCGGGTGGTCGCACGCGTCGAAGCAAACCGCGCCGGGGGGGGTCGGGACGAAACCTAAGAGCCTCACGAGCATGTTCAACCTCGGGTACGGCACGAACCATCCGAAGTACGAGGCGGCGAAAGCCCGAACGCAGTCGTCGGCGTCGCGCGCGTTGGAGGGCGCGGGGGGGAGGTCGTTCGAGGCGAAGGGCTCCAAGAACCTCGGCGTCGTCGGGAAGGACGATGGCGACGGTGGTGGCAAGCGCAAACGCCAAGACGGGAAGGGCGAGGGGAAGAAACCGAAGGTGAGCAAGGAGGAGGCCGCGGCGTTGGCGAAACGTGAGGCTGCGAGGGCGCGGGTCGAGGCGCGGTCGATGAAAGCCTTCGGTCTGCAATAGTAAGAGACAAAATCATAGCGGAATCAACCGAACACCTTCTTCAGCGCATCTCTCACGGTCGGGACGGCACTCGCGTCCACGAGCATGCACAGCCGCATGGGCTTCAGATCCTGAATATCATCCTTATCTTCAGTGTCTTTTGACTTCCACATGAACGACCAATCGCACGACTCCTGAAAGAACTCGTCCTCCGGTCTGATGTGCATCAGCACCGGCTCACCCCCGCGTTTACGCTTCTTGCCCGCCTCCTCCTCGGGCTCGTCGTCTCGGAACAAGCGCGTGACGAAGAGGTACTTTTTGAACTTGAAAGAGTTCTTCAGCTCCTCCGTGGGTTCATCGTGCGTCGCCCATTCGATCTCGTCGAAGAGCTGGTTCACCATCGGGGGAGCGGTCTCCGGGGGGACGTTGATGATGCGCTCGTTGATGATGAGTCCAACCCCCTCGTCGCCAAACGCCCCGTCAAGCTTCTTCCGGAGATCCTTGGGGCACTTTCCCTTGAGCCATGCGGCGAGCTCCTTGACGTATGGCGCGTCCTTATTGGTGGTCAGGTTCACCACCGACATCACCGCGATGGGGTCGTTTTCGTCTCCCGCGCCTTGGGCCTTGATAACGGTGCCCACCGTGTTCTGCTTGATGATGAAGTCGCACAGCTCCGAGCTGCTGAACTCTGCACCGTCGAGGTAGTTCTTGAGCAGCGCCTTGAGTCCATGGAAGTCAGTCTCCTTAGGGTCCTGAAATTCGAAATCGACCATGATCTCCTCCTCGTCGTCGTCCGACCCGTCGAGGTCCTCCTCGTCCTCGGAGTCTTCCTCCGTCTCCGTCTCGGATTCTTCCTCCTCGGATTCCTCCTCGGGCTGCTCCACCTCCTTCCCCTTTCCCTTCGCGCGCGGCGGAGCCATGTTGTGCGCTGAGCCGTGGGATCGAGGTGGTACTTCCGCCGGAAAATGCCTCGACGGGCAGCGCGCGCGTGACGACAGTGCTTCGGCTTGTCGGCGGCGACGAATTTGATATCGGCGGCGGCGGCCGAAAACGACTGAGTTTTTAGACCTGGTCTTGCCGGTGACGGAGTGGTGTTGTTTCTTTTCGCGAAGGTTTGTTACTTCAGATGCTATTTCCCAACACATGTCCAAGGCCAATCACCGCTCGATGGCCGCCTCGTCCGTGTCGAAGTTTTTCCTCGCCTCCTTGAGCTGCATGTTCATGTCCAGCAGTTCGTTCACGCGCTGCATTTTCTTCTCGTCGTCGCGGATGAGGTACAGCAAATCCTCCGTTTGCAACTTGCCGCGGCGCGCGCTCACCTCCATGCATCGGTGGGCGAAGTTGGTCAAGTAGTCCACCGTCATGTCCTCTAAGAGGTCCACCGTCTCTGGGTCTGGTTGCTGCGTATCACCGAACCCGTACATCATGTATTTTACTGCAACATATCGAAAAAAGGGGTTCAAACGATGTCAGCGACTCGCGCGGGAGGGTTCGAAGAGGGAGTTGGGAAGGAGGGACACGAGGGATTGTTGTTTTTGATCCGCCCGCGTCGGGAGCCACTTACGGTCTCTGGTCAAGATGCCGCGCTTGCGCTTCTTCTGATCGATCTCCGGCGCGGGGTTTGCGTCCTCTTTGTCATCCTCGTCCCCGCCATCGGCCGGCGCTTTGCCCTTTTTGTCGGCGGCGGCACCCCTGCCCCTGCCCCGGCCGCGACCGCGGCCAGGCCCCCTTCCTCTTCCTCTCCCACGTCCCCTTCCCCCAGGCTTCGCCGCGGGCTCGGATGTCGAAGGTCCTGCGCCATCAACCCCAGCAGGTGCGGACGGAACAGCAGGTGCGAGCGGCTGTTCCGTGGCGGACATCCTCGCGTCCCCCTCCCGAGCGCGTAGGGTTGTGAGGCACCCGATTCTTTCCGGGCTGGATTTCCAGTGTCGCGGAACTGGCCTCAGGATTCTGCGCGTCGACGACGAAACCAAGCGGGGACGAGCAGTCGCGAACGTCTCGGCTTCTGCAGACCGCCCGACGTTAAACCGTCTCGCGCACAACGGTCTCACTTCTATCACCTCTCGTCTACGATGTCGGTGAAGGCGTATCTGCTGTGCTATAACATCGCGCAGGTCCGACTCGCGCGCGTGCGCTGCGTGCCGTCAAATCGCCTCCTCCTCTCGACGTGGCTTTCCTATCCATGCTGACCTTCTCTTCTTCTCACGTCATCGCAGACGCTCGTGTGGTCGTCCGCGCTCGCCTTGACCTTGAAATCAATCGTCGTGAACGGTGGAAGCCTCACCTCGGTGTACGACGATGCTGGATACCTGGTGCGCATCGGTCAGGTCGGGTCGGGCATGGAGGTGCTGCACTCGATCTTCGGGTTTGTGCCTTCCCCGGTTCTCACCGCGCTGATGCAGTGGGCGGGGCGGACGCACGTCCTGATGTCCGTCGTCCACGCGATTCCGGCCCTCCACGCGACGAACGCGGCGGCGCTCATGTTCCTCGCGTGGTCGCTCACGGAGGTGATTCGATACCCGACCTACGCGTTCGGGTCGAAGGTGCCCAGTTGGTTGAACTACCTGCGGTACACCGTGTTCATCCCGCTGTACCCAATCGGCGGCCCGTCGGAGATCTGGCTCATGGTCAACAGTCTGCCGACGATGGACGCGAAGCAGATGTACACCATCACGATGCCTAACGCGATCAATTTCGCGTTTCACTACCCGACGTTTCTCAGAGGCCTCATCGTCGTGTACCCGTACCTGCTCTTCAAGCTTTACGCGCACATGTTCCACCAGAGGAAGAAGAAGCTCTCCGGCGGAGGAAGGACAAAGCGCGACTGATTAAATAAGCTTGAAGGACAGGGAAGACGGAGGGACCCTAGCTAGACGTAATACTGTATCATTACTACTACCGACACGAAGGCACAAGGACCCCCCCCCACATCGATCGGCGGCGAGCGTCACCCACCGGTCACGCCCCGGAAGAATACGCGCGTCGGCGAGTGCGCCGCGCGAATCGTGAACGGTTTCCCCTCTGTCACCTCCGCGGGCTCGACAAACTGCAACGCCTCGTTCCAACACCTCGTCCCTTCTTTCGCGTGACACCGTTCCGTCATCGCTGGGTAGGTACACACGTCCGCCGGCGCGTCCCGCGCCTCTCCGCGATTCAGCGTCAGCGTGAACCAAAACACCACCGCGTTGACCGTTCCAGTCTCCGACGCTTCGATCGCGAGGTCGCATTCGCGGCTGTATTCCGCCGTCGACGCCGGGTCGTCGAGGGGCGCGTCGAAGTCGAAGCCGAAGATCGGGAACGGCTCCGAGAGCGCTCGATACGCGACGCGATCGAGACGCACGGACGTGTACTTCTTCACCTCGGGGGGGCGCATGCCGTCGTACCCGGACCATCGGCTCGCTCGCGGATCGTCCGGGACGGCGCTCGCGGGCGCGATGATCGGCTCCGGCTGAGGCGGGAGAGACACGACCTGTGCCCAAACCTTCGCCGCGGCGGGAATCACGAGCGCGTCCGGCGTCGCCAGGTGCCTCCTCGCGTGCGCGACGGTCGGTATCACGCCCTCGCCGAGGAGCCCGTCGTCCAAAACCTCGGAGAGGACGACGGTGGCGCGCGCGGCGTTGGCGAAGCCCAGCGACGCCGGCTCGAGATCGAGCGACGACCCGTGGACGACGGTAATCTTCCCGGCGAACCCGTTAGACGCCAACACCCGCGTCGCGCACGCCGCCATGTCCCCCACGCGCTCCACGGTCGCCACCTGCTCCGCGCCCGCCCGCGCCGCCATCATCGCCAAGAGCCCGGACCCGCCCCCGATGTCGACGCATCGACGCCCCGCGACGACTTCGCGCACCGCGTGATCGTACGCCCGGTTCCGGCGCTCGTCGTTCACCATCGGGAAGTGCCACCTCTCCACGGACATGCTCACGCCCGCGGAGGCGCGGGCGAGAAGGTCCTCGTCCCGCTCGAGCGCGAAGCGAAAGTGCCCGGACGCAGAGTCGTACGCGCCCCTCACCCGCACCGGCGTCCCCGCGCGCAGCGTCGCGGGCGTCGGCAGGAAGCTCAACATCTGTCTTCTGCTCGGTCGGTCCGCCCCGCCCGAGAGCGTCTCCTCGGGGAACTCGCAGTCAGTCCACACCGCCACCGCCGTCATCTCGCCGTCCTCCAACGCCTGCAGGTCCATCGCGAAGCCGGCGGTCGGGGCCCACCCGCGAAGCTCGCCGTCCTCTCCCTCGGGCGGGTCTTCCAGCGACACGCGCGCGAGCGCTCCCCGGGTCGTCACCTCGACGCGCTTGATGTCGCCGAGGCGGATCAAATCCACGGGCGCCTCGCCCCTGAACGCGTTGAACGCGCTCAAGTCGAACCCGGACACCGTCCCGACCCGAGCCCTGACCAAGTCCGTCTGCGCGGGGACTCGGACGCCCACGGCGCGAACGACGACGCTCGAGGGGAGCACGCGCGCGCCGGGCGCCAAGAAGTTCGCGTGCGCCTCCGCGACGTCGTCCAGCGCCTTGCCGACGGTGGCGATGTCCTCCGCGCCCGGAACGAGGAGAAGGCGCGCGGGAGCTCCGGGGGCGTCGTCCGCGGCTTTTCGGTTGGGGCGATACACCCCAGGGCTGGACTGGAGGACGCGAGTGGACTCGTCGAGGGCGTTGTCCTTGATGACAGCTCGAAGCGCAGAGGCGATGGGACGTCGTGGCTCGAGCACGTGGACGAACCTCGCGGGAAGCTGCGCGTCGCGTATCGCACTCGCCGCGTACACGGGCACGGACGGAAGCTCGCTGGCGTTGCTGAGGACGTACACCGCGCCCTGATTCTCGCGGCACACGCGAGTCACCGCCTCTCGCCAGGCGCGCTCGCGATCGGCATCGTGCAGCGGCGCGAAGTGCCACGCGGTGGGCCGTATGAAGGCGTCGTACAGCATGTACTGAAGCAACACGCCCCTCAGGCTTCGCTTCGTCTTGGGCGCGATCGCCTCATCGTCGCTCGACGAATTCTCGACCGAGGAATCACCTTCCGTCGTCATGGCGGCACGCCACGGCGCCGAGATGTGTGGCAGTTGACGCATCGCTCCGACGTCGAAAAAAGCCGGCACCGCGCGCGAAAAACTTCGGCGATTCCGAGCGATTTGAACATCCCAGAAGGTGCCTTCAATCCCTCTCTGAGGAGTCGTCACCTCATAGTCCCATCCGCGGCCGCGAGGCTTGTGCGACGTGCACGTCCATACCGCGATCCGCCGCTGCCGCGATGATGGCACGGGCACGTGCCGCACGAAGAACGGCACGCCTCGACTCGTGAATCGGGCGCCGACGTGAAAATGGCGGGGCGCCCGATGTCAGCGCGAAGGCTGGGCCTCGCCCTGTTCCTCGTGCTGGCGTTCTGGGCACAGCCCTCCGCGCCACAGGCGGCGTCACGACTGAGAGGTACGGCCGAACGCATCCACCCCGTCGTCTGCGACATTCGCGCGTTCCAGCTCCCCTCGCGACGCTGTGCATCCTTCCCCCCCCCACGCTCACGCGTCTCACTCGCTCTCCTCCGAACGCGCAGGCGTGGCCCTCGAGAGCATCTCCCCCGACGTCGGCACGGCGCATGCGATCACGTCCGTCGTCTTCCACGGGAACGGCCTCGAGCAGAAGCTCCCGACGCTCGGATGCAGGTTCGGCGATCGCGTCGTGGCTCCGCTGGAGCGGTTCAACCACTCCGCGCGGTGCCTCTCGCCGGCGGCGATGCCCGGCTTCGTCGTCGTCGGCTTCTCGCACGTGACCGGGAAGACGTACGCGCCGGGGCGCGACGACCTGAGCAAAGAGCAAGGATACAACGTGTTCGAATACGTCGAACCTTGGCGAATACATTCGGTGTTCCCCGAGGAGATCCGCTCGAGCGGGGGCCAAAAACTGTTTCTCGCGGGGAGGGACGCGCGACCGAATCTGCGGTGTCATTTCCTCGGTTCGGGCGCGTCGCTCGACGGCGGCGATCTCGAGTTCGTCTCCTCCGCGCTCGCGGTGTGTGAGTCGGAGCCGTCCGCGCGTTCCATCGAGACGCTCATGCTGGGGCACGACTCGCACGCCGCGCCCGGCGGACAGCAGATGACGTTGAGGTACCGTCCGACCGCGTCCGTGCTGTACAGCGGCGGCGGGTCCGCGACGCCGGGGGAATCCATCGCGTTCGTCTCCTCGTCGAGCGACGAGAGCGGAACCGCGCCGTCCTCGCGCGCCTCCCGCACGGGGTGCCAGTTCGGGGGCGTCTGGACCGCGGCGTCGCCGAGAGGCTCTCCCTCGGAGCTCGGGTGCGTGGTGCCCGCGTCGAGCTTCGGGGCGACGCAGGTGACCGTGAGCGATTTGCACTCGCTGACGCCGCTGCCGTTGCTCGAAGACGCGCGCGTCGCGGCGGTCGACGACCCGGCCTCGGGGCGGTTTCTGCTGCGCGTCCGCGAGGCGCCGGTCGTCGACGCGCTCGTGCCGTCGAGCGGCACGCCCGGGGGCGCGCGCGCGGACCCCGCCGGCGTGGACGTGTTCGGCCAGAGACTCTCGTTCGACGATCGATCCGCGCTGGCGAGGTTCTGCGCGCGACGCGCGTTTTCGCCGACGGCGGAGGAAGAAAGCGCGCGGGCGAGATGCGCGCCGGCGCTCACAGACGCCGGCGCGCTCGGCTCCGCGCGAGCGTTCGGACCGGGGTTCAACGCGTTAGGGGTGACGGGGGGTGTGGGGTTTCGGGCGGGGGTCGACGTGCAGTTCGCGTTGTTCGATCCGCCGCGAATCGTCGCGGCGACGACGACGGCGGCGCGGGACGGCGACGTCCTCACCGTCGTGGGTGAAAATTTTAGGGACGCGTCGCCCGGGACGAAATGCGTCGTCGGCGAGACGTCGGGCGAGACGAGCGTCGCGTCGTCGGCGGTCGCGCGGTGCGTGTTATTCCTCGACGAGCCCTCCGCGTCGGGTGGGTCGACGGGGGCCTCCTCTTCGGGTCTGGCGCGCGTCGGCGTCGGCGCGGGCGATTTCGCGCCGCGCGCGTCGAGCCTCCTCGTCGTCGCGTGGCTCTCCCTCTCGCCGCGGGTCGGAACCATCGCGCCCGACGCGGGGTACTCCGACGGAGGCGCGCGCGTCACGATCACGGCCGCGTCGGGGGGACTCGGCGCGGCGCGGTTCCATCCGTCCGTCGCGTGTCGCTTCGG
>Ga0181571_10004095_pt1 | contig 10929 bp, 4 predicted proteins | sample 101ome_17_FD_132440 | JGI IMG/M metagenome (GOLD analysis project Ga0181571, IMG submission 132440) | Coastal salt marsh microbial communities from the Groves Creek Marsh, Skidaway Island, Georgia - 101407AT metaG (megahit assembly) | ecosystem: Environmental > Aquatic > Marine > Intertidal zone...
AGGAATCGCTTCTCGTCGCTCGCCCTCGCCGCCAAAATCTCATCCGCGGCGACGCGAAGCGACTCGAGCGTCGCGAAGGCGTCGCGCAGCGACGCGAGCGTGACCACCGGGTGCTTTTGCTTTGGTTCTTCTCTCGCGCCTTCTCCCGCGCCTTTGGACGCCGACCCCGCGCCTTTGAACGTCGCCTCCGCCTTCGCCCGAAGCCTCTCGAGCCGCTCCCGGTTGGCGACGGCGGCCCTGAGCGCCTCGAGTCGGTTCGTCGGAAACTCAACCCGCCTCAGCACCCTCGGTTCGTCCGTCAGCGCCTCGAGCGTCCTCTCCGCCCTGTCCCGCAGCTCCCTCAGCGCCTCCGCGCAGCCCCCCGGCGGCCTCGTCGGGTCGAGCGCTTCGAGCTCCGAGCGCAGAGCCGCGAGCGCGGGCGCGTGCGTCCTCGCCTCCTCCTCCGCCGCGGCGAGGAACGAGGACCGGCCCCGGAGCTCGCTCAGCACGTCGCCCGGGTTCGCGACGGCCCGCTGCTGAGAGCGCCGCGTCTGATCGGACCCGCCGCGCGCGTCCGATCCGCCGCCCGCGTTCGCCGCGCGGAGCTTCGCGGTCGCGCGCCGGGTCACCTCGCGGCGGAGGCGCGTCACGCCGCGCGACCGGGCGAGGCCGGCGGCGGCGGCGGCGGATGGCGCGCGACCCGGGCGCGTCGCGCGGGGGGGGGACGCGGGGCCCACCGACATCCGGCGCGGAGGCGGAGGCGGGGGCGGGGGCGGGGGCGGGGCGCCCAAAACCGCGCCGAGCGGAACCCTTCCGGGCGGTGGGGGAGGCGGCGGCGGAGGGGGCGGAGGGGGCGGGGCGGACGACGCCCCGCCCGCGGGCGTCCGTCCGGGCGGCGGCGGCGGCGGCGGCGGCGGGGGAGGGGAGTGCGGGGTCGACCGCACGACCCGCCCCGAGTGGAAGGAGACGCTCGGGGGCGTCTTCGGGGGCGGTCGCGTCGCCTCCGCGGGCGACGCCGGGGCCGACGCCGGTGAGGTCGCCTCTTCGTTCACGCCTTCGAGCTTCTTCGCGTCGCCGCCCCTCGCCCGCCTCGCGCGCGCCGCGCCGCCGCCGACGAGACGGCGGCGGGCGACGCGCCGCCCGTCTCCGGCGGCGGAGACGACTCGCCGGACTCGCCGCCACCACGTTCGACCGTCCGATCCGCGCGAGGCCAGGGACGCGAGGACGAACACGAGCGCGAGCGTCGCGAGCGCGGCGAGCGCGGCGGCGGTCGCGCGCGCGATGGGTCGGACGATGCGCCGGGCGACGCGTTCGGCGTCGGCGGCGCGGGCGAGCGCGACGGCGTCGTCGCTCGCCGCTCGCGGCGCCGCCCAGCCGACGGCGGCGCCGCCCCACCGGTCGCACTCGCCGACGCGCGCGAGGGCGAGCTCGACGGCGTCGCGGTCGTCCGGGGTCGACGCGTCCGCGAGCGCGCGGTGGAGCACCCCCGTGGCGATGGGGAAGGTGGCGAGGACGAAGGAGGCGGCGGAGCGGAGATCCAGGGCGCGCGCGTTCGCGTCGTGAAGGCGAAACGCCCGCGACGCGCGAATCTCGGCGTCGAGCTCGCCGCTCACCGCGCGGAGGCGCCACGATTCCGCCCTCGCGTCGAACTCGGACGCGGTCATCGCGCGCATCGCGGCGCCGGCGGCGTCGCGATACGGCGGCGACGCCGGCCCCACCCACGGCTCGGGGTCGAGGAGCATCGAGAAGCCGCGGCGCGTCCGAGACGGACGACACCAGCCGTCGCGAAACGTCCGAAGCGCGCGGAGGTCGCCGGGGGACGACGCGACGCCGCGAAGCGAGGTCGACGGGGGCGGCGCGCGAACGAGGGCGGTTCGCGCGTCGCCGGGGTCGATCGCGGGCGCCGAGGCGGGCGGAGGGCGCGTCCGGACCAGTGGGCGGCGTGCTCCGCCGTTCCCCCGACGCGTGAAATGTGAGGCGACAGGCGGAACCGATTTTCAGATCGAACCGCCGCGAATCTCGACTTCGCGCGGCCTGAACTCGAGACTCTTCAACCCGGCCGCCTCGTCAGCAGTGGCTTCTTCGCGTCGCGCCCCTCGGCCGTCCTCGCGTCCGGGCGCGCGCACTCTTCGCATCGCGCGGCGCGTGACGCGCCGGGCGAGATGTCGGACGAACGCGTCGAGATCGTCACGTTCTCGCTCCCCGAGGCGGTCCGTCACCCCGCCCCGCTCTCGGACGCCCCGATGTCAGCAGCCCTTTCGCTCGCGCGCGCGTCGCGTTCGATCGTTTCCACGTCCCCTCCCCCTCACTCCTCCCCGACGTCGCCTTGACATCGCCCGCCCACCCCCGTTTCCTCCCGCCTCGCAGTACGTGTACACCATCCCCCCGAGCGCGTCCCACGCGGGCCACCGCGCGGACGCGTGGGACGTGGAGAAATGGCTCCGGTCGGTGAAGGTGAAGGTGACGAGCAAGGGCGACCGCGGGAGCATCAAGCTGGAGGACGTCGAGAGCGGCGAGCTCTTCGCCGAGTGCCCGCTCCCGCGCGACGTCCCCGTCTCCACCGTCGTCGAGCCCGTCATCGACTCCTCGAGGTACTTCGTCCTCCGCGTCGAGGACGAGGCCTCGCGGCGCCACGCCTTCATCGGCCTCGGCTTCCGCGAGCGCGACGCCGCCTCTGACTTCAAGATCGCCATCCACGAACACGAGCGGCAAAACGCGCGGATGGAGGAAGCCGCCGCCGCCAGGGCGGAGTACGAGCGCGAGCTCGCGGAGAAGGCCGCGGCGAGCGCGGCGAGGGGCGAGGCCGCGCCGGTGAAGCTGCACGATTTCTCGCTCAAGGGAAGCATCAGCATCACCGTCCCGGGGAGCGGAGGGAAGGCCGCCGCCGCCGGAGCCGCGGGGAAGAAGGACGCGGCGTCGACGCCCCTCGCGCCGCCCCGCCTCGCGCCGCCGCCCGGAGGGTTCCCGGCGGCCCTCACGCCGCCGCCGCCGCCGTCGGGGGGCGCGGCGAGAGGGACCGCGAGTTCTTCGGGGGGAGGGGGAGGGTCCCGCGGAGATGGCGGTCGGGAGACGGACGCGGGCGCGGGCGGCGGGTGGGCGTCGTTCGACGCCCCGGCGGAGGAGGAGGAGGACTGGGCAGATTTCCAAAGCTGAAATTCGGCCGCCGGATGTACGAGTAATAGAGTACGAGCGGTGATGAGGGGGGACGGGGGGAGAGGGGCGGCGGGGCCGGGGAGACGCCGAGCGCGCTCGTCGTTTGGGTACATCTCACATCTTTATTAAAATCGATACGTGACCCGAACATTATACCTTATACGTGAAGTGATGGACGCGTGGATCCGACGTTGTTTGGCTCTAATTTGTGCGGGCGTTGACGGCAGCGTGCAGTATTACGGCAGCTGCCATCCTGGTGATAGGAATGGACAGTTGTTTGTGTCGTAATAGTACAGCTTTCGATCATCGCCTCATCAGGCCTTGGTCTTCTTCTCCTTCTGCTCGCCGATGTACTCGTCGAGGTCCCAGTCGGAGTCGGTGGTGAGGTCCTGGCCCTCGGCGAGCTTGGCGGCGCGCGCCTTGGCCTTGGCCTTGATCTCCTTGCGGGAGAGCTTCTTCTTGGGGCCCTTCACCTTGACGACGTTGCCGAGGGCGTCGACGACCTCGTCCTGGATGACGTGCTCGACGACGTCGCCCTTGCCCTTCTTGCCCTGACCCCACTTGTTACCGGTGACGTACACCTTGCCGTCGCCGGGAACCTCCCACGTCTCCTCCTTGAGCGCATCCGCGAACTCGCAGTTGTGGGTGATGAGCAGGACGCCGCCGTCGAACTCCTTGACGGCGCAGGCGAGGGCGCCGAGCGCGTCGCGGTCGAGGTAGTTCGTGGGCTCGTCCATGACCACGATGTGGGGCTGCTGCCACATGGCGGAGCCGAGGACGAGCTTGACCTTCTGACCGCCGGAGAGGCCCTTGATGCGGTTGTGGGTGCCAAACTCGGCGTCGAGGCCGAAGTCGATGAGGTGCTTCTCGACGTTCGCCTGCGTGAGGGGGCGGGCGTAGAGGCCCGCGCGCGCCGCCTCGCGCTCGTCGACGCGGTTCATGTACTTCTCGAAGCCGAACTTCATGAGCTTCTCGCGCTCCATCCACGTGGAGGCGTCCATGGAGAGGCCCTTCCACTGCACCTCGTACTCGTACTTGGACTTCTTCTGGCGGCGCGAGAGGATCTTCTCCACGACGAGCTTGAGGATGGAGCCGTCCTCCTGGGGCACGGGGATCTTCTCCTTCATGAGGCGCTCCTCCTCCTCGGTGTACTGCGCGGTCACCTTGGTGAGGTTCTCCTTGTCCTCGCCCGTCTGGAAGCGCCAGCGGATGTACTCGTTGGGCGTCTTCTCGAGGTGCTGCTCGACGTGGTGGAACGCGTGCTGCGCGACGTACGCGTAGCGCATGTTGGGGTGCTTCCACACCGTGCCGATGTCGGGCTCAGCCTCGCCCGTGAGGAGCTTGATGAACGTGGACTTACCGGCGCCGTTGGGGCCGAGGCACGCGACGCGAGACGAGAGCGAGAGCTGGATGCTCGCGCCGGCGATGATCTGGCGGTCGGTGTTGGGGTAGGTGAAGTGGCAGTTGTTGGCCTTGACGATCGCCTTGTCCTTGTTCTTGACGCCCTCGAGGAAGCCGGGGACGGGGAAGATGAACTTGAGCTCGTCGTTGCTGAGCTCGGTGTACTTCTTCGCCGCGGGGCACTGGCGGATGAACTCGGTGAGGTTACCCTTGTACGTCACGAGCTTGCGGGTCTCGTAGTGGATGATGTGCGTGCACACGCGGTCGAGGAACCCGGAATCGTGCGAGACAATCATCGACGAGACGGTGGTCTGCGAGATGAGGTAATCCTCGAGCCACGCGACGTTCTTCACGTCGAGGTGGTTCGTGGGCTCATCGAGCAGGAGGATGTCCGCCTTCATGAGGATGGCGCGCGCGAGCGCGAGCTTCATCTTCCAGCCGCCGGAGAGCGCGACGACGGGGCCCTTGATCATGCGGTCGGTGAACTGGAACGAGAGCAGCGTCGCCTCGACGTCCTCGGGGGTGGTGCCGTGGCCCTTGATGACGTCGTCGTCGAGGACAAACTCGACGACGGTCATCTCGTGCTGATCGCCCTGGATGTCGTGCTCGACGTACACGGTCCTGAGCTCCTCCGGGGGAGGGAAGCCCTCGACCTGGCCGTTGTTGATCGCCTTCATGAGCGTGGACTTGCCGCAGCCGTTGGGGCCGCAGAGACCGTAGCGCTTGCCCTTCTTCATGTGGAGGGTGGCGTTGTTGAGGAGAATGAGCGCACCGTACGCGAGGGAGAAGTCGCACTTGCAGAGGTCCTCGCCCTCCTCGTCCTCGACGATGAACACCTTCTTGCTCGCCTCGTACGCGGCGAGCGCCTTCTCGACGAGGTTCTTCGTCGCGTCCTCGGCGCCGTCGAAGAAGAGCGAGAGGTAGGGCGTCGCGCAGGACTTCTTCCACGTCTCGAGGTCAAAGTTCTTGGCGAGGAGCGCGTTGCAGCTGAGCTTGCAGATGTACTCGAAGTACGGCTGCACCTCGGCAGAGGTGAGGAACGCGGTGATGTCCGCCTCGGCGGCGCCGGAGATCTCGGTCATCATCGTGGTCACCTGCGCGCGGACGGAGGACTCGTCGGTGCGCTTGGACTCGGCGTTCTCGTCGATGACGGCGTCCGAGGACTCGCCGGCGGCGATGAGGAGCGTCTTGTACGCGCGGGTGCACACCTGGCGGCACTCGGGGTCCGCGACCTCGTCCATGGCGCGCTTCAGCAGGGGAAGGAGCTTGGGGAGGAAGGGAGCGGCGTCCATGGGGTCCTCGACGAGCTTGCACATGTTGTCGATGATGACGGCGGACTTGCGCTTGATGGCGGTCTGCTGCTGGAAGAAGAGACCGCGCTGGAGGAGGGGGCCCATGATGGAGAGCGTGGGCGCCTCAACCTGCTGCACGAAGGTGGTCGCGGCGAGCTTGTGCACGCACTCGGGCACCTCGTCCACCTTGTGGATGCACTCGATGAGGGTGGGGATGAAGGGGTCGATGTCGATGTTGCCGACGCACGTGCCAACCTTGGCCATCGTGTCGGTGGACTTCTCCTTCACCTCCTCGCGCATGTCAACCATCACCTGAGCGAGCTCGGGGATGATCTCGGGGAGGCACGCGGCGACCGCCTTGGGGTTGCGCTCGACGAAGGAGTCGATGAGCTGGAGCGCCGCCATCTTGGACTGCCAGAACTGGGAGTTGAAGCCGGTGAAGACGGGGCCGAGGCACGCGCGCACCGCAAACTCGGAGAGCTTCGCGGGGAACGCCTTGCACGCGACATCCGCCGCCTCGCGGACGTTCTTGGACTTGTTGTCGCCCGCGAGGGTGATCGCGATCTCGAGGAGGTCGATGAGCATGGGCTCCTCGGCGTGGCCGGCGTCGTTCACCAGGGCGGTGATCTTCTCAGCCGCCGCCTTGCGCGCGTCCTCATCCTTCTTCTTGAGGGAGTCCTCCTTGATCGCCGCGACGTCGGCCATCGTGATCTTGGCCGCAGCCGGAGTCTTGCACTTCGCGGGAGCCATCGGTGCTGCGACGGGAGGGGTGCGAGGGACGGGCATTCGCGAGTAGGCGCGAGGAAAGGGGTCACGGTCAGCCGGGAGGCACGCGGGGAGGCGCGTTTTCGAGGAGCGGACGAAGGAATATGCGAAAAGCGTTGTCACGGCGCGTTGTCTTCGCGTTGACGGTGGGACGTTGACGGTGGGACGGGGCGTCCGCGTCGCGTCCGGGCGGGAGAGGCGCCGGGGCGGCACCGTTCCGAGCGGCGCGCGGGCTCGGGCGGCTCGAACGCGCCGGGTGAGCTCGGGGGACGCGGACGCGCGCCGCGCGGGCTCGGGATGCGCGCGCGCGCCGGTGGGACCGGGGCGACGCGCGGCGGCGCGAAAGACGAAATCTCGTCTGTCGCGCGGCCCTGAAAAGCCGCCAAAATCTCGATAGGACGCGTCCGGTGAACCGGGCCCGCGACGGCGCACGACGCGTCCTCGCGCGTCCGCGCGCTCGGGAGCCGTCCGTGCGAGCACGTCGAGACGCTTCGTCGCGGCGCACGCGACGCGGTTCGCGCGTCGCGCCCCGCGAGCCGCGCGCCGCTCGCGGCCGTCCGTCCGAAACATGAAAGCGCTTGGCGGCGGCACCGACCAACAACACGCCGGCGCCGCGCCGGAAAACGCGGCGCGCGCGCGCGTCGCGCCGGGGGTGGCGCGCGGGATGGGCGCTCGAGGTCGCGACGCACCTGTCGTAGGTAACAGCGAAGGCTGGGGGGAAGGTGAAAGGTGTGCGGGAAAGTGAGGCCGGGGCGCGTCTCGAGCTCGGCAATGACGAGTCGCGAGGCGTTTCCGACCGCGCCTCAGCCGCCGGGTCGAATCTAAGGACGAGAGAGCGCGACGGATGAAGTCGCGCGCAAACCGACGGCTCCGAGCGGAGGTGGCGAATCCGGGATTTTATGGGCTCGATGGGTACGGCGAGCCAGTCTTGGAAAAATCGAGTGTGGATTTCGTAAAATGGACACTACGAATCCCGTTCAAGTTAAAAACGGTCCGAGGCGCTCGATTCCCTGCAGGTGCGGCCAAAAAAATATCCGTCCATCCCGCGGCGGTTCGACGAGGTTCGCCCTGCAACCCCCCGCGCGTCACTTCCGCGCGGCTTCGGACGCGCGCGAAAAGAACCCGCGCGAGCCCGTCCCGACGGCGCTCGGATCGCGCACGACCGAGGTCCGGGCGCGATCCGCGAACGCGACCGGGCGCCCCACTCGGCCGCCCCCCGCAGGGTCCCCCCCAAAAGCGCCCGCCGCGCCGCCCGGGGGTTGGACCGCCTTGACTGACGTCACCGCGCCCCGAGGCGGGAGTCGGTGAGCGATGTTCGCCCTCGCGAGGCGCGCGGTCGGTCGCGCCGCCTCGAGCGGTAAGGCGCTCGGCGCGGCGCGCGTGGTGACCTCCAGCGCCGCGCCGGAAGCCGCGGCGGCGGCCGCCGCCGCGCCCGCGGCCAAGCCCGCGAACGTGCAGGAGTTCCAGATTTACCGCTGGGACCCGGACACGGGGGGCAAGCCCAGGTACCAGACCTACAAGGTGCGAGCGACCCCCCGCGCGATCCAACGCGCTCGCGGGTCTCGCCCGGCGGGAGTCGCGCGTATCAAGTCCACCGCGGCGTCGCGGAAGCACCCCAACGCCCCGGTCGCGACGATCCCTTCTCCCCGCCCTCGCTTGCCCCCCCCCACCCCCCACCGATTCAACAACGCGATCGCCCCCTCGTTCTCCACTCCGCGAGCGGTCGGCGAATCGTCTCGATTTTCTCGGCGCCCCCCGCCCTCTGACCCCTCTCCTCTCGCGTCATCGACCGTTTTCCTCCGAAAAAACAAACAGGTGGACACGAACGCGTGCGGCCCGATGATGCTGGACGTTCTGTTCAAGATCAAGGACGAGCAGGACAACTCGCTGTCGTTCCGCCGGAGCTGCCGGGAGGGCATCTGCGGGTCGTGCGCCATGAACATCAACGGCACCAACACGCTCGCGTGCTTGTCCAAGGTGGACAAGACCAACTCCGGGTCGCAGAAGATCGCGCCCCTGCCGCACATGTTCGTCGTCCGCGACCTCGTCGTGGACATGGCCAACTTCTACGCGCAGTACAAGTCCGTGGAGCCGTACTTGAAGCTCAAGGGCGGGGATCTGAAGAAGGGCGTGGAGAACCACCAGACGAAGGAGAATCGGGCGAAACTCGACGGGCTGTACGAGTGCATCCTGTGCGCGTGCTGCTCCACGTCGTGCCCGAGCTACTGGTGGAACAGCGACCAGTACCTGGGGCCCGCGGTGCTCATGCAGGCGTACAGGTGGATCATCGACTCCAGGGACGAGTACACGGAGGAGAGGCTGGACAAGGTGAACGACGCGATGAAGCTCTACAGGTGCCACACCATCATGAACTGTTCCAAGGTGTGCCCCAAGGGGCTCAACCCGGCGAAGGCGATCGCCAAGGTGAAGAGAATGGTGCACTGATGATCCGACGAGAGGAGGACCCGACGGAACGAGGGCACGCGGGAAAGACACCGTTTCCGTCGAGGGACGCGAGCGCGAGGGTCATGAGTAGAGAACCGGCGAGCGACGGAGAATTAAAACAAAACAAAGCACGCCCTCTCTTCGCCGGCGGCGCGTCCGCGCCTGAACGTCGACGCGGTACGCGTCGTCTTCGTCCCCCTCGGGGACCCGGGACCCCCACGCGCACGCGCGAGGGGTCCCTTCGCGTGCCTGCTCGGGATCAGGGTGTCACCCTCGCCTCCGCTCGCGGCGACGGGTTCCTTTTCGTCTTTCGTCTTTCGTCGATCCCCTCGACGCGCTCACTTCTTCCCGAAGAAGTCCTTGTCGCGCTCGGCCATCTCCGCCTGCGCGTCCGCGCCGGACTTCAAGCCGAAGGTGACGGAGAAGAGCAGCGCCGCGCTGACGACGACGGCGCCGCCGATGAGCGCGAACGGCGGCGCGTCCACCTGGCCGCACGTGCCGGTCACGCCGCACCCGTCCACGAGCTGGTTCGCGTTCCCGGCGAGCTCGAAGACCGCGGGCGGGAGGACGGGAGACGGCCCGAGGGTGGCGGAGGCGGCGACGCGACGACGCGCGACGCGGGGGGCGCGGGTGCCCGCGCGGAGGGCGCCGCGGCCGCCGGCGCGAGGCGCGCCGACGCGAACGCGCGCGCCGAGGTGCGCGAGGGCGAGGGAGGCGGGCATCGCACGGGTGCTGAGGTCCGGCGCGAGGTGGGCGCCCGCGGGTGTGTCTGCTGACGCGGAGAGGGAACCTCATCCGTCCACGCCGGTTGGCGTCGCGGCGACTCGCGCCGCCCGGGCACTCCAAAAGCGTTTCGTCCAAGAGCCTTTTTCTTCGCGCTCCGCGGCGCACGATCGCCCACACCCATCGACCGTCGCGGCACGCTCCCCCCCCGCGCCCTTCCGCCGCGCACGAGCGCGCCTCCCCCTTCGGAGGCGGCGCGATCCGCGGGCGCGCTGGCGCGACTCCCTCACCCCGCCCCTCGCGTCGGGAGCACGCCGCTCGGCCCTCTCCCCGCGAGCGATCGTTTGACTGAGATCGGACGACTTCGCGGAGCACGCGAGCGACGCGTGTCCCGAGCGCGCGTCACGCCGCGCGCGTCGACCGAGACATGACGTCGTCGTTGGCTCACGCGTTCGGCCTCCCGGCGCGTCGCGCCGAGGAGGACGCCGCGTTTCGCGACTCGCGTCTCGAGGAGACGGCGCCTCGACCCGTCTCCCCGCGCGCAGATCCGCGCGATGTGTCGCATCTCGCGCGTCACCGCGCTCCCCACCCCCCCGCGGCGTATCCTCCGCCGCGCGCGCCTCTCTCGCCGCGAATCATGCGCGACGCGCGCGGCGTCGTCATGAAAAGGCGCGGACCCCCGAACGTCCTGGACCCCCGCCCGCCCGCCTCGTGCGCGCCTCCTCCTCCGCGCCTGGCGGTTCCCATCCAGCTGGACGAGAACGCGGGCCCGATGCGCCGGCGGCGTCGCCGCAGCGCCCCCGCGTCCCCTCGGGACTCCCTCTCGCGCCGCCTCCGCCTCCGCCTCGACGACGCCGAGGAGGCCGGCGACTCCGCCGGCGACCCCGCCGGCGACCCCTCCGGCGACCCCTCCGCGCCCCTCACCTCAGCCTTCTTCGCGGAGGCTTCGCTCGTGCACCCGCCGGGTTCCTCCTTCGCCGCCTCCTCATCCCCGTCGTTTGCCCCGTCCCGAGTCGAGTCCTCCCCCTCGTCGCGCCGCCTCGCGGCGTTTTCGCCGAGCGACTTTCGGGTCGCCGCGGCGTTGGGCTCCGGGACGTTCGGCCGCGTCCACCTCGCGACGCACGTCGAGTCGGACACCCTCGTCGCGATCAAGACGCTGAGTAAGTCGGAG
>Ga0181571_10004097_pt1 | contig 10927 bp, 6 predicted proteins | sample 101ome_17_FD_132440 | JGI IMG/M metagenome (GOLD analysis project Ga0181571, IMG submission 132440) | Coastal salt marsh microbial communities from the Groves Creek Marsh, Skidaway Island, Georgia - 101407AT metaG (megahit assembly) | ecosystem: Environmental > Aquatic > Marine > Intertidal zone...
AGGTAGAGCACCTTCCCGTTCGGGTCGAAGGCCACCGCGCCGACTCCGACGTGGTCGGCGGTCTCATACCAGTACCCACGGACGCCATCCTCCCTCACTTCGAGCGAGAGACCAGCTGGCTCCGGCGATGTCGGTAGCGCGAGACAGACGATATCGCTCAAGATACACAGCCATAAGAGCGTCCCGGTAAGGGAGCGACGCCGGGCGTCCAGTGCCATTCCTCGCCACCGCCCCGTCGCCTGCGGTCGTCAATATAGCACGCGGCAGCGAGTTTCCGTTCCTATTCAGCCTCGCCGGAACATTGCGCAGGAGACCAAGTGTCTATCTATGCTATCGCAGGAGACGCGCCGTCGGCCGAAGCGTCGCCGTGTCTCGCGCTGTACGGACCAGGTTGGATGGTGCGCTGCAGCGTTCAAATTTCTCGGACAGCTCGAAGCCCTGAGAAAAAAAATTAATCAAAGGACGCGGGTCGAAAAAATTTCTGGACGAGGGAGGTGTTGCAACCCGACCAGACCTGAAAACCTCCAGGGGCCGCAATCTGAGGTTTGAGTCCCTCCCGAGAAAGTACGAAAGTAAAATTTTTTCGTAGGCTGGATTCGATTCGATGCTGAGACTTCTACTCCTGCGTGCTGGGGCGTGTGGAGCGTGATGTGACTTGTATGCTTATTTTTGGTTTACAAAAATCAACCGATTTCAAGCAAAGTGCGCGCCCTCCTCATGTGCCGTTCCCTCAGACGACCGTTCTCCTCTCCACTCTCTCCGACTCTCCCCCGCCGAGGTTCAAAGATTTATTAATACGGCTTCCGCGCCGCGTGATAAATCTCGATGTACTCCAGCGCGGGCCTGTTCCAGCTCCAATCCTGCGTCATGCAGTTCGCCTGCAGCGCGCGGAACTCCTGCGGCTTATCGTACGCCAAGCTGATGGCACGGTCGAGGGCGTAATCGATCGCCCCCTCGTCCACGCCGTCGAAGCTGAATCCGTTCGGCTTCATCCCCTCCCACTCCGCCTTGCCATGGTCAATGTCATAGTCGAACACGGTGTCGTTGAGACCCCCCGTTCGGCGCACGACGGGCACGGTACCGTAACGCATGGCGATGAGCTGCGACAGACCACAGGGCTCGAACATGGACGGCACCAAGATCATGTCGGCGCCGGCGTAGATGAGATGGCTCAGGGGCTCGTTGTAGTACAGGTGGAAGCACATGTAGTCGTGGTAGCGGTTCTTCAGGTCGTGGAACATCATGTCGAAGTCCTGCTGAATCTCAGGATCGGGAGCCGACCCGAGGAGGATCACCTGGCACCCACGCTCGAGCGCGCGCATGATGCCGTGCTTGATGAGGTGCACACCCTTCTGGCTCGTCAGGCGCGTCACGATACCGACCATGGGGGAGCCCTCCTTGTTCGGAATGTTGCTGTACGAGCAGAGGGCCTCGCGCGCCGCCGCCTTGCCCGCGACCACCTCCGTCGCGTCGTAGAAGCGCGGCAGGAACTCGTCGTTGGCGGGATCCCAGATGTCGGGATCGATGCCGTTGACGACGCCGTGGAACTTCGGCAGGTTGTCCACGATGGAGGCGTGATCCGCGATCTCCTCGCGGTACGTGCGGGACACGGTGGTGCTCGCCTGCGAGTACGTCATCGCCTCCTTGATGAGGTCCGCGCCGTAGTTGAGGTTGTGGATGGTGAACACCACGCGCGGGTTGTCCAAACCGTACGGGTTGTAATCCTCCCAGTACGACTTGGCGCACGGCGCAGTCTGCCAGTCGTGGCAGTGGATGATATCGGGGTTCCTCTTGCTCTGCAGCAGCCACTCGAGCGCCGCCTTGCTGAAGAAGCCGAAGCGCTCGGCATCCGTGAGGGGAATCTCGAGGTAATCCGTGCCGTAAATCATGCCAACCTGGAACATGCCGTTCTCCGGGTCGATGAAGTACGTGTCGACGCCCTCCACCTTGCCGTGGAACACGCGGTTGTACGTCATGCCCCAGCTGAAACCAGTGACCTCAACGAAGTCCTCGATGGCATCGTAGTCCAGCGTGTCGTACTTGGGAAGAATGACCTCCACCCTGTGACCCTCCTCCTTGGTGGCGCGCGCGAGCGACGTCACGACGTCGCCGAGTCCGCCAACCTTCGCGATGGGAGCCATCTCGACGCTGATGCTGACGATGTGCATGGGCGGCTCCGACAGCGCGATGCCGGTGTTATCCACGCCTCCCTTGATGGGGACGTGATAATCGAGGCGGTTGTTGTTGTCGAACATACCCTTGCCGTTGGGCTTGCTGGCGAAGACAAAGTCCATCTTGAACGCGTCAGTGGGAACCGTAAACTCGGCGGAGACGTGCTGTCCGCCGTTCTCCGCCGCCTCCATCTTGATGGGGCCGATCGTCTCGGGGTGCGTCCACCTGTTCCAGCCGCCGACGATGTACACCTCGTTCGCGCTGGCGAGGTTGGTGTTGTTGGGGTTGTAGTGCACGGTGACGGTCTGGCCCGCCCGGGGCTCGGGGGGATCGACGAAGAGGACGTGCTCGCGCTGCTTGCGGGTCACCTCCGCGGCCGCCGCCTTGGACTTCTTCCGCAGCACCGCGCGGCGCTCGTCGCGAATCTTCGCCTTCTCTTCGCGAACGATGCGGTCCTCGACGAGCTGGTAGTACATCTCAGAGGCACGCTCCCAGCGGCTCAGCTCGAGGGCCTCCTCCGCGCCGTCGCAGGCGGCGTGGAAATCAGCTCGGTTGTTGTTATCGTACTCGGAGCCGCCGTCGCTGAAGACGATGTCCATGACGTACGCGTCTTCGGGGACGTCGATGGTGGCCTTCTGCCACCAGGCGCCCTTCACCGCCTTGATCGCTTTGCCGTTAGCCTTGAACCTGCCCTTGACCTCCTTCATCTGAATCCTTTCGGGCTGCTCCCAGTTGTTGCAGCCGGAATGAAGAGTGATGGAGCCATACTGCTTCACGCCGGCAAGGCACGTGGCCGCGGCGTTGTAGTAGACGGTGATCTCACCGCCGGGCACGGGGGTAGGGGGCTCGATGATCCAGACGTCTCCCGGGGGAGGGGTGACGCCAGACCTGACGACGCCGAGAAGGTGTCCGACGACCTCGTCCGCCTGGCGCTTGGCCTCCTCCCAATCTTCACCGTTGCCGTCGCCCTGGCGGACCATCATGTCGATCTCGTTGTAGGCAGCCTCGGGATCCTCAGCCGCCTTCTGCTTCATCTCCTCGAGTTTCTCCGCCCTCGCCTTCTTCTCAGCCGCTTCCGCCTCCTCTTTCGCCCTCTTCGCGGCCGCGGCCTCTTCCTCGGCCTTGATGCGCGCCGCTTCTTCCTCGGCGGCGAGCTTGGCGGCGGCGGCCTCTTCCGCGGCGGCCTCCTTCGCGGCGGCGTCGGCGGCGATGGCGATACCGGCCGCTTCTTCAGCCGCAGCCTTGTCAACGGCAGCCTTTTCGGCGGCGGCCTTGGCGGAAATGGCACGATCCGCAGCCGCCTGTTCGGCGGTGGCCTTGTCCGCCTGCGCCTTCTCCGAGGCAGCAAGGTCGGCCTCGTATTTGGCGTTGGTTGCCTCCTGAGCCATGTGCGCGAAGCCCTCCTTGTCGGTGGCGGAGAACATGTCCAGGGCAATCTTCGCCTCGGCGGCGTGGTTCGCGGTGGTCCTCGCGATGATCGCTTTCTCCTCAGCCGTCTCGATGGTCTTGATGACCGCGACGGCAGCCTCGAGGGCGGCCTTCTCCGCGGCGGCCGACTTCTCGGACGCGGCAGCCATCTCGGTGGCCGCTTGCGCGGTGGCGATGGCTTCGGCGGCAGACTTCGCCTTGGCCTCCGCGCCGAGGAGGAGCGTCTGGGAAACCGGGGCGCGAGCGCGCGTCTTCGACTCGAGCTCCACCTTGTTCACCACCTGAAGGCGGGCGAGCTCGGCCTTGGCCGCCTCGAGCGCCTTGGTCTTGGCATCCGCGATGGCCTTGGCCTTCACGTCGTTCGCCGCCTTGGCGTCCGCCTCGGACTTGGCCGCAACCTCGGCCCTGCCCATGTATTCGCCCTCAGCCTCGGCGATGGCCTCGGCGTTGCGGGCCGCCTCGGCGGCGACGGCGGCGGCGTGTTCGGCTTCGGCCTTGGCCTGCGCCTCCGCCTGCGCGGCGGCTGCCTTCGCGGCGGCGACCTCGGCCTCGGCCGCAGCCTTGGCGCGCTCCTCCGCCTCCTTCTTGCGATGGTGCTCCACGGAACCAACCTCGGAGAAGGCGAGCGATTCAGCCTCGAAGCGTTCCTCATCCGTCATCTCGGCCGGCGCGGAAACCACGTTCACGGTGACTAGCTCCTTCTCCTCGAGCGCCGCGGCCTCGTTCGCCGCCTGGACCAGCATCGCGGCCTCGGCCTCGTCTTCGGAGGCGAACTCCTTCGCCGCCGCCTCAGCTTTCGCGGCAGCGAGGCGCTGGGCCTCGGCAATCTCAGCAGCCTTCGCGGCAGCCTCCGCCTCCGCCTGAGCGTTGGCCACCGCGAGCTTCTCAGCCTCAGCCTGCTGCAGAGCCTTCGCGGCTTCGGCAGCCTCCGCGGCGGCGGCTGCGGCGGCGGCGTTCGCCTCAGCTTGCGCCGCGGCGTTGGCCTGCGCCTGGGCCGCCTGCTGCTCGGCGGCAGCGGCGGCCGCCTGCGCGGCAGCGGCGTCCGCCTCAGCCGCCGCCGCCATCTGCGTGGCGTCAGCCTGCGCGGCCTGGTTCGCTTCCATCCTCGCCTGTGCCGCGGCAGCCTCCTGCGCCTGCGCGGCGGCAGCCTCCTGACCCTGCGCGACCTGCTGCTGGGCATCGGACTTGTTGCGAAGGTTCGTCTCCAGACCCACGATGCGCTTGAGCTCAGCCTGCTTCGCCTTCAGCGCCTCCATCTCGGACTCCTTCTTCGAGATCTCCGCCGCGCTCATACCCTTGAGTTTGAGGTTCTCGATCTCGAGTTCCTTGAGCTGCAGCAGCGCGGTGTTCTCCGCCTGAAGGCGCTCCAGCTCCTTGCGCATGTCCGCCGCGGCGGGGCGCTTGGGAGGATTCTTCAGATCGGCGATCTTCTTGCGCATCGCGCGAACCTCGGCCGAGCTCGGGGCGGGCGTGTCGGGGGAGAGCATGGCACGAAGCTGGTTCTCCGCGCGCGCGAGCTCGGTCTCCGCGCCGGCGTGTGCGACGAGAGAAGACTTCTCGCTCTCGTCATGCCCGGGCAGGACGTTGGAACGACCTGGCGTGAGGGAAGGCGGAGGGGCGGCGGGGGTCAGCGCGCGCGCCGGGTCGTTTTTTTCGCGGGTCGTGTTTTTGCGTCGATTCGCGGCGTCCGCTCGCGCGGCGGTGCGAGCACGCGTCTCGCTCGCTCGTTCTGTGCGGCGATCGGCACGGGGCGTACCTCCAGGCGCAATCTTGGGCATCACCCCACGAGCGCGACCCTGATGAAGGGGGGAGAGAGCGTCAGTCGCGGAGATCGGGGCGGGAATCCTTCTATCGCGTGGGGTTCCCGCGAGGGCAATTTCATCGCCATCTCTCGGGGGCGTCTTTCGTCGCGCACCTTGCCAAGGGTCGCGCTCCTGCGCGTGCTACCAGGAGGGTGCGCATGGCGGACGACGTTCACCGCGACGGTAGAGATCGCGGGCGCCATGGTGGTTGGGGGAAGAGCGTGCGCTTCTCGACCGCGAGCCACTGTGTGACGACCTCCGCCGCGAAAAAGGCGCGCTTGGTCTATCCGGAACGAATCGCGAAGAAGCGTCGTGGCAAAGACGTGGCTCTCAGGCGTCGGGGGAACGTCACGCGGCCGAAAACGAGCGCGATCTCCCAGTTCGCGAACCCTGGGATTCCCCCCGTTAGATATTAAATGGCGCGAAAGGCGCCAGTTGTCACCTCGAAAAAATCCCCGGCCCACACGGTCTGTTCGAAAGGGGAAATTGCTCAATCGACGGTTCAGGACGTGCGGTTGCCCTCGCCAGGAGTTTCTACAAGCGAGAAAGGTGCGATGCCTCTGGGGACTTGGGCGAAAAGGGTAAACATTATTGCACTTCGGGCTATCTGCAGGCAGGGAGTTCTTCGCCGAACACTCGGAATCGAAGCGCCCCGACGTCAATCGCGACGTCATCCACCAGTCACTCTCATCGCCTCGCGCTCCTCGACCCCCGGGGGTCAGGCCTCGGTGCTCGGGCGTTGTCGTCTCGATGGCGTCGTCATGTCTGGCTCTCCCGCGCGCGCTTCCGGCGGTCGGTTCGGTCGGCCCGTCGCTCCGGCGGCGCGCGCGTCCCACCGTCGCTCGCGTCGGCGGGTCGCGTGCGGGCGGCGGCGACCGCGTCGCGCGCGCGGCTCGGCGACGCCCGCGCGAGGGCTCGGTCTCCGCGGGCTGGGAGCCGCCTCGGCGCGCGCGGGGCGGGGTGTGGCTGCGCGCGATCACCCGCGTGCCGGGCCCGGGGGACGACGAGACCGATCCGGAGGGAGACGCGGATGGCGGGGAGGTGAGGCGTGGGCGAGACGGGCAGCCGCTCGCGGATAATCAGATCCAGCTGCCGCAGAGGTCTAAGACGCGCACGGCGGAGCTCAGTTTCACGTGCGATAAGTGTCAGCACCGGACGACGCGCATGGTGAATCCCGACGCGTACAAGCGCGGGACGATGTTCGTGCAGTGCGCGGGGTGTGAGGTGTGGCACAAGCTCGTGGATAACCTCGGCCTCATGTACGAGTTCCCGAACCTGGAGAAAGAGCCGGAGGAGTTCCCGGAGGAAGAGGCGTGAGGGACCCAGGCAGGGAAAATTCGAGCGCGGATGGCGTCGACGGCGTCGCGCGCGGACGTCTCCCGGAACAGCGCGCGGGGTGTGTAGCGCGATGCTCGCGTCGTTTCACCCTATGATGCTAGCTAGAGTCTATATGATTGCGCATCTCTCGAAGAGTTCACGCGCGCGTCAACCTACAGCACGTAGAGGCTTCGACTCGCGCCGTCTCCGTCGTTCCGCTCCATCCCTTTCCCGTCGCTCTCCCCGAGGCGCGCGCGCCTCGAGAGGTGCGAGCGTGAAGCGCGACGGCGCGTCGAGGAGGAATGCTTCGCGCTCTGTCGCTCCTCGAAGTCGTCCTCGTCCTCGTCCTCGTAATCGTAATCGTAATCCTCGAGCGCCTCAACCTCCGCTTCCGGCGCGGCTCGCGGATTCACGACGTTTTTGAGGTACGATTTCCGCACCGCGCAGTCGCTCCCTCGACGCGAACAGTGTGCCCTGAACGCCCTCGCGAACGACCCGGCCACCACGCTCGATTTCGCCCGCTTCCCCGCGTCGTCGTAGAAGGAGTCGACGACGTCTCGCAGCGCCCCGGCGTCCATGTCGAGATTGGCGCGCTCGAATCCGTTCAGCGCCCACGACCCCGCCCACTGGTACAGCACGTCGCGAGACTCCTCGTACATCCGCCTCGTCTCGTCCATCTCTTGCACGCCGTCGGAGTCATCGTCGGCGTCAGCTTGCCCTATGGTGGAGGTCATGTCCTGCCGCGGCACGAAGAGCGGCGGCGTTGCGATGCGGTAGCCATCCTCGCGCACGCCCTCGTGCAAGATGCAGTCGTCGAGCTCGAGGCAAGACGCTTCGCAGATGTCCAGGCTCCCGTCGCCGCGACGGTACTTCGCCGCGATCTGGCGCATCCCTTCCTTGCTCACGAGGTACGCCTGCGCGCTCCAGATGAGGCTTCCCGCGGTCTTCGGCAGCGTCGTCAGCCGCGGGGTCCTCTCGTTGCGCCGCGTCTCTTGCCACTGCGTGTACAGGTCCGTCAGCTTGTCCCCGTACGACAGCGCGGAGAGCTGCACGATCGTCCAGTCCTCGGGGAGGGTCTGGATGAAGTCGCGCAGGGACCCGGGCCACGTCGGGATGAGGTCCGGGGTCGCGTCGTCCTCCAAGATGAGCGCGTACTCGTGGCCGTCGTCGTGCGCGCGAAGGATCGCCTTCAGGTGGCTCAGCGTGCACCCGAGTCGGGAGAGATAGGTGCCAGACCCGCGCGTCACGCCGAGGTTCCCCTCGTCGAAGCTGTCCGGCAGCTGCGAGGGCGGGCAATGCTTCGAAAGCACGTCCAGCACCTCGCGCTTGTTGTGCCCGTCGACCCCGGGGACGCGGTGCAGATTCGTGAACGAGTCGAAGAGCCGCTCCATGCGAGCGCGCCGATCCGTGCTCTTGCGCAGGTTCACGTAGTACGTCGGGCAGTGCTCCGTGAAACCTTCCGCCGCCCCGAGAGACATGGAGAACGCGACGAGCGCCAAAAACACGCGGAAAGCCCCCCGAGCCATCGCGAACCGCGGGTCGCCTCGGGGGGCAGGGCGCACCGCACGCGGAAATGGTGTTACGAGGGCGACGGCACGAGTTTTTACTTGAGAACCGACAGCACTCCCGATGGCGGTGAATTGCTGCGGGTCAAGGTTCGTGTTCGCGGTCAAGGCTTGGGTTCAAATCAAAACGACAATCGGCACCGCCGCTGACGTCGCGCGCTAATCTCGACACTTTCCTCCGCGCTCGAGCCCATGAGCCGAGCCACCGCGGCTCTCGCGGTTTCACCGCCTCGCTCCGTCGCAAGTGCTCGCGCTCGCGTCTCGTCTCGTCGCGCGAATTCTCCTTCTCGCTCGTCGCGCCGGCCGGTGACGCGCGCGGGGTCCTCGTCTTCCGATGCGGGTCTCGGCGAGACTGTCGGCGTCGTCATCGTCGACCACGGGTCGAGGAGACAGGCGTCGAACGACCTACTGACGGAGTTCGTGAGGATGTACAGGGAGCAGACAGGGCGGCCTATCGTGGAGCTCGCGCACATGGAGATCGCGCCCCCGGACATCGAGGCGGCGTTCGGGAGGTGCGTCGAGCAGGGAGCGACGCTGGTGGCGGTGAGTCCGTTTTTTCTCTCCCCGGGAAGGCACTGGCAGGAGGACATCCCGACGCTCGCTGCGGAGGCCGCAGCGAAGCATCCCGGCGTGAGTCATTTCGTGGCGGCGCCGATTGGACTGCACCCGCTCATGACGGACATCGTCGATTCGAGGCTGGAAACGTGCATGGCGCGACTCGCGGGGAAGGGTAAGCGCCCGAGGCGATTGACCGCGCGTCTCATTCCCGCCGCGACGACCCGGAAGAAGCGCCCACCTGACGACCCCCTTCGAAACATCGTTCCCTCGCAGGCGGCGCGTGCGACGTGTGCGATGGGACCGAGTTCGGGTGCAAGCTCGTGCGAGGCGGCGCACAGGAGGCGTGAGGCGGGGGAAGGCAGAGGGCGCGAGGGCGTTTGACCGCGGCGTCGTGTAGAAACTAGAAGGGGTCCGTAGGCGTTGTGATCGACGACGAGTTACGACGCGACTCGCATCCGTTTCGCGCGGACCGACGGGCCCTTTCGCGGCGCGCGGCGCGTCTGTTCGTTCCCGCCGCGCGGTCGTGTCGTGTGATGAAAGCGCCTCGGCGCCGATGCCTATTACACCGCGCCTGCGGCGCCTCTAACCTTTTGGCCCCTGACTCGCCGTTTACTGCTGGCCGATGGAAGCCTTCTTCTTCTGCCAGAGGAGGTCCACGGCGCTGTCGCCGTCACCCTACAAGGAGAGAGACAGAGAGAGAGACGAGGGAGACGCGGATGGAGAACGTCAGCGGAGGTGTCCCGGGCCAGGGGGTTCGGGTGAACCCTAAAAACAATTACGCGCCCACGAAAAACCCTAAGAAAAACGCGAGAACACCGGCCGGCCGTCGCCTCGCGCGCGGGCGGCGTGCGAGCGCTGGGAACGTCGCTGGTGACATGTTGTCGCGTCGGTGTGCGGGATGTTGTTCACTCACCATGCACCTCACGAACCCGGAGAGGGCGAGAGTGGTGTACTGGCCGTTGTACACGCCGGAGTGGTCGAGGTGACCGATGTTAATCTGCACGGAAGCGTGATCCTTGGCCTCGATGAGGCGGTTGGTCCAGCTGCACTTGCGCGGGATGTAGAGGTCGACGTTCTCACCCTCAGCGTTGATCATCTTCGCAGACTTTCTGAAGTCGTGACGGCGTGGTCGCGCGTCTCGAAAAGGGCGACGAACCGAGAGAGGTGCCGGTATACTCGAGAAATCTTCTTGAGAGGGCGAGCGGGGCGCGAGAATTCGTCGATAGCGCGCAGCGGGCCTGAAAGTTTCGGCGAAGGGTACGAAAGGGTAAGATGAGCGCGTCACTCCCCGGCTCATCACCCTTCAAAGCCGTGGACGATACGTTCTCTCACGAGGACGTTCTAATCTCTTCCCCGTTTCGGCGCACGATAGGACACGTCTCACGATGACCCCCTCACGAGCTAAGGTTCCGTGTATAAGGCTACAGTCGCCGCTACAGACAGACGCGTCGAATCAATCACCAGGCCGTCATCACGCGTTTATCTGCTTTGAGCGCCGCGAGCGCCGCGCTCACGTCCGCGGCGGAATGCACCGTGCACGTCACCCACAGGGATAGGAACTTCCCACCGCTTCCTCGCGGTTTTATCTTCACATCGGCGTCCTCCACCGTGCTCCCGCACACTTCCAGCACGATCTGAGACACCGCGACGATCCCGTCCTCGTCGAGATCCGCCTTGCGACCGCTCGCCTGGAAGGTGTACCTGCTCGGGAACTGTGTCAGGGTGTCGTAGATCTGGCCCTCCTCCTTCTCCGTGCTCACGCCCGGAGGGTCGTACTCCCCGCGCATGGCGCGTACCGCGACGTCGAACCGCGTCGCCCCGAAGTCGTTCAGCGCCTTGCCCGTCTTGGTGTCGACGAGTTCACCGTTCGCGTCGAGCGCGAGGTCCTTCGCCCACTCCGGGGTGTCCTCGCCTTCGAACGCGGGGGTGAGGCCGTCATCGTTCGGGACGGCGCGCGGCGTGCGTCGTCGGAACGCGCCGTCGCGACGTCGGCTCGGACGCGTCCGGGACGACGTACGGACGAGGGCCGCTCGAGGCGCGGTCGACGCAGAGCCCATCGCGAGATTTGTGTGAGCGGACGTGTCG
>Ga0181571_10004106_pt1 | contig 10919 bp, 5 predicted proteins | sample 101ome_17_FD_132440 | JGI IMG/M metagenome (GOLD analysis project Ga0181571, IMG submission 132440) | Coastal salt marsh microbial communities from the Groves Creek Marsh, Skidaway Island, Georgia - 101407AT metaG (megahit assembly) | ecosystem: Environmental > Aquatic > Marine > Intertidal zone...
GAGCTGGCCGCCGCGGACGATGTCGTGAGGGGAGGCGCACACGAGGTCGTCGAGGCCGACGACGACGTTGAGCACGACCGCGATCCACGTGGACGCGATGAGGTGGCGCGTCACGAGGGGGGTCGCGAGGAAACGCTCGCGGAGGTCACCGGGAAACGGCATAAAGCGCGAGGGAGGACGTCGCCGCGCGACGCCCCGCGAGCGCGAGCGAAGCCACCGACGACCGCCGACGCGCGCGGGAGGAACGAGGCACGAGGACAACGATCACTTTTTTACACGGTGAAGCTGGCCGCGCGACGACGAAAAGCGACTGTGATCGACACTCTGCACTTCACGTCGAACTCGTCGTCGTCGCCTCCGACACGTGAGGCGCCCTCGGGGAACCTCGAGGGTCTCCCTCTCGCGGTGGGGGACATTCGCGCGCGCCGTCGCCGCCGCGTCCTCGATCGCGCGGCGGCGGATGTCGTCCGCGGGCGCGGCGGCGGTTCCGCCCGCCGCGGGTGCGCCCCACTCGGTGCCGCTCGTCGTGGACGCGCTCAACTTCTTGCACTCGTACTTCTTGCCCGTCCGAGACGCGGGCCCGCGCGCCGCGCGCGCCTCCGCGTGGACGCTCCTCGCGGCGATGCGCGCTCGCGTGGACGGATTCCTCCGCGCGTGCGAACGCTCGCGGTTCGAGCCGCACTTCGTCATCGACGCGGGGTGGAAGTCCGAGGAGGCGGGCAGGAAGTGGACGGAGCGCCGCGAGAAGGAGGTTCGCGGCGGCAGGCGCGACATTCCGCTCTCGGCGGACACGTTCCTCGCCGACGCCCTACACGCGTCCGGCGCGAAGGTGTACACCGTGGAGGGCACGGACGGCGACGACGTCATCGCGCGACTCGCGCACGAGCTCTCCGCGTCCGAGCCCGGAGCCCCGAGCGCGCTCGTGCTCAGCGCGGATCGGGACATGTTCCGATACGACGACCTCATCCCGAACGCCCCCGAGCGCGTCTTCGCCGATTTCTCCTTCGTTGTCGCCGCCGCCGCCGCCGCCGCGAGCGACGTCTTGATCGAGCTCCACCCGTCCCCGAACCCGACCCCGAAGCCGGGCGTCGCGCGCCGCGCGGCTTCGGACGTCCCCGCGTACGACCCGGTCGAGTGGACCCGTCGCCACGATAAGCTCCGGGAGGCGCTTCGCGAGGGCGAATACGTACGCGGCGCGTGCTCGCCGCTCACCCGCGCCGCGGGCAACCTCCACGGCATCGCGAGGCCGCTCCGGCGCGCGGCGTACGCGGCGATGGGCGCGGCGGACGCCGTCCGGGAGGCATACCCGGAGTGGGACGAGGCGAGCGGACGCGTGCGGTGGGTGGACGACCGCGTCGCGCCGCTCGACGCGGCGGGGGAGGAGACGGCCTCGGAAGCCTCGGAAGCCTCGGAAGCCTCGTGTTCCGCCGCGGACGCGTCGCTCCTCGCCGCCGCGTTGGCGGACGTCGAGGGCGCGGGGCCGGCGAACGCGCTCGCGTGGCTCGACGCGAGGGACGCGAGGGGCCGCGGGATCGGGGCGACCGCGCGCGAGGACGTTCGCGGGTTCCGCGCGTTCGCGCGGGTCGCGCTCGTCGCCGAGATCTTCGCCGCCGTCGATCGCAGACCGGACGCGACCGACGCGAGCGCGCTCGCGCACCTCCTGAGGCTCCGCACCGCGGCGAACGCCGACGGAACGGAATCGTCGAGCGATGATACTGCCCGTTCCGGCGCGCTCCTCGCGTTCCCGCCGACCAACCGCGTGATGAGCGCGCGCGCGGTCTGCGCCGAAGCCTCGTGCCGAGCGTCGTTTTGCGTCTCCTCGAGCGAGCGCGAGTACCTCGAGAAGAAGGGTTTCGACCTCCCGAGGCGGTGTCGTCCGTGCCGAGACGAGCGGAAGAAGCGAAACGACGGTCGGCCGCGCGGGTTCGAACCCGGGTCGTGGCGTCGCGGGGGGGATACGATACCAGCTGGTGCCGCGACGAGACGCCCCGGTCCCCCGTCCCCCGCCGAGAGTCGCGGCGGCGGCGGCGGCGCGCCGACGACGGCGACGCCGTTCGCGACGCGCCCGCGAACGCTTCCCCCTCCCCGCGCGGGTGGGGGCAGGGGGCGCGGCCGGGGGAGGGATGCCGGGGGGAGAGGCGCGGCGAGCGATGCGCGCGAGGCGGCGGCGACTCCGGACGCGTTAGCCGACGCGCTCGCGGCGACGTCCGTGAACGAGTGAGAGAGCGAAGGAGACTTTATTTTGAAAGAAGCGACCAACGGACGAAGAGACGAACGTACGCGTGGAGCTTGAGAACGTGCGCGTGGAGCTCGAGAACGTCGCCGTTCGTTGTGGTCGAAGCTATCGATCACACGCTCATCACGCGTCTAACGGCGCCGTGGGGTAGTCCCACACCCTGAGCGCGCACGCGGGTCCCTCACCCCCGCCCCCCTCCTCCTCCTCCTCCTCGTCCTCGTCGACGAGCCGGGATCGGAACCGCCTCTCGCCCGAGACGGAGGCCCCCCTCGCGACCGGGCGCCCCTCCGCCGGCGCGAACGCCGCCGCCGGGTGGAACGCCCAGTCGCTGACGCAGTCCCTCGCCGCCCGCCAGCTCCCGACCTCGCTCCCGTCCCTCAGGTCGAACGCGCGAAGGACGCCGTCCTCGCCGCCGGTCACGAGGTGGCGCCCGCACGGCTCGACGTCGAACCCCACGCGCTGGTTCGAATGCGCGGACGCCCGGCGCATCGCGTAGACGGCGGCGTCCGACGCGCCCCGAACGTCCCAGCACAGGATCCGCGCGTCCTTCCGCGCGCCCGTGTACAGGTAATTCCCGTCCGGGGACCACGCGAGGCCGGTCACGCCGGTCGCGTGGCCCCCCAAGAGCGCCGCCGGGGAGGCGCGCGCGCCATCGCGAAGGTCGACGAGCGCGACGCCGCCGCCGAAACCCCCGACGGCGAGCAAAGGCGCCGACCCCGCCTCCGCCGGCGAAGACGACAAGCACGACACCGCGCCCACCCGCGCGATCGCGCCGTCGCGCGACGCGTCGCCGAGTCGTTGTTCGGGCCCGCCTTTCGAACCCGCCTTTCGCCGCTTTCGCGAGGTCCCGGCGAGGTCCGCTTTGAACGCGAGAAGCGGCTCCCGCCCGGGCCTGGCGACGTCCCACGCGCGAACGAGCCCCTTGTCGTACCCGGCGTAGATCGCCGCGCCGTCGCTCGCGAACGCGACGCACTTCGCCGCGACGGGCTCGTCGAGGTGGCTCATCCCGACGTAACTCGCCACGATCGCGCCGTCGGCGACGGCGTCGCGGAGGTGCACCGGCGAGGCGCGGGAGGTGGACGCGAAGAGAAACGTCTCCGGAGCCGACGCGGTCGCGCGAGGGTACCACTCGTAATCGTACACCGACTCGCGCGCCGCGACGCGGAGCGCCGGCCACAGCGCATCCGCGGGGAGGCCGAACGAGGCGCCGTCTCCGCCTCCGTCTCCGTCTCCGTCTCCGTCTCCGTCTCCGTCTCCGTCTCCACCTCCGCCTCCGTCTCCGCCTTCGTCTCCGTCGGCTCGGCCGGTGGCGTCGTCGGAGGCGGCGGCGGCGAGGAGGGCGTCGAGGGCGACGGGGACGTCGTAGATCCGGAAGACGTCGTCCTCCGCCGCGCACGTCAGGAGGGAGACGCCGTCGGGGGACCACAGGCAGGACTTGAGGAAGTTGTCGTGCGGCGCGCCGTGGGGCGCCGCCGAGCGCGGGTCCGCGCCCGCGCGGCCGGCGCGGATCGCGAACTCGGTCGTCAGCGTCAGGTGCGCGCGCGGCCCGGGGGTCGCCGCGGAGAGCGCCATCGCGCGGAACGCGACGTCGAGGGACGCATTGTTAGCGCTCGGGGCTCCGTCCGCGTCGGGCGGAGCGGCGGCGGTCGCGCGCGCGAACGGGGCGTCGCCGGCGTCGAGACGCCCGGAGGCGTCCGCGGACGCGGCCGCGAGCATCGCGGGAGCGAGTCCGCGCGAGCCGCGTGACGCGCGCGCCGCCGCGTGCGAAGGGGGGCGTCCGGACGGCGCGCCCGAGACCGGGGCCGTCGCCGGGCGCCGGCGCGGCGGATGACTCGTCTGACACCCGCGTGTGCGGAAGCGTTTCAAACGTCGACGCGCAGGGCACGGGCCCCTCCCGTCCTCCGTCCCTCGTCCGGGGGCTCCCGTCCCACAGCGGGAGGCGCCGCCGGGCGGGCGCGCGCGCACGGCCCCGCCCCCGCGCGCTGGCGCGAGGACGCGGCGCGCTCGGCGATGGCGCCCGAGGGAGCGGCGCGCTCGGACGCGCCCGAGCGCGCTCTGACGCTCCGGGGTCGGCTCGAGGCGCTCGCGAAGCGCGCGCTCCGCGCGCACGGCATCGGCGAGGACGCGCCCGACGCCGTCGCGCGGTACTCCGCCGCGACGCGTCGCCTGACGCGCCGCGCCCTCGACGTCCTGCTCGCGGTGGACGACGCGTCCAAGGCGCGCCGCGCGAGCCTTCGCCCCGACGATCGCGCCGAGCGCAACGCCCTCGGCCTCGCGAGCGCCTCGCTCACCATGCGCGCGCGCGGGGACGGCGACGCCGCGGACGCCCTCGAGCGCCTCCACGACGCGCTCGTCGCCGCGCCCCGCCGAGAGCGCCTCCCCGCCGCGCCCCCGCGCGATGACGAGGCGCCCGGCTCGCTCGGCGACCCCGGCGAGCGCCCCCCGCCCTCGCTCGCCTCGGACCGTCCGACGAGACGCGTCGAGGCGCGTCTCGAGAGAGACGCCGCCGTCGCCGTCCCGACGGCCGAACCCGACGCCGTCGTCGCGCTCCTCCTCGCCCTCGCGGGCTCAGGCGACCGAGCGCGAAACCCCCCGGCGGCGTCGGAATCGAACGGAGACGCGACGGCGGCGCGAAGGCGCGCCGAGCGAGCGACCGCCGCCCTCCGCCTCGCGCCCATCGCGACGCTGCCCGCGTTCGGGTCCGGCGGACCCGCTCGCGCCCCGCGCGCGAACGCGAAGGAAACCGACCCGTCGGCTTCGGCGATCCCCTTCGCGACCGGCGCGCGCCTCGATGCCTCGCCCGGCTCGGCGTCGTTCGCGGCGTTCGGACGAGGAGGCGCGGCGGGGACCCCCGGGACGGAACCGGAACCGGACGGGTCTCTCTTCGGCGCGCTCGCGAGGGCGCGGCTGCCCCCCGGCGGAATGGACGACGCGCTCGGAGCCGCGCTCGTCGTTCCGCCGAGCGAAGACGCGTTCGACGCGTTCGACGCGTTCGCGTTCGCCGAGCGGGGGGAGGACGAGGCGGTGGACGAGGTGTTCGTGCCGGACCTTGAGGCGCTCGAGATCGACTCCGCGATGGAAACGTCGTCCTCCGGCGAGGAGGAGGAGGAGGAGGAGGAGGACCGCCGGTTTCTCGTCGGCGGCTCGGCGCGTTTTTTTTCGGGCGGCGACGGAAGACGCCGACGCCGCGGCGCCGACGGCGTCGGCGACGGTTCGGAGTGGCTCGCGGCGGCGCGCGACGACGCGTCTTCGCGCGCGTCACGGGCGACGCTCGGGTGGGACGCGGCGCCGCCGCGCGCGCCTCCGTGCGGCGCGTTCACGAGCCGCGGCGCGGCGGCGTTCGGCCGCGCGTACGAGGGCGGGGCGTGGCACTCGAAGGCGGCGGAGTCGGCGCTGTTCGGGGAGCCCGCGCCCGCGGAGGCGACGGTGGACGAGGTGGTGCACGCGGCGCGAAGAGCGCTCGTCGTCGCCGGCGGCGAAGACGCCGAGCGCCTCGAGCGCGAGCTCTTCGCGGGCGTCTCGGGACGCGTGACGAACGATCAAAGCGCGCCGCCGCTTCGCCTACCCGCCGCGAGCGCCGAGGCCACCGCGGGGGCGCTCGCGCCCCTCGCGGAGGCGACGAGGCGCCGCGCCGCGCTCGAAACGGCGCTCGAGCGAGGCGCCGCGTCGCAGGGACCGCAGTTTCTTCTTCCGAAGAGGAACGAAGCCACCGCGGTGAACACCTCCTTTTCCCGAACGACGGCCGAAAAAGCCGAAAAAGCCCCCGAAACAGCCCCCGCGTTCGTCCCGCCGGACCTCGCGACGCAATCGGCGCGACGGGAGGCGCGCGACCTGCTCCGCGCGTTGGACGCCGCGACGCTCGCGCTTCCGGCGGCGGCGGCGGCGCGCCGCGACGCCGAGCGGCTGTGCGCGGCGAGGATGACCGAGGCGTACCACGCGAGGGGGGGATTCGACGGGAAGGACGCGGCGGCCGGGCCGGACTCCGGCGGCGTCACGCTCCTCGAGGCGTTGGCGCACACGCGCTCGATTCGCGCGCGCGTCGCGGCGCTGGCGGACCTGTTCGGCGGCGACCCGCTCGACGCGCGCTCGTCCTCCTCCTCCTCCTCCTCCTCCTCCGGCGCGGCGCTTCTTCGGCGGACGGCGCGCCGGTTGGCGTTCGCCGGCGCGGGCGAGCGCGACGGGTCGGTCGATTGGACGCTCCGCCGCGTCGCCGCGGCGGCGGCGGCGCCGATGCTCGCGCAGATGCGCGCGTGGACGAGCGCGGCGCGCGTCCGCGACCCGCGCGCCGAGTTTCCGGTGGCGACGTCGCCGGACTGGGGGTCGAGCGCCGCGACGCTCGAGTGGGCCCCCGCGGAACGAACCCTCCGAAGCTTCCGAAGGCGGACCGAAGAACGCGTGGAAGAGGGCGTGAGCGAGGACGAGGACGAGGGCGCGAGCGATGGCGAGGACGACGCTTCGGGCGACGGCTTCGAACGGCTTCGAACGGTTTCGGATTCGGACGCCTCCTCGGCGCGCGCGAGACTGCCGCCGTGGGAGGGCGGGCCGCCGGGGTCCCTCCGCTCCGCCGCCGCGCGGACGAACCCTTCGCTCGCCTCGGACGAACGCGCGTGGCTCCGCGCGGAGGAGGACGGGGAGGAGGAGGCTTCGAGGCGTCGCGGCGCGCGCTCTTCTTCTTCTTCTTCGCCGCGGCGGCGGCCGCCGCACCCGCTCTTCGCCGGGGTGGAGCTCGCGGCGCTGCAGACGGGGGCGCAGCTTCGCATCCTCCAGCGCCTCCCGCAGACGGCGGCGTTCGCCGAAGCGATTTCGAAAGCGGACGAGGCGCTCGGGGACGATTGGACGCTCGCGTTCGACGCCGCGTCTCTCCGAGCCGCGAACCGCCGCGCGAAAAGAGCGCGGGCGGCGATGGAGCGCGCCGCCGACGCGGCGATTCGCGACATGGCGGCGTCGCGCGTCGCGTGGACGCGACGCGCGGACGCTCGGCGCGCGCGGCGCGCGGCGGAGCGCGTCGCGTCCACGCGCGCGCGCGAGGAGACGTTCGAGGCGGCGAAGGCGCTCGTGCTCGAGGAGTCCGCGTCGCGCGTCGCGGACATCGACGCGCGGCGCGAGGCGCTGCTGCTGCTGAGACGCAGAGGCGGGTCGGCGGCGGAGGCGCCGTCGAAGGAGGCGCCGCCGGAGTCGCCGAAGGACCCGGGCGGATCGCGCGAAGACGACGCGAGGGGGGAGCCGCGCGAATCGTCGGAGAAGTCGCCGCTCGTGGGCGTCTCCCCCGGATCGTACTTTCGCGGGCGGCTGGCGGGAGGAGACGGGTCCGACGCGGGGTCCGACGCGGGGTCCGACGCCGACGACTCCTTCCGCACCGCGGACGACGCGTCCAGGATCCTCCTGGACGAGAGCCGCGACGGAGACGAGCGCGAGGGGGTACTTCGTTCGGCGGGGGCGAAGGAGACGAAAACGCAAGCGAAGACGCGCGCGCAAACGGAGACGCCGACGCGAAACGCGGCGTTCGGGTACCCCGACTCGCTCGAGTCCGGGGGCGAGGAGGAGAGGGGCCCCGAGGAATCGACCCGCTCTCCGTTCGGCGTCGACGACGCGACGAGCGTCGCGAGCGCCGACGACGACGAAGACGCCTCGGAGGACGACGCCTCGTCGTCCTCGGAACGCGCGGCGCGTTCCTCGGCCTCCCCCGAATCCGAAAGGCGGCTCCTCTTCGTCCCGGACGCGGCGCCGTTCGCGGCGGCGGTTTCGGCGTTCGCGACGCGCCCCGTGCTCGACCGGCGCGCGGCGGTGTCGCGCGTCGCGGCGCACGCGCTCGCGACCCACCTCGGCGCGGCGGCGCACGTCCGAGCGACGGCGCGGTACCTCCTCGGCGGCGCCGGGGACTTCACCTCGGCGCTCGTGGAGGCGGTCGCGAGAGCGGCGAACGCGGCGGCGGCGAAAGCGGCGAGGGACGCGAGGCGGGGTCTCGGGGTCTCGGGACCGGGATCGGGATCGGGGATCGGCGCGCGCGCGCTTCGCGACGCGCTCGCGTCGGCGATTCGCGAGTCGAGCGCGGCGTCCGACCCGCTCGCGTCTCGTCTCGCGATCGACGTCGCCGCGTCGCCCCCGGGCTCCGGCGTTTTCATACACGGCGAGGACTCGGTGCTGATGACGGACGTGGTCGACGCGGCTTACCGCACGGAGTGGCCGACGAGCCTTCTCTTCGCGACGCGCGCGCGGGTGGCGCTCGCGGACGCGCGCCGAGCGACGCTCAGGCTCCGCCACGTCGTCCTCGCGCTCGACGACGCGCACCGCTCCGTCCTCGACGCGGGGGGGGACCGGGACCGACCCCGGGCGCCGAGGGACGACCCCGTGCGCGCGTTGGCGCGGCGGAGGTGCCGGAAACTCGCTCTGCTCTCGGCCGAGTTTAGACACTTCGCGAGGGCGCTCGAGCGCTTCGTCGTCGACGCGCACGAATCGGCGACGGAGACGCTCGTCGCGCGCCTCGCCGCGAGCGCCGCGGCGTCGGGTCACTCCGCGGCGTCGAACGATCGGTCTATGAACCGCGGAGACGCTGACGCGAACGCCGCCGCCGCCGGGGTGAGGGACGTGTACGAGCTCCGGGACCTGACGAGCGCGTACTGCCACGGCGCGAGGGAGGCGTGTTTGTTATCCCCGCGCGACGCGGGCGCGCGCGAGTCCGTCGACCGGGCGTGCCAACTGGCGCTCGACTTTCGCGTCGTCGTCGCCAAGCGCCGGACGACCTCGGCGCTGGCGACGGACGCCGCCGCGTACGCCGCCGCGCAGGCGACGCACGCGAAGTTCAGGGTGTGCGTCCAGGGGATGTGCGAACGGCTGAGGGACGAGGCGGCGAACCCGGGCGGCCGACGCGCGGAGAGAGCCGCGAAGCTGTTGGCGGCGGTGGACTTCAACGGCTTCTACTCCGGAAACGCGACGCCGAGCGTGAGACGAGACGAGTGACGAGTGACGAGCGTCGTGGACTATCTTATACACATCTCCCGTCTTCTACGCGTGATGGTATCACCTTCGAAGGGTACTCTAGAGCTAGAGATATACGACGTACGCACTACCTCGCGAGCTTCAGTCGGTTATCGCGTCCTCCCTTTCTGAAGACGCGTTGCTTCGATTGGTACGCCGCGAATTTGGCGACGGGTTCCTGCTCGAGGAGCGCCTCGATCGTGTTGAACCGCTCGCCGAGCTCGCGCTCGCTCGCGAAGGCGTGCACGGCGGAGTGGCACGGGCGGCAGACCATCGCGCACTCCGTCAGGTCCCTCTCCTCGCACCCCGGCGGGCGCCGGCGCTCGAACCGCTTCCACTCGGATTTGGGGAAGAGGTGGTGCCTGGTGAGCGGGGCCTCGCGTTCGCACATCTCGCACTCTCCCGGCGCCAGGAGGTCGTCCTCGGCATCCTTCGCCTCGTCGCCCGCCCGCACCGCGTCCGCGACCGCGGCGAGGAGCGCAGCGTGCGCGCCCGCGCGCGCGCCGTCGTCGCTCTCGTCGTCGGGACCCTCGTCGTCCAGGGCGACGCCAACGTCCATCAGCATCGGCTCCCACCGCTCGCGCGCCTCCGCGGGGGTTCGCGGGACGCCATCCTCGAGGACGTCCGCGAGGATGCACTCCACCGCGGTGTCGACGACGTCGGGCGAGGCGTCGAGGGAGACGTCGCGGAGCGCGCGAGCGAGGTGTCCCGCGATGAGCGCCTCGACGTGCGCCCCGAGCGACGGCGCCGGGGGCGAGACCGAGCACGAGGCCCCGCGCTCGCCCATAGTGGCGACGCGACGAAGGCGCGCGCGTGGTCCGTTCGAGGACGGAGAGCGACGAATAAACGTCATCGATTCGGTCATCGTCACCGATTTCGGCCGACACGCGTCAGTCGTGCCGTCGTTCGATCGTCTCGCCGTCGAGAAACAGGTCGCGCACGGGTTCGCGCCCGGAAATCGCCTCGGCACTCCGCGCCGCGCCCGCGTCCGCCCTCGCCCGGTCGGTCCACCTCGCGCGCCCGCCTCGTCGAATGCGCGCCGCCGCGGCCGGGCTCGTGACCGACGTCCTCGTCTCCGCCGCCGCGCGCGGTTCGGGCGTCGTCCCCCGCGCGACCCCCGCGGCGCCGGGGTCGACCCGCGCTCGCGCCGTCGTCCCCGGGGCGCCCCTCCTCGTCCTCCCCGGCGTCGCGCGTCGCGCCCCCCTCCACGACCGCCGACCCGCCCCGAGGACGCGCCGCGCGATGTCCGCCGCCGCCGCGTCCGCCGGGGAGAACCCCGAGAACCCGTCGGCCGCGTCCCCGACGAACCCGATCGTGCAGTACGTCGTCCTCCGCAAGGACCTCGGCGCGTCGCTGGGATGGCCGCTCGGGAGCATCTGCGCGCAGGCGGCGCACGCCGCCGTCGCGGCGGTGTGGGAGCACCGCGACCACCCCGACGTCGAGGCGTACTGCGCCCCGGACGCGATCGACGGCATGCATAAGGTGGTCCTGGAGGTGAAGGGCGAGACGCAGCTCGTGAACCTCGCGGCGAAGCTCGCCGACGCGGGGGTGGCGCACAAACTGTGGACGGAGCAGCCCGAGAATGTCCCGACGTGCCTCGCCACCAGGCCGTGCCGCAAGGACGAAGTGCAGGCGCTCTTCAAGAAGTGTAACCTCGCCAAGGGTCTCGTATCGTACACGTAGAGAGAGACGGACGAGCGGTGCGCGC
>Ga0181571_10004112_pt1 | contig 10908 bp, 11 predicted proteins | sample 101ome_17_FD_132440 | JGI IMG/M metagenome (GOLD analysis project Ga0181571, IMG submission 132440) | Coastal salt marsh microbial communities from the Groves Creek Marsh, Skidaway Island, Georgia - 101407AT metaG (megahit assembly) | ecosystem: Environmental > Aquatic > Marine > Intertidal...
AAGCCCAGTTTCCAAAGCTTGCCGGCACGATCGTAAATCTGTGTCATGACAGGGGCATAGGTGGCGGCATCAAAATAAAAGACGCGATGCCCAATGGGGTGGTCTTCCGCCAAGGGCGTTGCTTTTACTATGTATACACTGCGGGGCTGCCAAGTGATGTTGGGAAAGCACTGCCCTGAACCGGTGAAATCGATAAGGGTGTGCTCGTCGTCAGTCACCTTGCGGTCAGCGCTTAAATCATCGAAGCCATAGATCGGCGCAAGGATCTCGGTGCTGCCGGTAAACTCCCACTGCATATCGCGAATTCGCCCGTTATAGCCAAGGAAATCCTCGATCATGATATCGCTACCCAAAAACGCATCGGTTTTTTGACCGGTGCCCAAACGCTTTACCCGTCGCTGGGTGTTGAGATAGATCCAAGCGTCCTCGGGTGCACCGTCATCTAGCTTCGTATGAGTTAGGAGCTGCGTGTTGCGAATATCAAAAGGAAAATCAACCTTTAAGTACAGTGCGGAAAAAAGGCCCTGGGGATTATTCTCCAGCGCGGGCATGGGCTCTCGGGTGTGACGCCCGGCAAAGCGCATTAGCGCACCGTACATTTCGATGCGCCGCTCCTCACCGCGCTCAAGGTCTTTGTAGCGCCAGGTCATTAGCTTGGTTTCGGTCTCATCGGGACCGTAGCCGTAGCGCATATTCCAAGCGATTTTTTCTCCCGCGCGATCTTCCTCAACAGATCGGGGGCCGGGGAAGGGCCGGCCGTTTACGTAGCCTTGCAAGTCACCGACCTCGGCGCCCAGGCTTACAGTCGAGGGATTGTTCTCGGTGGCAGTAACATAACCCTCGTGTAAGGGCAGCTGCAGGAACGGCCCAACGTCGATGTGTGTTAAGCCGCTGGCGATCATATCGGCAATGGCCGGAGCAAGGACGTCTCGGTAACTGTCGACGTTAGACTGGTTAATCACGGTGCCGGGTGCCAGATCTGGGTTATCAGCAATGGCCGGGCGGGGATCGAACTCGCCCGCATTGGCAGGGGCAACCACCCCAAAATAAGCGAGTGTAAAGACGGCCATGGAGGCCCAACGTGCACCGAACATAAGAGACTCCCTTGCATCTGTGCGGGGTTGTATAGGTAATGCCGTACGCTTTCGCGAGCCTACCATTTTATGGGGTGAAGCAGGGCGCCGGTTCATGTTGCCAGACAGGGTAGGCATACTCGCGATCACCCGCTCTCCGCTGTCGCGAATATCTTAGGCTCTGCTTGGGCGGCGCGCTCACGACTTTCTCGCAGTGGCGCCCGCCAGCGGCTTTCCTCAGGCAAATGAAAGTGTGACGCTGCCTAAGCCCTGATAACGAACATTGAAGCTATCACCGCGTTCAGCCAGCACAGCTGCTGTAATACCGCCGGTCATAACAAATGTACCTGCCGGAATGTACTCGTCGACATCGGCAAGCATGTCAGCCAGCATGGCCACCGATGCCGCCGGATGGTCAAGTACCGCCGCGCCCGCGCCGAGCTCCACGATTTTGCCGTTCTTTTGCATAACCACGCCAATGGTGGACCAGTCAAAGTCTTGGGGTGCAGCCGCGTGGCTACCGATGACGAAGCCGCGCGACGAAGAGTTGTCGGCCATGACGCTGGTAAGATCAAATTTAAAATCGAGATAGCGCGAATCGATGATCTCTAGGGCCGGGACCACCAGCTCGGTCGCGTCGAGAACTTGATCCACTGAGATATCGCGGCCTTTCAAATCTTTATTGGTGACAAAAGCCACTTCGGCCTCAACTTTGGGATGAATGAAGTCATCGAATGGCACGGCCGCACCGTCTCCGTAGCTGAAGTAGTCACACAAAAAGCCATAGCAGGGCTTGGTAACGCCCATTTGATTCATTTTTGCCCAGGAGGTGAGCCCCATCTTCAGGCCGATGACTTTATTTCCGCGGGCTTCTTTGTTTCGACGGATTTGCCACTGAATAGCTGTGGCGTCGGCAAAGGTCATGCCCGGATGATCATCGGTGAGCTTCAGGATCTCTTTGCGATGCAGCTCGGCGTTTTCAACGTGTACCGCAATTTTTTCAATGGTGGCCTGGTCAAGGGTTACATTCGCTTGTGTCATGTTAGGGGTCTCCAAGATCAGGTGAAGTTAACAGTGCATTCGCCAATACCACCCACGCGGACCGTCATAACATCGCCCGCGGCGACGGGTTCTAGGGGCACCAGGCTGCCAGATAAAATGATGTCGCCAGCATTAAGTGTAATGCCAAACTGTCCGAGAGTATTGGCAAGCCACGCCACGCAATTAACCGGACTGCCCATGGCGGCGGCGCCGGCACCGGTTGAGATGACTTTACCGTTTTTGGTTACGACCATACCGCAGGTCGATAGATCGATTTTTCGGGGATCTAATGCGGCGGACTCGTTAACGGTGAACAGACCGCATGAGGCGTTGTCTGCAACGGTGTCTTGGATTTTAATTTTCCAATCATCGATTCGTGAATCAACGACTTCAAAGCAAGGCATAACGGCCTCGGTGGCCGCTAACACATCGGCATTACTAATGCCGGGGCCAGTGAGATCTTTCTTCAACAAAAAGGCCAGCTCGCCTTCGGCACGAGGCTGTATAAGGGTTTTGGAAATGGGCATTTCACCGTCGTAGCGCATGGCGTCGGTCATGAAGCCAAAGTCGGGTTGGCGCACATCCAACATATCCATAACCGCTTTGCTGGTAACGCCAATTTTCTTGCCGATCACTTTCTCGCCGCTGTCCAAGCGGTTCTGAAGCAGTCGCAGTGAGATTTGATAGGCATCCTCGATGGTGATATCGGGATGGCTGTCAGTCAGCGGCGCGATGGTCTGTTGGTTGGTGAGTGCGCTGTAAAGCGTATCGCCCAGCTGCTGAATGATTGATTGATCCATGGGGTCTCCTAATGAGGCGGGGCAAGCCCGCCCAGGGTCAAAGTTTGATGCAAATATTTTTGAGCTCGGTGTAAAACTCGAGTGAGTGCACGCCGCCCTCGCGGCCAATACCGGATTGCTTGGCGCCGCCAAAGGCCGTTCGCAGGTCGCGTAAAAACCAACTGTTCACCCAGGCCAAGCCCACTTCGATTTGCTCAGCCACGCGGATGGCACGACTGCTGTTCTCAGTCCAAATGGCGGTAGCGAGTCCATAGGGATTGTCGTTAGCCAGTGCGATGGCTTCTTCTTCGGTGTCAAAGGGGCGCAAGTGGCAACAAGGACCAAATATTTCTTCTCGAATGACCCGTGCGTTGTCGTTCAAGCCCTCCCAGATGGTGGGTTGAACCCAGCAACCGTCTTTGAGGTCGGCAGGCATGTCCGGTACGCCACCGCCACAGAGCACGGTAGCGCCTTCATCAGCGGCGAGCTGATAGTAGGACAGGACCTTTTCTTGGTGCTCTTTACTGATCAGCGGCCCGAGATTGGCCTCGGCGTCTTCGGGTGGGCCAATGTGCAGTGCATTCGCGGCATCAACTAAGCGCGCCTTGAAGTCTTCATAGATGTCCCGTTGCACGTATACACGTTCGGTGCCCAAGCAAACTTGGCCGCAATTTGCGAAGGCCGAGCGCATGGTGCCTTCAATTGCCTTGTCGAGATCAGCGTCATCAAAAACAATCGCGGCGTTCTTGCCGCCACATTCAAGAGACACATCACGCAGACCCTTGGCAGCCGCTGCAGCAATAATTTCGCCGGTTCGTGTTTCGCCGGTGAAGGTGATGGCATCAACGTCGGGATGTGCCGTTAAGTAAGCTCCGGCTGAATCGGGTCCGAAGCCATGTACGACATTGTAGACACCCTCCGGGACGCCGCACTCATTCATCACCTCGCCGAGCAACGTGGTGGTCAGTGGGGTTTCCTCTGATGGCTTTACGATCACCGTGTTGCCACAGGCGAGTGCAGGCCCTACTTTCCAGGTCATGAGTAACAGCGGTAGGTTCCAGGGGCTAATTACGGCAATTACGCCCTTGGGTGAACGGTGGCCAATGTTCACTGCCCCCAGGTTGTCGGGGGTATCTAAACGAAAGGCCTCGTTAGGTACGTTCTTGATAACGTCGGCAAAGATCTTGAAGTTGGCTGCGCCTCTTGGGATGTCGATATGACTGGCCAGAGAGCGCGGTTTGCCGGTATCCAAGCATTCCGCTTCGAGAAATTCATCGAAGCGCTCGTTAATACGATCGGCAACCCGATGCAGCAGTGCCGCACGCTCGGCCAATGGCATCTGGCCCCAGGGTCCGTTGAGCGCCGCTTTGGCAGCGGCAACAGCGGCAGCCACTTCTTCTTGGCCGGCCTCTGAGACCAAGCCAATGACCCGGTTATCCACCGGGGCACGGTTTTCGAAGGTCTTGCCGGAGGCGCTCGCAACGAACGCCCCATTAATGAAATGGCGTATCGATTGAGTGTCCACGGTTTACCTCAGGTTGTAACGGTGAGGAAGCGGTCGTTCAGCTCTCTCGAATGATAGAAAACCGCTTTGCCTAGCTGGGCGGCATCCCAGGTTGTTACCGGGCGATCGGGGAAGAAGTAGTCCCCGCCACAGAAGGTCTCGTTGCGGTTACCGCTGGGATCAAAGAAGTAAATCGTAGCACCGTGGGTCAAGCCGTGTCGGGTTGGACCGATATCCAACGAGATGTCATGCATGGAGATGATGTCCGCGGCGTGCAATACATCCTGCCATGAGTCTAAAAAGAACGAGGCATGGTGGAAGGCACCGGTGTTACCCTCTGACTTGATGAAGGCGATTTCGTGCTCTTTCATGGAGCAGGTAAAGAACTGCGCAATGCGCATGTCACCGTCCATGGCCTGCTCGGTAAGCCAGAAGCCCAAAACTTCGGTGAACAACTTAAACGTTGAATCCAGGTCTTCGCCGTAGAGTAGGCAGTGGTCTAGGCGTGTCGCTTTCATGCCCTTGAGATTTTCGGGCCAGGCTTCAGGATTGTGGTGGCCGACACCCCAGCGACCGGTTTGTTCTTTGTCGGCGTAAAGCTCGAAGCGGTGACCGGTACCCGCGACAAAGCTCATGCGACGACCACAATCGGCCAGGTCGCCTGCGGGGAGCTCATCGACCTCACAGCCAAAATCAATCAAATCTTGCTTCAGCGCATCTAAGCGCTCGTCTGAATCCACTTTAAAGCCCATGAAGTCCATACCGGCTTCATCGGCTTCACGCAGAATAACGGAGTACTTGTCGCACTCGGTCCAGCCTTTAAGGTAGACCCGACCCTGATCGTCAGTGTTCATTTCGATCAGACCCAGTCGGTCACGGTAGTGCTCGAGAGCTTCAGCCATGTCCAGTACACGGATCTGTACGTGTCCGCACCGCAATACACCTTTTTTCATCTCACCATCCTCGTTTGTGTTGCCGTTTTAGTTGATGGCAATAATGTTCATGTCACTGCGAGGAAAGACCCGGCAGGAGAGGGCGAACCCTTGCTGCTGCTCCTCATGTGTGACGAACTTAATGCTCATCTTTTTAGTATCGTACTCACCACTTAGGATGCGAATCTTGCAGTACCCGCATCCACCCCCGCGACAACCTACGGCTATCGCTTTTTTTGCTTGCTGCTCCATACCCGAAAGAAGCGATTTTTCGGGCGGACAATCAAATTCGTCGTCTTTGTTCTCAACCGTTATCTTGTGGAGCGCCGTCATAACCTAGATGCGCTTAAACAGTGCACTTCGAGTGGCTGCACTCTGTCCGTCGGCGGCGGTCAGGAAACGCTCCATGTGAATATCGTTTTCGAATAATCGCCCCTGCATCAGCGCCGTGATGGCGGCGTCGATCATGAGGGGAGGTCCGCAAAGGTAGGCCTTGTGGCCAGAAAACTTACCATCAAAATGCGCAACGGCTGCCTCGTGCACGAACCCGGTAAAGCCCTGCCAGTTATCGTCTTCCGCGGGTTCATTCAATGCCGGTACGTAGGTGAAGTTCGAGTGCTTTTCGGCCAAGGCTTCTAACTTATCAGCATGATAGAGCTCGGCGACATTGCGTGCGCCCTGAAACAACGTGATCTGGCGCGCATCGCCTTGCTCTAAAAGATCTAGCACCATGGATTCAGGGCTAGACAAGCCCGAGCCGCCAGCAATAAATATAACGTCTTGGCTATCAGAACTGCGTACAAAGAATTGCCCGTAGGGGCCGGATAGTTCTACCGACTCGCCCACTTTTAACGTGTCATGAATATAACCGGTGGCGGCGCCGCCCGGAACACGGCGAACATGCAATACCACTTGATTTGCTTGACTGGGCGGGTTGGCAATGGAGAACGCTCTCGAGCCATCAACTTGGGGCAGGTTGATGTTGACGTACTGCCCGGCTTGAAAAGCCATGTCCCTATCCAATTCGAGAGTCACCTCAAGAATGGTGGGGGAAAGCGGCGTCAGCGCGGTAACGGTTGCTTGGTAGTCCTCGACCAAGTAGCCCTTGAAGTCGGGGTCGACGTCGATATTGGCCTCAATGACCAGGTCGCTCTCAGGCGTGGCACAGCAAGCCAAGAACTTGCCTTCGTCACGCTCCATATCCATTAACGCAAACGGCGATGCCTCGCCGTGCTCAACAAAGCCGTCAACTAGCGTGCATTTGCAGGTTGCGCAGGTGCCGTGGCCACAGGCAAAAGGTAACCATACACCCTGTCTTAGGGCCGCGGCTAAGATGGTTTGACCTTCTTCTACCTCAATGGTCTCGCCAGTGGGTTCGATGGTTACTTCATACATGTGCGATGTTTCCTGACCAGATCCGGCGCTTAGTCGTAGCTTTCGACAAGTTCAGGCGTTTTGAAACGGACAACACACTTGTGGTCCAGTCCCTGCTCCTCAAGCCCTTTGGCTAAATCGGGTGTGAACGGCTGTTGATTCAGACTCCATTCAACAGTGTCCCAATTAATCTCTTTGAATTGTGGGTGCTGACCAAAGCCTTCGGGTAATACGGCTTCGATAAGCGCTCCAAATGGCATATCCGGGGGTAGGGGAAAGGCCTTGGGTGAGGGGAACCAGCGATGCAGGTCCCAGTCAATGTAAACCAAAATATTGCCGTGAAACTTGTCCCGGCTGTCTTTGTGTTCCCCGTGATAGCCGGGGCGAATAGCTTTAACCGCCACGCGTAATTCCTCCAAAAAAACGGCTGGCGATATGCAATATCGCCAGCCGTGCAGTTACCTAGTTAGGCAACACCCTTCCATTTCTTCCAACGCTGCTCGTCGGGTGAACCTTTGTAATCGAGGTTCATCTCGCCGACGCCCATGTTGTAGTACTCCATGACCTTGTCGAGTCCTTCGCCACCACAGTTGCCCTGGAAGATCTGATGCACGGGCAACCAAGAGTGAACGTACTTCTCAGGCTCATTATCAAAAATGGTTTTGCACATATCAGAGCAGAAGTGGAAGCGCTCATCGTTGTATACCGACTCGCGATAGGAGATTTCCTCTGGTTCGTCGTGACCGCACTCGGTAAAGAACATGGGGATCTGACAAGTCTGGCAGAGCTGTGGCAATCCGGAGTTATAGAAACGCTCTCCTTGCTCTTCGAGCTCGGCGGCTTTCTCCAGACGGCCTCGATAGTACTTGTCGAAGGTGTCCGGATACTTTTCGCTCAGCCAATCCATTTCTTCGGCATTGGGCGTCCAAGTGTGGAAGGCGGCTGCCTGACCCCAGCTGTAGAAGGTCCACCAGGCCTGATGGCTCAAGTGGTCTTTCTCTTTGCGAATGAGCTCGGCGCACTCGGGCATCTTGATGCCGTAGCGCTCGAGGTCTTTGAACAATGCGCCACCGGCCTCTTCGAAATACAACTCCCAAGCTTCCTTCCAAGACATGAACTTCTGCGGCAGCATGTAGTCCATCATCATGGCGACCACCGATAGGATGCGATAGCCGCGCCACAGCCACTTGTCCAGCCATTGCTGAACAATAGGCACGTTGTCTTCGTGCTGCTCTAATAGGAACTTGATGATCTCGAGGCCCAGTGTCATGTGACGTGCCTCGTCTGACTGTGCCGAGAAACCAAAGGTTACGGTAGCCATGTCGCCGTTGTATGCCGCGCCCGACATAAAGGGCACGAACAGCAGGTTGGTGAGTACGTATTCGAAGGCAAAGCTGACAGCCACGATGTATTCAAAGGGACCCGCAGAGCGGCAGTCGTCGAAGAACGACTTCACTACTGAGATGTACCACACGCGATCGTGCATGTGGGCAAACTCTTCAAAGCCATCAAAGTACTTGTTGTAGTGACTCATGGCGTGGATTTGCGTTTGGTAGTGACGCAGTTCGTCAATAGACTGCATCTGCGCAGCTACGCGCGCGCCCATGCCACCGTAGTGTCGGCCTGCCCAAGCAAAACCATTTGATGAAGCATATTCGGCGGGGCTTACCGCCGTTAAAAAGATTTTGATGGCGTTGACGTAACGGGCATCACTGATGTTGAGGTGGCCGTTGTTTTGCGCGAAAGCGTCGTAAATAGCGTAGAGTTTTTTCTCTTTCTCCGCCTGGTACTTCCAATAGGCGTCCATCGTGAGACGGAAGGGGTCTTCCCATTTGTCCCAGTCAGTAATTTTGATGCCCTCGAACTCTTCGTAGGGAAACGCTTCCTTACGGTCCTCGTAGGAAAAGTCCCAGTCGAGGTCGCGGGTAAGAAGTCGATACTTGTCTTTTACGTTTAGCTTTTTTGCTTGCATAGCTGAGTGCTCCGTCGTTTAGCTATTCCACTGTAGTCGAAAGTAGTCGTCGTCTTCGTCAATGTTGCCCGTTAGAGTCACCAAGTTGACGTGGAGGGATTGCACCACCCAGTCACAACCCATGTGCTCTTCAACGGTTCCACGGTTAATCTGTAACGAGCCTTCATTCTCGACACGGATAATCGCGGGTTCGTAGTGAACAACCGCTGTTGGGTTGTCCTCTTCGATAGCCGCCACAATGTAGCGGGATTCGTCATTATCTTGTAAGCCAATCATGACCTTTGACATACGCTTTAGGCCCCCAAGCCGATCTTTTCAAGGCGCGCTTCCAGTGCCGCGAAGGCCTCGGGAAGGGCGTTGTCATCAAGCATGGCCCCGGCCAGTGGTTCGAGCGCCTGTTGCGCGCGAATGCGCCAGCTAGAAATCCAAGACCGAATGAGATCGGCGTTAGCTTGACTCTCTTTCACGGTGGTTTTCAGGACGCTATCGACCCAGCGCTGCGATTCAGTTGCGCGTGTGGTCATAAAGTCGGTAAGCATAAGCAGATCTTGCCCACCGTTTTGCCCGAGCCACTGGTCAAGTTGTCGGTAATACAAATCGTTCATCAAGCTGTCGAAGACCACGTTTTGCGCAACAAAGGTCTCGAACCAGTCTTTAATGATCAATGTTTTCTCGCAATAGGCGCGGACACCTTGCCAGGCTGGATTTTCCATCCACTCCACTTTAGCCTCGGCGAGACTGTCGCCGGAGTTGCCGTCAAGCGCCAACCCTATGCGGGAGTAATACTGTGCGTTGCCGAGTCGATCCATGCCTTCAAACATGACCGCCTGGTAAACCGCGGTGCAAAAGTTGGTGCAGGCTGCGCAGTGCATGTTGTTAAGGTTGGCTGCCTGCTCTACATGGCGCAGAGGCAGCATAAATACTTTAACTTTGGCTTTGACGTCGTCGCTCAGGTTGGCCCCTAGCGCGCGTTTTTCGAAAAAGGTGAAGTTCCCCTCGGCCTTGTCCTGAAGCCCCGCCCGATTTTGCACGTAGGCGCCGTAGTAGTACTGGCGCGGGTCTTTTAGTGCGTACCAGTCTTCCATGACGATCGCGGTGCGGCTGACGTCGTTCAGTTCGTGATCTGGGTCCCACAGGGGCTTATAGTGGAAGTTGATCTGCGACGCCACATCATAGGTCGCCTCCTGATAGCGACTGGCCGGTTTGTCACCGAAGCGCCGCGCAATGTGCGCGTAGGTGTTTCGTACCGGTTCGATTTTCGACGTTTTGATTTCAATAGTCATAGTGTACCTTCCGACCTTTTAATCGTTTTCTTCGGAGGCGGCTTCTTCCCGCCGACGTTTTAACCCATCTTCACCGTAGCGCCAACGTACCAGCTCGTCCTCCACCATCTGGCTTTGCTCTTCGGTCATATGCGTGACCTTGTTGGTCTCGCAGAACTGCAAAAATGCTTCTTCGGGTAATACCAGCTCGACAAAGAGGTCAGGCGAACCCATGGCAAAGTCAAAGTGAACCCAGCCCTTGTCATCACGTTCGTTGACGCGCACGTAACGTGGCGTGTCGTCAGTGCTAAGGGGGCGTCCTCCCTCAATGACTTTGAACGGTTTCTTTTCGTTATCACCCAAGGCGGTCTTCCTCGTGCATTCCCTCTGAAGCGGGGGATTTATCCTTTTTCGAGGCAAGATGTTGCAAACCCTGTGCCAACTTATGCAGTTCGGCGGTAAACCCACCATTCACGCAGACTCGCGGGCATGCAGCGTTTCCCGTCGCGCACTTTGTCCATTGTTTGACTAAAACCCCAACTCGGTGATTTTTTATCAATTGGTAAAAAAGGGGGTGGGCCGAGGGCGATGTGATCAAAAGATGGAAATCATGTAGTTGGGTTTTGTAGGCGCGGCCGCGAATTTTAAGGCCACATATACTCAAGAAAAATATATATAAAACAATTTACTATGATGAGCCTATTACAGGCCGCTTTAATTACTTCGGCTCACCATAGACTGGCGCGAGGTGGCCGCGAATCGATTATTGCATGGGTAATTGTTACAATTTTCCAGTATTCACCAAATGATAAAAACCTGTCGGCATCATTGGGGGTGTTCAGGCCGTTCGTAGTCGGCACTTAGTTTCTAGTGTGGCGGGGGGATTCGGCGCAGCGGCTCTCTAGTTGTTATCTGGCGGGCTATTTCGAGCCTCTAACAGGCTGGCAGCACTGGGCCGCAACAAGCTGGAG
>Ga0181571_10004115_pt1 | contig 10906 bp, 11 predicted proteins | sample 101ome_17_FD_132440 | JGI IMG/M metagenome (GOLD analysis project Ga0181571, IMG submission 132440) | Coastal salt marsh microbial communities from the Groves Creek Marsh, Skidaway Island, Georgia - 101407AT metaG (megahit assembly) | ecosystem: Environmental > Aquatic > Marine > Intertidal...
GCTACTTCCTGTGCACCGTCGAGGCGATGCCGCGCGACCGGGCGGTGGATTTCCTCGCGATCGACGAGGTCCAGCTCTGCGCCGATCCGGAGCGCGGCCATGTCTTCACAGACCGGCTCCTGCGTGCGCGCGGGCGCGAGGAAACGATGCTCCTGGGTGCCGAGACGATTGCGCCGATCATTCGCCGCCTCATTCCCGACGTGCGGATCGAGCGCCGCGAGCGCTTCTCGAAACTCGGTTATGGCGGGTTCCGGAAGCTGACCCGCCTGCCGCCGCGCAGCGCGGTGGTCGCGTTCTCCGCGGCGAATGTCTATGCGCTGGCGGAGCTGCTGCGCCGGCAGCGCGGCGGGACCGCGGTCGTCCTCGGCGCGCTCAGCCCGCGCACCCGGAACGCGCAGGTCGCGATGTACGAGGCCGGTGAGGTGGACTACCTGGTGGCCACGGACGCCATCGGGATGGGCCTGAACATGGGGATCACCCATGTCGGATTTTCCGCCATGACCAAGTTCGACGGGCACGGGTTTCGCCGCCTGACGCCGAGCGAGGTCGGGCAGATCGCGGGGCGTGCGGGTCGCTACAAGGAAGACGGCACCTTCGGCCCCACGGCGGAGCTCGAGCCGTTCGAGCCGGAGCTCGTCGCGGCCGTCGAGGCGCATGAGTTCGATCCCGTTTCGAGCATCTTCTGGCGTAACCACAATCTCGATTTCGGGTCCGCCGATGCGCTCAAGCGCAGTCTCGAGATGCCGCCGCCGGAGAATGTGCTGCGCCGCGCGCCGCCGGCGGATGACTATAACGCGCTCCTGGCAATGCGCGAACTGGATGACATCAAGGCGATGGCGAGCAACCCCGAGGCGGTGCGCCTGTTGTGGGATGTCTGCCAGATTCCCGATTTCAGCGGTGACCTGTCGGGCAATCATCCGCGGCTCGTCTCGCGGATCTATCGGTTCCTGATGGCCGAGGCCGGACGCATCCCCGCCGACTGGATCGAGCGCTCGGTCGGCCAGTTCGACCGGGTCGATGGAGACATCGACACCCTCATGGCGCGTATCGCGGGCGTGCGCACATGGTCGTATATTTCGCACCGGCGCGCCTGGCTCGACGATCCGGACGGTGTGCAGTCCCGGGCGCGGGCGCTGGAGGACAAGCTGTCCGATGCGCTACATGAAAGCCTCACCCAGCGTTTCGTCGACCGTAAGGCGTCGGTGATCACGCGGGGACTGCGGGAGAAGGACAAGTTGCTGGCAGGATTGGCGGACGACGGGACGATCACGGTCGAGGGCGAGGAGGTCGGTCGCCTGGACGGGTTCCGGTTCGTGCCGGCCGACGATGAGGTCGCGGCGAGCCCGCGGCTGATGGCGGCGGCCAACCGGGCGGTGCGCGAGGCCATCGGCGCGCGGATTGCCGCGCTCGCGGGTTCGGACGATGAGGCTTTCACGCTCGATCGGGCCGGCGCGCAGATCGTCTGGCAGGATGCGCCGGTCGCGCGCATCGTTGCCGGGTCGGATATTCTTCATCCCCTGGTCGAGGTTTTGCCGAGCGATCTCCTCGATGTGCCTTCGCGCGAGGACATGCGGGTACGTCTCCAGGGCTGGCTCGACGCGACCCTGGGAGCCGAGTTGGCGCCGCTGTTCGCGCTGGCCCAGGCACCCCTGGCCGGACCGGCGCGCGGGCTCGCTTTTCGCCTGTGCGAGGGGCTGGGCTGCGCGGCACGGGTCAAGGGCGACGATCCCGCCAATCACCTCTCCGAAGATGACCGCAAGGCGCTGGCGCGTGCGGGTGTGAGGATCGGCGTGACGTCGGCCTATCTCACGGCCCTCCTGAAGGGGCGCGTGCTGGAACTGAAGGCGATGCTCTATCGGGTGTCTGCCCCGAACGGGGCTTCGCTCACGGACTTGCCCGATGGCGGTGCGACGGCCATGCCGCGCAGCGAGCTGATCGACGATGGCTGGTACCTGGCGCTGGGTTTCTGTCCCGCCGGTCCGGTTGCGGTGCGCGCCGACGAGCTGGAGCGACTCATGGCGGCGGTGCGCCGCGGCACCAAGGACGGCGAGTTCACGGTCAGCCCGGACCTCCTGTCGCGGATCGACGCGACGGCCGATGTCTTTGCCCGGATGATTCGCAGCTTCGGTTATGCGGTGCGTGACGACGAGGATGCGATCAGGGTTACCCGCCGGGCCGCGAAGCGCCGGCCACGCGGCGGCAAGAAACCCGACGGGCAGCCGAACGCCGCGAAGACAGCGAAGCCCGGCGGGGCGCGCGGCGGGAAAACCGGTGCCAAGCCGCGCAAGCCGAAGCAGGAATACGATCCCGACTCGCCGTTCGCGGCGCTCGCGGTGCTCAAGGAGCGCCAGCGTTGAGTGACGGCGGGAACGAATCGCTGCGTCTCGACAAGTGGCTCTGGTACGCGCGTTTCTGCAAGACCCGCAGCCTGGCGACCGCCATGTGCCGGGCCGGCCAGGTTCGGGTCAACAAGACAGCCGTGCGCAAGTCCAACCAGGCGGTGCATGTGGGCGATGTCCTGACGTTCGCACAGGGCCCGCGCATCCGCGTGATCCGGATCGCGGCGCTGGCGGCGCGGCGCGGTCCGGCGGCGGATGCCGCGTTGCTGTATGAGGATCTGTCGCCGCCCTTGCCGCCGCGGACGGACCGGGCGGACCGTGTCGCGCCACGCGAGCCGGGCGCCGGACGCCCGACCAAGCGCGACCGGCGGGCGATAGACCGGTTGCGGGATGGATGAGATGAACGGCGTGGGAACAGCATATGCTTGATCGATTGCGGACCATGTTTTCGTCCGATGGGGCGGCGGCGACCGCGCGTGGACCCGATGCGCTGCAGCTCGCCGCGGCGGCGCTGCTGGTCGAGGCGGCGCGAATGGACGATGACTACGACGCGACCGAGCGCGCCCTGATCGCATCCCTGCTGCGCGAGCGCTTCGACCTGGACGATGACGACACGGAGGCGCTTGTGGCTGCCGCGGACGCCGCGACCGAGGACCTGGTCGAGGTGTACGGATTTGCCCGCCGGGTGAAGGATGCCTTCACGCCGGAGGAACGTGTCCGGATGATCGAGATGCTCTGGGAGGTCGTCTATGCCGACGGAGAAGTGCACGATCACGAGGCAAACTTGTTGCGACGCGTTGCCGGCCTCATCTACGTTAGCGACAGGGAGAGCGGGGACGCACGGAAACGGGTGCTTGACCGTCGCGGTCGAGCTTCGTAAGTCCTCGTCCCGGAAGTAAGCCAGAAGGAACTCTTGAGATGCCGTACGTCGTCACCGAAGCCTGCATCAAGTGCAAATACACGGATTGCGTGGAAGTCTGCCCCGTCGATTGTTTCTACGAGGGTGAGAACATGCTCGTGATCCATCCCGATGAGTGCATCGATTGCGGCGTGTGCGAGCCGGAATGCCCCGCCGAGGCGATCATCCCGGACGTGGAGCCCGAGGCCGAGAAGTGGCTCGAGCTGAACCGTGAATATTCGGAAGGCAAGTGGCCGAACATCACGGCCAAGAAGGACGAGGCCCCGGACGCCGACAACTTCAAGTCCGAAGAGGGCAAGTTCGACAAGTATTTCAGCGCCAATCCGGGAAGCGGCGACTGAGCGTCAGCGTCCAAACGGCGCGCGCGCCTGTCAAAATCGCGCAAATTCTGTTATAATCGGATTCTATCGAGGGACGGCTGTCGCCGTCCCTTGTGCTTGGATTCCATACCGGAACAGACCCGACGCGCCTGAAATCGCGGCAAACCCGCGTATCGACTGCGCTTGTGTCCCGGTTCGGCAGGCAGGAAACGGACATCGGAATGGCCAAAGCGACGAAAACCACCAAGACGACCCGCAAACCCGCTGCGAAGGCGAAGAGCACGGCGAAAACCGCGGCAAAGAAGCCGGCGGCCCGGGCGGCTGCGGCGAAGAAGCCCGCGGCAAAAAAGGCTGCGCCGAAGAAAGCGCCGGCGAAGAAAGCCGCGCCGAAGGCGGCGGCCGAGAAGGCCACGGCCAAGAAGGCGGCACCGGCGAAATCCCCGGCACGCAAGCCCGCGGCCAAGAAGGAGAAGCTCGAGTTCGCGGCGGAGGACTATGTGGTCTACCCGACCCATGGTGTCGGCCAGGTAACCGGAATCGAGACCCATGAGATCGCCGGTCAGAAACTGAAGCTCTTCATCATCAGCTTCGAGCGCGAGCGCATGACGCTCAAGGTGCCGATCGACAAGGTAAAGGATTCGGGCCTGCGCAAGCTCTCGAGCCGCAAGGTGATCGACACCGCCCTCAAGACGCTCAAGGGGCGCGTGCGGGTAAAGCGCACCATGTGGAGCCGGCGGGCCCAGGAGTATGAGGCCAAGATCAACTCGGGCGATCCCGTTTCGATCGCCGAGGTGGTGCGCGACCTCCATCGCAAGGAGGATCAGCCCGACCAGTCATATTCCGAGCGGCAGATGTATCAGGCCGCGCTCGACCGGCTGGCGCGCGAGCTGGCGGCGGTGGAGAGTTCGGAGCATGACGACGCGGTCGAGAAGCTGGAACGCATCCTCGCCGCCTAGCCGCGGATAAGCTATTCCACGACGACCTTGACGACCTGGCCGGGGGTGGGCTCCGCGCCAGGAGACATGCCATTGAGCACCCGGAACCACTCCTCCTTGGGTCCCGGCATCGGCATTCCGCGTGACAGGCTCGCCACGGTGTCGCCGCGGCGGACCAGCCGCATCTCGATCTTCCATTCGTCGTAGCGCGCACGGTCGGCGGCCGTGAGCTTCCGGAAGCTCTTGGCCGTCTGTTGCATGTCGGCGTCGAGCCGCCTCGTCTGGGCCGGCGGGGTCAGGAATATGAATCGGAAGATGGTGTTCGGATCGTGGCGGATTGCGACGAGGCGTGCATCGAGGTTGCCTGACTGGCTGCGCATCCGTGTCCGGCCGGTCGCCGCTTCCATCCCGTTGATGTCGATCGTCTCGACCTCCGCCAGCGGCGCGCCCTTGGCCCAGACCCGGGTCAGGTAGGTGGCCATGCTGCCGCGATGGGCGATCCGGCCTCCGCTGAACAGAATCGCGGCCCCGTCCGGCCCGCGCGCGGTGACCTGTTGCGCGCCGTTGAACATGGCAAAGCCCCGGGGCACCTCGAACAGGAAGTTGGCGGGCTTGTGCACGAAGATGCGCCCGCGGACGAACCCCTCCCGCTCGGAATCGCCGAAGGTGATCCCGTCGATGGTGTTCAGGTAGGCGCGGTGCTCGTCCTTGGGCTTCGCGACGGGCTTGACGTTGGCGGCGCGCGTCGCCGCGACCACCCGGTCACCCGTGCGCGGATGCGTGGACATGATGTTGTAGCGCGACGCGGGGTCGGGCAGGCCGCTGACCTTGGCCTCCAGCGCGCTGTAGGCCTCGAGCGAGGCGAGGAAGGATGCCATCGCGTCGGTGTCGTATCCCGTCCGGGACAGGTAGCGAACGCCGAGGGTGTCGGCCTCGAACTCATGCTCGCGGGAGAAACCCTGCAGGTAGACACCCGCGCTCTGGCCGACGGCGTCCCCGACGGCCGAGGTGCCGAGGAACACGGAACTCAGAATGCTGACACCCACGGTCCCGATCCCCGCCAGAACCGACTGGCTGTAGCGCTGGGCAGAATGGCGTCCGGTGATGTGGCCGATCTCGTGCCCGAGAACGCCGGCCAGCTCGGCCTCGTCGTTGGCCAGGCCGAGCAGTCCGCGCGAGATGTAGATGAACCCGCCCGGCAGCGCGAATGCGTTGACGATATCGTCGTCCAGTACGGTGAATGTGAACTTCAGGTCCGGCAGTTCCGAGACCTGTGCCAGTTCCTGGCCGACACGGTTCACATAGGCCGTCACCTTCGGATCGGCATAGACCCCGCCGAACTGCTCGATGACCTTCGGATGCTGCTCCTGTCCCACCTTGAGTTCGTCTTCCGGCGACATGAAGGCGGTGAAATTCCGCTCGCCGGTGGCCGGGTTGACGGAGCATGCCGCCAGCGCGAGTGCTGCCCCGGCGAGGAGCATGCGCGCGGGGTGCAAGGGACGAGGCTTGGCGTCTGTCATTCGGTGAGAACCTCGATCTGCTCGGGATGGGTGATGTCGATCATCGGACCGTTTCGCGATTTTAGCCAGCCGCGCACGCGGATTCGACGGCCCAGATAGTCAGCGGGCACGATTCCCGCGTCGGCGAAACGCGTCCAGTCGCGGGCCGCGATCGACACGGTGAAGTCGCTCCGCCAGTCCTCCCCGTAGTTCAGGAATGTCCGTCCGCGCACGACCGCGACGTCGCGCACGCGGCCCTCGACGAGCGCGAACCGGTCGAGCTGCGCCGCGCTCGCCTCGGGATCGAGCACGCTGTAGTAGGGGTGCGACCAGATTCCTGCGCCGTCATCCCGTGCGCGGCGTTCGCGCGCCAGCATGTCCGTGACGCGGGCGCGGTTGTCCGCGAAGCTGTAAACCCGCGCGAAGCCGTCCGACAGGATTTCGCCCTGGACCCAGGTGTCGTCGTCGGTGAACAGGTGCGCCAGCACGCGGCCGTGCCGGTCCATCCTGCGCCCGCCATGGCGCAGCGCGACCCGCCGACCGAGGACCAGTTCCTCCAGCCGGACCTTCGCCTCGTCCGCTGGTGGCCATTTCACGAAGCCGGGACGCCCGAGCGGGAGCTTGGGTGCCTGGATACCGACCAGCCGAACCTGCCGACCGTCGTCGAGAATAACGGTGTCGCCGTCCACGACCGAAGCCACCCGCGCCGCGCCGCCGTCCTCGAGCGTCGCCCGCTGCTGCGCGGTTCCCGGCAGGGGTGCGCCGGACAGGGCGGTCAGGAGAACGAGACCTGCTAGCAGAAGACGGGCGTTTGCCATGGATCGAGTATAGCGTCGGTTCGCGGCGAGCGTGGCGCTGCAATGCGGCGGGAGAATGGCGGATCGACCGGTTGACTTGTGGTCCGGGCCGGGTCCACATGCCGCGGTTGCGTGACGGGAGACCTGATTTTGCGTACCGATCTGTTTCCGGCCCTCGAATGCCGCGAGAGCGGCATGCTCGACCTCGGTGGCGGCCATGCCATGTACTGGGAGGAGTGCGGCAATCCCGACGGGGTGCCCATTCTCTTCCTGCATGGCGGGCCCGGTGCGGGCACTATGGGCGTGCACCGGCGGTTCTTCGATCCGGACTATTTCCGGATCGTGCTCTGCGATCAGCGCGGCGCGGGACGCTCGACACCCCATGCGAGTATCGACGACAACACGACCGATCATCTGCTTGCAGATCTCGAAGCGCTTCGCGCTGCGCGGGATATTGCGCAGTGGCACCTGTTCGGGGGCTCGTGGGGCTCTACGCTGGCGCTCGCCTATGGTCAGGCCTTTCCCGAGCGCTGCCTCGGGATGGTCTTGCGCGGAATCTTCACCTGTGCACCGCGCGAGGTGGACTGGTTCCTGGAGGGTATGGGGCGCTTCTTCCCCGAGGCGTGGCACGAGTTAGCGGCGGCGATCCCGGACCCGGAGCGCGGCGATTTGCTGTCGGCCTATACGCGCCGGCTGAACGATCCCGACCCTGATGTTCACCTTCCCGCCGCGCGTGCCTGGGCGACGTATGAGGCGCGCTGCTCGACGCTTCGCCCCAACCCGGACGCGGTCGCGGCGATGTCGGATGCGCGCGGGATGCTCGCGCTGGCCCGGATCGAGGCGCACTATCTGGCGCACGGCGCGTTTCTCGCGCCCGATCAGCTGTTCGAGCGAATCGACCGAATCCGGCACCTGCCGGCCACCATCGTCCAGGGGCGCTACGACATGGTTTGCCCGATCGAGACCGCGGAACGGCTCGCCCGCGCCTGGCCGGAGGCGGAATACATCGTCGTTCCCGATGCCGGGCACTCCGCCCTGGAACCCGGCACGCGCGCGGCGCTCCTGCGCGCCGTGGAAGGCCTCAAGGAGGTTGCGGGCACGTGATTTCGCGGGAAAATTCGTTGGCCTGCAAACTTCCGATATTCGTATAATGGTATGGATTCGTGATCTGGTTCGGGTTCGACATGGGGGAAATGTGCGTAAGTTCATAACCATGCTCGCGGCGGCGGCTTTGGCCGGTGCGCTCCATGCTCCCGCGGCACATGCCGACGACCCCGATTTTCTGACGATCGGCGGTGGCTGGTACGATTGGAACGATGACAAGGATTCGGTCGATTTCCGCGCCGAGTATCGCTCGGACTACAAGCTGCTGGGCGTGGCGAAGCCATGGCTCGGCATCGAGGCGACCACGGATCAGGCGATCTATGGCCTCGGCGGTATCCTCGTCGATCTCTATTTCGGCCGACGCTGGGTCTTCACCCCGAGCTTCGGGGCGGGCGCCTATTCCGACGGCAACGGCAAGGATCTGGGCCACACCGTCGAGTTTCGCTCGCAGCTGGAGTTCGGCTATCGGTTCGATGATCGTTCGCGCCTGTCGATGGCCGTCAGCCACATCTCGAATGCCGGCCTGGGCGACAGCAACCCCGGCACCGAGATCGCGACGATCTACTATCACATTCCCTTCCGGGAAGTTTTCGACTAGCCGCTTCGGGGCGCCGATCCATGTCTGACAGGTGCGGCGCATTGGTGACGGGCGGTGCGCGGCGCATCGGTCGCAGCGTGGCTGCGGCGCTGGGCGCGGCCGGCTGGCATGTCGTCGTCCACTACAATCATTCCTCGACCGACGCCGAGGAGACGGTCGAGGCGATCGTCGCGGCTGGTGGCCGAGCGGAGGCCCTCGCCGCCGATCTCGCGGACCCCTCGGCCTGCGCCGGCCTCGTGGAAGCGGCCGGCGGGGCGACGGGCGGGCTGACCTGCCTGATCAACAACGCCTCCCTGTTCATCGAGGACACGGCGCATGACGTCGATGGTGACGTGTTCGACCGGGTGATGGCGGTCAACCTGCGCGCGCCCGCGATCCTGTCGCGCGCCTTCGCCGCGCAGGTGCCGGAAGAGGGGGACGGCGTGATCGTCAACATCCTCGACCAGAAGCTGGTCAATCCGAACCCCGATTTCCTCTCCTATACGCTGTCGAAACATGGACTCGCGGCGCTGACCGAGATGACCGCCGTGTCCTTCGGCCCCAATGTGCGCGTGTGCGCGGTGGCGCCGGGCCTGACCCTGCCGAGCGGCGATCAGCCACGCGACCAGTTCGAGGCCGTGCATGGCCGCACACCGCTGGCACGGGGGTCCCGCCCGGAGGATATTGCCGGCGCGGTCCTGTATCTGGCCGATGCACGCGCCGTGACCGGGGAAACAATCCTGGTGGATGGCGGCCAGCATTTGGTGCCGAGTGCACGGGACGTTATGTTCCTCGATCCGTCCCCTTCGAAGGATTCCGGTGAATGAGTGTGCCCGTGAGTGACCTGGCGGTGAGCGATCCCGTCGAGCAGCGATTGCTCGATCGCTGGCCGGAAGTGCGCAAGATCTTCTTCCGGAATCTTCACGTGGACATGCACATGGGGGTGCATGCCCATGAGAAGGGCCGCACCCAGCCGGTCCGCATCAATATCGTCCTCTACATGAATGCTGCGATCGTGCCGCGGCAGGACTCGATCGCCGAGGTTTTCAACTACGATCGGGTTCATGCCGGGGTGCAGGAGCTGATCGCCGGCCGCCACATCAATCTCCAGGAGACGCTGGTGGGCGAGATTGCGACCATGTGCCTGGGTTTCGAGGAGGTCCTGGCGGTGCGGGTGTCGACCGAGAAGACCGACATCTATCCCGACGTCGAGGGCGTGGGATACGAGCTGGTGCGCGTTCGCCCCGACTAGGCGTGCCGCCGGATAACGCGCGCGGTTTGGACGGGCGCGCCGCAGGGAGGAAGAGATGAGCCTGGACTGGCCGACCGACCGGATTGATTTTGTGCCGATCAACGACCGCCCGCCGCTGCCGCTGCCCGAGGGCCGCAAGGTCGTGGTGTGGCCGTGCATCAACGTGGAAAACTGGGTGATCGACAACCCGATGCCGCGAACGGTGGTGAACCCGCCCGGCGGGGTCGCGAAATCGGTGCCCGACATCCCGAACTGGGCATGGCACGAATATGGCCAGCGCGTCGGGTTCTGGCGCCTGAAGCGGATCTTCGACGAGTTCGGCGCAAAATGTACGCTGGTTCTGAACGGCACGGTCTGCGACGCCTATCCGCAGATCGTCGATGCTTCGCTCGAGGCCGGCTGGGATCTCTGTGGGCATGGCTGGATCCAGCGTGCCCTGCCGGCCGTCGAGGATCAGGAGGACATGATCCACCGGGTGTTCAAGAAGCTGCGGGACTATTCCGGCAAGGATCCGAAGGGATGGCTCGGCCCGGCGCTCGCCGAGACCCACGATACGGTGGACTGGCTTCACGAGGCCGGCTTCGAGTATGTGGCCGACTGGGTGCTCGACGATCAGCCGGTCGATCTGCGCACCACGTCGGGCACGATGGTCGGCCTGCCCTACACCCAGGAACTCAACGACCTGGCGATGCAGCTGATCCAGGGCCACCGCGCCCAGGAGTATGGCGACCGGGCGATCCGCGAGTTCGATCAGCTGATCGAGGACGTGACCGCGACGCCGGGATCGACCCGCATCATGTGTTTCACGCTGCACCCCTATATCATGGGGGTGCCCCACCGGGCGCGCGAGATTCGCCGGATTCTCGAGCATGTCTGCAACCGCGACGACACATTCGTGTGGACCGGCGAGGAGATCCTCGACTGGTACAAGACGGTGCGTCCGAAGGCATAGTCGGGTCGGGAAAAGGCGGGCCGAACCGGGCTTGTGGGGAACGCACCCGGCTCGGCCCTGACGATCCGACCCTGGGGGAGAACGAGTCTCTTGGAGGCCGGCCGTGTCACGGGGCCCCGACGCCGCCTGGGGCACAAGTGGCGAGGCCGAATGAAGCACCCGATCGGCACCTTTACGCATGAGCCGCCAGATCGGATCACTCGCATACGCCC
>Ga0181571_10004118_pt1 | contig 10903 bp, 8 predicted proteins | sample 101ome_17_FD_132440 | JGI IMG/M metagenome (GOLD analysis project Ga0181571, IMG submission 132440) | Coastal salt marsh microbial communities from the Groves Creek Marsh, Skidaway Island, Georgia - 101407AT metaG (megahit assembly) | ecosystem: Environmental > Aquatic > Marine > Intertidal zone...
GGCCAGCGCGAACTGATCATCGGCGACCGCCAGACCGGCAAGACGGCGATCGCGGTCGATACCATCATCAACCAGAAAAAAGCCTTCGACGACGGCGATACCGACAAGCAGCTGTTCTGCATCTATGTCGCGGTCGGCCAGAAGCGTTCCACGGTTGCGCAGATCGTCAAGCAGCTCGAGGAAGCCGGGGCGATGGAATATACCATCGTGGTTGCCGCGACGGCGTCCGAGCCGGCTCCGCTGCAGTTCCTGGCACCTTACGGTGGCTGCACGATGGGCGAATATTTCCGCGACAACGGCATGCATGCGCTGATCATCTACGACGATCTGTCGAAACAGGCGGTTGCCTATCGCCAGATGTCGCTGCTGCTGCGCCGTCCGCCGGGACGCGAAGCCTATCCCGGCGACGTTTTCTATCTCCATTCGCGGCTGCTCGAACGCGCAGCGAAGATGAGCGACGAAAACGGCGGTGGGTCGCTGACCGCGCTTCCCGTCATCGAAACCCAGGCGGGCGATGTGTCGGCCTATATTCCGACCAACGTGATTTCGATTACCGACGGTCAGATTTTCCTCGAAACCGAGCTGTTCTATTCCGGTATCCGTCCGGCGGTGAATGTCGGTCTGTCGGTCAGCCGCGTCGGATCGGCGGCGCAGATCAAGGCCATGAAACAGGTCGCCGGCTCGATCAAGCTGGAACTGGCGCAGTACCGCGAAATGGCGGCCTTCGCGCAGTTCGCGTCGGATCTCGACGCGGCGACCCAGAAGCTTCTGGCGCGCGGCGAACGCCTGACCGAACTGCTGAAACAGCCGCAATATTCGCCGCTGCCGGTGGAAGAACAGGTCGTGTCGATCTTCGCAGGCGTGAACGGTTATCTGGATGATATTCCGGCGAGCGACGTCACGCGCTTCGAGAAGGACTTTATTTCGGATATGAAATCGAGCCATGCCGATATCCTGAGCACGATCCGCGACGAACAGGCCGTGTCCGACGATACCGAGGCGAAGCTCAAAGGCGTGCTCGACACCTACGCCAAAAACTTTACGCCGTCCTGATCGGCGACCACGGAAACAGGAACCGGTAACGGGACATGCCCAGCCTTAAAGACCTCCGCATGCGGATCGACAGCGTCAAGTCGACGCAGAAGATCACGTCGGCCATGAAGATGGTGGCCGCCGCCAAGCTGCGCCGCGCGCAGGAACAGGCGGAAGCGGCCCGGCCCTATGCCGAGCGCATGGAACGGATGCTCGGCTCGCTCGCGGGGTCGATGGCGTCCACCGAAGGGGCGTCGCCCCTGCTCGCCGGCACCGGCAAGCAGGACACGCATCTGCTGGTCGTCATGACCTCCGACCGCGGTCTTTGCGGCGCGTTCAATTCATCGATCGTGCGCGAAGCGCGCAGGATGATTTCCGAGCTGCAGGCCGACGGCAAGGACGTGAAAATTCTCTGCGTCGGCAGAAAGGGCTGGGCCCAGCTGCGCCGCGATTACGCATCGCTGATCGTCGACCTGATCGAGGATGTCGGCCGCCAGCGGCTCGGTTTCGACGATGCTCAGGGCATCGCAACCCGGGTGCTCGAAATGTTCGAGAACGGCGAATTTGACGTCTGTACGCTGATCTACAACACGTTTAAATCGGCGATTTCGCAAGTCGTCACCCGCCAGCAGCTGATACCGTTTGCGGTCGACACCGCCGAAGGTTCTGCGTCCGATAGCGACGGTCCGGCCGTCGTCTACGATTACGAACCGGACGAAGCCGAAATTCTCGATATATTGCTGCCGCGCAATATGAGCGTGCAGGTGTTTCGTTCGCTGCTGGAAAACAACGCGAGCGAACATGGCGCGCGGATGGGTGCGATGGATAACGCGACCCGCAACGCCGGCGAAATGATCGATAGCCTGACGATGAGCTACAATCGCTCGCGTCAGGCCGTCATTACCAAGGAACTGATCGAAATCATCTCGGGCGCTGAAGCAGTTTAGAGACCCGCAAATACGATGGACGAGGTATGAACATGGCCGACACGGCAAACACCACGGCGAACAGCATCGGCAGCGTATCCCAGGTTCTGGGCGCTGTTGTTGACGTACATTTCGAAGGCGAACTGCCGGAGATCATGAACGCGCTGGAGTGCGATAACGACGGCAACCGGCTGGTGCTCGAAGTCGCACAGCATCTCGGCGAGAGCACCGTGCGCACCATCGCGATGGACACCACCGAAGGTCTGGTCCGGGGGCAGAAGGTTACCGATACCGGCAGCCCGATCACCATGCCGGTGGGTCCTGAAACGCTGGGGCGTATCCTGAACGTCATCGGCGAGCCGATCGACGAACGCGGGCCGGTGAACACGTCCAAGCGTTTGCCGATTCACCGCGACGCGCCTGAATTCACGGAACAGTCGACCGAAACCGACGTTCTGGTGACGGGCATCAAGGTCGTCGACCTGCTGGCGCCTTATTCGCGCGGCGGCAAGATCGGACTGTTCGGCGGCGCCGGCGTCGGCAAGACGGTGCTGATCATGGAGCTGATCAACAACGTCGCGAAGGCGCATGGCGGCTATTCCGTGTTCGCCGGCGTGGGCGAACGGACCCGCGAAGGCAACGATCTGTATCACGAAATGATGGAATCCGGCGTTATCCAGCTGGATGGCGAATCCAAAGCGGCGCTGGTCTATGGCCAGATGAACGAACCGCCGGGTGCGCGTGCACGCGTCGGTCTCAGCGGTCTGACGCTCGCCGAATATTTCCGGGACGAAGAAGGCCAGGATGTGCTGCTCTTCGTCGATAACATTTTCCGCTTCACGCAGGCCGGCTCGGAAGTGTCCGCGCTGCTCGGTCGCATCCCGTCGGCGGTGGGCTATCAGCCGACCCTGGCGACCGACATGGGCAATCTGCAGGAACGCATCACCACCACCAACAAGGGCTCGATCACTTCGGTCCAGGCCATTTACGTCCCGGCGGACGATCTGACCGACCCGGCACCGGCAACGTCGTTCGCGCATCTGGATGCGACCACGGTGTTGTCGCGCCAGATCGCCGAGCTCGGCATCTACCCGGCGGTCGATCCGCTCGATTCAACGTCGCGCATTCTCGATCCCCGCACGGTCGGCGACGAACACTATGCGGTCGCGCGTGAGGTCCAGCGTGTTCTTCAGACCTATAAGGGCCTGCAGGACATCATTGCCATCCTCGGCATGGACGAACTGTCGGAGGAAGACAAGCTGATCGTCGCGCGCGCGCGCAAGATCCAGCGGTTCCTGTCGCAGCCGTTCCACGTCGCCGAAATCTTCACCGGCATGTCCGGTGTGTTCGTCGACCTGGAAGACACGATCAAAGGCTTCAAGGGCCTGGTCGAAGGCGAATACGACGATCTGCCCGAAGCCGCGTTCTACATGGTCGGCAAGATCGAAGACGCTGTCGAAAAAGCGAAGGACATGGCGGCAGCGGCCTGATTGCAGGCTGGCTGACCCGAACCGCGGAACACCGATATGGCCGAAGCATTCTCTTTCGAACTCGTCTCGCCGGAAAAGCTGTTGCTGTCCGACGATGTTGAAATGGTCGTCGTTCCCGGCGCCGAGGGCGATTTCGGCGTACTCGTCGGTCACGCACCGCTGATATCGTCGCTGCGGCCCGGTGTTATCGACACCTATAACGGTGACAAGGTCGAAAAACGTATCTTTGTCGCCGACGGCTTCGCCGAGGTGACCGGCGAACGCTGTACCGTCCTGGCGGAAGAAGCCGTGCCGGTCGAGGATATCGACGCATCCGCCGTCGAGGAACGGATCAAAGCCGCGAATAAGGCGATTTCGGAAGCCGACAACGATACTGCGCGCACTGCCGCTGAAACCGAACTGGCGGTGGCCGAAGCCATGCTGGCAGCCGGCCACGCCCGCTCGTAGCATTTAAGTCGCGTCGGGATCTTCACCGGCACGCAATCCCCATTTTCACGCTGTCGCAGGGTAGACATAACGCCCTGATTTCGGCAGTCTTCCCTACAAGATGGCAGAAAATCCCGCCTGAATTTTATCACCGCCCGTGCGGTATCCGATGCGTGGCGCGCATCCGAGGCAGAGGCGTTCAGGCAAACGAATAATCCTAGGCTGCAAAGAGCCCGTCGGGATACTGCGGAGGTTTACATGTCCAGAACCGTTTATTCAACCGTCCTGGGGGCGGCGGTGGCGTTGATTGCCATATTCGTTTCGCCCGAAGCCGCAATGGCGCAGGATGCCACTTTAAGCGGCGGGGATACTGCATGGATCCTGACCGCGACGGCGCTGGTTCTCTTCATGACTCTTCCCGGGCTGGCGCTGTTTTACGGCGGTCTGGTCCGCGCGCGGAACCTGCTGTCGGTCCTGATGCAGTGTTTCGCAGTGGCGAGCCTGATGTCCGTGATGTGGCTGATTGTCGTCTATAGCCTCGCCTTCGGCGACGGTGGGACGGCGAACGCCTGGATCGGCGGGTTCAACAAGGCGTTTCTAGCCGGCGTCGGCACCGGCACGCTCTCGGGCACGATACCGGAATCGGTATTTTTCATGTTCCAGATGACCTTCGCGATCATCACGCCGGCGCTAATCGTCGGCGCTTATGTGGAACGCATCAAGTTCAGTGCGGTTCTGTGGTTCAGCGCAATCTGGATCGTGCTGGTCTACGCCCCTGTCTGTCACTGGATCTGGGGCGGTGGATGGCTTGCCGACCGTGGAGTGAAGGATTTCGCCGGCGGTCTGGTGGTTCACGTCACCGCTGGCGTCTCGGCGCTGGTTATTGCCAAAATGCTTGGCGGACGCCGCGGATTTCCGAAAGAAATCACGCCGCCGCATCATCCCGGACTCACCATGATCGGTGCGGCCATGCTGTGGGTTGGCTGGTTCGGATTCAACGCCGGTTCGGCGCTGGCGGCGGACGGGGCTGCGGGGATGGCGATGGTGGTCACGCATATTTCGGCAGCCTCCGCTTCGATCACCTGGATGTGCATCGAATGGGTAAAGCATGGCAGGCCCAGCCTTGTGGGCATCGTGACCGGTATGGTCGCCGGTTTGGCGACGATCACGCCTGGCGCCGGTTTCGTCGGCCCCGTCGGCGCGCTGGTGTTCGGATTCGTGGCGGCTTTCGTATGCTATTGGTGTGTCGGCTTTATCAAGCAGAAGATCAATATCGACGATTCGCTCGACGTCTTCGCCGTGCATGGCGTCGGCGGCGCGCTGGGCATTCTGCTGACTTCGTTCTTCGGCGCGGAAGCCCTGGGGGGGCTCGGCCTCGGCGAAGGGATGACCATGACCAGGCAGCTTGGCGCCCAGGTTCTCGGTCTCATTGTCGTCGCCGCCTGGTCGCTGGTGGTCAGCTGGATCATCGTCAAATTCATTCAGAAAACCATCGGGCTGCGCGTTCACGAAGAGGACGAAATCGAGGGACTGGATATCACATCGCATGGCGAACGCATCCACCTGAACTGAACGCCGCTACGGAGGGCCTCTAGTCTATTGATTTGCAGAAGTTTTCCGGCATTTCTTGAATTTTACGCCGGGAACCTTATTTCCTAGGATAATCTGTGGAGTACCCTCGATAAACTTTAACGGGTGGCGAAATGGAAACCTGGACATTGGATGATGTCCCGTGGGACCGCTTCGATGCATCGAAAGTGGATCCTGAGATCATACCGATCGTCAAAGCTGCGAGTATGGTCGAATACAACGCGGACGATTACCGACAGTATCTGAACAACGTCTTCCGCGGCGACGAGCGCGCGCAAAAAGCGATAGACCAGTGGACTGTCGAGGAAGTCCGGCATGGCGCGGCGCTCGGACGCTGGGCAGAGCTGGCAGATTCCGATTTCGATTTCGACCGCGCGTTCAAACGTTTCGTCACCAATTACAACATTCCTCTGGCCGCGACCGAATCGGTACGGGGGTCCCGGTCGGGGGAACTGGTGGCGCGATGCATGGTGGAAACCGGAACGAATTCGTTCTACAGCGCGCTGGCGGATGCGACCGATGAACCGGTGCTTAAGGATATCTGCCGGCGGGTCGCAGAAGACGAGTTCGCCCATTACTGCATGTTCCATGCCTATATGTGCCGCTATCTGAAAAACGAAAATATCGGATTTTTCGAACGGTTTCGTATCGCGTTCCAGCGAACTGCGGAGACCGAGGATGACGAGCTTGCCTGCGCTTATTGGGCAGCGAACCGCCCTGGCGAGCGTTTCGACCGTCGCGCCAATTCGGTGGCCTATGCCCACGGGGCGCTGAAATACTACCAGCCCGTTCATATCCGGCGCGGGGTCGAGATGATTTTCGGTGCGTTGGGACTGGACCCGTCAGGGCCCCTCGGGTGGTTGGCCACCCGCGCTGTGCGCTCTTTCATCTGGTATCGCGGTCGTTTGTGTCCGCGTTTCGCTGTGTGGTCGAACCGGCTTTCGACCAGTTGGTCGGCATCGCCGGTGGCCGATCACGGAATCACGTCTCGATAGAACGTTATCGTCCCGGCCGGGTGCGATTCCGAATAAGAGGATCAAGATCCGGGTTGTGTTCCGCCTGTGCGTTTAATCAGACTTTCCAGTTCGGATAGGCTGTTATCACCTGCCGGTAGATTTCCCGCTTGAATTCCACGATTTCGCGAATCAGGGTTTCAGGGTCGGTCCATTTCCACCGGGCGAATTCGGGTACATCCGTCGCGATATCGATTTCCGCGTCGTCTCCGGCAAACCGGAACGCCGCCCATATTTGGGCCTGACCAAGATATTTTCCGCCCCATGCCTGTTTGCTGATACGGCGGGGCAGGGTATAGGTGCGCCAGGTGTCGTCCATGCCGATCAGCTCGGCACTTTTGATGCCGGTTTCTTCGCGCAGCTCGCGGACAGCCGCATCGACCGGGCTTTCACCCGGGTCGATCCCGCCCTGCGGCATCTGCCAGGCGTCCGGCGCGTTCAGCCGCTCGCCGACGAAAATCCTGTCGCGATTGTTCAGCAGAATAATACCGACGCAGGGCCGGTAACGGTCGGGCGGGGAACCGGGATCGTTCATGGTTTCGCCGCCGTTGCGTCGGCCGCTGCATCGTTCCGGGTGAGCGCCGAGACGGGGGCGAGGACAAAACCCCGGGCCCGCAACTGGCGCGTCCAGTTTGCGATTCTTTCCAGGCTGACCGGATAGGGTGAAGCGATCCCGATCGCCTGCTTCTGGCGGCGCGCGCGCCTCTCAAGCTCGCCGAACTTGCGGTCGATATCCTTGCGCGAAGCGCGTTCGTCCAGCGTCAGGGTTGCCATCGCATAGGTCATCTTGAGTTCGCGGGCCACGGCAGGAGCGATGCTGCGCGTCGTGCTGCCGCTGTCCAGATACATCAGGCCCCGCTGGTTCAGGGCGTTCAGCACGGGTTCCATATGTTCGCGCGACGCCGTAAACCGGGATCCGAGAAAATCCACCACGCCGACATAGCCCGTCCCCCGGCTCAGCGCCCAGAACAGCCGGTCGAGATTGCCGTTGGCGTTCAGAGACGTCAGCAGTGTCTGCGGTCCGGGATCGTAGGCGGGATAATTGACCGGCTCCATCGGAATGTTGATCAGTACTTCGTGGCCTCCGGCCCGCGCCAGCCGGATCCATTCGTTGAGCTTCGACGAGTAGGGCGCGAAGGCGAGCGTAACGCCGCCCGCCAGCCCCTGTATGGCCGATTCCGTAGCGGCGTCGGACAGACCGAGGCCGGTTACGACGATTCCGATGCGCGGGCGCCCGTCGGACCGGTTGAATGGTTTTGCGTAAACCTCTGCCGGGCGCCGCCCGTCATCGCCGACCTTGGGAAGCGGTCCGATGGCCGTGGGCTGCTCCAGCGCCGGATCGGGCGCCGGAGGAAGCGGGTCATCCGGAACGATACGAGGCAGCGCCTTTGGCATTACCGGCAGATCCGGTCGCGCCTGACGTCTTTCCAGTGGTTGCGGCGCTGGTTTGGCTCCCGGTTTTTCGGACGGCGCCGCCGCAACGGCGGTGTTCTCCGGCGGCGCGGGGCTTCCTTCGACGCTCTTTGCCGGATCTTTTTCAGGTGTCGGTGCCGGCGCTGCGGCGGTGGGCTGATTGCCGGTTGGCGCATCCTTGGGTGGCGGCGCGGGCTCGGGCGGTTTCTCGGTGGAGGCGCGTTCAGCGGATTGCGACGGTGCCGGAGGATTTTCCTGCCCTGCCGCCTTCTTTTTCTCTGTTTTCTTTGGCGCCGTTTTTTCTTCCGCCGGTGCCGCCGCTTGCGGCGGCGATACGTCCGGCTCGGACAGCGTGATCCAGATAAATACGCCCGCGAGCGCGACGACGAAACCGAGCAGCAGAAACAAGGGCAGTCTTGCGCCGCTTTTCATTCCTGCTCCCGGGTCGATCTATCTGTATCCGTTATCCGTTTCACCGGGCGCGCGCAGCGGCTTAGTTGCTGGCGCGACTGCCGTACAGCGCCAATCCGCGCAGCAGGTCGAGCGCGCGGGAAAGCTGATAATCCTCGGGCCCGTTTTCGGTTTTGTCTTCGCTTGTTTCTCCCGCATCACCGTCGTTCCCCCCGCCCGGATTGTCGAGCCGGCCACGCAGGTTTTCTTCGCGCCGCCGCTGGGGCTGCGTGATTTTCTCCACCTTGGCCTGTTCCACGACGATATCGGGATCGATGCCCTTCGCCTGGATCGATCGGCCCGACGGCGTGTAGTACCGCGCGGTGGTCAGTCGGATCGCGCCGTGGCCCGACAGCGGGATAATGGTCTGGACCGATCCCTTGCCGAATGTCCGGGTGCCGAGAACGATGGCGCGGCGATGGTCCTGCAACGCGCCGGCGACAATTTCCGACGCGGACGCTGAACCGCCATTGACCAGGATCACGATCGGCAGCCCGTCGGTGACATCGCCGGGCTTGGCGTTGAAACGCTGGCCTTCATCGGCCCGCCGCGACCGGGTCGAGACGATTTCGCCCTGGTTCAGAAAGGCATCGGAAATCTTGACCGACTGGTCCAGCAATCAGCCCGGATTGTTCCGCAGATCAAGAACGACGCCCTTCAGCTTGCCGTCCGCTTCTTCCTTCAACCGCTTGATTGCCCGTTCCATCCCGGTCGTCGTCTGTTCGCTGAACGACGTGATGCGGACATAGGCGATATCTTCGCCTTCCATCCGCGAGCGGACCGAGCGTATCTTGATGATGTCGCGGGTCACGGTCACTTCGAACGGCTCGCGTCCTTCGCGCCGGATCGTCAGCTTCAGATCGCTGCCGACCTTGCCACGCATTTTCTCGACGGCTTCGGACAGGGTCAGCCCCTGAACCGGCTCTTCGTCCAGATGGGTAATCAGGTCGCCCGATTTCAGACCGGCGCGGAAGGCCGGCGTATCGTCAATGGGAGACACGACCTTGACGTAGCCGTTCTCCATCGTCACCTCGATGCCGAGGCCGCCGAATTCGCCCCGGGTCTGGGTCTGCATGTCGCGGAAATTTTTCGGGCTGAGATAGCTGGAATGCGGATCCAGCGATGTCAGCATTCCGTTGACGGCCGCTTCGATCAGGGTTTCGTCGGATACTTCCTCGACATAATCGGCGCGGACGCGTTCGAAGATGTCACCGAACAGGTTCAGCTGCCTGTAGGTTTCGGAATTGTTGTTCTGCGCCATTGCGGGCACCGCAAATGCCATTATGCCGGCGACAACGCCTGTTCCGATAAGTCTGTTCATCATTATCCGCGTACCTTGTTCCTGTGTGCCGCTTTCGGCGGCAACGGGTTGATTGGTCGGCCCTGCCGTCTCAGTTCGAAATACAGCTTTGACGAGCTGCGCGAAGAAGGGGCCATTTCTCCGAGCGGTTCCCCCGCCAAAACGTCATCGCCTATCTCGGCGCTTATCCTCGCCATGCCCGATATTAGCGCATGTCCTTTGTTAGGTAGTTCCAAAATGACGAGATTTCCATAACCGCGAAACTCTCCCGCAAACACCACACGGCCTTTTGTGGGGGCGACGACGGGCGAAGACGGCCGGGTTTCGATGAAAATGCCCTTGCTCAACGTGCCGTTTGGCATTTTGGCGCCGAATCCGGTGACTATACGCCCTGGTGCGGGAACCGGGCCTCCCGGCAATGTGAACGGCGTCAGCGATGCGGTTTGCTTCTTCGGCGTTGCCGTTGCGGGCGCGTCGGTTTTCGGTGTTTGCGCGTCCGGGGGCGGTTCGAAATCCTCGCCGCGCAGCGCCGGCGTCCGCTGCCGTTTCGACAGTTCCCGCAACAATTCCCGCATGTTGCCCGCGCGGGCCGACAGGCGGGCGGTGCGCCGGGCGGCGCGCTGTTCCGCGGTCCGGGTCTGTTCCAGAAGTTGCATTTTCTTCGCGGTCAGGCTGCCGAGCGACATCCGTTCCTTTTCCAGGCCGGTCAGCGTTTCGGCCAGCGATTTTTTGTCCTCGGCGATTTCCGTCCGCAGCGCCGTCAGCGTGCGTAGCTCCTCCGCCAGGCTGGCTGCTTCGTCCTGAAGCTTCGGCACGGCGGCGCGCAGCAGGATGGCGCTCCGGATCGTATTGTCGGGCGACCGGGGAATCGCGATCAGTGTCGCCGCGGGCATCCGCGCCATTCGCTGCAGCGCCGCGAGGGTTGCCGACAGCTGTATCTCGCGCCGAGCCATCGCGTCGGATTTTTCCTGCTCCAGGTCCTGGAGCTGCCTGAGACGATCCTGCAGTTTGTCCGCCCGGGCCGAATACCTGTAAAGAGAACGGGCCAGAGCGATGCCGCGTTTCTGGATCTCTTTCAGCTCATTGGCCGCTTTCTTGGCCGCGCGGCCCAGTTGGTCGCGTTTCTCCCGGTTCCTGGAAAGGTCGTCTTCGACTGCCTGTAGCCGGGATTTCAGCGCATCCGCATAGGCGGGAGCCTGCATGCTGCCGCCGGTCCATAGCAGAACACCGGCCACGGCGGCGGGAAAAATCCGGCTACGCGGA
>Ga0181571_10004120_pt1 | contig 10902 bp, 6 predicted proteins | sample 101ome_17_FD_132440 | JGI IMG/M metagenome (GOLD analysis project Ga0181571, IMG submission 132440) | Coastal salt marsh microbial communities from the Groves Creek Marsh, Skidaway Island, Georgia - 101407AT metaG (megahit assembly) | ecosystem: Environmental > Aquatic > Marine > Intertidal zone...
ACAGCGGCCATGCTGCCGTAGATGGCTCCAACGAAAGCCGGCTGGTTCACGTCGACGTCTTCCAGCGCTACAGCCATAGCGGTAATAGCGCCGGCAGAGAAGCCCAGCACGCCCAGCCGTGTAATGTCGATATTCAATTCCTGCTGATGATCATGTAGGTACTGCAGTGCGGTAGCCGCGTCTAAGCGAGCTCGTACCACACTGTCGAGTTGATACAGCTCGGGTCCTTGGCCGATTCGGGGTTGAGTCATTGCATCGAGCAGAGATGCCTGGAATGCGGCTGGTGTTTCGGGGGTAGGGTCGACTCGATACTCAAGAATGAAGGTACTGATACCCGCGTCAGCCAATTTTTCAGCCAGCAGCCTACCCTCAATGCTCATGGACACAAATTTAAAGCCGCCTCCAGGGATGAGCAGGACGCTGGACTGGGGCCTTTAGACTGGCTGAAATACGGCGTGATTTAGGGTTCAGTAACGTTGTGCAGCCAAATTTATTCGCCCGCTTTAACCCAAGGCGTGGGGCAGAAGCTAAAACATTGAATGCGACGCAACAACAGTACTTTATGGCACCGAGACCTGAGTATGAGTTGTACGATCTGCTAACTGATCCCGACGAGGTGACAAACCTAGCGGGGCGACCTGAGTTGGCCGCTGTGCAGGCGCGACTGCGTGCGGCACTTGAAGAGTGGTATCAGCGCGTGGGTGATTTGGGTGATATTGCCGAGGCTGATATGGTCGCCGCCATGTGGCAAGGCGATGAGCAGCCTCAGACGGCAGTGCCGCGGCTCACACTGTCATCGAATCAGGGTGGGAGTGTATCCAGTGAAACGTCTTCGACAACGCTCACGCTCGAGCCTGTGACCGAGGGCAGTTCCATTGGCTATCGCTTGGACAATGGCGAATGGCAGTTATACAGCCGTCCAGTGGAGATGACTGGGGGTCAAATAGTAACAGCCAAGGCAATACGCTACGGCTTTAGAGAGAGTTCCAGCGTTACTCAGGCATTACAGCCTATAAAGTGATAGCGTGAAGACCACTTTGAATTTTTTCATCAAACAGGAAATAACATTATGGCAGGTGCCAACATGTCAGCAGCCCCGAGCAGCGTGAGCGCAGATCAGCAGCGTCATCCTGTGGCGTTTAGTGTCATGACCACGGTGTTCTTTATGTGGGGCTTTATTACCTGCTTGAATGACATTTTGATCCCGCATCTCAAGGGCGCTTTTGAACTCAATTACACCCAAGCAATGCTGATTCAGTTTTGTTTTTTCGGTGCCTATTTTATTTGTTCGATACCGGCCGGGAAGATACTGCACCGTGTCGGCTACAAGCGGGGCGTGATTATTGGCCTGTGCATAGCCGGGGCGGGTGCGCTGCTGTTTTATCCGGCAGCGGAATACCAAACCTACGGTCTGTTCTTGGGAGCCCTGTTTGTATTGGCGTCGGGGATAACGCTGTTACAGGTTGCCGCTAATCCCTATGTTGTGGCTTTAGGTCCCGCCAGCACCTCGTCGAGTCGGCTCAACCTGGCGCAGGCGTTCAACTCACTGGGTACCACGGTTGCACCGGTGCTGGGCGGTGCCCTGATACTGGGTGGCATGGAGGCCGCTTCGGGTGCCGCTGATGCGGCTTCGGTGAAGCTACCCTATGTAGGCTTGGCTATAGCGCTGGTGGCGATTGCCATCATTTTAAGTTTTATCAAAATGCCGGAAATGCGTGATGCCGAAGACCAGGATGAGCCCGCTAGCCTGTCCGAGGCACTTGCCCATCGACACCTGTTTTTTGGTGTTTTGGCCATATTCCTTTACGTCGGCGGTGAGGTTTCCATTGGCAGTTTCTTGGTCAATTTTTTAAGTGAGCCCGATGTTGCGGGACTTTCCGAGGCAACGGCAGCAAATTATGTAGCGCTGTATTGGGGTGGCGCTATGGTGGGGCGTTTTATTGGCTCTGTGCTGATGACGCGTGTCTCGCCGGGATTTTTGTTGGGTATCCATGCCATTTTGGCGGTGTTGTTGGTGGCGACCGCGGCTTCGGCCAGTGGCGTGTTGGCGATGTATGCGATTTTAGCAGTGGGTTTGTGCAACTCGATTATGTTCCCCACCATTTTCTCTCTAGCGCTTCAGGGATTGGGTCGATTAACTAGCGCTGGCTCGGCGGCGCTGTGTTTGGCCATTGTGGGTGGCGCACTGGTGCCACTGTTGCAAGGCGTTATCGCCGACACTGCCGGCTTGCGCATCGGCTTTGTCGTGCCCGTGGTGTGCTATGTCTACATTGCCTGGTACGGTCTCCAGGGTTCACGACCCGCCACGTAACCCGTAAAAGACAAACGTATATTTCGGATTCGCCTACGAGTATCGTTCTGTTGCGAGCTGGTGGGATGGTGAGATTTGATTAAAGTGTGATCGCCAATTCGGACTGCAGAGCCTGCGATATGTTGTCAACGCATCCGGGTGGCGTCGGGTTACCCGGCACGACTGGCGAGTGATTCAGACATCATTCCAGCCCTGTGGCGCACCCAATTCCGGACGTATACTGAGTGCATGTTTTTCGCCATTGTCATTTTTCTTGCCTGCCTCATGGCGCTGGATATCTTCTGGAGTGTGTTCAATGCATGGGTGTTGAGTCGTTTCATGCCCACTGTACATGCCCACGTGGAACGTCGGTGGTGGCTGTATCGCTCCCTAATTTGGTTGTTGGCCTTACTAAGCGCTTGGTTACTGTCAGATGCTATGGGTTACCCCCGCTAGTGTCTCGGGGTCGCTCTAGGCTAGAGTCTGTGCCTCCGGTGAGATTCCTTTTTTTCCGGCAAAACCTCGCAGCTTTCCGAGCGGTAGTCTGGGGTAGCTTCAGCCTGCCGTGACAACCGTTGCTGTGCTTGGGGTCACTCTCGCTTATACAGGTAGTTGTTGTTCAACTAGGAGGTCAATCCCTAGGTTTCGATGACTCCCTCCCTGCAGATCGGTATCAGCGTCAGGTATGCGGACACCGGTATTTCACATTGCCCGAGAAAGGGCGTTCAGGCCATTTTGCTCGCGGCGTTTTCAGGTAGGACATGGCGTCAGGGGCTGATTACCTCGGGTTGTTCCCTCAAAGCCTGCTCTTTATCGCCTAGGGCGTAGACCTCACCCCAGCTGAGCTCGGTATAGGTGGCGAGGATCTTTATAACGGGGTGGTCGAAGTAGCGCACATTACCATCGAGCAGACTGCGCGTATCCGCGACGTGGATAACGTGCCGATAGGGCCAGATAGACTCGTCGTTGGCGCTGAGGGGTTCTGGAGTTGCGGCCTCTAGTGAATCTGCGCCCTCTAGTGAATCTGCGCCCGCTGTGGTGAAAACATCCGAGTAAGGGTCGACAACATCAGGCGCCGGGGGGAAGTCACCTCTTAGCTGGGTTTGGTGAAACGCCTGCAACCACTGTTGCCGCTGAAGTAGTTCGTCGCCGGCCAGTATTTCCTGTGAATCCTCACTGATAAAGACTCTTCGATTAGGCTGCGCCGGTGGCGCCGGCAGGGTTAGTCCATCGGGGAGGTAGTCACCCTGGGTGTTTAACCAGATATTAACCCCTATGCGCCAGCCGTCGCGCTCAACCATTTGCACAAAACCCTGCAGCGCCGGCCAGTCTGAGTCGTCGACGCTGTCGGTTAATACAATAGGTAGGTGAGTAGCGTCGGGTGGCTGTAGCCACGCCCCGTACATTCGAACTTGCTCTCCGGTGCGTCGGCTCAAACGTTGTAGACCCTGTGCTAGTAGTGAACCTTCTTGCTTTACGAATGCGGTGGGCAGTGCTGGCGGCGGCTCGGCCGTCAGGGCATCGTCTTGCTGTGCTTCGCTATCATTGTGTGGCTCGGTTGTACTCGTTGGCATAACGCGAGGAGGAACATCCTCGAGTGCCATGACGCCCGCTCGCAACTCATCAAGTGCTAGGGGTTGCAGGTCATCGAGCGGGCGCTTTTGTTCAGCCCAAGCCTCTAATGGTAGGGGTGATGGCACGCTGTCTCGGATGCCTGTTGCACTTCTTTCACTTGCTGCACTGTCTGCACTGGCTGCGTATGAGGCTATCGGCAGCGAAAGGTCTGGCATGTCTGGCAGTATCGCTGCGCTGAGGTCATCGAGGTATCGTGCCATTACAGCCGCCATCTCGGCGTTGGCCTCTGCAATAAGTTGCTCAGGCGTAGGTAGCACTATCGTCTGTGCGCCCCGTTCGTCTGTGCGCAATTCACCGGTGGGGTACTGGGACATCAATTCTTCATCAGCGGCGGGGTCTATCAGCCAGCGCGCGCGCTGGGGATAGCGCGGTTCGGGTGACAGCGGCCATTGCTCGCTAAACAGAGCGCTCTCGCTGGCATCAATTACCACCGCCACTTCCACTCGCAGCCAGCCCGAGGGCTCATTCAGCAATGCCTCGTTTAGCCCCTCGAGCGTGTCCGCATTGTTTTGCGCCACGAGTGGTGTTGATAGCAGCATGCCCCAACACAATTGCGCTAAAACTATTTTTGATCGGCAAAGCGCATTCATGCGGCCTTGGTCTCCGCAATATCCTTACTGAAACCGGCGAGCAGGTCCTCAATGAAGCCCTTGCGGTCAGCCAGACTGGGAAGCTCCCGCTTCCAGCGCAGTTTATTGGCGCCTGCGAGCTGATAGGTTTTGGGATCGCTCTGAATCAATTTAACCAGGCTTAGCGGTTCAACCCGCGTGTTATCGGTAAATTCGATACTACCACCGGCAGCGGCGACGTCGATCTCGGCGATGCCGAGTTCCCGCGCGTGGATGCGAACCTCTGCCTGGCTGAACAACTGTTTGATTTCATCAGGTAGTAGGCCAAACCGATCGATCATCTCCACCTGAATATCCCGCAATTGCGTCTCGTCTCGGGCGGCTGCAATGCGTTTGTACAGTACCAAGCGCGTGGTGATATCAGGTAAATAGGATTCGGGTATCAGTGCCGGCACGTGGAGTTTGACTTCGGTGCCGCTCTCAAGTGGTGCATCGACATTGGGGATATCACCGCGTTTAAGCGCGGCTACCGCACTGTTGAGCATGTCCAAATAGAGGCTAAAGCCCACGTTATGAATTTGTCCCGATTGTTCGTCACCCAATAGCTCACCGGCACCTCGGATCTCGAGGTCATGGGTGGCCAACAGGTAGCCCGCTCCCAACTCACCGGCCGCTTCGATAGCTTCCAGACGTTTGTCGGCCTCCTTGGTTAAGGCCGAGCGCGGTGGCGACAACAGGTAGGCATAGGCCTGGTGGTGCGAACGGCCGACACGACCGCGCAGCTGATGCAACTGCGCCAAGCCAAATTTATCAGCGCGTTCAATAATGATGGTGTTGGCGTTGGGCACGTCAATACCGGTTTCAATGATGGTACTGCAAACCAGTACGTGATGGCGCTGATGGTAAAAGTCAGACATGACCCGTTCAAGCTCGCCCTCGCGCAACTGACCGTGTGCGACGCCAATATTGAGGTCAGGTAACAGCTCGCGCAATTTGCGCGCACTTTCTTCAATGGTTTTGACTTCATTGTGTAAGTAATACACCTGTCCCCCACGTAGGGTTTCCCGCAGCACCGCCTCCTTTACCAAGCCCAGTGAATGCTCGCGCAAAAAGGTTTTAATCGACAGCCGGCGCGCAGGGGGCGTGGCGATAATCGAGAGGTCACGAAGCCCCCCTAGGGCCATATTCAATGTGCGTGGTATTGGTGTAGCGGTCATGGTGAGGATGTCGACTTCGGCACGCAGCGCTTTAATGGCTTCTTTTTGCTTCACACCAAAGCGGTGTTCCTCGTCGATGATTAATAGGCCTAGATCGTTAAAGCGGAAATCGCTCTGTAGAAGCTTGTGGGTGCCCACCAGGATATCAACATCCCCGGCTGCTATCCGCGCCGATACCTGCTCGATGTCTTTGGCCGATTTAAAGCGGGATATCACTTCAACCTTGACCGGCCAGTTGGCAAAGCGATCGCGGAAGCTGTTGTAGTGTTGTTGCGCCAGCAAGGTGGTGGGCACCAGTACAGCCACCTGCTTTTTATTGTGCGCCGCAATGAAAGCCGCGCGCATAGCAACTTCGGTTTTACCAAAGCCGACATCGCCACAAACCAGTCGGTCCATGACCTTTTCTGAGCACATGTCAGCTCTAACGGCTTCGATGGCGGCCTGTTGGTCCGGCGTTTCTTCAAACGGAAAGCCCTCGGCGAAACGCTCCCAGGCATCTGTGTCCACTTGGCAGCAAAAACCGACCCGCGCCTCGCGCCGGGCGTAGATTTCAAGCAGTTGTGCGGCGACATCCTGCGCCCGTTGACTGGCTTTCCGTCGCGCCTTTTCCCACTGTTCACTGCCAAGGCGGTGTAGCGGCGCCGTATCCGGATCGGCCCCTGTATAGCGTGCGATTAAATGCAATGAGCCCACGGGCACATACAACTTGTCGTTGGCGGCGTACTCCAGCACCAGGAATTCTGCGTCGTCACCGTCCACAGTCAGGGATTGCAATCCGAGGTAGCGACCCACGCCGTGCTGAAGGTGCACCACGGGGACGCCGGGTCGCAATTCGGTCAGGTCTTTGACTAGGGTCTGCGTGTCGGTTTGTCCGGTGGTTTTTCGACGACGGCGTTGGGCGACCCGTTCGCCAAAGAGTTGGCTCTCAGCAATGAGCACGGGCGCCTCGGGCCCGGCATAAAGTCCCCTGTCGACAGGCGCAATGGCAATGCCAAAGTCATGGCCCGAGGCCAAAAAGCTAGACCAGCTGTCTGCACTGTGCGGTTGCAGGCCATGGCTTGCTAGGCTCTCTAATAAAATTTCACGCCGCCCCATGGATTCAGCCACCAATAAAACCGGCCCGCGCTGGGTTTTTAGGAAAGCGCCAAATCGGTCCATGGCGGTACTGCCCGAGGGCCAGTCGTGAATGGCCGGTGGCGGCTCAAAGGCGGTTCTCTGGTGAATATTCGCCTCTGGATTAATGCGCAACTCAAGCACTGGGTAGTGCCCGAGTTGGGCATAGAGCTCTTCAACGGGGGTAAAGCATTGGTCGGGCACCAGTAGCGGTCGGCGCGGATCAATGCCGTATTCCTCGTGGCGGGTACGGATCTCAGTCCAGTAGCGTTCGGCGGCACGATAGTGATCGCCCACAGTGATCAAGGCTGCGTTAGCCGGTAGGTAGTCAAACACGCTGCCGGCTTGTTCAAAGAACAAGGGCAGGTAACTCTCTACGCCACCGGGAACGCGGCCAGCTGCGATTTCAGTAAACGTCGGGCAGTTATCGGGGTCGCCATCGAACTGGCGGTACCAATTCAGTTTAAAACGCTCGATGGCATTGTTATCCATTGGGAATTCCCGGGCGGGTAACAATCGGATCTCGGATACTTTGTCGATGGTGCGCTGTGATTCAGGGTCAAAGGTGCGCAAGCTCTCTATTTCGTTATCGAACAAATCGATGCGATAGGGGAGATCGCTGCCCATGGGATACACATCAACGAGCGAGCCTCGCAGCGCGTACTCGCCGTGCTCATACACCGTATCCACGGCGCGATAACCGTTGAGCTGCAGATTGGTTATAAATCGATCGGTATTAAAGTCTTCGCCCAAGCTGAGTTCGAAGGTGCTGCCGGCAACGTAATGGCTGGGCGGCGTCCGCTGCATTAGGGTAGTGATGGGGAGGATTAAAATGCCTTGCTCAAAGTTGGGCAGCTGGTGAAAGGTACTCAGGCGCTCCGAGACGATATCCTGATGCGGCGAGAAATTATCGTAGGGCAGGGTCTCCCAGTCGGGTAGCGTTAGGACCGGGGTGTCTTGCTCTAAAAACAGCGGCAGCTCACGCTCAATGGTCTGCGCCTCAGCGGAGCTGGCTGTGATGACCACCAGGGGCTTGTTCAGGGCGCCCAGTTGGGCAATGGCGAGCGTGGCCGACGCGCCAGGGTAGGGGCCTATGCCCGTTCTTGTGCCGGCCTTATCGGGCCAAGGGATGTGATCAAGAAACTCAAGATTCATACGGTGACAGGGCTCAATCTGGCAGTTCGGGTCGCGGTTTCGGTTAAGGTTTGGCTGCTTCGCGGCTCCAGACCGCCGGTCCGCCCAAGGCTGCCGGCGGTCTGGAGCCGCGTAGTGTACGGGGGTAAGCGGCCAGCCTCCAGCCATAGGCCGCGAAGCCTAGTGGTAAAACTTGCCCAGTTCCCGCTTACACCGCAAAATAGCGCGCTCCAAAGCTGCCATCAGGCTATTTTGGACCACCAAAACAGTTTGCGTTGCAGATGAGCGCGAGCCCAAAAGAGACTTCGTAGAGTCCGTTTGCAGTGCCATGGGCCAGCTGGCCGCATGGCATTTAGTTATTTGGCCACAAGCACTTATGATAGGAGTTTAATGTGTCACAGCAGCGCAAGCGCAGTCGCCCCGATGATTATTTTGCCGATTGGAAAGAGCGAGAGGCCATTGCCGAGGCGATGATTCCGCAAGTCGGTGCGCTGTCTCGTGAGCGCAATGTGAAATGCTATATCTACGGTCGATCGCTGGTGAATCAGTCGGTGCTGGATATTATGAAGGCGCACCGTGCAGTTCGTAACCTAGAGCAAAACGAGTGCTCTGAATTCGAAACGGGCCCGGTACTGGACATTGTCCGGGCACTGCCGCTGGGTCCCAGCCACATCGATATCGGTCGTTTGGCTGTCGAGTACTTTGATAATAACGCCGGTGAAGGGCTGTCGCTTGAGTCTTACATCGAGAAGCAGCTCGCGCATTTAATTAACTCAAGTGCCAAGCCGGTTGATGCGCCCGTTGACGTTGTGCTGTATGGCTTTGGCCGGATTGGTCGACTATTGGCGCGTATTATCATTGCCAAGACCGATGGTGGCGATAACCTGCGTCTGCGCGCTGTGGTGGTGCGAAAGGGTGGTGCGCCCAACGACCTGGTTAAGCGCGTAAGCCTGCTGCGCCGGGACTCGGTGCATGGTGCCTTTAAAGGCACCATTCGAGTGGATGAGGAGCGCCAATCCTTCGTGGCCAATGGCAACGAGGTGAAGGTAATTTATGCCAATAGCCCTGAGGAAGTGGATTACACCGCCTATGGCATCAACAACTGCTTAGTCATTGATAACACAGGGGTATTACGCGACCGCGAGGGGCTTTCCAGACATCTCCAGTCTAAAGGCGCCAGCAAGGTTATTCTCACCGCGCCGGGCAAAGGCGACCTCAAGAACGTTGTGGCGGGTATTAACAACGACATCATCGAGGATAGCGATCAGATCATTTCGGCGGCCTCCTGCACCACCAATGCCATCGTGCCGCCATTGGCCGCAATTGATGAGGAGTACGGCATTGTCACCGGGCACGTTGAAACGGTTCACGCCTATACCAATGACCAGAACCTGATCGACAACTACCACAAAGCGGAGCGTCGCGGACGCTCGCCGCCCCTGAATATGGTGTTGACCGAGACCGGGGCAGCCAAAGCCGTATCGAAGGTCTTGCCACAGCTGGACGGAAAGCTCACTGGCAATGCCATTCGGGTACCCACGCCCAATGTGTCCATGGCCATTTTAAACCTGACTCTGGCGCGAGAGGCCGACCGGGATACCTTGAACGAATTTATGCGGCAGGTGTCTTTGAATTCAACGATGCGTAAACAGGTCGATTTTTCTGCCTCACCCGAGGTGGTCTCGTCGGATTTTGTTGGGTCTCGCGCGGCCTGTGTGTTTGATGCCAAGGCCACCATTGTCAACGGACGCCAGGCGGTGTTGTATCTCTGGTACGACAACGAATACGGCTACAGTTGTCAGGTCTACCGTATCCTCGAGCAGATGGCGGGCATCAAGTACTTGACCTATCCACAAGGTGCAATGCGACCACTCTAAGCGAGTGGCATCGGGCCCTCCAAGCCTGTACAATTTGCGCGTCCGGATCTGGGTCGATTCGAGTGTATAAAAAGCTCGCGCATGTAGGCGGCGAAGCTTGACTGACACGGTTCTGGTAATGCACGGCAGCACGGGGGAGCGGCCGGCGGTTCATTTGCCCGCAGTGAATGACTTCTCCTTGCCGAAAGGTCGGTCCGGCTGATTGGTGGCACTCACGGGGTGCTGCTTTCTCAGGGACCACGAAGGCTCAAATACAATTGCGGAATAGTCAATGATTAAGATTCGACGCGGCATGGATATCCCCTTGGCAGGGGCGCCTGAGCAGGAGATCGAGGCAGCGAGTCCTGCCCGAGCGGTGGCTCTGGTGGGGCCCGATTACGTCGGTATGAAACCGACAATGGCGGTCTCTGAGGGCGATGTGGTCAAGCGTGGACAGCTGCTGTTTACCGATAAGAAGACCGAGGGGGTGTGCTACACCGCGCCAGCCGGCGGCAAAGTTGTTGCCATAAACCGCGGTGCGCGCCGCGTATTCCAGTCACTGGTCATTGAGGTTGCTGAAGACGACGCCATCGATTTTGGTGCCCACAGCGCCGAGGCGACTCGCCAGTTATCGCCTGATGAGCTTCGTCGTGTATTAATTGAGAGTGGTCAGTGGACCGCGTTGCGTACGCGGCCCTACAGCAAAATACCAGCCGTTGATTCAAGGCCGGCGGGATTGTTCATTTCGGCCATGGATACCCAGCCACTGGCTGCCAATCCCGAGCCGATCATTGCCGAGCAAGCAGAGGCCTTCGCTCTGGGCCAGGACGTCCTGGCGGCGGTGGCAGATTGCCCCGTTTACGTTTGTGCGGCCCCCGGCGCCAACGTCCCTACCGGCCAAGATGGGCGTATTCAATCACACACCTTTGCGGGTCCGCATCCGGCGGGTCTGGCGGGCACCCATGTTCACTTCTTAATGGGGGCCTCGCTGAGTCAGGTGGCCTGGACCGTGGGTTACCAGGACGTCATCGCAATCGGCCGATTGTTTTTGGATGGCACGTTATTCACCGACCGGGGGATTTCCCTCG
>Ga0181571_10004135_pt1 | contig 10882 bp, 6 predicted proteins | sample 101ome_17_FD_132440 | JGI IMG/M metagenome (GOLD analysis project Ga0181571, IMG submission 132440) | Coastal salt marsh microbial communities from the Groves Creek Marsh, Skidaway Island, Georgia - 101407AT metaG (megahit assembly) | ecosystem: Environmental > Aquatic > Marine > Intertidal zone...
AGATATTTGAACACGCCAAGCAAGGAGAGGTTGGTCACCAAACTGATGCGAAGCCATCGTTTCCGGTGATCAACCTCCTCAGAATTGTACATTTTCCGTCCTGCCGTCCAGTCAATGCACGTCGAGATGAGCAAGAGAATGAGATGCCAACCCGAAGCCAGCCAAAAGAACACATAGCTCATGACCAGGAGGATGAGCACTTGTCGACGACGTTGCCTGGAAGCGATTCCGAAGGTAAGGAGAAACACCAAGGGCAAGAAATACAGATAGTATTCTGGTGTGACAAAATCCATTTTTCAAGACCTCAAATTTTGTTCAGTTCATTTCCGATTCGCTCACAAAAATACTCTCTTCCTAAGTCTCCAAGATGATTGCGATCTCGAAACATCTGTTCATCCCAAGTCTCCCAAAACCAATTGATGGATTTTGCACCGTATGTATTTTCAAAATAAGCAAGCGTTGCATTGTGGCCGTCAATTTGCCCGGGAGCTAAGAATTCGTAGACCATCGGGTGGTGAGGTGTTGCAACCATGATGACTTCAATACCTGATTGGGTTAATGAGCGAATCGTATACTCAAGTGCCTCATGATTGAGGGTTCCGTTCGGAAGCGGGTTGTAAACACCGTATCTCGCCTTTTGCTCCATGTTTTCCTCGAACCAAACGACCACTTCTGTTCGGTTCATTGCCTCAAAATGAGGGGGGAGATACTTTGGCGTTTGTAAATAATCTAGCCATTCTCCGCCTCCAACCTCAGGCATGCCGCGGTCGTAATAGGGGGTGTCGAGCCATTCGTGCAAATCTGCGGCCAGCATGTTTTCGATTGATATTTGGGAATACGAAGTGGTGAGTTCAAGGCGTTCTTGAAGGCTCGTTGCCACAAAAGGTCGATCTTTCTCGCGAAGAAGCGGGAACCATCCGTTTTCCTCGCCCAACGCGAGCGTTATGCTGAGAATTGTGAAGCGGAATTCAATGTAATCATCCAATTCCTCTGATTCATAAAAATTCCAAAGACTATTCGGCCCAACATCCACCATCACGGTTTGAGGATTTGCGGCAATTATGGCTGGTACTTGCAACATCTCAGTGTATGGATTTCCACCAGAGATGGCAAGATTGTATACCTTTATGTTCGATTCTTCCAACATTGTTCCAATGCATTGGCCGTCCATTGCGTACTCAAGTATTGACGAACCAATCCCAATGATTGAGGTATCCTCCTCTTGCCCAATGCTTTCCAATGCAGGGTTGGTTATACCGTATCGGCCGTTTTTGATGAAATTGCCTTCAATTAATTCATTGTTAACAATTGTTGGAAAAACAGACCCTGCTAGAACAAGAAAGACAAAAAAAAGAGCGCAAAGAGAAGAAAGGAAACTTGCTACTGTGACCTGATTGAAGGGTTCCTCGCGCATCCAGTTCACCCATAAGTTGAGGCATCATGCGTTGTTATGTTTTGCAAGATCGAACTAAATTGGACGACCTACTGCATGAGTTTCCCAACCCATTGCGTTGAGATTGTTGAGGTCCAATACTCTCCGTCCATCGTACAGAATTGAATGATTCATTTGGCTTCTCAATTTTGCCCAATCAAGCTCAAGACACGCTTGGTGAGCAGTAACCAAGACGAGGATATCAAATCCCTGGCCATCTTCTAACTTATTCAAAACTTCGACCGTGTCTGGAAGTTCATCGGTGGAAAGATGAGGATCCCAGACTGATACGCTGATCCCTTTTCCTTGCAACGCTTCAGCAAGAGGTTCGGCGGGAGTTTCCCTCGGATCTCCAACTTCGGGCTTGTAAGACCAACCCAATAACAAGGCTTTTCCTTCGGCGGAAGGAACACCGGCTCTGTAGAGAATTTCATTGATGACGCCTGCCACGTGGATTGGCATGGTCCGATTAACAGCACGAGCCGCAGTAATGAGTTCCGCAGGCACGCCAACGTCGGCTGCTCGTTGAATCATATAGTATGGGTCCACTGGAATGCAGTGTCCACCGACACCCACTCCTGGGGTATATCGATGAAAATTCCACTTTGTGGCGGCCGCCGAAAGTACATCTTCAACATCGACCTCAAGTTCGGGGAAGATCCGAGCGAGTTCATTCACCAAAGCGATGTTGATATCTCTCTGCACGTTCTCAATAACCTTCGCAGCTTCAGCGACTTCAATCTTCCCGACGTAACGGACATCTTCGCTGGTCAGTTGTTGATACAACGATACAAGTCCGTGGCCAACTTCACTACTCGGGCATCCCACCACCCGAGCAACTTGACGGACACCGTGATTCGGGTCCCCGGGATTGAAACGTTCGGGACAATAAGCAATCTGAACATCCTCGCCCAACTCCAGTCCGAGCGCCTCGATTTCCGGATTCCAAGTTTGTGCGGTCACGCCCGGATACACCGTTGATTCCAGCACAACAACCGTATGAGAACCTCTTGGGATGGCCTCAAAGACTGCCCGGCCTGCATCACGAACATAGGTCAAATCCGGTTTCAGATCATGAGTCACTGGTGTCGGCACCGTAACAAGTACCACATCGCAATGGGGCACTGCTTCACTGGTTGAAGTGGTAATGTGCCAGCGGTCAGCGCCCGGATTAGGTACAATGTCATTGATATCAGGGTCGCCTGTTGGGTTTTCCCCTCGCAAAACCAGATCCACAGTTCGTTGTGAAATATCCACCCCCCACACACGAAAACCAGCATCGTGAAACCCGATGGCGGTCGGTAGTCCAACATAGCCCAAGCCGATGACACCGACAGTGAGTTCGCCTCTTTGTGCTCGGCGGGAAAAATCTGTACTCCATCCCATGGTTGCTTGCCGGCATCTCTAGTTCTTCAACCCCACTCAGTAATTTGGGGAAAGATTACGAGAATTAGGTAGCGGAACAAGGATACGCTGATGTATGAAAAGAAGGAGGGAAGTATGTCTTGGGGGGGAGTTTTGTGAATTCATCAACCGCCCTGCAATTGACCGAGCCGTTTTCACGTCCAACCATCGGTTCGACGCTGAGGTCAATTTTCTCCTCACTCCCGTTAATACGTGTTCTTGTGCGTCGAGACTTGAGGCTAAGATATCATTCCTCGGTCTTGGGGTATCTTTGGACGCTCATTGAGCCGCTCTTGCTTGCTGGGGCGTATTATTTTGTTTTCATCATCTTACGAGGTACGGTAGAACCCATGTATCCATTATTGGTGCTCACCGGCGTACTCATCTGGTCAATGTTCACAAAAACGGTCCGATTTGCCGTAAATTCACTCGTGAAAAACGCAGGTTTAATTCAACAGATTCAATTTCCACACGCTACATTGATCGTGTCAAAATGCGGGGCGAATTATATCATCACTTTGCTGAGTATGCTCGTGCTCATTCCGTTCATAATCATGTATGAACTTCCGGTTACTTGGCGTCTTGTTTATGCCCTTTACGGCCTCTTTATGTCCGGTTTACTTGCTGCGGCTATCGGATTCCTTCTGGCACCTGCAAACGTACGCTACAGAGACATCGACCATCTCATCGGATTTGTCACACGAGTAGGTTTCTTTTTGACACCCATCATGTACACGATCGCCTACATTCCAACAGAGTATCAGACATGGTATCTCTTCGGTAATCCAATGGCCGTCAATATCTCAATTGTTCGTTCAGGTATTCTCGGAGAACCACTTCTGATTGATCCAATATCCGCACTCATATCTGCAGTCTCTACATTTGTTCTGCTCTGGATAGGCCTGTTTATCTATTCTCGATATCAAAACAAGGTGGTGAAGTACCTATGAAGCGAACCTCCATCTCTGTTATCGATATGGGGCTTCGATTTCCAAAAGGAACAATGTCCATCAATACCTTGCGAGCGGGATTAATTTCTCTTTTCTCCAGGCGAAAATATCGCACTGATTTTATCGCTCTTGAAGACGTTAATCTCGAGGTGTTGGAAGGCGAAGTTGTTGGCATCATCGGCAGAAACGGTGCGGGAAAAAGCACACTTCTTCGAGTAATCGCTGGAATTTACGCTCCGGACAGTGGCTCTGTCAAAACACGAGGAAAGACCTCGTTGTTAGCCAGCGTAGGCATAGGATTCAACAGAGAATTGACCGGCCGAGAAAATGTATACCTCTATGGAGCCATCATCGGCCTTGAGAAAAAATTGATTGATTCAAAAATTGAGGAAATTGTCGCCTTTTCCCAACTGGAAGAATTCATTGATGCACCGTTAAAGACATATTCTTCGGGTATGAAAGCAAGATTGGGATTTTCTGTCGCTGCAAACCTGGATGCCGACATTTTGCTTATCGATGAGGTGTTTGGCGTAGGTGACGCTACCTTTCGGGATCGCTCAAAAACAAAAATTTTCCAGATGGTTCGTGAAGCAAATCGTACCGTCGTTATCGTCACGCACAGTTCATCCATTTTGAGACAACTCTGCGATCGCGTTGTTATTGTTGATGATGGAAGAATTGTTGCGAATGGTACTCCGGAAGATATGATCGAAGCCTACGAGATACTCATTCAGGATGGAAAGGGACCTTCTCGAAAAGAACGAAACAAGGATGCTGTTCTTGGCCCTGCAGGAATTCAGCGAGCAGTTACACTCATGAATAGAGGTCAATTCAAAGATGCCAAGGCTCTGTTAGAAGCGAACCTTAACAACGAGAAAAATGTAGATACCGCACGATACCATCTTGGCCAATTAAGCGTCGAGCAAGGCAAGTTTCTCGAGGCTTGCCAACATTGGAACCTCATCCAACTTGACCAAATTAACGATGTTCGCAGGCACAAACGAATCTCTTCAATTTCAAAGGATTACGACCTTGCACTGGCCCACAAAACCGCCGTATATTGTCTTGCAAGAGACCCAGATTCTAAATGGGCATGGCAGATATTGGAAAAGGTCATTCGTGACGATGAATTGTGTGATCTTATCCAAACACTTCCAACAACGGCCCCTATTGTGTTCAAGGAAAACCCCAAACGAGTCTTTAGCCTAGCAAGACTTGGATTCAATCTTAAACAATTCAACTCCTGTGCCCTCTTATGTGATGCCATCAATACGACATCTCCTCGCTTTGATGCATTGGAGTTGGGAGGGAAGGCATGGACACAACTCAAAAAACATCAGTCTGCATTGGATTGTTGGACTGAGTTGATTGAATCCGGACATGAAACTGAGAAAAATTTGGACAGAGCTGCTCGCGCAGCATACAATTCTAGAGACGATGCTCTATGTTTTCAATTAAGCACGCAACTTCACGAAATCAGACCTGCCTACAATCGACACCTTCTCTTGGCAGCAAGAGCCTGTGAAAGGGGGAACTTGACAACCGAGAAGGAGAACTTGCTAGAATTACTTGAATCAGCAAGTAAGGGTAGCAGAGACGCATATCTAAACATCTGCAAATCCTATCACGAGCTAAATCAGTACGAAATCGCAGAGCAATGCCTCAAAGATGCTTTAAGCCAACATCCCGAAGACTTGGAGTTCAACATTCTTTATGGCCGATTCTTGATGAAGACGGGCTCCGTTGAAAAGTCAATCGAACACTTTTCTGCAGCATTAGAAATCCAACCAAATCGTAGTGATGTATCTATTTTTCTCGCCCGCGCCCATCGTCGTACAGGTAAATTGAGTGAAGCCATCAAAGTCCTGGAACTACAAAGGGTGAATTATCCTGAAAATCTCAATCTTCTCGTGCTATTAGGCAATTCATTGAGTGATGCTGAAGACTGGGAAAGCGCCCTTGATATATGGGAGAAAATTCAGGAAATTCAGCCAGAGAAAAGAGAAATTACTTCGAAGATTGCAAATTGTCTCTTAAAGTTGAACCGATTGAATGAGGCCGAAGCATTGCTTCAAGAATCAATCCATGATAACAGTGAAGATATCAAGGGATTGACAATGTTGCGCCAAGTCTATTGGAAACAAGCAAGGCACGAGGATTCTCTCGAGATAATGATTCGCCTGCTCAATTTTGACCTCGACAACATTTCTCTGTGGAAGAATGTTATCACACTCTCAGCAAGATTAGCGAGACACGAAGAGGTTGGTATCTACATTGAGAGATTGGAAAAATACTTTGGAAAACAAGAATTTGGGTCCCTTAGCATTGCACTGACCTATCAGTCCCTCTCAATGGAGGGTCCAATGAGGGATTCATTGAACAGATTTGTTTCCGAAGCAAATGGGAAACCCAACGTCCTCTATAATGCTGCAAAGAGATTCTATGAGTTGGACCGAGCAGATGTGGCGTTCATCCTGGCCGATGAAGTCACAAGATTCAACTCAAGGCACAGGAATGCTGGCTTATTGATGACCAAAATTTTTGGCCACCTCCACGATTGTGGTAAAAATGAAAATTGGCTTCTCAATCAATACGATTTAGGGCATGCAGTCAGCGTAACACAACTTGCAGTATCAAAATTGCTTCAACAGTCCGGATCCTCTCAATGGTCAAACAATGCGCTTGAACATGTGGCATTTGTAGCCCATTCAATTGGCATCGGTGGGGCTGAACGTCAAATTATCAACACCATCAAAGGATTTGAAAAACATATTATCCCTATTCCAAAGATAAGTCTCTATTGCACTGAATGGTCTGAAAAAGAGGACAGAGATTCTTATCGAAGATTCCTCAATGAAAATATCACGGAATTGAAAACAATTGTCCCCTCCTCGGAATCGATGCTTACTGGTCGCGAAAAATTGAGCGAATTGTTCGGAAAGGAAACCCTTGGAAAAATTCCAAATAATCTCCTCCGAGAAATCATCGGCCTTTATCAACAATTTTCTGAACAAAAACCATCTGTAGTACATGCATTTCACGATAGAATCAACATCGTGGCAGGTATTGCTGCAGTTCTCGCGGGCGTGCCAAGAATTGTTCTCTCAACACGGTCTGTTGCAAAGTTCGTAACCGACAAGGTAAACCCATTTGCGCGACCGATTTGGTATAAATCGACATATCAAGAACTCCTCAAACGCCCTCAAGTACAACTCTACCATGTGAGTAATGCAGTATCAAGATCTTACGATACATGGCTTGGTCTACCAGATAGGCAAAAACTCGTCCTGTACAATTCAACAGACTACGACTTAATGCGAGAGAGTGCATCTGAAAATGAATTCCGTCGAGAAAAAAGGTCCATACAATTTGGACCAGACGACCTCGTTGTCGGCGGAATCATGCGTTATTCATCTGAAAAACGGCCAAATTTGTTTATCGAGACCGCCAAAATCGTTGTTGAAAAGAGTCCGAATGTTCAATTTGTCCTTATTGGGGACGGTCCGTTGATGGATCAGGTAGCGCGTTTGGTTCGGCGCTATGGGCTAACTAATAACATCCATCTCATCGGCAGATCACATCAGATTTATTCTTGGTTAAATGAATTTGATGCTCTTCTGTTAACCTCCGAATTTGAAGGGTTGCCAAATGTCTTGATAGAAGCTCAAGGCTTTGGCGTGCCAGTTATTGCAACAAACGCCGGTGGAGCTGTTGAAACATTTGTTGATGGAACAACCGGTCAATTGGTAGACTCAGATGATCCTAGAGTGCTTGCCTCATCAGTTTCTCAAGTTCTTAAAGATGAAAACTGGCGGGAAATGGCATCCAAATTAGGCCGAGAAAATGCGCGTTCAAAGTTTTCAATTGAAACCGCAGCCGAAAATTTTGTGCAACTCTACTCATCCATTGAACACGATAAAGAAAGAACAACCGAATTTCACACGCCCTTTGTCTTAGATGGGGATGGAAAAACAAATTTGTTTGTGTATGTTGATGATAGAAACGGAAAGGCTGCGCTCCTCGCTTCAGCTGCGAGAAAAAGAGGCCTGTGCACTCACATGATTCGAGATCAAAAACATGTTCCAAACACACCAACATCGTTTGTTTATTTCTTCATTGACCATCTCGATTATCGCGATCGAGACAAAGAGATTGCAGAAAGGTTTGCGGGTCTCGAAAAAATCAGGCTTGCACCCTCAATTCAAGAGTTGAGAGTCTATGACGACAAAGGTGCACAACAACTTGAATATGCAATGATGATGCCACCTGCCTTGTATTCAACAAAGAGAGAAGATGCTGAACATTTTCTCAAGACGACTGCTTACCCATTCGTATCAAAGGCCATTGAAGGGGCTCATTCAAGCAATGTTCGACTTGTGAAAAATGAAAAACAGGCAAGAGATGAAATTCAGGCCATTTTTTCAGATGAAGGGCGCTCACGGCATGACAAACACCAAGCTGGATTAACTCAACAAGGATATGTCCTTTGGCAGAAGTTCATGCCAAACAACCCAAACGATTGGAGAGTAATTTTGTTGGGCGGGCGCTACGCCATGGTCGTGCATAGACAAAATCGGCCCGACCTACCCTTCGCATCTGGCAGTGGTTTACGTACACCTGAAAACACATTGACTCCACGAATATTGGCTATGCTGAATTGGGCGAGAGATTTCACAGTGAACATGAAAATCTGCGTCCTTGCAGCTGATGTTATTTTGGATGAAGACGAGGATTTTGTCTTGGTTGAAACATCAACAACTTGGCCAACGCTCATGCACGAAGGAAATGTTGTTTTCGAATTCAAGGACGGAGAATGGAATCCCACCGATTATCAAGGGGCGGATATCTTTGATTTGAAAGCGGAGATGATTTTGAACGACAAATTCCACGAATGGTGAATAAATATGTTTGAACAATTTAAGGACGATTTTGAAGGGAAAACTGTGCTAATCACCGGCGGGGCTGGCTTCATAGGTTCAAATCTCGCGCGCAGGCTCGTTGAATTAGGGGCAAAGGTTCGAGTCATTGACAACCTCATCACAGGTCATCGAGAAAACATCGAGGACCTCATTGGAAACGGCCTTGAATTCATTGAAGGTGATATTCGTGATTTCGACACATGTACAAAAGCAATGATTGGTGTGGATTTTATTTCTCATCAGGCTGCACTTGGAAGTGTACCACGTTCCATTGAACAACCCCTTGCGAGTCATGACCACAATGTCAACGGTACGGTCAATATCCTATGCGCTGCAGTCAACGCAAACATTCCACGTGTTGTGATGGCGAGTTCTTCGTCAGTATATGGCTCAGAGGAAACGCTCCCAAAAATTGAATACAGAACAGGAGAGCTATTATCTCCATATGCAGCGACGAAATCGATTGGAGAAATTTATGGCCAAACCATGAATGAAGTCTACGGCATAGATGTCGTTGCGATGAGGTATTTCAACATCTTCGGGCCCCGTCAAGACCCGAATGGACCTTATGCAGCAGTTATTCCAAAATTCATTGAAATTCTGAAAGATGGGGACTCGCCAATCATTTTTGGTGATGGTTTACAATCTCGTGACTTCACGTATGTTGACAACGCTGTTTTCGCAAACCTCTCAGCCATGGTAAAGGAAGGTTCTGTTGGCTTCACGTGCATCAACATTGCATGCGGTGACCGATTAACGGTCATTGATTTGGTTGAGTACCTCAAACAATCCTTAGCCAAGTATGATTCAAGCGTTACTGCCATTACCCCGCAGTTAGGTGAAGAACGTCCCGGGGATATTCTTCATTCTCACGCAAACATCGACAAGGCTCGTGAAATCTTTGGCTATCGTGTTTTGGTTGATGTTCAAGAAGGAATCCAGAAAACCGTTGACTGGTTCATCAAGCAGTCAACATCTGAGTGAAAAAATCGGCAACTTCAGTTGCACCGTTTGGCTGCCTCAAGTCTGCCATCTCATTCTTCATCTTATCTCTGCATGCTGGATCAAAGATTTGTTCAATGGCATCAGCGAGAGACGTTGGTTCAGGGTCATCCAGAACGATCATCGCACCAGTGGACCCTGCTGCATTTGCTCGGGCCAACTGGTCATCCATACCCGTTTTTGTGTTTGGAATACAGATGCTCGGAAGGCGATGATGAACTACTTCATGGTAGGAATTGTAACCTCCAGCAATGATTGAAACATCAAATCCATTGAAATACCATGAATTTGGGTAGTCCCGAAGTACCTGTACACGGTCACCTTCAATTGATAATCGGGAGCCAATCATGGATTCGCCAATAACAACATGTACATTCTTTTTCGATGAAAGAATATCAAGGCATTGTGTCACAATTGAGCCAATGCTGTTGATGTTGCCAGCCCCGAGTTGAATGTAAACGGTGAACATGTTTTTCCCAATGCCAAGACGGGCCCGCGCATCTTCACGCGAAAGTAATTCATTTTCATCAAGGAACACGATGGGTTCACAATGCGATACTTCGACATCATGCAGGACCTCTCGAGAAATGTCTGTCGGCACACTGTCCTTTGGACGAACGATATGATCGAAATGCACCAGACTATCCACTGGAATGTTCGTTGCATTTTTCTTGAAGGTTCCTCGCCGAACCCAAATTTTTGCAAGACCGTTTCGTCCATTGATAGCGTTTAGCATACCTCGATATGGATAGGCTCCATCGAAGACGAACATGCTTGGCCGATGTGCGGCGAACACCAAAGCCAAGCTTTCTTCCAAAATGGCATTCCATTCGGATGCTGATGAATCACGGTATTCTTTTCGCCCTGGCAATCGATAGCCTAGGATGCCGTGTTCCTTCAGCAAATGCATCGTTGGCATCGTGCTGAAGAAAACGACTTCAAGAGTAGGATCTTGTTTTTTCATACGTTTGGCGATTGCGAGCAGTCTGGTGAAGTGACCGAATCCTACACCGTTTGTTGGAAACATCACAACACAATGCCGGTTATTGACTGGATGAGATTCATATCTATCCGAGATGAATTTCTTCTTCCCAATACGTTCCAGACCCCAATCAAAACCTACAAAAAACAATGTGAATGGAAGGAATAACAATTTTGGGGGGAACTTGAGAGCA
>Ga0181571_10004150_pt1 | contig 10856 bp, 5 predicted proteins | sample 101ome_17_FD_132440 | JGI IMG/M metagenome (GOLD analysis project Ga0181571, IMG submission 132440) | Coastal salt marsh microbial communities from the Groves Creek Marsh, Skidaway Island, Georgia - 101407AT metaG (megahit assembly) | ecosystem: Environmental > Aquatic > Marine > Intertidal zone...
TCAAGACCCTGCGTGAATTAGAAAAAACGCAAGTGGAACTCGCAAAATCGCGAAAGGAAGAAGAACGCTTGCTAGGCATCATCGAAAAACAAACTGAACTCAACGGTCAGGTCGTCGCAGGACAACAGGATCAGATTAAAGCCCTTCGACAAGAAATGGCCGAAAAGGACAAAACGATCCTTGATTTCCGAAAGAAAATGCAAGTCCTCGAGGTTCAACTTCAGCAATCCAATGAACTCGTTGAGGAGCTTCGAAAAGAACGAGATACACTGATTCAGGAAAAGAGCCGAATGGCCGCGATGTTAGATCTTAATGAGCAAGATCGCCTGCAACAACTCATCACTCAAAATGTCAGTTTAAGCAAGGAGCTCAATGAAGCCAAAGTCAGTCTTAAACTGGTCCAGGAAGATGCCAACGCCTCGAAAGAAAAAATCTTACTAGCGAAACAAGCACTCACTGTTGCCAAAGCGAAAATCCAAAACCTTCAAACTGAGAACACACAAGCCACGCTAAGTTTAAACCGAATGAAAGAGCGCCTTGAGCAATCAGAGCAAGATCTTTTGGCTCAACTCAATGGCGGTGAACTCAATGAACGAGGACAACTAGAAGTGGCGATGCTCAGAAAAGTCATTACGAAGCTCAAAGCCAAAATTGCTGCACAAGAAGGGGCTGCATCACTCCTGATTGAACAAGCAAATCGCATGGGTGCTGACGATCAAATCATGAAGCAAGCTATGGCCCTCGTTACTGGCGATGAAAAAATGATGCTGACCCATGAAGAGGAACGCCTCCTCTCCCTCACTCCCGGAGCAGTCAACTTCAAAAGCTCTCTGAGACCAACCCCTGAAGAACTTACCAATGCGACAAATCGTCTTCAGCAGTTCAACCAAGATCTTACTGGTGTGGCACACCGCTCTTTTGCTAAAGGAGACTTCCAAGCAACGCGCGGCATCTTAGAAATTATTATCGATGAAGACCCTGGCGCTTGGGAGGCCATGGTGAACCTCGGCATCGTCCATATGAAATTGGATAACCATTTTGATGCCGCTAAGCACTTTCGCCAATCCATTCTTGTCGCCGGCGATCGCAAAGTACCTTTCGCCCACTTTATGTTAGGCGATGTTCTCTACCGATCAGAAATCCTCGATGAATCTGAAATAGAGCTCCAAAAATCACTCGCCCTGGAACCCGACAACGCAAAAGCGCATGTCATTTTGGGAAATATCTCGGGGACTAAAAACCAAATGGAAGATGCTGAATTTCATTTTAAGGAAGCAATCCTTCAAGATCCCAACCTCTTTGAACCTTATGTCAACCTTGCCATCATTTACCTTCAACAAGGTAAGATCGAAGAGGCCAAAACAAATTACACCGAAAGCCTTCGCAAGGGAGGCCCAACTCGTCCTGCCCTCGCAGAAAGACTTGGAATCTAACTCCAAAAGATTCACTTCAAGCCTTTCCTCTCTGCCTTTGACCACCTAGTGTCCTGCTGTGGCTAGATCATACTTAGACGACAACTTTCTTCTTCTTTCACCAACCGCTGAAACCCTTTTTCATGAGTATGCAAAGGATCAGCCGATTATCGACTACCACACCCACCTTCCTCCCCAAGAAGTCGCGGAGGATCAGCGTTGGGAGAATATCACCGAGCTTTGGCTCGGTCATGACCACTACAAGTGGCGCGCTCTCAGGGCCAATGGAATTCCCGAATCACGCATTACCGGAGAGGCTTCAGCACGCGAGAAATTCCAGGCATATGCTCAAACCATTCCCCAAACTCTGCGAAACCCACTCTACGACTGGACCCATCTTGAATTGAAGCGCTGCTTTGGAATTGAGACTCTCTTAAGCCCTGAAACTGCTGATGAGATTTGGGAGCGCTGTAATGCAAAACTCCAAGAGTCTCAATTCTCAGCACAAGGCCTCCTTCGTACTTTTCGCGTTGATGCCGTGGGAACAACCGATGACCCCACCGACAGCCTCTCCGATCACCAGACCGCCAATTCCTCTGCTTGCCCCACAAAAATCTATCCTACTTTCCGACCTGATAAGGCGTTTTTTGTCGATCGACCCTCTTTATTTCAAGAGTGGCTCAACAAGCTTGGCACAGAGATCTCCACTTTCGATGATCTGTTAAGCGCTCTCTACAGCCGCTTTGAGTTCTTCCACGAACAAGGATGCCGCCTTACTGATCACGGAATGCGCTATGCGCTCGCCCATCCCTGCACAGCAACCGAAGCCAACGAGATCCTCTCTCAAACTCTTGCAGGCACTGCAGCCTCTCCCACACAAACCGATGCCTTCGGAGCCCTGATCATGTTTCATGTCGGTCAATGGGCTGCCGAAAAGGGTTGGACCATGCAGCTTCACCTTGGACCACGCCGCAATCCCAACACACGCCTCTTCGAGCAACTCGGACCTGATTCGGGCTTCGATACCATTGGTGATTGGCCTCAAGGTGAAGCGCTTATTTTGTTTTTGGACTCTCTAAATAGAATTGGAAAACTTCCTAAGACAATCGTTTACAATTTAAACCCAAGGGACAACGCCGTCTTGGCATCCGCCTGTGGTTGCTTCCAAGAAGCACCTTGGAGAGGTAAAATCCAGTTTGGCTCGGGGTGGTGGTTCAATGACACCCTGCAAGGGATGACCGATCAGATCAACACCCTTTCTTCGATTGGTCTTCTTTCAAGCTTCGTTGGAATGCTTACCGATTCGCGTTCATTTTTATCCTTCCCAAGACATGAGTATTTCAGGCGACTGCTTTGCAATCTTATTGGTCAGGATGTCGAAGACGGGAAACTTCCCCATGATGAAAAACTTCTTGGAAACCTGGTCTCAAATATTTGTTACCAAAATGCTCGTTCGTATTTCGAACTCCCCCATCACTTGGAGAAGGTCCTAAGTTGATCAGACCCCATGAGCCTGCCTTAAAACCTCAAGTGGCTTGCCTGCACAAATTCCACGGCTCAACAAGAAACCAGCAGTAAGAGAAACGAGAATCACAAAGCCCAAAGCAGAAATCAGAACTGTTGCAGACGGCCATGGAGATGCTTTAAAGACAAATTTCGCAAGGATTGCGTTAGCAGCCACGGAAAGCACAATTCCGCTCAACGCAGAAAGGCATCCTAGTGTCGTATATTCGGCAACTAAGATCAGACGAACTTGTCTGGAAGATGCTCCAAGGGTCCTTAAGAGAACACTTTCTAACTGGCGCAGATGACGACCATTGAGGAGTGTCCCAATCACAATAGGCAAACCTGCCAAGAGAGTAAAACCCGCCAAAAGAGAGATCACGGTAGAGATCTTATCAAGAACACCTCTCACCTTCTCCAGAATCTGAGTGAGATCAATGGCCGTCACATTCGCAAAATCCTCAACAAGCCTCCGCTGCAACCTTCCGGAAGACTCTGCTGATGGAGTCCGTGTTGTGACCACATGAAATCCTGGTGCTTCTTCAAGCACGCCCGTTGGAAAGACCATAAAAAAATTGAGGTTAAACTGGCTCCAATCAACCTCACGAATACTTGTCACCCGGGTCTTCACAGGCACTCCTTGAACATCCATGACAATCTCATCGCCCACATTCACCTGCATATCTTGTGCGATCTTCTTCTCAAGAGAGAGGGGAACCACCTCATTGGGATCTGCACCGTGAACGGCGAATTCCCCCTCCACGACGGTTTCGGTATGATTCAAATGGTTACGATAAGTCGATCGAAACTCTCGCCTTGAAACCCAACGAGGGACGTCTTTGAGCTCGCTGATCTCCTGCCCGCGAATCGACTGCACTCTCATCGTGATCATGGGAGGAGCTTCAAGAACGGGAAGGCCTTCACTTTGAATCATTTGGATGACCCCCTCAAGTTGATCGGGCTGCACGTCAATGAGATACAGATTAGGACTTTGAGAACCCTGCTGAAGTGTAAGACGTTCGTGTAAGAGATTTCCCGCCAGAAGAATCGTGACTAATAAAAAAGTTCCAAGACCTAAGGAGAGAAGAAAAAGTATGGTCTGGTTACCAGGTCGATAGAGGTTTGAAATTCCCTGCCTTAAAAGATAGGGCCATTGATCTCGGATGATCCAACGGGCTCCAAACATCAAAACTCGGGCAACACCAAACAAAGCTAAGAAGGCCAAAACCAATCCACCCACCATCGCGAAGGCTTTGTTCCACGAGTAATCACTGGCCCGCCCCACAAGAACTAAAAGCCCGATTAGGAGGAAATAAACGATCATCAGCCCCCATTTCCCAGTTCCTTTAATTTCCCCGTTGCGCAGGGCACTTGCAGGAGAAATTTCGCGGACTCTGAGGAGAGGGCAGATCGCAAATCCGCAACAAACGGCAAATCCGGACAAGCCCATTTTTGCTACGATTGCCCACTGTGGACTCGGTTGGAGGGAGAGCGGAAGCCGCTCACCCAACACCTCGATCAATAGAAGTTGTAGGCCAACGCCTATCCCCGATCCTACAATCGCGCCAAATGCCCCTAAGAATAGGATCTGAACAAGATAAATTGCGAATGCAAGGCCCGCAGAACACCCCAAGCAACGCAAAACAGCAATCGTCTCCCGACGCCGGGTAATATGAGCATGAACTGCCCCCGCCACCCCAATGGCTCCTAACACCAGAGAGGCCAAGGCAATCAAACCTAGAAACTGATGAAGATTCTCAATGGCATCACCCAGATTCTCGGCTCGGTCGTGAGAGCTTTCAAAACGCCATCGAGTCTCCACATATTTCTTCTGTAGCTCCTTTTTAAAGCTGCGAGTTTGCTTTGATTCAGCAAGCTGTAAATGAAGTTGGTATGAAACCATACTGCTTTCCCCAATCAACTCAGTGGATCTAAGATCATCGAAGTTCAGATAAACTTCAGGAGCAAAACCGCTAAATCGATTTCCCCGAGGGGCAGGCGTTTCGATTACTCCGAGAATCCTTAATGTTGCCTGACCCAAAACAACTTGATCTCCGATTTCCACCGCAAATTGCTTTAAAAGTGCAGGATCAACAATCACTCCACCCTGGCGCTCAAGCGCTTCCCAGGCGCCCGCTGGACTAGTGCCGACTTGCCCATAAAACGGGAAGCCTCCAGAAATCGCACGGACCTGTACCAGACGCGTCCCCCCGTTGGAACCAAAACGCATCATTGAGGGAAAACTCACCTCACGACTGATTTGGTCCGCTTGCTGAGCAATTTCTTCGACCTCTTCGGGCGTCATTGCGCTTCTTGATGAAACGCGAAGGTCCGATCCTAAAAGACCTTTTGCTTCAGAAGCCATTGCTTCTTTGACATTTTCTTTGAGGGAATGAATCGCGGTAAGTGCCGCAATCCCCGAGACAATTGCTAGCGAAAAGACAAAGAGGCGAAACCGCTGAGACCGGCTATCTCTCCAAGCCATCCGCCAAACCCAAGGATGAAAGAGGGCTGCCCATAGAGACTTCGGAAGCCCCTCTCGTTTAGACCTTGTCATGAACCTGCTCCGAAATGATCGTTCCAGCACTCATTGTAATGACCCGGTGAGCCCGTGAAGCCAACTCTAAGTCGTGAGTCACTAATACCAGTGAGGTCCCGGCCTCTTGATTGAGACGAAAGAGCATCTCAACGATTGGACCACTTGTCCCAGCATCAAGATTTCCTGTTGGTTCATCCGCAAAAAGAATCTTAGGCTCGTGAATAAAGGCGCGAGCTAATGCCACCCGCTGCTGTTCTCCGCCCGATAACTGAAGAGGATAATGATGTAATCGGTTCTCTAAACCTACCTCCGCGAGCAACTTTTGAGCTTTCTCCCTCCCCCCCGACTGACCTCGCAACTCAAGAGGCACAAGGACATTTTCGATCGCCGTAAGCGTTGGGATAAGCTGGAAACTCTGAAAGACAAAACCAACTCGTTGATTACGCAACGCTGCTCGCTGATCCTGATCAAGATCCTCCATTTTGATACCATCAAGCTCGATGGAGCCCGAAGTGGCATCGTCTAGACCTGCACACAATCCAAGGATCGTTGTCTTTCCACTTCCAGAGGGACCGACGATGGCTAAGCTTTCACCCTGATTTAAGCTAAAATCAATCTTCTCCAAGACAGTCAACTCGTGATCGGGCATCTGATGAACCTTTCGAAGCCCTGAGACCTTGAGAATCGGTCGTTTGACAGGGGGCAAAGTAGTTTCTAAATTCCGTGAGAGTGAGGAAGATGGTGAGGACATTGTTGTTTGGGCTCTTCTTTGCGAGCCAATTTGGATTATTCGCAGAGGAAATCCCGAATGCAAATGCTAGAGTCAAAAGGGTCGTGATTCTTGGAGACAGCATTACCGCAGGATACGGCCTAACCCCCAAAGAAGCCTACCCTTCTATTCTACAAATGAAAGCAAACGCATCCAAGCTCCCTGCCAAGGTAATTGGAGCCGGAGTCAGCGGTGACACAACAGCTGGAGGGCTACGCAGAGTCTCTTGGGCCCTCGCCCAAGGCGCTGATATTCTCATCGTTGCTCTCGGTGGTAATGATGGCTTGAGGGGGATCCCCACGCAGGAAACACGCAAAAACCTTTTAGGAATCATTCAAAAGGCCAAGAAAAGAAATCCTGAAATCCACACGATCATCGCCGGTATGCAAATGCCCGGCAATCTAGGACCAGAATACACACAAGAATTTCAAATGATTTTCCCTAAAGTTGCCAAACAAACCAATACTTCATTGATCCCTTTTCTTCTCAAGGGGGTTGGCGGAATCGCGCAATTCAATCAAGCGGATGGCATTCACCCGACAGCAGAAGGGCAAATCAAAATTGCTGAAACGGTTTGGCAAACCCTTCACCCCCTTCTTTCGCAAACAAAACCAGCCCTCAAAGAGTCCCCAACTCGCTAAAAAAAAGGAAACTTATTCACATTATGTCTCCCAAGGGGCAAGACACTTGTTTCCCTCTCTGCATTGTTTAAGGTAGCTCCTTGTCCGCCTGCTATGCACCGTCTTTTCGTTGAAAAATCAGCCACCTTTGCTTCGGAAGCTCTCAATCTTGTAAGTGATCTTCGGGCCAACCTCGCTCTCGATTCTCTCAAATCTGCTCGTATCGTTCAAAGATACGATCTCGACGGCCTCACCGATGAGGAGTTCAAGCGGGCCACCGAATTAATCCTTTCTGAACCGCAGGTCGAAACAGCCTCGACAGAGCTGACCTGCTCTGAGGATGAAACTTCTTTTGCAATCGAATTCTTACCAGGGCAATTTGATCAAAGGGCTGACTCAGCGGCTCAATGTGTTCAGATTCTTACTGGAAAAGAGCGTCCATTCGTCGCTTCAGCACGAATCATCATCCTAGAAGGAAAGATTTCACAAGAGGAGCTCTCAGAGATCAAAAGCTATCTCATCAACCCGGTCGACTCGCACGAAGTTTCGGTCAACAATCCTTACGAGAAGAGCGAAACACCGAATCCACTCGACGTGGCGATTCTTGATGGATTTAACGAAAAGACTGAAGAGCAATTCGATGCGTTTCGTGACGAACTGGGATTGGCAATGTCCACCGCTGACCTCCTTCACACACAAACCTATTTTCGCAACGAAGGACGCAACCCAACGATCACGGAGTTACGGATGCTTGACACCTATTGGTCTGACCATTGCCGACACACAACCTTCATGTCGAAAATCGCTCATGTTTCCTTCGACGAAGGAACTGAGTTTATTGAGGAGACCTATCAAACTTATCTAGAGACCCGCGAGAAAGTGTACGGTCCACAAAGTGAGCGCCCAGTGACCCTGATGGATATTGCTCTGATGGGCATGAAAGAACTTCGAAAGTCTGGAGAACTCAACAACCTCGAAGTTTCAAATGAAATCAATGCTGCATCGATTGTCGTTCCAGTTGATGGCGAAGAATGGCTAGTGCAGTTCAAAAATGAGACTCATAATCATCCAACCGAAATTGAACCTTTTGGCGGAGCCGCAACTTGTCTCGGCGGTTGTATTCGCGACCCTCTCTCTGGGCGCTCATACGTCTATCAAGCCATGCGAGTCACGGGCGCAGCTGATCCTCGAGCCTCTTATGACGAGACCCTACCAGGGAAGCTCCCACAACGACAAATCTGCCAAGAATCTGCCCATGGCTATTCATCGTATGGAAATCAAATCGGACTCGCGACTGGAAAAGTCTCAGAGGTTTACCACCCCGACTACGTCGCAAAACGAATGGAGATTGGTGCGGTTGTCGCAGCCGCTCCAAGAAAGAACGTCTTCCGTGGAGGGCCCGATCCCGGCGACTTTATTCTTTTGATTGGCGGACGAACGGGGCGCGACGGCGTCGGAGGAGCAACAGGCTCCTCAAAAGAACATACAAACGATGCCTTGGAAAATTCTGCCGAAGTCCAAAAAGGAGACGCACCGACCGAACGCAAAATCCAACGCCTTTTCCGCAATCCAGAACTCGCACCAAAAATCAAAATTTGTAATGATTTTGGGGCTGGCGGAGTTTCTGTAGCAATTGGAGAAATTGCTGAGAGTCTTGAGATTAACCTCGATGCCGTTCCCAAAAAATATGACGGACTTGACGGCACCGAACTGGCCATTTCAGAGTCTCAAGAACGCATGGCAATCTGCGTGGACCCGTCAGAGGTAAATTACTTTATTCGCGAATCCGATAAGGAAAACCTCGAGTGTGTCCACGTCGCAACAGTGACCGATACCGGAAGACTCCGGATGAGTTGGCGAGGAAAGACCATCGTTGATCTATCTCGAGCCTTTCTAGACACCAACGGAGTGCAGCCCGAAGCAAGCGTTCATGTCGAACCTGTGGGCTCAGAAAGCCCACTGGGGTGTATCGCTTTCGATTCTTTTGAAGAAGCACTCGGAGATCTGAATATCGCCTCCCAGAAGGGCTTGGGCGAACGATTCGATTCTTCCATTGGCGCCGGAACGGTTCTTTCACCATTTGGAGGGACGCACCAACGCACTCCAGTTGACGCGATGGTGGCAACCCTTCCTTTCCTCCAAGGACATAGCAAAGTTTGCACGCATATGTCTTGGGGATTTAATCCAAATATCGCAACTTGGTCCCCATTTCATGGTGCGGCCTTTGCCGTCACAGAATCTGTCTGCCGGGCGATTGCCTCTGGAGCGAAGCTTTCTGAGATCCGCCTCACCCTTCAGGAGTACTTTCCAAAACTTGGCGATGATCCCTCACGTTGGGGACTTCCTTTTGCCGCGCTTCTAGGAGCATTCAAAGCGCAACATGAACTTCGCCTCGCGGCAATTGGCGGAAAAGACTCAATGTCGGGTAGCTTCAACGAGATTGACGTCCCTCCCACACTCGTCTCGTTCGCGCTGGCTCCGGGTCATACAGACCACGTGGTTTCCCCGGAGTTTAAAAAACAAGGTTCTCTGATCTCGTTTATTGAAGTTCCTCGAGACTCGAACCAGCTGCCAGATTTTGCAGCACTTCTAAGAATTGCCGAAACTCTCCATGAGTCAGAGATTCTTTCCGCACATACCCTTGATCATGGAGGAATTGCCTCAGGAATCGCGAAAATGGCCTTTGGCAACAACCTTGGAGCGACCATTGAAACTGACCTCCATCTCTACCAAGAACGTTTCCTGTGCTTCTTAGTGGAATCTGCAGAAGAAATCCCAGGAGCAACCGTCATTGGACGCACCTCAAACCAGCCCATCATCGCAGTTGGAACCACAGAGATTGCCCTCTCAGAACTCCTTCCAAAATGGACTGAACCTCTCGACAAGATCTACCCTGAATCTGGTGTTTCTATCCAAGAGCCTGTCAAAGCATACCACGCGTCTTTTGAGATCAGAAAATCTCAATCTGAGGTTGCTCGACCAAAGGTCCTCATTCCAACCTTTCCTGGAACGAATTGTGAATATGACACTGCTAAAGTGTTTCAGGAAGCGGGCGCGCAAACCCATATTGAAGTTTTCAGAAATCTCACACCAAAGGCTGTTGAAGAGTCCCTCGATTCTCTTGCCAAGCAGATTCAAAGCGCTCAAATCCTCATGCTTCCAGGTGGATTCTCAGCCGGAGATGAGCCAGCGGGTTCCGGAAAGTTTATCGCGACGATTTTACGAAGCCCACGGATTGCTGAAGCTGTCATGGATCTTCTCAAGAATCGGGATGGTCTGATTTTGGGAATCTGTAATGGATTTCAGGCCCTGATTAAAACAGGCCTCGTCCCTTACGGCGAAATTCGCGACCCGCAACCTGGTGCCCCGACTCTGACCTACAACAATATTGGACGCCATATTGCCTGCTACGCAACGACTCGGATCAGCTCAAATCTCTCACCCTGGCTCTCAGAAACCAAGGTCGGAGATCTTCATAATATTCCGTTTTCTCATGGCGAGGGGAAATTCTATGCCAGCCAGCAAGAAATCGCTGAGCTCGCCGCAAATGGTCAAATTGCAACTCAGTACACTGACTTGCAAGGCGTTCCATCCATGGATCCTCAGTTTAATCCCAACGGTTCGCTCAGCGCAATTGAAGGAATCACAAGCCCCTGTGGGCGAGTTTTCGGCAAGATGGGACACAGTGAACGACGTGGACCTGATGTCGCTCAAAATATCTCGGGCAATAAGTATCAGCCCCTCTTTAGTGCGGGTGTGGGTTATTTCTCCCTCTAGGTAAAAACGACAGAACGGGAGACTGGGCCTACGATGGTGACATTGTGGGCCGCTCTGATGCGTCATTCTGGCATTTGGTGTGTCATTTTGCGCAAACTTTTTACCATGATTTCTTGGTGAAATACCCTAGAACCCCTTTAAAACAAGGAAAACTGCCTTCTTAATACAAGTTGGCTTAATTCGTGCCATAGAAACAAGACGTTAACCAAATTAACCAAAAAAATGACAATCATGAA
>Ga0181571_10004151_pt1:5000-10855 | contig 10855 bp, 9 predicted proteins | sample 101ome_17_FD_132440 | JGI IMG/M metagenome (GOLD analysis project Ga0181571, IMG submission 132440) | Coastal salt marsh microbial communities from the Groves Creek Marsh, Skidaway Island, Georgia - 101407AT metaG (megahit assembly) | ecosystem: Environmental > Aquatic > Marine >...
CCAGACAAAGGCGATCGTAACACTGGCCGTACTGATCCTTCAGGAGCAGGGAAAGCTCTCCATCCGCGAGCCGGTTGGCACGTATCTGCCGGAATGGCAGCACACCACAGTCGCCGTGGCCAATGAGGACGGCTATGATGTGGTCCCCGCCGATCGCGCCATCACCATTCGGGATCTGATGACCCACCGGGCGGGGGTAGGTTGGGGTTCACAGGTAGCCCGCGCCGAGTGGGAAGCTGCGGATCTCATGTATTGGTATCTGGCAGACCGCGAAGAAGGTATCCAGGGGATTGTACGTACGATCGCATCGCTACCCATGGATGCCCAACCCGGAGAGCGGTATGTCTATGGCTTGGGCATCGATGTCCTGGGTGCGCTGATCGAAGTCGTCTCTGGTAAGCCTCTGGACGAATTCCTGGACGAGCACCTTTTCATCCCCCTCGGCATGGTGGACACCCACTTTTTCGTGCCACCGGAAAAGTCCGATCGCTTGGCAGTCGTCTATGGTGGCACGGAACAGGGGCTGGTGCGCCTCAGCACGGAAGGGCATTACGAAGGTCAAGGTCATTATGTTGACGGTCCCAGAGCCACCTTCGGAGGGGGTGCCGGATTGGTGTCGACAGCCCACGACTATGCCCGATTTCTGCAAATGGTCGTCAACGGTGGCGAATTGGATGGAAAGCGCATACTCTCTCCCACGACAGTCGACCTCGTCCTGTCCAACCACATCGGCGAGTCAAACCTCGGGGCAGGACGCAAGATGGGCTTGGGTTTCGAGCTGATAACCGACCTGGGGGCTTATGGTCTTCCCGGTGCCGAGGGTCAATTCAGCTGGGGCGGTGCCTATCATACAACCTACTTTGCAAGTCCGAGAGACAATATGGTCGTTGTCTACTTGACCCAGATCATGAATGCCAAGCCGGGCCTGACAGATCATAACCGGCTTCGCGCGCTGACCTACCAGGCCATCGTGAACTGATTACTCCCCTGAACACCTGGAGACCGGAGGCGTAAGCCCCGCAACCTCACTACCTACGCCAGCATCATTGGGTACCCTGAAAACCGTTCGACGCTACCTGAGCAACCCGTTTGTATGGGCGGGTTTGGTAAGCCTTGGGGCTGTTTCGGCTCTGGTCTACCTGGTCGTCAACGTATGGGTCATGCCGGCCTTCACACGTCATGACGTATCGGTTACCGTGCCTGATGTCATCAACTCCAGTGAGAGAGAGGCCAGGGCCTCGCTCGAATCGGCGGCCCTACAGGTTGAGACGGTCATTTTACGCAAGCCCAACCTGCCACGAGACGTGGTCATTGACCAAAACCCGCCGCCATTCGCCGAGGTAAAGCCGGGCCGACGAGTATACTTGACCATCAACACCGGGGATACGACAACCGTGGTCGTTCCGAGGGTGGAATCATTCGGGATACGGCAGGCCCAGAATATGCTCATGCAAGCAGATCTGATCGTGGGCAGTGTACAACCCGACTCCATACCATCTGTCTACAAAGACATCATTACCCAGCAGGATCCTCCAGCCGGACAGCGCGTGGCCCCGGGAACGACCGTGCATCTCCTGTTCGGAACGGGTCTCGGAGCAACCAATGTGCTGGTTCCGGATGTGTCTGGAATGCATCCTGATGACGCCCGCATCCTGCTTCTCGACATGCGTCTCCGCTCTATCGTGATCGACGACACCCATGATGATTCTCTTCGGATCGTAACCCAATCGCCGGCCGCAGGGACCAGCGTCAGAGAAGGGTATGAGGTACGCCTTTTCCTACGGGATCCGGATACGGAGGACGTGGCGCAGTAGGTGCGGATACTGAGCCAGTAATCCGCTTATGACCGGCTCGGGGCACATCGACGTGTAACCCCGAGGAAGATCCCTTCGCTCACCTACTCGACCACATCGACAGACCAAGAAGTGGTATCCACCTCCACGCGCTCACGATGCTTCGTGGGCATGGTGCGCCCCACATAATCGGGCTGGATGGGATACTCGCGATGCCCTCGATCAATCAGCACAAGCAATTGAATGGAGCGTGGGCGGCCTGTACGAACGACAGCGTCGAGCGCTGCGCGCGCCGTTCTCCCGGTAAAGAGCACATCATCGACGAGAATGACCGTGCGGTCCTCGAGATCTGGCAGTGCCGGGGGCTCGGCATGGTACGGCGTATCATCCCTGAACTGTGTGACATCCAGGCTGCACGAAACGGGTCCATTACCCGAGATACGACGCATGGAGTCCACGATCTGCTCAGCCACCGAAGCGCCAGCACGCTCAATCCCGATGACAACCAGGTTGTCTTCACCCCGGTTTCGCTCCACGATTTCGTAAGCCAAGCGATCCAGCGTCCGCTGAATCTGCCGCCGCGACATGATGCGGGTTCTCACTGGAACATGGCCTTGAGGCTACCCCACGTACGTCGAACGGCGGTGCTCGTGTAGTTGACCGATTCTGTACGAACCGCTTCCCTCACTCCGTTCTGGTAGACGGCCTCCAGACGATAGTCCAACTTGTCGCTGCCTGACTTGAAGACCTGGGCATCCAGGAATCCGTATTCGCGGCCTGTGCCATGGGATGGCACGGTGTGGATTCGTACGAACTGGTCGTTGCTGTTCGGGCTCCGGCGCATCAGTTCGAACTGCCGTACCTCATCTTCCAACTCCGTCGTCCATGAAATGCGGAAATCATTTCCTTCCTCCTGAATCTGGAACGCTGTCAGGCGAACCTGCCCCGACATGAAGCCGGCGCCGGTGAGCAGCAGAATCAGACCTATGGATAGCAAGCGTCGCATGTCGCGATGATGTCGGGGAAGTGAACGTTGAGTCAGAATATACAGCACATGGGGTACACTGTACAAAGTGGGCGACCTGAATTGACGCGACGAGGCCCTCAGACCCCCAGGCCATCTGAGGCGAGGGCAGCGCGAGGGTGATGATTGGAATAGACCAGACCCTGACAGCGCGCAAAGCGCGGCCTACTCCACGGTTTCACCAGTCCTGAATTCGCAGTTCTCCCGTGTGCACCGTCCGTACATGTTCAGGGAGTGGCGTTGGATCTCCATACCGAAGATTTCGGACACCATATCCCGGATGCTCTGGATCCGCGGATCGCAGAACTCGAACAGGTGCATGCAGTCCTCGCAGATCAGATGATCGTGTTGCCAGAAGCTGTAACTGCGCTCGTATTTGGCTTGCTTGCTTCCAAACTGATGACGCACAACCAGATTACAATCCACCAGGAGCTCCAGTGTATTGTAGACAGTTGCCCGGGACACAGGAATGTTTTCCTGTTTCAGGCGAACGAAAAGTTCGTCCGCATCAAAGTGGTCCGCCGTGTCATAGACCTCTTCAAAAATGGCCAAGCGCTCCTGCGTCTGCCGCAGATTGCGCTCCTTCAGATAATCGAGGTAGCGCCCGCGAACGACTTCGAGTTGTTCGTTTGGAAGAGGGGAAGAGGTCATATCGCAACACCTGTTCTTCGATTTACCGCCGCCCAAGGAGGCTGTTCCAAGGAGATCATGACGACAAGTGGGCCAGCACATCCTGACGAATGTGTTCTTGCAGTGAGTCGATATCCCGACTACCGTCCAGAACAAGGAACCGCGCGGGCTCGGCCGCAGCCAGGTGGTCATAGGTATCGATGACCCGCTGGAAAAATCCAGGACCCGCCCGCTCCATGCGATCTCCTGCGCCCTGACCAAGTCGGTGCGCCAGGCGTTGCGTGGCTGTTGCCAGGTCAACCCGGATCAAATACGTGCGATCCGGCACAACGCCCCCTGTGACAGCGCGTTGGAACTGCTGCAGCCATTCAGGTGCGGCCAGCTGCCGGCCTCCACCCTGATACGCTACGGTCGAGTCAAAGAAGCGATCGCAGATGACGATGTGCCCGTCACGATGCGCTGCTTGTATGCGGGAACGAACCAGTTCGGATCGTGCGGCAGAAAAGAGAAGCATTTCCGTAAACGGATCCATGGAGATGGAGGGATCCAGAAGCAGATCGCGAATTCGCTCCGAGAGATCCGTGCCTCCGGGTTCGCGTACGTACATCACTGACTTACCGAGGCCCTCGAGCCATGGGACCAGGTGCTGGGCCTGGGTGCTTTTCCCAGAGCCATCGATTCCTTCAAAGCTGATGATCATACCCTGCCACGGACTACCGGTACGGTTCCTCTATAGGTGCGATGAATGAGCGCGCCCAACACGATCTAGGGCCCACAATATAAGCGCGCAGGGAGAAGCTGGATTCTTGATTTTCGCGGAACGCTCACATATCATATTAGCGCTTCGCGAACCTTTGATAACGGTCTGCTTTGAAAGGCTCCAGCACGGCCTCCGTGTGCTTTCCCTACCCGGCATGATCACGTCCTGCGCATGAGCAGTTTCAACTTCGGTTTCGACGACTTCGAGGACTCCAAGGACGAACAGCGCCTTGAAGACCTGGCCGCTCATTTCGAGCGCGAGGGACGCTCGGTATATTTCGACTCGGATACGCTGGAAGAGATTGCGTCCTATTATTTCGAACAGGGACGATTTGAGGAGTCATTGGGTGTCGTTGATCGCTCGCTCGAGATACACCCCTATTCCTCTGATGGATGGCTGCGCCGAGGTATCCTGCTCAATAACATGGGCAGACATCCCGAGGCGCTCTTCGCCTACGATCGTGCTCTCGAACTGAATCCAACCGACGTGGAAACCATGATTAATCGTGGTATCACGCTCGACAGCATGGACGAGCCAGCACAGGCGCTGGACGCTTTCGAGGAGGTGCTTCACCTGCATCCCGGAAACGAAGAGGCGCTGTGTAACATGGGAGTCACTCTAGAGCGGCTGCATCGTATTGCAGATGCCATCGATGCATTTACCGAGTGCACGACCATCAACCCGGAGCACCCGGAGGCGTGGTATGAACTGGGATTCTGCCATGACAGGCTGCAGCAGGAAGCCGAGAGTGTTGCCTGCTACGACCGACATCTCGATATCGACCCCTATTCACAGGACGCCTGGTACAACCGCGGCATCGTGTTGAACCGCATGGGGCGCTATCAGGAGGCCATTGAGTCCTACGATATGGCCATTGTCATCGCAGATGAATTTGCGTCGGCCCACTACAACCGTGGCAATGCACTGGCGAATCTGGGGCAGCTCAAAGAGGCGATCCAGAGTTATAAGCGGGTGTTGGAAATCGAAGGTGAGGATGCTGCCACGTGCTACAATATTGCGTTGGCCTACGAGGAGTTACGACTGTTCGAGAGCTCCATCCACTACTTCGAAAAAGCGATCGAAGCAGACGACACCTATGCGGAAGCATGGTACGGCCTGGGATGCTGCCACGATGCCATGGAGCAGTTCGAGGATGCCTTGAGCTTTTTCAGCCAAGCCATCGTGCTGAATCCCGATGTGCCGGAGTTCTGGCATGCCAAGGCCGACTGCGCGTACAACATGGGCCGACTCGCTGAGGCAGTGAATGCCTATCGTAAGGTCGTCGGGATGACACCGGAAAACTCGGATGCCTGGATGGACTTTGCGGAAACGCTCTTCGAAGCGGGTCAGCTCGAGGAAGCCTTGGAGGCATACGGTCATGCACTGAAGCTGAAGCCCAACTGCGCTGAGACCTACCTTTCCCAAGCAAGGGCCCAGTTGGCCTTGGGCCATGCCGAAGAGAGCGTGCGTTCGATGAAAATGGCTTTCGGGCTTGACCCCGAGCAGAAAAGCCACCTTCCAGAGGCATGGCCGGAGTTATTCGGACACAGCAAAATCCGCCGCATGCTGGGTTTGGATCGATAACTGCGCGCCATGAGCACACTGCTTCGCTGGCTTACATGGCTGGGTCAAGGTATCGGCATCGGTG
>Ga0181571_10004152_pt1 | contig 10853 bp, 10 predicted proteins | sample 101ome_17_FD_132440 | JGI IMG/M metagenome (GOLD analysis project Ga0181571, IMG submission 132440) | Coastal salt marsh microbial communities from the Groves Creek Marsh, Skidaway Island, Georgia - 101407AT metaG (megahit assembly) | ecosystem: Environmental > Aquatic > Marine > Intertidal...
AAGCGATGGAAATTGGTGATCTGGGATTTTTCTATCATTCTGTTTCTGAAAAACAGATTGTCGGCATTGTGGATGTGATTAAAAAATGGCATCTTGATCCGACAGACCCAAGCGGGCGCTTTGGCATGGTGACAGTGAGGGCTGTCACATCTGTAAGCGTGCCGGTAACGCTTGCCCAGATAAAGGCAGAACCAGAACTTGCAGATTTTGCCCTTGTTCGGCAGTCACGCCTGTCAGTTGTGCCTGTAAAACCGCAAGAATGGGCATTGCTGATGGCAATGGCACAGACAGAGCTTTAGCCAGATAGCTAGGATTGCTCAGAAGATGAACGCCGGATTAAATATAAATTCCGCAGATAGATAAATAGCCCAAGCCCCTGACCACAGATAATCACAGGGTCTTTGCGCCAGAGCGCATATAGCAGTAATACTGCCCCGCCGCCAATCGAAAAATACCAAAAAGCAAGCGGGATAACAGACCGTGCATGTTTCTCAGAGGTCAGCCACTGAATAATAAAGCGCATTGCAAATAGCCCCGGCCCTGCAAAGCCGATAATGACCATAAGCTGTTCTGGCTGGGTAGCGATTGTTTCAGGCAAAAACGGAAATATTGTCACCAATCCTGAGCCAATTGCCAGCACTGCGGTTGCAATAAAAGACGAAAGGCTATCAAGCATGGGTTTTCTTCTTCTTGGTTTTACGTGATGAGGTGGTGTTGACTTTTGCGACATTTGCCTGCTGAACAGTTACAGCCCCTGCCCGACTTCGCCGCCGCAACAACCATATTACACCAAACATATCTGCAATGCCTACCAGCAACCTGTCCAGATTACCATATTTTGAACTACCTGCGCCGCGTGGTCTGTGGCCCACTGGCACAGCCAGCGCCTGTCCGCCCTCGCCCACAATTAATGACGGCATGAATCTGTGCATATGGTTAAAATAAGGTAGCTTTAGAAAGATCGCCCTATCTACAATCTTCAAACCGCAGCCACTATCAGGATGGCTGTCATTTAGCAGATTCCGCCGCATCATGCGGGCAAACCCCGAAGCGCGCCGCCTAATCCAGCTATCTTTACGATTTACACGTACCCCCCCTGCCATGCCCTGTGCCGGACGGATAGCCTGCAAGGCTGCCTCCAGTGCTGGAAAATCAGCCGGTATATTCTGGCCATCGCCGTCAAGCACGGCAATCAGGGGGGCTTTTGAGATTGCAAGACCTGAACGTAAGGCCGCAGACTGGCCAGCCCGATGCTGGTGGGTAAGCACAATCAGCTGGGGGATATCTGTCAGAGCGGCGCGTAATTCATCTGCTGTGTTATCTGTGCTGGCATCATCAATATAGATAATTTCAAAGACCCTGCCGGCAAATACCTCTACGATTTCATCAATCAGGGGGCGGATATTGCCAGCCTCGTTCATGACAGGCACTAATACCGAAATTTCTGGAAGTGCGTTGGTCGGATCACCAGTCATATTCAGGTCCGTAATAAACTGTTGGAAATGTGAAATTCACTCTTACTCTTCTTAAACAGCAATGCCAGCTTCGTCAATTGGCAGGCTGGTACAATATCAGCCGAATAGGCTGACCTTTTGAAATATTAAAGCCATCTATGATATCAAGCTGTTTCAGCGTTAGACCTAGCTGGTTGGTGATCTCGATAAAGCTATCTTTGTGCCGTGCCTCAATGATGGCTAGCCCATCCTGCGCCTCAGCCATGAAAAGTCCTGCTTCAATCTCTGTTACAAATAGCAGCTCCTTGCCCATATGAAATACCATTGAAGGTTCATGATAACCAGCAATGGCAATTGCAGAAGGGGGCGGGTTAATCGCGTCTGTTATTTTGGCAAGGCGGCCCGAGACATGAATATCTTCAAGCGCGGCAACCACCCCTGCGATGGCAAAGCCGTTAAATACCAGTCCGGTGATGATAATCAGCACAAAATGACCAAAACGGCGCTCTGCCCGCCAATCATAGACCAGCTTGACCACATAGCCGCCAAGACAAACACAAACCAGACAGAAAACCAGTGCCCTGCCCCCTGATGGCCCGCTATGGGTAATTGATGCCCATACCAGCAACGCTATCAGGCCAATTCCAGCTAGCCCGCCTATCACATAAAACAGATCAGCAATCCGCGCCTGCAGTTTTTTGCCATCTGAATCTGTGGATAGCAACGCATGCGATATCAGCATCACTACCGCCGGAAAAGCAGGCAGAATATAATGCGGCAATTTTGTCGGGATTAACTCGATCAACAACCAGTAACCAATGGCCCAAACTGCACAAAAACGTGAGGCATCCTGTCTGAAAATCGCTTTGCCCAGCCAGCCGATAAACCCTGCAAAGATACAGGCTGGCCATAATAATACTGCAGATATCACCAGATAAGTGCCTGGTGGCGCGCCATGAGATTCCTGTCCAGACTGGATTTTCGCCAGAAAGTCGCCTTTGACCGCAATATCCAGAAATGCGCCATCAGTGGCATAGGATACCGCGATTACCCAAGGCAACACCACTATCGACGCCCAAAGCAGGCCACGTCCCCAATAGAGTGTTTTCAGCCACCCCGTCTTGCGTTCTGTTATCACCAGACCTGCAATGGTGATGACCGCAAGACCTGGCCCGATTGGCCCTTTCAGCAAGATTGACACTGCCAGTGCTGACCAGAATCCAAACCAATGTCTAGGCGGTCTTTCAAGATGTCTGTCACGGTAAATGCGCCACAACATAAATTGCTGAAAAATGAGCACGGCCAGCAATACCGAATCTGTTTTGGCAAGATGCGCTTCTGCCAGAATCAGCGGCGAGCTTACCAGTAAACCGGCGGCAATAAATCCCTGCAATGCTGCATGTTTGCCTTCCCATAGGCTGGCGGTAAAATGATAGACTAGAAACAGGCTAACAATCAGGCCAAGAAGGCTAGGCAGGCGGTAGCTGGAAATATCATCCACGCCAAAAATCGCTGCTGATGCAGATTGTAGCCAGTAAATGGCGATCGGTTTTTTGGCTCTAATCTCATCCATAAAATAGGGGGTGATAAAATCGCCACTTTCAAGCATCTGCTTGCTGGCCTGTGCAAATCTGGCTTCGTCTCTATCCATTACCCCAAGCGTTTGATGGCCTATTAGAACCACCAGCATGATGGCAATCACAATACCCCATAATCCGGCCGGACTAGCGGCTATCCGCGCTATTATCTGATGCCATGTTGGTGGCGGGGCATTGGAATCTGTCTGGTCTGTCACAATCGCTACTCTGGGAAGTGCATTTTGTCTGTTCTATCTGGATATGAGCTGATAATCCAGCCCCCCTTGCATCGTTTATCATGAACAGAACCGCTCACGATTATAAGCTGGATTTTTCGCTATCCAAGCCTGATATTAACCTTACTATCTGATAGCTAACTTATTAAAGGGCAAAATCACATCATGCAACAGGCAGACAGGCTTATCAGCTATCAACATATCTGGCGATTAAGCTGGCCTATTATTTTATCCAACATGACCTTTCCGCTAAGCGGGGCGGTTGGGGTTGCGATGATGGGGCATCTGCCTGACCCTGCTTTTGTAGGCGGGGTTGGGCTAGGCGTGCTTGTATTTAATGTGATCTATCTTGCTTTTGGCTTTTTGAGAATGGGAACAACCGGCTTTACATCACAAGCCTTTGGCCGGAATGATACCGCCGAGCTTGTTGCGATTTTAACACGCTCATTGATAATCGCCGCCCTGATGGGGGTGATCATTATTCTGCTCCAATATCCGCTTATTTCGGCTGCCAGCCATCTATTGAAAGCGTCAGCCGAAGCAGAACATCTTATGACGCGCTATATGGCCATCAGAATTTATGATATGCCGGCATCTTTGCTTAACATGGCAATTCTAGGCTGGCTATTTGGTCAGCAACAGATGCGATACTGCATGTTTCATCTGGTCTTTGTGAATCTGTTAAATGCCGGACTGGCATCTGTGTTTGTGCTTTTTCTGGATATGACAATTGAAGGGGTAGCCCTTGCCAGTATCGTTGCGCAATATTCGGGGCTAGCTTTGTTCATTGTGATCTTGTCGCTGAAAAGACAGGCATTATCGCTTATCAAGCTGCCTGCCAGAAAGCTGATTTCAGACAGGACAAAATGGCTGTATTTCTGGGGTATCGCGCGCGATCTGTCTTTGCGCACCTTGATGATTTGGGCAGTTGAAGCATTAATTCTGTCTAAGGCGGCGGTGATGGATGATTTGTCTCTTGCTACAATGCAGATTGTGCTTACCATGTTTGGATTTATAGCCTTTGGGCTAGACGGCATTGCCCATGCAACAGAAGCGCTTGTCGGAGCGCTGATCGGAAAGCAGGACCCAAACCGGCTGAAACAACTGGTATGGCGAAGCGTTATCATGTCTGGTGTATTATCGCTGATGGCATCGATTGTGATCATCATCGGTCAGCCAGTGATGGTATCTGCGGTAACAAGCCAGGCAGAGCTTGCCCGCTCTGTATCCATGATCTGGTGGTGGATTATGCTGATTCCCCCTGCTTCATTTCTGGCCTTTTTGATGGATGGTGTATTTGTAGGCGCATCATTGGGGCGAAAAATGCGAGACACAACCATCATCTCTGCTGTGCTATGCTATCTGGTGATTGAATTTGTCCCGAACGCAGGGCTTGACGGCTTGCTTGCCGGCTTTATTGTCTATCTAATTGCACGAGGGATACTGCTAAGCCTAAATATGAACAGCGTGATTACAAAAGCTACTGCGACAAGCTAGCTTATGGGGAAAAACCACATGAAACCATTACAGGACTATCTGCGTTTTGATAACGGGCTTTCATCTGCAAGCGAGCCAGATGCAGAGGCCGTGCCGCTTATGATTGTATCACAGACAAGCCAGAAACCTTTTATTGATAGTCTGGCATCTCACCAGCAAGGCTGGCTTACCATTCATGGATTTACCGGCAAACCAGCCTCAGTTACCACCATTCCGGACCAGCATGGCCAACTTGCAATGGCTGTTGTGATTGTTGGTAAAACACCGCAATGGGATATTGCAAAGGCAGCGCAAACACTTCCTGGCTGTATCTTTTCTGCAAATATAGAATTTGCCGATGAAACAGATATTCGGGATGTTCAGCTTGGCTGGGGGCTCGCACAATATGAATTTGCGCCCCATAAGCCCGAACGTGCTGCAAAAGCAAGGCTAAAACTGCCAGATGGTGAGTTTGATACAGGTGTGGATGCCCTGCTACTTGGCATTTTCCTCTGTCGTGAGATGATTAACCAACCTGCCAATATCATGACGCCGCAAGGCATAGAAGATATCTGCCAGATGGTAGCGGACAGCCTGTCTGCTGACTGCACCGTAACCAAAGGCAAAGCGCTGGAAATCTATGGCCCTGCGGTGCATGTGGTCGGGCGTGCCGCAGAAATCCCACCTCGTATTATTGATATGCGCTGGGGAGATGAAGGGCCGATGATTACGCTGGTTGGCAAAGGGGTTAGCTTTGATAGTGGCGGGCTGGATATCAAGCCGTCACGCGGTATGGAGATAATGAAAAAAGATATGGGCGGGGCGGCCCATGTGCTGGGGCTGGCAGTGGCGCTGATGGCTTCACACCAGAAAATCAGGTTGCGGGTTTTGATAGGTGCGGCTGAAAATGCAATTTCGGAAAAATCCATGCGCCCGCTAGATGTGATCAAGACAGCCGCAGGCATTGATGTTGAAGTTGGCAATACAGATGCAGAAGGCAGGCTGATACTGGCAGATCTGTTGCATCACGCAATGAATGATGATTCAGATAAACCAGATTTTATGCTTGATTTTGCCACGCTGACAGGGGCGGCACGGATCGCGCTTGGCACAGAATGTCCGGCACTTTTTGCCAATCATGACAAGATGGCACAGGCATTCGTAGCACAGGGTTTTGCAATTGATGACCCGCTTTGGCAAATGCCTTTATTTGATAAATATGACCGCCAGCTAGATACCGGACAGGCTGGCCTGTCTAGCACAGGCCCATCTGGTTATGGCGGGGCGATTACAGCGGCATTGTTTTTACGGCGTTTTGTAGGCCGTGAGGTAAATTGGGGGCATATTGATGTGATGGCATGGAATCTATCCTCCAATCCCGGACGGCCAAAAGGTGGCGAGGCGATGGGGCTAAGGGCGGCCTATCATCTAATTGTCTCGGGCGATTATAATAATCATTCAGGCTAATATCCCGCCAATATCAAAATCTAATATCCGCGAGTAGAGTCAACCAGATTATCTGGCAATTTGCCTGCCAATACATTCTTGATGGCAGATGCTACCTGACGGGCGGCAGTATCTGGATTTGTCTGTGCTGCTACATGCGGCCAGATAGTGATAGTTGGCTCGTCCCAGAATGGGTGGTTGGCAGCTAAAGGCTCAACCGCAAATACATCTAGTGCTGCCCCGCCAAGCTGGCCTGAACGGATGGCGGCAAGCAAATCAGCTTCCACCACCTGTTTGCCGCGCCCGCCATTAATAAACAGAGACCCTTTTGGCATGGCATTAAAACTATCAGCCGAGAACAGCCCTTCCGTTTCAGCGGTCAGAGGCAGGATACAGACATGGCAGACACAGTTTTGGATAAGCTGGCGAAAGCCGTCAGGGCCATGATAGGCTGTTATCTGGCCGCCAAAATCGCGTTTTGTGCGTGACCAGCCATGCACATCAAATCCAAGCATCGCAAGCTGGCTGGCAATCACCTGTCCGATAGCACCCATCCCATAGATAGCTACAGACAGATTGGCAGTTTCAATCTGCGGTCGCTGGATAAAAGCTTTTTCGGCGCGATAGGCGCGGTACTGCCTGCCTTCACGATAATGATCAAGAATATTCAGAATGACCCACTGGCTAAGCGCATGTGACATATTGGGGTCAACCAGCCTGACAATATGGGCAGAAGTAGGCAAATCTGGCTCTCTCATCAGATGATCTACCCCCTGCCCTAGTGAGACAATCAACTGTAATCCAGATAGCTCGGCCAGCCTGCCTATCGGTGGCGACCAGACAAGCGCAATCTGCGCCTGTTCTGCGGCTTTATCTTGCAGCCCGACCATTCTGAAAGGCCCTAGCAAAGGGGCAAGCATTGCGCGCCATTTTTCCTGTTTGGCTGTATCAGGGCTAGCATCATAATAGGCAATGAACAGTTCAGAAGGCATAAATTTAATCTTTCATACATGGCTTGATATGCAGAGCATATCTATTTAGGCATTGATGATATCAAGCGCTTGCTGATGCAACTCGGCAGTTGCAGATGCTAGCAGACTGCCATCATTATTCAGATCAACCGGTCGGCCAGACCAGTCTGACACACTCGCACCTGCGGCATTAAGCACCGCTACAAGTGCCATCATATCATGCGGGGCAAGCTGATCTTCCATTACAATATCCAGATGACCTGCGCTTAAAAGCGCATAATTATAACAATCACCGCCAAAATGGCGTCCTGCGGCCATAGCTGAAAGCCTGTTAAATTTTTTCAGTCCGGTGTCTGAGAACGCATCTGGTGAAGTCGTTGCGACTTGCGCCTTATCCACAGATAGCACCGATGAGCTGGCAATCTTGCGGCGTGCTTGTGATGTTATCAGCAATGCCCCGCTTGCATCACTAAGATAGGTCTCGTCAAGGGCTGGCATATCTATCATGCCTGCAACAGGTTTGCCATGATCAAGAAACGCAACCAATGTGCCGAAAACAGGTTTGCCTATGATAAAGGCTCTGGTGCCGTCAATGGGATCAATGACCCAGCAAAACCGGCCATGCGACTGGCCGCCCTGTTCTTCGCCAATAATATCGAAAGACAGATTTTCAGGCGAAAAATATGTGTTAATCGCCTGACGTATTTCGGCTTCAACCTGTTTATCTGCAATCGTAACAGGGCTATTATCAGATTTCAGATCAATATCAATTTCTTGCCTGAAATAGCGGGAAATCAGAGGTCGGGTAAGGGCAGGCAATTGTGCCATCAGCGCTTCTGCCTGTCTTATTGCATGCTCGGCGCCATCCATTTCCCGACCTTTCTGAAAGGGGATGAGTTATTGCGTCTCAGCAGCAATGTCGGCATCTGTTGGCAAGGCCGCCTGACTATCTGCATTGCTTCTAAGATAGGCTATCATATTGGCTCTATCTTCAGGCTTTTTGAACCCTGCAAAATTCATTTTGGTACCGCTAATATAGGCTTTTGGCTTATACAGAAATGCGTTCAGCGACACATAATCCCACGCGCCACCAGCATTCGCGAGCGCTTCAGAATAGCCAAATTCTGCTTTTGAGCCTTTCGCTGCATCTACAATATTCCAAAGTGCCGGCCCTACTTTATTAGCGCCGCCTTTTTCAAATACGTGACAGGCAGTGCATTTTTTTGACAGCTTCTCGCCAGCCGCAACATCTGCAGCTGCAAGCATGGCTAAAATAGGTTCTGGTCCGGCAGGGGCGGCATCAGCAACTACGCTATCGCCAGTTTCAGGCACTTCGATAGGATAGGCATTTTGTGCAAGCTCTGTATGTGGAACAAGCACTTCTGATAGCTTGTATCCTCCCATCGCCAATAATGCGGCCAGCAAAAATCCTGCTGCAATTTTGTTAAATTTGAGATCATCCATACCTTTATCCCCCGAAAATCCTAAGTGCCTGCCAATGCCTGTTATCACTACATTCCTGCCATAAACTTTAACAGGCTTCAACTGTGAACAGACCAACAGCAGGCAGATGTTCATCCAAGCACATTATGTGATGAAGCTTTTTAGCGCAAATAGGCATGCCCCTCAAGCCCTCAATCATGATAGATGTTGATGTTTATCGCAAATCTTGGGCTTTTCCTTTGCGTCATCTGCCAAATTATGAAAAAACAGAGCTAGGCAAGCAAAGAGAAAGATGATGCTGACCATTATTCCTGCACGCATGAAAGCCACAAGACTACCGAACAAGCCTTTGGCAGATATTGCTGGCAAACCAATGATTGTGAGGGTCTGGGAACAGGCAATGAAAGCAGATTTGGGTTCTGTTCTGGTAGCGACAGACAGCGCAGATGTCATTTCGGCGATTACGGCTGTTGGTGGTGAGGCCGTGCTGACCAGCCCTGACCTGCCTTCTGGTTCTGACAGGGTATATGAGGCATTATGCCACATCGATCCAGACAATAAACATGACCGGATCATTAATCTGCAAGGCGATCTGCCTGAACTGGAACCGCACTATCTGCATCGGCTGGCCGCATTGCTAGAAGATGATAGATGGGATATTACCACGCTGGTTGCTCCTGCTTCTGAAGAAGAGGCCAGAAAGCCGCAAATTGTAAAGGCAGCGATTGCCTGGCCTGATGGAAATACCAGCAAAGCCGGACGTGCATTATATTTTAGCCGTGCAATGATACCAGATGGCGAGGCCGCCTGCTATCATCATATCGGCCTATATGGCTGGCGACGTGCCGCACTTGGACGGTTTGTCTCATTACCTGAATCACCGCTTGAACGTTCTGAAAAGCTTGAACAGCTTCGCGCCCTTGAACATGATATGACCATCGGCGTAGGATATGTAGATCATGCGCCCGGTGGGGTGGATACACAAGATGATCTTGATGCGGCGCGCTTACGTCTGGGCTGATAAATTGTTCTTGAACATAATCTAATGATGCAAGTGTTTTATCTTTGATGTAATCTGCGATTATGCGCGCATGAGATGATAGCCAGATAGACCTCCAAATTTTGTGAAAATCAACTGTTAATGTGAAGATAAAAAATGGATGTTAATGTAAATTCAACGCCGAAAATTGCCTTTCAGGGTGTTCATGGTGCATATTCGCATATTGCCTGCATGACTGCCTGTCCGGGCTTTGAGCCAGTGGCCAAGTCAAGATTTTCTGGCATGATATCTGCGGTTCAGGATCATGAAGCTGAGATGGCTATGGTCCCTGTGGAAAATTCTACCGCAGGGCGTGTCTCTGACATTCATCATATCCTGCCAGAATCAGGACTTCATATCATTGGTGAGCATTTCCAGCCTGTCGAGCATCGGCTATTGGGCATAAAAGGTGCGCGTCTTGAAGATATTACCGAAGTGCATAGCCATGAACAGGGGCTTGCCCAGTGCCGTAAAGCACTGGCAAAACTGAACATTAAGCCTGTCATTCACCCTGATACCGCAGGGGCGGCAAAGGATGTGGCCGCCCGTCAGGATAAATCAGTCGGCGCAATTGCATCATCGCTAGCGGCTGAGATTTATGGTCTAGATGTGGTCAAACAGGATATTAATGATGAGCAGGCAAATACCACTCGTTTTCTGTTAATGGCACGTGATGCAAAATGGCCAGCATTAGCAGAAACACCTGCCATGACAACCATGATTTTCAGGGTGCGGTCTGTGCCTGCTGTTCTATATAAAGCGTTGGGCGGTTTTGCAACAAATGGCATTAATCTGACCAAACTTGAATCCTATATGATCGGTAGCAATTTCGAAGCAGCACAATTTTACATTGACTGCGAGGGCCATATCGAAGACGAGCCAATGAAGCTGGCACTTGAAGAGCTTAAATTTTACTGTGTGGAAAATGGTATCCAGATTATGGGCTGTTACCCTGCCAGTCCGGCAAGAAACTCGGCACGCTGAAAGGAAAAGGCTTGTCTGTAGCTCTGCAAACCGCCTATAATGCGAGTTGGAAGGTTGGGCGGACGATGACCCTTGCTTACCCAGGCCAGATCCGAAAGGAAGCAGCCAGAGTGTGGACACGCGGGTCGTCCAGCCTTTCATATGACCTGCCCATTCACCTGATATAGGCGGTCAATATGTGTTCAGCCAATACCGCATCACAAGATACCTGTTGCAGGGTTTATTCT
>Ga0181571_10004157_pt1 | contig 10847 bp, 5 predicted proteins | sample 101ome_17_FD_132440 | JGI IMG/M metagenome (GOLD analysis project Ga0181571, IMG submission 132440) | Coastal salt marsh microbial communities from the Groves Creek Marsh, Skidaway Island, Georgia - 101407AT metaG (megahit assembly) | ecosystem: Environmental > Aquatic > Marine > Intertidal zone...
CTGCATCTTGTTGAGCTTGATGTCGCGGCTCATGGCGACAATGTCGTGGCCGTGCTTGGCGACCAGCGCTCCCACGATCCTCCGCTGCTTGGTGGTGAGCCTCTTTGGCGCCGCCGCGCCGGTGCTACGCACCTGCCCCAGAGCGCCGCGAACCTCGTCGCCCCCCACGGTCGCCGTTCCCGCCACCGTGCCGTCGTTGACGGTGTACGGCAGCCTCTTCTTCTTTTTCTTCCCGTCGGCGCCGGCATCGTCGCCGCCGTCGCCGCCGCCTTCGGCCCCGCCTCCCTTGCCGGCCTTGGGTTCATCCAGCTTGGCGGAGTTGCGCCCGGTCTTGCCGATCTTGTTCGGGTCGGACGCGATGCCCACGCTCTCGTAGTTGAGCTGGTGGGTGGTGTCCTCGTCCCAACCCGTCTGGTCCGCCGCGCCCGGGAAGAGCACGGGAGTGACCTTCACGGTCTGCTTCTGCTTCTTGACGCGGCCGACCTTGACGGTGGAGCTGGATGGGCGCTTGCGACGCTTCTTCTTCAACGACGAACCCATCTCTCACGTCGCGGCTTCGCCGATTCGGTAAGGCGCCGTCAGGGGCGCGCCTCGCGGAGTGGCGGCGGTGTAAAATGCCGCCGCCGAGACAAGAAAATGGGCACCGACGCAGCGGGCCGAGGGAAATCGTCACAGCCGTTGACCGTTTCTCGGAGATTCCATTCCCAGGGGCGCTCAGCCCGACGACACGGCGTCGAATCTCGAGGACCGAGACGCGATGGCCGAGTCCGCGGAGGCGTCGGAGCTCGCAGACGACTCCATCGATCGCTCGGAACCCGAAGACGAGGAGGACGACGGAGAGGACGAGGTCGACGAAGACGGTGATGACGAGGACGACGACGAGAATCCCGAGCGGGAGTCCGAAGAGGAGCAGGAGTCCGAAGAGGAGGAGGAGGAGGAGGAGGAGCTGACGGGAAAGGCTCGGTTCGAGAAGCGCGACTCCGACAGCGACACCGACTCGCTCCCGTCCGTCCCCGACGGCTCCCCGCCCCCGTCCGACTACGACAGCGACGCCGAACCCGAGCCCGAGCCCGAACACCAGGGCCCACCCCCGTACGTCATCCCACAGCCGTTGGCGGGCAAGAAACTCGTCGTCGCGGTGCACGAGCTGCGCGGCTTACCCTCCGGGTACGGCGACGGCGTGTTCTGCGTCGTGGAGTGCGGCGATGCGCTGTACGAGGCGACGACCGTGGGCCGAGGCGCGCCGCCGAGGACCGTATGGGAACAATGGGAAGAATTCGCCGCGCGGTTCGACGACGCCGGCGCGCACGAGCGAACCACCGTCGCCGCCGTCGCGGACCGAGGCCAATCACCCGGGGTTCGCGATCCATCGCCCGGGGGGGAAGATGAACCGGCGAATGAACCCGCGACGGTTCGCGAGACCGAGCTCGCGTACTTCGCGTTCAACGCCCTGGAGCTCGTCGACGACTCCGTCGACGCGAGGGACGCCAACGCGAAACTCTTTAGCACCGCCGGCGATTGGGTACCGATGGAACCGAACCCGCGAACCCCCGACGCGGTTTTGCTCAACGCGTCGATGGAGGCGAGGGTGACGCTTCGGGTGGAACCCGCGGGGTACGTGTCGCCGGAGTCGGCGTCGAGGGCGCTGGAGGAGGCGACGCGGGGACTGCACGTAACGGCGGCGACGGCGCTCGCGCCCGTCGCGATTAAGCGAGCGTACGCGAAAGTGACGGCCGCGATGGAAACGCTCGTGGGCGTCGCCGTGCACGAGGCCAAAAAGACGCGAGCGGCGGAGCGGGAGAGGGCGTTCAGGGCGGGGAAGAAGGTGCCGCGGGGTAAGAAATTGGACGACGAGGAAGAGGACGCGGACGACAAGGAGGAAAAAGCCGCGAGGAAGAGGCTGGATCCCCGAACGGCGGTGAACGGCGCGGCGGCGATTCCCGGGGAGGAGGAAGGCGACGCGAACGCGGGGGGGCTGACGCCGCTGGCGAGGGCGTGCGGGAGGCCCGTGGGCCCGCGAGCCGCGGCGATCGTCCGCGCGCTGTTGGACCTGGGCGCCGACCCCGCCGAGCGCAGCGGCTCCTTGTCTTGGACCCCGCTTCACCACGCCGCCGCGTGCGGCGCGGTCGACGCCGCCGCGGCGCTGTGCCGCAGGTCGAAGAAGGCGCACCCGCGCGCGAGGATCGTCGACGACGTGGACGCGACGGACCGCGACGGGTTTACGCCGCTTCACGTCGCCGTCGTCGGCGGGCACCTCGACGTGGTGAGATTGTTGTTGGGACCCGGGCTGAGGGCGTCCACCACGCAACGATCGGGCCCGGGCGGGTACAACGCCCTGCACTGGGCGGCGAGGGCGGGGGATCCGCGCGTGCTCGCGGAGGTGCGAGACGCGTCCGGTGCGGAGGCGACGGCGGAGCGAACGCGGCCGCCGGTGGGGAACGGGGGCGGAACCTTCGTCGGTTCAAAGGCGCTCAAAGGCGCGGATTCGAGCGTCGGTTCAGATTCGAGCGTCGTTCCCGGTCAGACGCCGATTCACGTCGCGGCGAGTAACGGCCGCGTCCGCGCGCTGCGCCTCATGCTGCGGCACGCCGCGAACCCGCGCGCGGCGATGGAGGCGAGAGACGGCGCGGGGAGAACCCCGATCGCCGCCGCCGCCGCCGCGGGCAAGCACGAGACGGTGTCCGCGATGGCGCAGGAGCTCGGGCTCGAGGCGGACGACGGGAACGGGGACGGGGACGAAAAGTCGGCACCCGGGGACGATGGAAACGACGATGGAAACGACGATGGAAACGACGATGACGACGACGATGACGACGCCGAGAACGACGCCGAGTCGCTCGAGCGCCCCTCAAAGGGGGTGTTTTCCTTCTCCGCGCTGGAGTGGTCGGCGTACGACGCGAGGGCGGAGACGGTCAGGGCGACGGCGAGGTGCGGGGGGCACACGCGGCGGGACTATGAGCGCGCGGCCAGGGTGGCGAAGACTCGCCGGGCGAAGGGTCCTGTGCTCCGGCTGTTGTCGAGGGGGCGGGAGTAGCGCTTGCTGGCTAGAGGCTTTACACAACTCTAGTGTAGACTACTTATCATTGCAAGCCCTGGGCATCCCTATACATGTCGTGAGAATGTGCCAGCTCGTTCAGCGACTCCTGAAGTCTGCCGAGCGACTCCATCATCTGTCTCTGATTTAGTTCCATACACTCGAGCCTCTGCTCGTCTGTCAGAGGTTCGTTCATGGCTTTTGCAGCCTTGATGAAGTCTTTCACTCTGGAAAAGCCGCCAAGCATACGTGGACCCGAACTTTGCCTTGGACTTTGCCCCACAGAGAGTCCGGCTCGATCCATCCGCGCCCTATACTGTGCGATTTCAACCTTTCGGCGAAGCACCTTCGCACGCCACACTCGCTGAATTTGCAGCGCGCAGCGCTCCATCACCTCGAACTCTCCGACAGACTTGCTATAAGTCAGGTACATGCGGAAAAACATCGACTCTGAAAATCCTTGGTTAAAGAAGTCTCTCTTGAATTCCTCCAGCTTTCCCTTCCTCGCGGCGTTTACGTAGCGGACGTATGCGCGCAGCCCTTCGCGTGCAAACTTACGCGCAAGTTGTTTGCGCATCTTTATCTCTGAAAGTGAGTACTTTTTGAACATCCGTTTAATAGATTTGCCGTCAAGATGGCATATCGAACAGAATGTGATCGTGTACGCGCTACTGATGTATTCCGAGTGGGCGCTGAGGCATGCTTCCTCGCCGAAGGTGTCTCTCCGACGAACTAACCGACCTTTATTGCTTATGACTCCCTTAACGACCACATTCAAAGAAACAGCAGCATCTCCAGCTTTGTAAACAAATTCGTGGCCAGCGTACACTTCGATGTGTGCACCCACAGAGAGTGCTAGAAGTGCATCGTTAGGAAGTTCAGCATCTTGAAAAAGCTTCACCTGACCTATACCTGCATTGTTCATGTGAACCATGGCTTCTTGCCTAAGTTGCGGGCTGAGTAGGGAGAGAATATAGCGACGCTCAGGGGATGCATTCAAGCTCACGCCCGCACTGTTCCCATCCTGCTGCACGTGGCGAAAACGGATGTACTTTCGAAGTCGGTATCTCAAATCTCCAGGGAAGTTATGCTCCCTCATCATGAGGTTCACCTCCCGCATCGTCTGGCGGTACTTCTTGTTCCGATATCCGATTTCAGAAAGAATAGAAGCAACCTCTGCGATGATGAGGATAAAAACGGCGTAAAGCACCGCCACCGAGATGATCAGCAGGATGCGCTCAGCCAAGCTCACCAACTGCATTTCTCCCTGCAAGAGAAGTTGCAGTGCAGCGACATAGTACTCGAACTCACCACCCCTGATCTGATGGCTCACAACCCAATTTACCGCAGTCTCCCCGTCGTCGGCAAAACCATAGTCGTATGCTGTCGTCACCTCGAACGGCGTGGACGCACTGTCATCGTGACCGCGCTGCTCGTACTGTAAAATGAAACACCACGAACAGCAGACAACGTGAACGATAACCAATGCGCTGAAGATTTCCTGGACAAGCTGGATGATTTTAAGGTCAACCTCATTTCGACTCACAAAGCTGTTGGTGAGCCGATTGTTACGAACACTCGTCATCATCTTCCGCATTTTCACGAGCTTTATGGAGCGCATCAGTAGTCCATGAACAAAAAGCATTTCCCACGGCACAATTGCAACGCTGTCTACAAAGAACCATGAAAAAAAATATCGTCGGGCAACATCTGGGAGAGTCAGAATGTATGCCTGTGTCGGCTCGTGATAGAAGCCAGTCCAGAAGCTCATCACGATATCGAAAAGGTACATCATGTCGAAAAGTCGGCCGAAGATAAACAACGACCTAGATTTTGCCACCATCTCTGTCCATGCCCGCTCAGGTTGGACGGGGTAAAAAGACACATCTACGGGCAACTTGATGCACTGTGCACAAAGCGTGATCAAAAGCAAAAGATTCCACGTCGTGACGAAATTACTCCTCGGATCAAACGCTTTGTACTTGTGTATCCAGTGTTTCCAGCTTTGACCTTGATATCTCAGGTTGGGACTTGCTTTCTTTGTGACGACCTGTGCAATGTATGATGGGCTAGCTGCGGCAGCCACCGCAGCAGCCTTGGTGCCTATGTTCTTCAATGTTCGCAGAGACATGCTTGACTGTCTCCCTAACTGTAACCTTCGTCTGCCATCCTCGGTCATTGCAATCATGTTTTGAAAGCTCCCCCGGCGCATGCCGCCCCTAACAGATCCTTCGTCAGAGGTCATGCTGCACACACTGTCCTGACGATGAAGCGCGATGACCCGCCGCGAGGAACTGGTCGCCAACGGGCTAGTGCTACGTGGGTCGCTTGGGTACGCACCACTAAATTCTTGCTTCACAAACGGCATCGACGGGGAAATTTGCGTACCAGGAGAACGTAAGTCGAAGGCTCCAAATGGAGGCACCCCGTGTCGAACAGATGTGGTGCCGCCGGGTGACCAGTCGTCAGGCTCAACATCTGCCTCGTCCCCTCTGGAAATATCCTGTGGCATCCCACCCTCCGGTCTTTCCGAGCCAAGGACTCCAAAATCATATGCGCGAGCTGTGAATCTTGGCGAGGGCAACGTGAAGGTTTCGATCGGCGACGATTCTGTACCATCTTCTCGAGTCAGTCGGTCCCGCGGACTGAACACGCTATAACCCTCCGGGAGATCTTCACCTGACGTTGTCGAGTCGACATCGTCCATCGAAGTAGCAGAACCGACGCTGTCATGCGACTCATGCGGCGAGGGTGCTACCTTGCGGGTACTGTAAGGAGCGATGGCGCAGGCTGTTCAAGACGAAAATGAAACGGAGGTGAACATGGAAGCTTACCTCATAACGAGCGTGGGAACTCGCTAGGTTCCTATCCTGATTTTGCCCGCGAAGTAAAAAAGCGCACGAAAGCACGGGAAAGCTCTGCGATGCCGCGGGAGTAGAACAACGCCCTTCGCTAGGGCCGCCAGTAGTTTGTGTGGCGTTTGAGCATGTAGTGTATCTGGAATAGGTCGAACGACTCCGCTGCCGGCGGAAGAGCGTTGTAGAATGCGGTGGCGGCCTCTGGCCTCGCTGTGCCCCCGAGAAGTCTGAAAAGTCGCCGCAGTTTGGCAGTTTCGGGCAGGCGAAACTGCCAAAAGTCGCGTCCGAGATGTGGGCTGAACATGGGCACCGCGAGATTTCCAGCTCAGATTTCCCAAACGGGAATTATCGTTCCACGGCCGAACCCGGCGGGTTGTTCACAGCCGGGGCACGCTAACCGGTGACCGGACGCGCGTCCCTCCCGCGCTCGATCGCCCGTGCACGCCGCGTGCAGCCGCGAGATCCGACGCGGGGCCCAAATCCGAGGCACGGCAACTCTCGTCCGGCGATCGCCGTCGTCGCAATCGCCCGATTCGCCCCGTTGAATTCCCGGCGAGATGGGCGATTCGGGCCAGGGCTCCCCCGCGAAGCCCGCGATGCGCTCCAAGGTTGAGATGATCAAGGATGTTAAAACCAGCAAGGGCGTCGTGCTCGCGGTCGGCGACGTCGCGCAGCTCGTGGAGCCGTGCGAGCTCAAGGAGGGTGACAAAGAGCCGAAATTCTTGCTCAAGCAGATCAACCCAAAGTCAGAGTTCAACGGGCACAAGTACAAGGTGAAAGAGTCGTACTTTAAGCCTTGGGTCGACCCGTCGATCCCCCCGCCGCCCCCGCCTCCCCCGCCGCCCACCGCTGAGGAGATCATCGACGAGATGCTCCCCGAGATCTGCGATACGGCGGTGTGGGAGGCGGAGATGGAAATCAGGATCGAGACGGAGACCTTTCGCAAGATGGACACGGCGGTGGTCGGCATGTTCTCGCAGATCGACGCCAACGGCGACGGCGTGGTGACTATGCGCGAGCTCACGATGGCGCTGAGGAAGGACCGCGGGCTGGGCAAGCGACTCGGCCTCAGGTTCGCCGACGGGGAGATTCAGGACAGGGACGGCTCCAGGAAAGAGATCGAGGAATTCTTCTCCAGGCACGACGTCGACGACGTCACCGGGCTTCAGCTGCACGAGTTTTACACGGCCCTTCGACCGGGCGGACCCCCCCCGCCGTTGCCCGATCACATCGCCGCGGCGCTGCCCTCCGACGAGGACCTCGAGCGGGTGTTCGCCGCCGTGGACCCCTCGTGCAAGGTTGAGGATGCGCAGGTTCGAGAGATACTCGATGCGCTCGAGAAAGAACCCGAGCTTCAGGCGGCGTTCGGGCTGGCGGTGGACGGCGTAAACCCCGCGCCCGGTGGGGATACGCGCCCGTCGAGGGAGACGTACGCGCAATTTTTCGCCAGGTGGAACAGCGAGGGCGACAGGACGCTCTCGCTGGCGGAGTTCAAGGGCATCTTCGGCCGAAAGTACGAGCTGGGGAACCCGGCTCTGGTGGAGCAGCTCACGAGGCGCGCGATGGAGCGCGACATCGGCGAACTCTTCTCGAAGATCGATAAGAATCACGACGGCCGCGTGTCCAAGCCGGAGCTGATCCTCGCGCTGAGAAAAGACGAGGCGTTGGCTCTTCGATTGGGCCTGTGCGCGGGCACCATCAAGGACGACTCCCGCGCTTCGCTCGAGGCGTTCTTCGTCCAGTTCGACGCGGACGGCGATAAGCAGCTCAGCATGGAGGAGTTCTCCGAGGTGTTTCTCAAGTCCAGGACTAAGGGCGCGAAGACGGCGGCGGTGGGGACCGAGGTCATCGTCATGCCGGACGTGGGCGTCGACCCGCACACGGTTGATTACCTCTTTGCGAAGATCGACAAGGACGGCAACGGGAAACTCTCCATCCGCGAGCTCGTCACGTCCCTTCGCGAGGACCCGAGCCTGGCGAAGATCCTCGGCCTGGACTTCAAGAACGGCACCGGGGACGTGGACGACGACGCGTGCGCCGCGCTGGAGGATTGGTTCATGACCTACGACTCGAACGGCGACAAGGAGTTTGACAAGGATGAGTTTTACCAGATTTTCGTCAGGCGCGAACCGGCCGGCTCGACGGGGGCGACGAAGGGCGACGGGGACGTGACGAACGTCGCCGAAGTTACCGAGGAGGAAGCCGCTCGACGCGCCGCGCACGCCGACGCGATCGCGGCCGAGATCGCCGAGTCCATCCGCGAGGCGACCGAGCTCGAGAGGGTCAAGGCGGAGCTCGCGCGGCGAGAGATCGAGATGGCGGAGCTCAAGGCTCAGATGGTTCGGCTCAAGACCGGCGGCGGCGATCCCGAGGCGCCCGAGGACGGGGACGGCGACGCCGGGGACGGGGATATCGCGGAGAAGGGCACCCCTGAGAAGGATAAGGACGGCGAGGACGAGGGCGAGGACGAGAAGGACGACGAGCCCGGCGTCTCGGGTGATGTGGAGGTTGACGCGGAGGCGGCTAAGAAGCTGCTCGGGATGTCCGAGGTGGACGTCAGCGGCCCCGCGTACCAGTCCTACATGGCCTACATCCAGTCCCCAAAGTTCAACCGCGGGATGACCAAGGATGGCCGCTCGCCGGTCAAGGCGGACTCGATGAAGAAATCCCTGAACGTCACGCCGCTGCGGCCCGCGGAGCGAAAGAAGCGTCTGGTGGACGAGTTGATCGACGAGCCTCCGCCCGCCATCGCCGGGTACGAACGAAACTGGATGACCTCGCTTCGCAACGGCGATCCGCTGTACAAGCACGCGGTGGGCACCGAGATATTGGTCAACGTGCATTGCGAGGGCGGCGTGGACGGGCCGAGCGGCCGGCGGTTGATGAAGATTAAGCGCGACGGGAACCTCAAGTCGTTTCTCGCCGCCGCCGAGCTCGCGTTGGTGTTGGACAAAAAGCCGCTCAGCGCGTTCGTTCGCGACGCGAGGGACGGGCGTTGGAAGGAGATCGCGGACACGCTGCGGTTGCAGTCGGAGCAGCACGTGATGGTGAGCCACGGCGAGCCGACCGTTCGACCCGGTGACTCCAAGAAAGTCTCCCCGGTTAAGGTGGCCACTCGCACCGGGTACGTTCGCGCGAAGGATTTCAACGAGCTGCTGGGCGATTACAAGGCGCTGAACCCCGGCGGGCAGCACAGGACGTTCAGCAGGGCGTTCTCGAAGCTCTACCTCAATCCCGCGTCGCCCGTTCCCAACACGGGCGCCAAGAACCCGCACCTTCATCCACCCGGGGTCAAGACGGCGGACGCGGAGCTCGTGGGCACCGTCGGCTTGAAGATGAGCAAGCACCGCGAGGACCTCCGGCATCAGGCGGCGATGCAGCCGGTGAGCTTCCACAGGAACGTGGTCGGGGACAGGGCGACGACGATGACGTCCACGGCGCCGGACCAGGAGACCAAGTTCCCGCGCTCGAAGGGCCCGAAGGGCAGGATATGGGTCCCGGGATACTGACAATAGTCTACCATCTTAATGTTAGAGGCTTTCGACTTTGCGCCGTCCGTGCCATCGCTATCCCTATTCCACGTGCATGTTCGCCCCCTCACCCCACGAACCCCGGGTCGTCCTCGCCGCCGATCTCGCGACGCTTCCTCGGCGGCACGAGCACGCGCCCCTCCGGCCTGTCCCTCTTCCCCGGTCGCGGTCCCCCCCGCGGCGCCAGCTGTGCGCGGTTGAGAAGAAACGCGTCGACGTCGCCGGGACTCCATCCGTCGAACGGCGCGCCAGCCGGCGCCTCCGCACTCCTCAGACCCGGCGTCGCGCGCGTCATCGCCGCCACCGCGTGGTTCATGTCATCCGACGTGCGGAACGCGAACATGTGGATCGGGGTGGACCGCGCGGCGCCTCCCGTGAAGTCCTCGGCGTGCCCCCTCGCGCCCCAGATGTGCTTCTCCGGCTTGTCGACGCCCGGCTTCGTGATGCGTCTGCCGGACGTGAGCTGGGGAGGTGAGCCCAGGCACAGGACGACGCTCCGCAGCCCGTCGCTCGCGCCCTCGACCCCTCGCCTCCACCATCGTACGGCGGTGAGGTCGTAGTCCACCCTGCACAGCCGCACGACGCTCGCATCCTCCCCCGAATGCACCCTCCCCCCCCGCCGCTCCCTCCTGTCGAAGTCCACGAGGCAGCGCCCCCTCGCGTCGACGGTCAGGATTGGCCCGCGCACCTCCTCGGCGTCGCCGGGAGCGACGACCGTCAGCGCGCCCACCTGAAGACCCGCCAGCGGCCACGACTCGAACCTCACCATGGCCGGTGCCCGCCGCGAGTGCACGCTGATGAGATTAACGGTCCGAGGAGACGCAAGCTGCTGTGGCAAGTTCACTCGACTGCTCGAGCGTGGTTCGCCCAAACCCATTTTTGGAGCGCACGAGCGAGGGTGGCGCCTGTGGCTACGAGCCCATGGGCGATTTGGTGTTCACCGAGCAGGTCCTTCGGGACCTGTTCCTGAGCCTGGACACGAGCGGCGACGGCTACCTGAGCTATCAGGAGCTCTGGGACGGTCTGAACGGCAGCGACGTCGACTGGGACGAGCTCAACACCGAGAAGCAGCTCGTCATGGATCGGTTGTGGGTCCAGGCGGACAAGGACGGGAACGACAGGGTCAGCTTCGCGGAGTTCTGGGAGCTCATCGCCGCGTCTCGGTCCCCGACGGAGGAGGAGATGTCCCGAGCGTACGAGTTCTTCAAGATGCTGGACAAATCGGGAGACGGTGCGCACCCCCGCGGACCCGGCGCGGACCCGAATTTATGCGATTCTTTCTCGGCCCCGAATCGCCCCACCGGCGGAATCTTCGCCCAATCCCGCCCCGCTGACCGCTGACCGCCCCGTCACCCCTCGACCCCGATCGTCGCGCGCAGGCCTCCTCGATAGACTCGAGATCCAGGAGGGTCTGCGCAACCCTCA
>Ga0181571_10004161_pt1 | contig 10837 bp, 8 predicted proteins | sample 101ome_17_FD_132440 | JGI IMG/M metagenome (GOLD analysis project Ga0181571, IMG submission 132440) | Coastal salt marsh microbial communities from the Groves Creek Marsh, Skidaway Island, Georgia - 101407AT metaG (megahit assembly) | ecosystem: Environmental > Aquatic > Marine > Intertidal zone...
CCTGCACATGGACTCCATGCGGATATACAACTCCAGGGTGCGGGGCGACGACGAGAAGGCCACGATGCGGAGCACGTTCGGGCTGTCCATCCTCCTCGGCGCGACGTCCGGCCTCATGGCGCACGAGGCCGGTTGCCACAAGGTGGAACTGCTGAGCATCGACGACGGCAACGAGTACGCGCCAAAGCTGGTCAAGTACTACGGGCGGCTCGGGTTCAAGGCGGTCAAGGAGGTGGGCGACAACGGCTTCTTCGAGGACCTGCCCCACCTCCTCGTGTGGGGCGGCGTCGGCACCAGGATGGACGGGGACCTCAAGCAGCTGCTGAGCAAGTGGGGCGGCATCGTCCGCAAGCAGGCGGCGGCGCAGTAGGTGAGGTAATCTCGGGCGCATTGCGTGGCTAATGTATCGCGTCGTATTACACCCCCGGATCGTCACCACGCGGACCACCAGTGCTTCCCTCCGAGCTCGCCGGTGCCCCGACCGTCGTTCACCGCCATCGGATCCCCGCCCAGCTGGTTGTACGCGTCCACCGCGTCCCCGAACCCCTCCGCCCTCCACGATTCCTCCAGAGACTCCGCGAGCGTGCGCTGCGGCGGGCACGTCGCCAGCTCCAGATGCAAATCGCCGACCAAATCGCCAAAGGAGACGCGGTTAAACTCCGTGCCCAACACGTCAGCCTCCTCCTGCTTTCTCGTCGCGCTCATGAAGTGGCACGCCTTGGCGTACCTGCACATGTCGTCGTCCGGGTCGTCGTGCGACGAGAACTCGACCTTCAGGCCGGTGAGCTTGGCGGCTTCGTACATCTTGGCAAACGCGTACCCGTTTTTGCGGAGAACGTCGTCGTTGACGGCGTAGACAGCCTCGCCGTCGACGCTCTTCAACACCTGGAACGGGTGATCCTTGTATATGTCGTCGTCCGGGTCCGGCATCCCGAAGTGCAACACCGCGGAAATTTCGATCTTCCGAATGTCCGGCCGCCGCGACACGTACGCGCGCATGCGATCGATGGCGCTGTCGATGGACGTGGAGGACTTCTGGGCGTCGTTGACGTAGTCACCCGCTCGCATGTGCAGGAGCAGCGTGTCCGCCTCGGGCGCGGCGCACTCCATCTTGCGCACCGCGTCTTTCACGAAGTTGTAGTTGTACTTGGCCTCCTGGCGCTCGTCCACGCCCCACCGGATGCCTCCGTCCGCGCCCTTCGGCTTCTGCGCCAACATCCGGTGCAAAATAGTGCCGATAAACTCCGGCCGCATGAGGATCGAGTGGCTCGTGAGCTTGTAGTTGTCGCCCCGCAACGACACCACGTCGTTCATGCGGTACTCGCTGTCGAACATGTTGACCCACACGCAGTACTGGCAGTTGTCGACGTCCACGACGCAGTCGTCGCGGAGTCTCGACGTCGTCCACTGCGCGTACGCCTCCTCCGGCGAAGCGCACGGCGAGAAGCGAAGGAGCTTCTGCTTCTTCGGGTTCGGGGACACGTAGGTCCACGCGTTGGGACCGTGCGTCGCCTTGACCGCGCCCACCTGCTGGGGCGCGGGGAGCCAGCCGTTGGCGCCGGAGTCCGCCGCGGGCGCCTCCGGCGTCGCCTCCGTCGTCGGGGACTGGAACCAATCCCCGTCGGACCTACCGTCGTCGTTGGCATTGGCGTCGGCGTCGGCATTGGCAGCCTCGTCAGACGCCCCGCCCTCGGCCGCGCCCGCGCCCTGCTCGCCGCCCGCGGGCACGTTCTCCCACGGCGTCGGGTCCTTCGCCCCGTCGTTCCACGCCGCCAACGGATCTGTCTCCTCCTCCGAGTCCGCCGCCGTCGTCGCGACGGGCTGGGACTCGGGCGCTGCTTCGTCCCACGCGCGCGCCGCGCTCCCGGGGTCGGAAACCTCCGACCCACCGATGCCCCCGTCCAGGGCGTCGCCGCCGAGCTCCTCGACAAAGTCGAGGTCCACGTCCTCGCGCGCGTCGTACTCATCTCCGAGCTTCGACGCCGCGAGGGATCGCTCGCCGCGGACGCTCGCCATCGCCGCGCAACCGAACACCACGAGCGTCGCGGCGACGGACAACACCGCGGCTCGCCGAAACATGCCGCGAGATTGCCTCTTCTGGCGCTCGACGCGCGGATCGATCGAGGATCCGGCCTCGAGGTCCGTCCCGGCGTTCGGGCGATCGCCCAGCAAGGGTGCGCTCTCCGCTGGATCCGACGTGCGCATCGCCCTCCGTCAGCCGCGCCCTCTCTCGCCGCGCGCGCCAATGCCGACCACCCTCGTTTTCGGCCCGAGTTTTGGCGCTCGGACTGTGTAACACCTCGACCGAAGGTTTCGTATGACGTGCAGTCTGGAACGTTGGAATCTTAGGTTAGATTTCTCTTTATGGGCCTTTCGAAATGTTTTGCCGTTCCGTAGCACTAGTGCTACGGCGTTGGCCAGGCACACCCGACGCCTCACTCGGGGATGGGTTGCGCGTGCAGCAAGGGCGCGTACGCCACCGCGTACGAGGACGTCGCCGGCTCGAAGAAAATCGCGCTCGAGTCGCCCGGTCGCCTCGGTTGCAGGTTCGCCGGCATCAAGTTTCCCCACGCCGGCGTGGAGAACAGCGGCAAACACAGGGGAAGCGGCAAGCTCGTGCTCGTGGACGACGCGCTGCACTTCTGGCTCAGGTGCAGCGACGTTTACTTATCCGTCGCGCTGAGGGATTGCGTCAAGGTTGAGCTCAAGGACGCGTGGGGCGGGGTGAGGGTGCAGGCGACCGGCAAGGAGCGCGACAGGACCGCCATCATGGTCGTAACGTTCAAGTCGGAGGGGGGGAAATCGCTGAACCAGGCGGGGTTCGTCGTGCTCCCGGCGCAGAAACAGGCGTGGCTGACGAAGACGCGCCAGGCGGCGCTCGACGCGGGCGGATTTAGCATCGTCGAGGGTCGCGCCCGACCTCGGGTGTAGGAGACCGCGCATACCACCAAGCGCGTGAGTCCAACTACTCGTACTCGTAAAGCTAGCTCTAGTAGGAAACTAACAAGGCACTCGCTCACTTCCCAAGGCAACGCGCGAGCAGGGAGTCCGGCAACGGCTCGTCGCGGCCGCCGTGACCCGCCATGGACCACAACGGCGCTCGAATCCTACGCCGCGTGCGCTGCGTCGCGTCCAAACCCGCGTCTAATTCGTTCCCGTCGTTCCCGTTGTCGTCGTAATTGTAATCGTCGTCGTCGCCGCCTCGCCGCCGTCGCCCCGCGCGTATGGCGAACCGAATCGCCTTGGGCATCTCGACCGCGTCCGCCTCGTCGCGCGCGCCTCTTCCCTCGTCCGCCATACTATTGGTGGAGTCGGCGAGCGGCGTCGCGCCGGTCATAGGTATCGTCCTAGGTATCAGAGTCGTATCGGCGTCGTCCGACGGCTTCGTCGAAACGCGCGGCTCCACGAGACGTCCAAACCCGCGATCTTCCTGCCGCCCTCCTCGCGACGACCCCTCCTGCCCCGACGGCGCGGGCAGCCACCCGTAGTCCCCCGACGTCGCCATCACCCGCGCGTTTTCCGCGTCGGCCAACGACGCGGACATGGCCATGGCGAGCCGAAGCCAATCGTCGTCGTGCCTCTCGGCGTCGGTCATCCCGTCGCCAGGTCCCACGCGCGTCCCCTCGACGATTCTTGTCCCCTCGACGATACTTGTCGACGCCGCGACGTCACCGGCGTCGCCTCGGAGCTCCGCCTCTTCGGTCCAGGAACCGGTGACGGGCGACGGTCCGCGGCGACGGGCGGGTGGGCACCCCGAGCTGGGCACCCCGAGCTCTCGCGCGCCGCGTTCTTCGGTCCCCGTCGCGGCGTCGACGTCGACGGGGGGCACGAGATCGAGGCAGCCGTCAGCGTGCGCCTCCGCGTCGGGCAGTGTCCACGCGCTGAGGTCCAGCCCGCACACGGGGCACTCCATGGCCCCTCGCCGCGCGCGGCCGAGCGCGCCGACCGTTGCGCGTGAAATAAATGCAGACCGGCGTGCGTGACGTCTCGGGCGAAATCCAATTGCGCGGTGGGGGAACGCTCACATCCCGAGAGCGCGACCGGGTGCCAGCCCTCGGCGACGACCCGTTCCTCTCTGACGCCGAAATGCGCGTGAAGTTCCGACACCCGAGGTCCCAGGACAGGTGCGCGCCACCCCGGGCCGCTCAATCCCGCCCGTCGCGTTCCCCCCCCCCCTCCCCGGGGGAATCCCGTTGCCAAATGAATGCATCGTTCCGTGACGCGCGCGCGACCACGACTCACCCGACCCCCGCATCCCCCCCGCGACCCGCAGCTACTGGTGGAGATGCGACCCGACCGCGACGTTCGCGGAGTGCAAGGCGGCCGCGGACAAGATCGTCTCCTCGAACTACCCCAACGAGCCCTACGACACCGACTGCTTCAAGCGCGACCACGACAAGTTGCTCTGGGACGGGCGATACGGCGCCAGGCGGTACGGCGGCGACGTCTGGGACCCGGAGAAGGTCACCATCGGGCAGGTGTACAGGGAAGGGGACGAGATCGTGTGCGTGCAGCACCTGCACAAGCAGTGGCACGCGACGTGCAACGACCTGAGCGAGGCGAGGGACGCTCGTCGCAAGGCGAATCTCGCGAAGCTCGGGCAGGAGATGCGAGACGAGATCATCGCCCAAGCCGCGAAGCAGGTGGAGGACCCGGCGAACAAGTACTTCCACGGGAAGCAGGGAGCTCTCGTCAAGGAGTCCACGGGACTCGAGGGGCTGGACCTCGGGTTCAGGGACAGGAGAGCGAGGGAGGCAAAGGCGGCAACGGGAGGAGGCAAAAGTTTGACGACGACACATCATGGGGGAAGCGCCAAGTCAGCCGCCATGGAGCGCACGGCCAAGTCGAAGTCGGCGGGTTCCGCGGGCGTCGATGCCAAGGCGAAGACGATGTCGGCGACGGGAAAGTCCACCAAGTCGTCGTCGGCGACGAGCGGCGGGGCGAAGGCTGCGGCGTAGGACTGCCAAAACGAGTCAAATCCAGCCAGAGTGCCCACTCACTGAGGAAAGACGTGCGTGCATCAAACGTGCCAAAAACCCTCACTCCCGCCCGCGCCCGGTCCGTATCGCCATGGCCGATAACGACGACGAGGCGCGTCGTAAGCTCGAGAAGCCCCAGTGCTCCGCCGAGGCCGTCGTCGAGTTCGTCCGCGCCAGCTTCGTGCTCCCTTGCGGCGGCGAGATTGACGCGTCCAGCGCGAAGGAGCTGAACTCGTACGACGATCGTAACTTCCACGTCCGCACCACGTCCGGTGCCCAGTACACGCTCAAGGTTCACAACGGCGTGGAGTCGCAGAACCAGCCGCTGCTCGACGCGCAGTCGGCGATGATGCGGCACCTCACCGAGCGCGGGGTGAAGTGCCCGTGCCCGGTGGTTGGCGTCGACGGCCGCGACATCGCGAGGATGAACCTACCGCTTCGTCAGGGCGCGAGGGACGCGCGCAGGGACCACGCGGTGCGCGTGTTGACGTGGGTGGACGGAAGCATCGCGGACGACTGCAGGGACGCGCACACGCCGGCGTTCATGCGCGAGCTCGGCGCCTTCCTCGGGAGGATGGTCCGGGCGCTCGAGTCGTTCCGACATCCGGGCGCGGAGCGATGGCATCAGTGGGACAACGCCAACGCGCCGACGGTGAGGAAATTCATGGACGCCGTGGAAGACCCGGCGAGGCGCGCGATCGCCGAGGGCGTGCTCGACGATTTCGAGGCCAAGGTGAGCCCGGTGGCGGGCTCGCTTCGAAGGGGCGCCACGCACAACGACGCCAACGAGCAAAACGTCATCGTGCGTTTGGAAACCTCCGGCGAATGCGCCGGACCGTTCAGGGCGACGCCCGTCGGCATCATCGACTTCGGCGACATCAACGTCTCGTGGCGCGTCAACGACGTCGCCATCGCGTGCGCGTATTACACGCTGAACAAGAGGGACCCCGTCGGAGACGCGGCGCAGTGTCTGGCGGGATTCGAGTCGGAGTTTCCCCTCACCGACGCGGAACGGTCCATCGTTCCCACGCTCATGGCCGCGAGGCTCGTCGTGTCGTGCGTGCTCGGCGCGTACAGCGCCGCGCGGGACCCGGCGAACAAGGAGTACCTGCTCACGACGCAGAAGCCGGGGTGGGAGGTGCTCGGGGCGCTGAGAGCCGCGGGGGACGAGGAGATCTTACGGCGCTTCGCCGCGGCCAGGAGCGAGAAGTGAACGGAACGGGCCTTTAGCAGCCGGGATCGACGCGTGGATTCGCGATTCTAATATTACCCCGAAGGATAGCAACCCCTGGCTAGATGTACACCGCCGGCGTGCGCGCCGGCGGACCCTCGCGGCGCGGTGCGGAGGGACTCCCTCTCACTCATCCGCCTGCTCCCCGCGCTCTTGCATTCGACGATCCTCCTCGGCTTGCATGAGCTCGATCATTGCGCGCTGCGTCTTGCGCTCGAGTTTCTGCATCTTTCGCTCCACGTGATTCTTGAGGTCGATGTTCTCCCGCGTCGGGAGCAGGTCGTGGATGTCATCCTGCCGGGTGAGGGACGGGGGATTAGGGTTAGCGGTGCCCAAATCTTCGGCGCTGCGGGTCTCTGGCGAGGGGTGCCGTCGCGACGGCGGCGCGGGGACGCGGTGCGCGAGAAAAACGCCGCCGGTCTTTCAACTCACCTCCTCTGCCACTGCCAGCGGCTTGGCCTCTACGGGCTCGAACTCCGGCGCTTTCGTCGCCTTCACCACCGCCTCGGCGAGCACCTCGTCCTTTGGCAGGTAGTTGCGGAACTTGAGGACGGGCGGCTCTTCGCCCCCGTCCTTCGTCTCCTCCTCGGGCGCGCGCCCCTCCGCCGCCTCCTTCGCCTGCCGCAAGGCCTTGAGCCTGGCCTTGCGTTCGGCCATGGTTTCGCCGGGCTGCTCCATGGTCCCCGCGTGTCCCGAGCTATGACTCGGCCCGAGGAAGATCTGCGTGGCTTTGCACCCGCGGACAAACTGAATCCGCGTCACTTGCCGAAGCGCGTCCGTTATTATGGGGGGTGCCGTGCCCCTTCGGGCGCGCCTGACGGCCATATTCGGCGCGTTGGTGCTCGCGCCCGACACGATGCTCCTTCGCCTGTCCGCGTTCGAGTCCAGCTCCGAGTGGCTCGGGTCCTGGGGGATCGTCTTCTACCGCGCGTGGGGCCGCCTCGTCTTCATCCCGCTCATGTACATCCTCGCGAACCGTGGGAGGCCACACGCGTATCTCGACGCGGTCAGGGCGCTCGGAGCCAAGCGCCTGTGGCGGGGCGCGGCGCTTTACATGGTCCAGAACGTCGCGTTCATCGTCGCCGCGAGCATGACGTACATCGCTTCCGTGCTGTCCATCGTCGCCACGGGCCCGCTCTGCTCCGCGCTGTTCAGCAGGCTGCTCCTCGAGGAGAGAGTGCCGACGCACACGTGGCTCGCGTCGCTCGCGTGCGTGGGATGGGTGCTGCTGATATTCGCCGACGCGCTGGACAGCGGCGGCGAGACCAGGCACGTCGTGGGCACGTCCGTGGCGCTCCTGGTACCCGTGGGAACCGGGGCGTATTGGACGTTTTGCAAGGCGAACCCCGACGCTGACATGGTCCCGGCGCTGTCCACCTCGGGCCTCCTCGGGCAGGCTTTGGCGCTGGCGGTCGTGTTCACGGCGGATGAGCGAAGCGGTGACGCGCACGGCCGCGCGGCGCCGCTCGTCCCGGTCACCGACGACGGCGGCGTCGCGGTGACCGCGCTCGTGTTCCAGTGCGTTTTGGTCGCGGCGGCGTTTATGTTCCTGACCATCGGCGCCAAGGACGTCCCATCCGCCGAGGTGTCGCTCTACCTGCTGATGGAGCTTCCGCTGGCGACGTTGTTGGTGTGGTGGGCGACGGGGGAGACGCCACCGTGGCAGGTGTTCGTGGGCGCCGCGGGTCTTTTGTGCACCATGGGCGTCGAGTCGTGGATCGGGATAACCGAGTCGCGACGGGAGAGCGCGGCGGAGAAAGCCGCGGTGGTTGACGAAATCCACGCGGTGGTTGACGAAAGCCGCGGGTCGGAACAACCGTAGATAGGATTAGGTTTAATTAAGCAGACTAACTCACCGGATCTTCGCGCTCACGGTCGCCTCGCCCGTCGTTTGGCGAGCGCCGGGTGGAGGATCGCGCACAGCGCGGGGTTCACGCCGCAGTACCCGCCGTCGGGCGACGCAAACGCCTCCAGCGCCGACAGCAGCGAGACGTCCTCCGCCGTCGTCATCGGCGGCGCCGCCTCGTCACCAGCCGCCTCGTCCCCAGCCGCCTCGGCACCATCGGCACCATCGGCACCCTCATCCGCCGCGGGCGCCTCCTCCGCCGGGTCCGGGTTGGGGACCGGGCTCCTAGACCTCGCTCGCTTCGGATCCGGCGGCGGCGGTCCCTCGACGAATTCGGCGAATTTCCTCAAAAACGCATCCAACCTCGCCCTCTCGACGCCCGCCTCCCCCGCGTCCGCGAGCTCCTTGCGCATCGTCTTCACCTCGCGATGCATCGCGCGGACCTCTCTGAGCTCGAAGCTCGCCTCGCCCGCGACCGTCGCGACGGCCTCGTCGCCCGAGCTCACGACGAAGATCAGACACACCGGTACCGGTCGCGAGCTTTTTTCGTCGGCGGATTTTTTCACCCGGGCGAAACGAGGGGGTTCACTCGCCGGCTCGATCCACTGCGCGTGCACCGCGCCAATCTCAACCACCCTCGCGGCGGGCTTTCCCGACGCGTGGGACCCTTCTCGCGCCGCCCCGTCCCCGTCCCAGCCCGACGGCGGGTCCACGTCTCCGCCCGGGGGAAGCGCGGGGGTCTCGGCGAAGCAACACCGTTGCTTGTACGCGTCGCACGAATCCGCCAGCGCCGAGTGCGTCGCCGCGGCGACCTCCCGCGCCGACCGCGAGCCGGGGGCGAAGAACCCGATCGCGGGCAGCCTCCCCACCAGCCTGACGAAGGACGCCACCGCGAGCCTCGCCTGCGCGGCGTCCGCGCCGTCGAGCTTGGCGTGCCCGCGCCCGGCGTCCCTCGCCGCCTCCTCCTCCTCGACGGCTTCGCTCAGACCCGCGGGCCACTTCGTCGACGAAGCGGCTTCGGCGATGAATCGCGATTCGTGCTCAAACGCGTCGCGCATCTTCGCAGCCTTCGCCGCGTGTCGCAGGCACGCCACGACCCGCGCGGTCGCCTTCGCGTCGTCCGGCGACGCCGCGGGCTCCCCTTCGCCGACACCCGCCGCTTCGGCTTCCGCAGCCGGGACGTGAAGCGACGCGAGCTCGAGCAGGCACGCGCGAATCAGCCGTCGATCGTGTAAACCCGAGCACGCCCACGCGAGCGCCCGCGTCAGCGACGCCTCCGCGATGCTCCGCTTGTACGTCGCGTCCGCGCTCATCCTCGCGACGTGCCCCCGGAGCATCGCGATCGTCGCGTGCGTCCTCGCATCCGTCGCCGCGGTGTGCGAACCGCACAGCGACGCCGCCTCGTCGAGGCATCGACGGGCTCGGGCGAGACTCCCCTTCTCGCCGCCGCGTCGAACCAACGTCTCGGATTTAATCAGGAGTAGCCCGACGAGCGGCGCCGCCGCGGGGTTGTGCACGCTCCGCGCGTCGGGGTACCGGAGGGACTGCGCGAGCCCGAGGGCGTCCGCGTGGGCGCGCGTCGTCGCAATCGCGGGTTCGAGCCAAGCCTCCGCGGCGGCTTCGTCGCCGAGTCGGAGGAGGAGCTCGGCGGTTGTCCCCGCGACGAGAGCGAGAAACGACGGCGGCGGGGGCGGCGATCCGTCCCTCCCACGATCCGTCATCTCCCGCGGCGTCGTCATCTCCCGCAGCAGTGACGCGTACGATGCGAGCGCGGTGTCGACGTCGCCGGCGGTCGCGGCGGCTCGCGCGGCGACGTACTCGAAGAGTCTTCGGTGATCCGTCGCGCCGAGTTTTTCTGAAGCGGCGGCGCACGACGACGCGAGCTCGCGGCACCGGTCGAGGTGCCCGAGCTCCAGCAGGCACAGCGCGCACTCCGCGCGGAGGTCCAGCCAGAGCGCGTGCGAGCCGCGAACGTGCGCGACGGCTCTGAGCGCGTCTCGGGCCTTCGCCGCGGCGGCTCCGTTGGGCGTCACCCCCTCGGGCGTTCCGTCGCCGACGGCTTCGAGCTCGCGAGCCGCGGCGGACGCTTCGTCAAAGGCGGCTCTGGGTCGGTTCCTGGCGCGGAGAACCTCCGCGAGCGACGCCTTGGCGCGCGCGAGGATGCTCATCTGCGAGGGTGTCGCGCACAGCCAGGGGCTGATGACCCGCCGCGTCTCGCCCTCTTCGACCTCCTCGGCGACGACGTCCTCCTCGTCGACGTCGAGGTCGAGGTCGGGGTCGGGGTGGAGCGGCTGTGACCCTTCCACGTCCTCGGGCTCGTTCCCGTCCCGTCCCGTCCCGTCCGCGGCGTTGGGATCCGCGTTCTCCGCGTCGGAGCCACCGCCGGGGGCTCCCGTCGCGTCGTGATCATCCGCGGGTGGTTTTTTGACGGCGATGGGGTAAGGACCCGCGGCTTCGTACGCCTCCTCCTCCTCCCGCTCGGCTTTCTCCCTCGCCTCCTTCTCCGCTGTCTCGGCGGCTTCGCGCTCAGCCTTCTCGGAAGCCTCCTTCTCGGCGCGCGCCGCCTCGCGAGCCTCGCGGGCCTCCGCCGCCTTCGCCCTGCGCGCCTCGATCCGTTCCTGCTCCGCGGCGGCCTTCTCGGCGACCGCTTTCGTCGTCGACTCGGCCAGCCGTGTCAAAATCTCCTCGGCTCGAGCCAGTACGTCGTCGCGGACGTCGGCGTCCACCGACGAACCGTCGGAACCACCCTCGGAACCGATCGGCTCGCCCGTCACCGCGTCC
>Ga0181571_10004167_pt1 | contig 10826 bp, 8 predicted proteins | sample 101ome_17_FD_132440 | JGI IMG/M metagenome (GOLD analysis project Ga0181571, IMG submission 132440) | Coastal salt marsh microbial communities from the Groves Creek Marsh, Skidaway Island, Georgia - 101407AT metaG (megahit assembly) | ecosystem: Environmental > Aquatic > Marine > Intertidal zone...
GAGCTCGGCGTGCAGGTCCGTCTCGTGCAGGCGCTGTTCGTCGCCGCAGTAGACGAGGAGCCCGTCCACTTCTTCGACGGCTTCTATAGTAAAGGATAGGCCCTCTTCGTCTTGCACGGGCTGGCCGACGCTTAGCTGCACGCGCGAGAGGGGCGGATCGGCCGTGGCGTAGCGCCGCACGACGTCGCGCGCGGGAAACGCGATCACGACTTGGCGGCCCTCGACGGCCTCAATGCGTCCAATGCCCAGCTCGGGTTCGGTCGTGCTCTGCCAGCGCTGGCCCGAAATAAACTCGCTCAATCAGCCTCCCCGCAGGCGTCGACAAATCCGTCGCGCGTCGTGGTATAGCCAATGAGATGCTCAAAGTTGCGCAGCGTGATGCGCTGGATCCAACCGCCCTCGGGCAGGCTGTCATCGCGCGTGTCGGGCATCTCGATTTGGCCGGGTGCGTTGGAACAGTCGCGCAGCAGGATAACGCGGTAGTTGCGTCCGACCGCTTCGGCGCAGGTGTAGTGCAAGCAGGCGCGGCGACTGTAGCCCACGGCAAAGAGAGTGCGAATACCGCAGCTGCGCAGGTACTGATCTAAAAAAGTGTCGTGAAAGCCGCTCCAGATCCATTTGGGAAAGTTGGGCTCGTCGTCCCTCGGTTTTACGCAGTCGAGATACTCCGGCTCGAACGATGCGTTGTTGCGCCAGCCGGCCAGCGCATCGCCGGAGATTCCCTTGGTGCGGCCCCACACTTCGCCGACGATATTTCCCGGATTGGCCACGAGGCGCAGGTCGTTGTGCACGTAGGCTACGCGCATGCCGCTGGCGCGTGCAGCGTGCAGGGCCGGCGCGATCATCCCTTCGGTCGTCGGGTTGGGCGAAGTGCCATCTACGTCGACGACGAGCAGCGCGCATTCGTCAAGCGGTAGGCCGAGCGTTTCGTAGCCGTAGTCGTAGGCGCCAGCGTAGTCGCGGTAGTAGCGAATGGGTATATCGATCATCGTCTTATCTCCCCAAAGAAACGGATCACGGCATCCGTACGTTTCCATTACGCACAAAGTAAAGCCAAAAGGCCGCGGCGGCACAGGCCGTCAGCAGGGCGGCCGTTAGGAAAAACGCGGTCCAGCCCCAGGCGGAAATAAAAAAACCGCCCCCTGAAGCGACGAGTCCCCAGCCAAAGCCCATCGTCATCATGGACGCGCCGGACATGGCTGCGCGCCAGCCGGGGCGCACCAACTCCTGATGAAAAAGCGTCAGTGCAGTCGAGCCAAAAGCCATGAGAAAGGCGATGCCGATGACGCTCAGTCCGGCGGCTAGCCAGTGCGCGATCAGCGCGATGGGCACGATGCTCAGGCCGAGGAAGATCGCGGCGCCCACAAAGGAGCGCGCGTGGCCCCAGCGCGTTAATACGGCGGGTGCACCCAGCATCAGCACGGCCGTAGCGAGCTGTCCCAGCGAGGTGACCAAGCCGATGGTTTCGGTCGACGAGTCCAGGACGGAATCCATGTAGACGCTGTAAAAGCTCTGACCCGCTGACACGGCTACGATAAAGAGCAGGCTGACCAGCCCAACGGCCAGCATGTCGTTGAGCGGTCTCGCGCCGCGCGCTTGGGATGCGCTCGGCGCTGTTTCTTCCCCGCCCTCTCCGGCTAAGACTAAGCATCCTAGTCCAGGCAGTAGGAGCAGGGACGCCAAGAGCATTGGGGCTACGTAGCAGAGCGGATCCCTTTCGTCTAGCGCAAAGAGCGCTGCGCTGAGGGCCGGAAGCCAGCCGCCCAAAAGCGCTCCGGCAAAGCCGGCTAGCGGCGTCAGTGTGGCGCGGGTGGAAAAGACATGGGCGCGCTCTTCGGACTGCGTAACAGACATCAGGTAGGGATTGGCATTGACCAGGTAGAACGCGTTGCCCCATTCGCGCAGGGCGCAAAACGAGAGCAGCCATATTGGCTGCCACGCCCCCGGTAGCAGCGCACTTAGCGCGAGCATGGCCAACCCGAATGAGAGCACGCACACGCCGAAGATCATGGGACGGCGGCTGCCCCATCGCCGACCGGCGGCGCCGGCTGGCAGGCTGAACAGGGCAAAGGAGAAGGCTCCGGTTGAGATAAAGACGCCGATAAACTCGACGCCGTAGCCCATGCGAAGCAGGTAGAGACTGATGAGGAGAAAGTACAGTCCGGTATAGCAAACGCCGGTGGCTACGGCCGATACCATAAAGAGGCGCACGTCTCGGTTGAGACGCGCTAGTTCGCGTGGAATGGTGATAGGCACTAATCGCCGTGATAGCCCTGCCGCGCCCAGACTTTTGTCGCCAGCGCTTTAGCTTCGGCAGTGGGCTCGATGTGGCCCTCGAGAGCGCTGGGTGGTTGGTCGGCGCCCGCACGGGCTGGGTCGGGCGACCAGTGGTCCTTGGCGTATTTTCGTCGCACGCTTTCCCTGCGGAAGTCGGGCACGTCTACGGGCGCTGAATCGCTCAGGGCCGAGCGCCAAGCCTGAATGCCGACAATGCTCATGTCGATGCCGCGATAGACGTCGAGATAGGGCGGTTCGTCGCGGCGAATGGCCTCGGCAAAGTGGTAGCTCGTAAAAAAATCGCCGCCGCCGTGTCCGGCGCGCGTAGCGGCTTCGTGGTGGGTGGGAAAGTCGGGTTTATAGACCGTTTCGACGGGCTCGCCCTTGCGCTTTTCCCACGGCTCACGCCAGACGCGCAGGCGCTGTTTGTCGCCGTGCCGCGCGTTTTCCATCAGCCCTCCGTTGCCGTGAATGCGCACGTAGTTGCCGTGCCCGCGCAGGCCGCCGTGCAGCGACTTGAGCACGGCGCCGCTGTCCATCCTGCAGATGATGACCGAGGCCGTATCGGCGCGTCCGACGTGCTGCGTCTTGCTCGGATCGCCGTAGTCGTAGGGCACGGCAAAGCCGTTGACCTTTACCGGGCGCGTGTCGGTGATATACATAACGGGCGCGACCGAGTGCGTGCAGTAGTAGGTAGCCGGTATCCAGTTGCGCCAGTGGTTGCGACCGCAGCTGCGCGCCAGCTTTACCTCGGGCGGATCGGGATGGACGTACTCGCCTTCGCCGTAGGTAAACTCGCCGATGGCGCCCTTCTGGTAGAGGCGGCGCATTTCCTGGTTGTAGACCATGTAGGGATAGTTTTCGGCAAAGAGATAGATCTTGCCGCTCCGTTCGACGGCGCGGGCCAGCGCGACGCCTTCGCCCAGCGTGTGGCAGGCCGACGTCTCGCTCATGACGTGTTTGTCGGCCTTGAGCGCCCGGATGGCAAAGGGGGCGTGCTCGTGGAAATAGTTGGCCAATACGACCGCGTCCATATCGTGCGCCAAGAACTGCTCGTAGTCGACGTAGGTCGCCACGCCTAGGGCGGTCCCCTCGGCCTGCAGGCGCTCTTCCCAGGTGTCGCAGATGGCCACGAGCTCCATGCCGGTGGCCTGGGCTGCGCGCATAAAGGAGCGACCGCGGCCTACGCCGACGACGCCTACGCGAATAGGAGATTTTTTTCGGGCCATAGGGTTTTCTGTCCGTTAGTAAATGGGCGCGTGGCCCGTGAGCTCGGCGATCTCTTCTGTGAGAGCGTCGATCAACTGCTCTAAGCAGCCCTGATCCAGCGAAGAGGGCTCCTGCTGGTACAGGCCCGTGCCGTAGCTGTCGCGCGTGAGCAGATAGGCCACCTGCGTGTCACCGGCAATGGGCGAGATCAGGAGGAAGAGTGCGGGAAAGCGCCGGCGCAGGGCCTCGGCTAGCCAGCTGTAGGGCTCGGCACCGGTGGTGACCCATACGGCGTCCCCCAAAACGTGCAGACTGAAGTGAAAGGGGAAGGTGCCGCCCTCGGGGAGCTTGGCAATCCGGCCAAGCCAGCGTCGGCAGCGCTCGGCGCGCGCACCCAGGTCGCGGGCGGCTATCGGGTCGCCCTGCTCGTCGGCCTGCTCCTGCGCGCGGGTAAATTCCGCGAGCTGGTCCTGCAACTGCTCGGCGCTGGGCAGCGCTATGAGCGGCAGGTCGACCGTGCTATAGGCCGCGCTGAAGCGGGCGCTCTGCTGCTGTCGCTCCTCGCCGTGGGTCCGCCAGGTCCAGGTGCCAATGGTCGCGCCCGATATGACGGGTCCGGCGTAGGCAAAGTCGTGCTGCGGTAGCCCCATGCCGTAGAGCACGGACAGGGCCGCGTGGCCGACCTGTTTGCCGTTGCGATCCGCCACGTCCGTATCGCCGACAAAGCCTTCGCGCGGCCCGAGGTCGCCGCAGGGGGCCTGAAAGAAACAGCAGGGCGCATCTTGGTCGGCTTCGACCACTTCGCGCAGGGCGCCGACGAAATCTGGGCTGATCAGCGTATTGTCCCAGGCCAGCGTCGTCGGATGGCAGGCGTAGTTGACGACTAGCAGCCGCAGGGCGCCGTCTCCGTCCGTCACGCGGGCGACAGAGAGCCTGTTCTCAATCGGCCGGTCGGGGTTGTGTCCCGTGGTATAGAGGCCGTTTTCCGTGTCCCAGTAGTCTCTATTGCTGGCCATGTCGCAGCGGCCGGCTCCATAGGAGATCGATGCGTCGGCTAGGTTGGCAAGCGCTTCGCTCGTCGCTTCGGCTGCGCGCTGCGAAACGTCCTGAAGATAGGGTGCAATCAGGTGACCGCCCGGCATCGACTGCCGGTTCGCTTCGAAAAAGCCGGCCGAGTGCGAGTGCGAGTGGGTGACGACGACGCGTTCGGCCGGCACGCTGGCCGCTGCGGCAACGGATGCTACGAGCGCCTCGCGCTGCTCGTTGTTGAGGTGGACGAAATCGGTCTGCACGCGCACGTGTCGCTCGTCCGGATTGCCGCCCAGCGGCTCGAGGATCAGCACGTCTATGTGTAAGGGGCGATGAACGCCGGTGGCCGCGTCGTGCCGCGCCGCGCCCCACATGCGGTGGTAGATGCCTACGGGCGGCGTGATGTCGCGCCGCGCATAGCCTAGGCGCAGGCGAGACGTTGGGGTGTTGACCTGAGTGGTAGACATGGGGCCTCGAGTTGGTTTGGGGCGGTTAAGCCACGCGCCAGCCGATAGACTGGCCGGCGTACATGGGCACGACGTCACCGTAGCGCGCCGGCACGGTGCAGGGCTCGTTGATTAAGCGCACTTCCTTGGCCGGGGGCGTAACGCCGTAGATGTGCTGCGCGGTGTCAGAGACAAAGGCCTGCAGCGTGCAGGACGTGCCGTGCGCGGCAAAGAGATCGGCGAGGACGGCCAGCGCGATGGGTGCGGTAAACACGCCGGCGGCGCAGCCGCAGCACTCCTTTTTGTCGATGGGATGGGGCGCCGAATCGCTGCCAAACATCAGCTTGGGATGGGCCGATAGGGCCGCCTGCAGCAGGGCGTCGCGATCTTCGGGGCGCTTGGCGATGGGCTTGCAAAAGAGGTGGGGGTTGAGCAGACCGCCGGCCACGTCGTCGAGCGTGATGATCAGGTGCTGCAGCGTCACCGTGGCGTGCAGGTTTTCGTAGCGATCGAGCAGCGCCACGGCCTCGGCGGTGGTGATGTGCTCCATGACGATCTTTAAGCGCGGAAATTTTTGCGCTAACTCTTCGTAGGTCGGTAGAAAGACGCCCTCGCGGTCGAGGACAAATGCGTCGGGGTTTTCGCCGTGCACCAGCAGGGGAATTCCCATGTCCTGCATAATGGCCAGCGTTGCCTCGGCGTCGGCCACCGACTCGACGCCGCCCTCGCTATTGGTCGTGGCGCCGGCCGGGTAGAGCTTAATGCCGATAATTTGGTCCTTGAGAGCGGCTAGCTCTGATTCACTATAGGAGCGGAAAAACAGCGTCATATAGGGATCGAAGATGCGATCGCCGACGGCCCGCTGCACTTCGGTCGTATACCAGGCGAGGCGTTCGGCATCGGCCACGGGCGGCACCAAATTGGGCATGATCACGCCGCCGGCAAAGGTGTCGGCGCTGAGCGGAGCAACCAGATCGAGCATGGCGCCCTCGCGAAAGTGGATGTGCATGTCCAAGGGCGATTGCAGTACAATTTCAGCACACATAGGAATGGATTCTCCGTCCGTTAGGCTCGTGCAGCGGCTTCAAATTCGGTCGCGTCCCCTGCGTCCAGTCCGCCGCGCACGAGGGCTTCCCACGCGCGGACAGGAGACTGACCGAGCACCTCGTGCAGTCGATCGCGCAGCGCCTGTGCCGTTGAATTGTCTTTGGTTCGTATGTGGGCGAGGCGGGTGAGCGCGTCCATGGCAAAGCCCACGCAAATAACGTTCTGATCGCTGCGCACAACTTCTTCAAGTGCCTCAATGGTCGACGGCAGGGCCTTGCCCAACGCGTCCGGACCGTGCGACGATAGAATGACTAGCGACCAGAGCGCGTTCTCGCGCACGGCCGAGCGCACGAGCTCAAAGCGCGCCTGTCCGTAGTCCACGCCGCCGCCTTCGCAGATATCGCACTCGTCGGTGGGGCGCACGTACTTGATGCTGCGTCCCTGAGCCCGGTCCATGGCCGGGCGGTTTTCCTCGCGTCCGAGACTGGCCGTCAGCGCCTCGGCGCAGGCGGGAATGTGCTCGCTGCCGCTGCCGGTGCCCGCGGCGCGTCGACCGAGACAGCCGATGGTACCGGCTGCTACCGAACGCACGTGCACAGAAGTGTCTCCCTGCAAAACGGCTGCGACGGCCTCGAGCACGTCGCCCGAAAGATCGGCGGCATCGCCCAGACCGTGCACGCCGGCCTTGCGCACCCACTTGGCCGCAGAGGCGACGGCGCGGAGAAAGCACGCTGCCGATGCATTTCCGACGGCGATCAGGCCGCACGTGGCGGCGCGGCGCACGCTTTCGCGCCCGCTGTAGAGCCCCTTTTCGAGCCATTCAACGGCCCGGTCGGTCTGGCCGAGCGCGGCTAGCTTGTAGGCGGCACCCATGCGCACGGCCTCGTTCGATTCCCCTACGGCCAGCATCTGTCCATAGAGTGTTTCTGGATCGAGCGCGCTTGCGTTGGATAGGGGGGGCGGTGCCTGACCGGTATGGAGCCAGTGGTAGTGATAGCGCCAGACCGTCGTCACATCGTCGCTGGCCGTGGACAGGTCGGCCTGTGAGAGCGTATCGACGCCCAGGGCGTTCCAGTCCATTTCGGCCGGTGCGACGTCGTCCGGTTCGCTGGTGCGATACAGCCAGAAGCGCCACATAAAGCGCGGGTTGTCTTTCCAGGTGTTCCAATCGTCGCGGCGGTGGTTGCCGCGGTGAAAGGTGTTGTGCGAGTAGAACACGACGCTGCCGGCGCGCAGGGGCGCCGCCTCGAGCGTCGAGACCAGCGGCCAGCCCGTATGTTCGACGGCTTCGCGCATGCGGACATCGTGCGCCGTGCGGCGCTCGACGATTTCTTCTCTGGAGTACTTTGAGTCGGGCCCGCTGACCGGTTCGGCTTCCATGCGGCTCAGCTGATAGTTAAAGTCGAGGTGCTCGGCGCCGGCGAAGTTGTCCTGGTTTTCCTCGCTATCAAAGGACAGATACTGCGAGTATGGTATGGTAGCCGTGGGGCCCATCTCCGGCGTTACGTCCTGCGGGTAGTAGAGCATTTCGATCTGCACGGCCTGGTGGTGGCGCTGCTTTTTGCCGTTGTAGGGACCGTTGTCGTCCTTGTGCCAGTGCTGGTCGCGGCCGCCGCTGGTAAACGAGGCGTTGTGCGTAAAGGGGACGATGGCCCAGTGCTTTCCGAGGAGTCTGTTGCAGACGTCTACGACGCCGGGCGCGTTGATGACCTCCAAGACGTCGGGCAGGCCGCCGGGCGTAACGGGCTGTCCCGCGTCGACCAGCTCCTTCTCGCGCTTGAATATGCGCGCGTGTACGTCGGGGGAAATACCTAATTCTTCGGGAGCGAGCACAAAGATGCCGCGACTGGCAAAGTCGCGCGTCACGTCCTGCGGATGGGTATAGGGAAAATCGGCGGGCTGGGATGCTTCTGTGCTCATGTAGCTAGTCTCCGTGACTGGGTGTTTCTCATAGCGTGTGGAAAGACAATAAGAGGGGCGCGGGGGGCTAGGTCAAGATGCGCGCAGGGTTTGGCGGTTGGTCACAAAGAGGGACCGGGCGACTGCGCGCTTCACCCGGTCCCCTTTGCTACCTATTTCAACCTACCAATCGACGACGGAGCCGTCCTCTTCATCAAACTGCGGCATGTAGGGGCGCGGTTCGCCGACCAGGCCCATCAGCTTGTCTTCGTCGATGGTTATGCCCAGTCCTGGATCGGTCGGGATTGGCCGATAGCCGTTTTCGACCGGCGGCAGGGGCTTGGCCAAGAGCTCCTCATACTCGTTGTCGCCGCGCTCTTGTGCGAGAAAGTTGGGGATGCAGGCGGCAATCTGCAGGCTGGCCGCCAGAGAGCAGGGTCCCTGCGGGTTGTGCGGGGCCATCGGGCTGTAGTAGGCCTCGGCCATGCCGGCGATGACGCGCAGCTCGGTGATGCCGCCGGCGTAGCAGATATCGGGCTGCAGAATAACGGCGGCGCGCTTTTCGAGGATTTCTTTAAAGCCCCACTTGGTGAAAATGCGCTCGCCGGTGGCGATCGGGATATGCGTTTTGGCGGCTATCTCGGCCATCACGTCGACGTTGAGCGCCTGGACGATCTCCTCGTAAAACCACGGTTTGTAGGGTTCGAGCGCCTTGACCAGCAGCAGCGCGGTAGGTGGCTGTACGGCGCCGTGAAAGTCGACGCCGATATCGACGCCGTAGCCGTGCTCTTCGCGCAGGGCGGCAAAGCGCTCGACGACCTCGTCGACAAAGAGCGGGGTTTCGATGTATTTGAACGCTTTGCGGCTGCTCTGCGGGCCGACCTTCATGGCGTTGACGCCCGTTTCATCGCTGACGTGGCCATAGACGCGGATGCGATCGCGGGTGGGGCCGCCAAAGAGCTTGTAAACGGGCACGCCGTAGCACTTGCCGGTGATGTCCCACAGGGCTTGGTCAATGCCGGAGATGATGGCCGTCTTAATGGGTCCACCGCGGTAAAACGCGCCGCGATGAATGGCCTGCCAGTGGTGCGTGACGCGGCGCGGGTCCTGTCCGACTAAATAGGACGAGACTTCGAGCGCGCCGGCCGCGCAGGCCTTGGCGTCGTCTTTGAGCATCTCGCCCCAGCCGACGATGCCGGCGTCGGTAGAGATCTTTACAAAAACCCACGAGTTTTCGAGCACAAAGGTCTCGATCTTTGTGACTTTGATGTCTTCGTTGGGGCCAATAGGGCCCTGCGCTTCGGCCATAGTAAATCCTTTTTGACGGGGTGAGAGGCGTATAGGGGCCTTATAAAACGCGATTTAGGGCGGGTGGTCAACCGCTCTTTGGAGCTGTATGCGCTCGGTTTTGGTCCGTCGCTGGCTTGTCGCTACGGAGAGAGGTTCCTATTTTGAGCCACGCCGTGCGTCGGCACGCCTGCAGCCTGCGCTGCACAAGCCAAATAGAGGAAATACGCGCATGTCTGAAATCTATTCACCCGCGGCTCGGCCCAACGTGCTCTTTATCATGGCCGACGATCATCGCCACGACGCGATCGCGGCCTGCGGCAACCCGTGCGTGCGCACGCCGCATATGGATGGCCTCATTGGGGCGGGCACGCACTTTCGCCGCAATTATATGCTCGGCGGGCTGAGCGGCGCCGTTTGCGTGCCGGCGCGGGCGGCTCTACACACCGGATCGCATCCCTTTCGCGCCTCGGTGGGCGCGCGCGTAGACGGCTACGGCGATCTGCAGCGTCTCCGCCCGGACAAGGCGCTGATGGCCGAGACCTTTCGCCAGGCTGGCTATCACACCTTTGCCACGGGGAAGTGGCATAACTGTCGGGACTCCTTTGCGCGCTCCTTTGCCGACGGAGCAAATATATTTTTTGGCGGGATGAGCGATCACGATCGGGTGCCGCTGCACGATTTTGATGCCACGGGTGCGTATCCAAAAGAGGCCCAATATATCGGCGAGGGCTTTTCTTCCGATCTCTTTGCCGACGCGGCGATCGACTTTCTGAAGGGATACAGCGGGGACGCCCCGTTTTTTCTCTACCTGTCCTTTACCGCGCCGCACGATCCGCGCACGCCGCCGGAGGGCTACGCCTACGATCCGGCCGCCGTGGACGTGCCGCCTAATTTTGTGCCCGAACATCCCTTTGACAACGGCGATATGCGCCTGCGCGACGAAGTGCTGGCCGACTTTCCGCGCACGGAGAGCGAAGTCCGTCAACATATCGCCGACTACTACGGCATGATCGAACACATGGACGCCAAGATCGGGCAGGTTCTGGAGGCCCTAAATGTGAGCGGCCGGGCCGACGATACAATTGTTGTATATACGGCGGACCACGGTCTGGCAGTGGGACAGCACGGGCTGATGGGCAAGCAGAACATGTACGAGCACAGCGTGTCGGTGCCGCTGGTCGTGCGCGGGGAGGGCGTGCCTTGTGATCGCGCGGTCGATGCGCTGAGCCTGACCTACGATATCTATCCGACGCTGTGCAATTTGGCCGGCATTGAGGTGCCCGAGAGCGTCGAGAGTCGCAGCCTGCTGCCGCTTATGGAGAGCGGGGAAGCCGTCCTGCACGAGACGGTCTATTCGCATTACAAAGACATTCAGCGCATGGTCTGCGATGGGCGCTGGAAGCTGATACGCTACTATCGATCCGAAGGGAGTGAGACCGGAACGCGGCGCGTGCAGCTCTTTGACTTGGCCAACGACCCGTGGGAGATGGACGACCTGTCCGAGCGGGAAGAGGAACACGCGGTGCGCCTGCAGAAGGCGCTGGACGAATGGATGCGCGCTGTAGGCGACCCGCTGCTGGACGCGTAGATACACATCATGACGAGGAGATGCACATGACGACTGCCGAA
>Ga0181571_10004172_pt1 | contig 10820 bp, 11 predicted proteins | sample 101ome_17_FD_132440 | JGI IMG/M metagenome (GOLD analysis project Ga0181571, IMG submission 132440) | Coastal salt marsh microbial communities from the Groves Creek Marsh, Skidaway Island, Georgia - 101407AT metaG (megahit assembly) | ecosystem: Environmental > Aquatic > Marine > Intertidal...
AATTTCTTTTGAATCCACTTATAGGCAAAGTAGATAGTTAAACCGTATGTTGCTAACACACTCATTGGTAGTGCTATGTAGGCCAATTCCCACGGTGAAAGGAACAATAATTCCCAAGTAAAGTTTGCTACTGCTTCTGCATCACCCAATGCGTCTGTGCTTTCCCAAGTAACACCCGCTTCTTCCATCATGGTGATGAGTTCTAGGTATTGATCTTCAGTGAGACATACTTCGTATTCTTCTGGACAATTTCCTTCGCCGCCGTATTCCATTTACTGTCCTTGTGTTACTGAGACTGAACAACCACCTGCTGTTTGACAATCCTGTGTTAGTGTATAAGTTTGGTTTGTAGAACCTTGTTGTAACAAGTTTAGCGAGGTTCCGTAACTGCCGCTGAGATTGATTGTTGCTGAATGGGCACCAGTATTTTTTTGATGTATCCATAAATCGTTATAATTATTATTTACTGTGAGGTTTAGTGTTTTGTTTCCGTTCTGTTGTTGCTTTGCAAACACTTCATTGTAGTCACCATATAAATTTACAGTCATTGAATGAGTTATAGCAGAAGTGTCTTGCTTTTGACTGCCCACAAAATCATTATAGTTACCGTGAATGTCTAACTGCACAAAGTTGCCGCCAGGCTCTGAGCCATCGTAACTCCATGTTGGTGACAGTGAATCGTTAAGTTCGTATCCTTGTCCAAAAATAACTTGATTATAATTACCTGTGATGTGGAACTGGAAGTCGTTATCATTACATGCAGACTCAGAACACTTTTGTTTAACTGTTAGTTCGTTACCAGTTCCTGCTAAATCTCCGCCCCAAGTGTATCCTGATCCCCACACATCTGTGTAACCAATGTACATGTTGTTGCCATCTTGTAATATGTTAACTGTGTTGTTTGCGCCGCCTATGCTAAAATTTACTTTTTGGCTGTAACCGGCTTGTTGTATATTGAGATCTAAATAATCTGAACTGCTAGGATTGCTGATATTAACTACATTGTCTGTGGCACTTTGAGCATTTGCTGGTTGCCCCAATAACAACATCATACCCAATATGGTATAGCCAAGCCACAACAATGGTGTGTCTTTTGGTTTCATGTTGCGTAATTTTTCTTCTATGTTCATATTATCCTTGTGTTTGCCTTATGTATATATTTATGCTACTGCAATCGTTTACACAAATGATGCTAGGGGTACCTTCTGTGATGCTTTCAATTCTAGCATTACCTCCTACTGGTATTTTAATTGATATGCGGCCTTGCCCGTCTACCACTCTCAAGAACCAAATGTACTCACTGTTGTCCAACAGTGTGTTGTACATGGTAACAGGGTCATAACCTGGATTCAGTGTACCTGTTATCTTGTCTGGCCCCATGTCTTGTTTGTCTTGGCCAACTGGATCCATGTCTAAACTGGTGTCTATCACATCTAAAAAGTTTGCTAACAAATCTACACCCAAATAATCTATATCAAGTTCGCTAAACTGTAAATCTTCTAAGTTATCTTCTAATAAATTTTCTTCTAAAAAGTCTATATCTAAGTCGTTAAATGCCAACAAATCAACAGGTTGGTTTTCTTCTTCCTGCTCTGCTACGGCTTGTTGTACTTCGCCTGGCGGGTTCACAATAAACATGTTGTCTATCATGGTTAAATCTAAATTTTGTATTGTTACAGGTTGTGTTGGTGGTGTTTCTGCTGTACTAACCATTACTGCTTGATATGCTTGATCAAGTATTTGCGTACCACCTTGATTAGTAACAGTAATACTACCACTGGGTAAGCATCCTTCTTCTAATTTTTTTGCATCATCGCAATCTGCATCTGGTAACAGTATTACCAAACTTCTGCCTAATTCGTCTACAGTCATTGTGAAGTCGGTACCACGAATACCGATACTTGCTGTAGGAGTATCTATTTGTATATTTTCTTTTGGTACTAATCCCAATCTACCTGTAGCAAACCTTGCTGTACCTTGTGCAAAGTTAAGAGCCATTTTGCTTTTGCTGGGATCAGGATCGTAAACATACTCATTGATTTCTACCACAGTATGTTCTGTCATAGAAACTTGTGTGTCGTCTACAAATTGAATTTTTAATCTGCCGTTTTCAGTTTCCACTGTGTCCATGGAAACTATACCTGTGTTGAGATTAGCGATTAGTTGCTCACCGTTTTGTCGCTGTATTTCTCCTGGTGTGCCGGATTGTTCAAACACATCGCCGATTTGAGCACCGGCGATGTTTTGAATTCCTAATACACTAATCAGTAACAGTAATTTGTACAGTTGCGTTTTCACTATCTATATCCAAATCAATGTGGCTGTAACAACTTGTTACGCCTGTAGGACATGTGCCTGAACTTTGAATTAAATCAAAATCTCCGTTATCACCATCGTGAATAACTTTCATGTAGTGATAAGCACCGTCTGTTTGACTGGTTAAGAAATTATTACTATCGCCTGTTATATCAAAGTTCCATGTTGCGTCATCAACTTCAATGTCGATGTCAAACACATTGCTTGAACCTAAAAGTGTAAAGTCCATGTCTAATCTCTCAGCACTGGTTACACTTGCTAAATCAAAATCAAATGTGTTACTGTCACCTGTAACATCTACTAGTATGTCGCCACTATCAGCACTGCCAGTACTACCAATTAAATTGTCCCAAATATTACTGTCGCCAGTAAATAGCCAATCCATGGTAAAACTGTCTGCTGTTATAGGTCCATAAAACTTGTTGCTATTACCAATTTGGTCTAAATCAATATTTAGACTTGAACCAGTAATAACTAAATCTGTACTTTGTGTATTGTCGCCTGATATTTTGTTACCATAACCTTGTTGGTTAATTGTTAAGTTTAATGTGTCGCCCACCTGTTCGATGAGTATTTCATTGTCTGTGGTGCTCTGAGCAAACACTAGACTGCTCATACCTAAACAAACAACCGCGAAGGCAGAGGTAAAAAATGTGTGTAAACTTGTATTTTTTGCCTTCATTCTTTTCTCCATTTTGCAAAATGTTTTAATTTATATTATGATACATCATCTTGAGGCGTTAATAACTTGTCAATGAATGATATATCTTTAGTCTCGGTTTCAAAAGTTTCTATTACTGTGTCAAAATCATCACTGCCCAAATCGAGTTCGTCAACTCCCTCAGGCCAATTGATTTTCCAGTATCCTCTTTGGTCACCTTGCTCTATTAGTGCTAACACTGCCGCTTCGATGGCCGATCGAACTGCCCATGTTACACTTTCGTTCTGTGTCATACCAGTTTCCATTTCAATGAGTTTTGTATCCATATCAACAAATCTGAATACATCTCCTGCAAGGCCAACTGATAAGATTGTCTTGTATGTTTGTACGTTCAATATAATTTCACCTGTAAGTGTGCTAACAGCACGAAGTGAAACTACTACTGAATCTCGTCTGTATTGGTTGGTGGCGCCTATACCTAAGTATCTGGCACCATTACCACCTGTCTCTACATTTGTGTCATATCCGACTATGCCGCCTTCAAAAAGCATGCCAGCAAACAACATTGGTTGTAATCCTGGTTGCTCCTCGCCTGTGGCTTGTTCATAGTCTTCTCTGGTACTTCGAATAATTTGACGCTCACGGATCAAACTATCTAAACTTACACCTCTTTCTACAACACGGAACCAGGTACCGTTTCCAGTATTTCCTGCTCCTGCCGCTTTAAGGGCATCAATAAGAAGTTCTTTTGCACCTTGAGTAACTGCTGTACTGTATAACGGCGCATCACCTTCTTTTCGTTGTCCTGTTAAATCTCCAAAATTGTAAACCGCAACAACTGGTTGCTGTTTTGCTGGAGGTAACTGTCTTAATTGTCTATAAGTTGGTAATTCTACTTGCTGTGGATCTTCTATACACTGCATAAAACTGCCTCGACACATGGTGTCGTTAGGAATTGATATGCTGGCACAGCCAGTCATAATTATAGAAAATAAAATTGCAAGTAGTCCGTTCTTCATTTAGCCGCCTAAATTACCCACACCTACTGGAATATCGATAGTTGTTGTTGACCCGTCTTCTGCAACAATCATCAAGCGAATTATTTCTATACCATCTTCGCCTATGATTCTCTCATAGGTTACTGTGTTACCTTCAATGGTAAACACACCATAGTCAGCACCTTCTTCATTACCAAACATGCTGTCTACTAATTGTTTTGATATTTGGCTGTAAATTCTGCTTTCCAAGTTTCTCAAAAATTTATTAAGAGTGCTATTCTCTTCTTCTCTTTGTGCCGCTTTAAGTGCCGCATCAATATCATCTTGAATTTTTTCTCTGCGAGTTTTTTCTTGATTTTCAATAGTCAAGTAATGTGCGCCTGTTCCAACGCCACTAAAACTCGGGTTCTTAAACTTGTGTTTAAGTTGATCTGCCATGGCTAAAGGACTCATAAATAATAATCCTAAAAACATTCCGAATACAAATGCTTTAAATAAATCTTTTCCTGTCCATATTCCTGGGCCTATTTGGCTTTTGAGTAGTGCCCAATCTTTGCTATTCATACTTAATCTCCATTTTTATAATAGTATCAGTCCTATTACAAACCCTATATTTAAACCAATTGAACATACTAAAATAAAATCTTTACTGTAAGAATAAGGTATTAGTTCAACTGTATTGTGTTTCATTTTGTGTCCTTTTTTGCATTTGCTGTTAAGTCATCTATGATTTTTTGTTGCTCTGCAGATTTAATAATTTTTTCTTTTGCTCTATATTCTAATACAACATTTACTTTTTGCTGTAGACGTATCATATCTTGATCTAGCATTCGCGTTTTATCAATTACTCTAATTAATGCAATATGCATTTCTTCTAATGCTGGGTCTATTTTTTCGCCTATAAAATTCCAAATAAAATACACAAAATATCCCAAGCCTACTGCCATTACAATAGGAAATCCGAAATCGCTAATAAATCCTGCAATATCCATTATGCTACCTGAATGTTTTCAATTTTAGTTAAATCTATTTTTCGTAAAATCACAGTACCATCTGAGTTTACAAATGCCATATATCCATCGCCAGGCATAATATCTAATTGTTCAGAAGTTAACTCGTTATCAAAAAATATACTTCCGTCTGGTTCTACAGTAAAATGATAATCAGCAAATAGCATTAATCTCTCCTCGCATCTACTTTACCATCTTCTACAAAATTTTCTGCCCTAGAAATTCTTTCTGTATCTGGTCTTAGTTCGAGAGCACTGCTAACCAACAAGTCAATCTTCATCATTTCATTGCTCATTGTGGTCGCACGATTCTCTAAACTTTTACAAAACATTGTTAAAGTTTTTACTTGTTCTACAATACCGTCAAGGATTTGCTTAATTACCATAAAGATAAAAAAGGCCATAACGATTGACCCTGCAATCGGTGCGCCGACATCGGCGATTAATTGAAATATTTCTTCCATAAACACACTTTGTTTGTTTGTTGCTGTTAATCAAGTGTGTGCTGTGTTACTCTCTACACTTGTATTTATCTTTTTGCAGAGCACAAAAAAGGGCACCGAGTGCCCTTTTAATGTTTTTGTAAATTTGGTTTACATTAAGTTAACTAAAACTTCGATAACTGCTTCACCGCCTTCGCTTGAACCAATTGCTTTACCAAGTATTCTACCTGGTGCCGCATTGTTATCTGCTTTAGCATGACCTGCTGTACCTGAGCTAACCATTAAGTCACCTTTGTTTACAGGGCCAATAACTTTACATGGAACTCGTCCGCATAATGCTATCGCTACTGCTATTCCTGGACAATCGTTATTCATCAAGTGTGCTGGATCAGTACTGATAACACCTGCTACTGCATGATGACTGTCTTTGTCACATGCTGTAACTTCTTTATCACCACCAAAACAAACTACTGTGCCTGGCTCGTACTCTGCATCTGCTTCGTATTTCTCAGCCAAGTCAGCATAGGTTGCCTGTGTTGCTGTTGCAGTAATAGTACCTGCCGCAAAGTTACCACTGCCATCTCTGGCTACAACTTTACTTGCTGTATTTGTACTTGTTGCATCAACACTTACAGTATCAGCCGCTACAGTTATGTATGAACCTGCACCAACGTTAATTGTTCTACTTGCCGCAATAGTACCACCACCTGTTAAACCAGAACCTGCTGTAATGCTAACACCTGAGTGATCAATGTGCTCGTTAGCAACATAACCACTTAAACTGTGGATGTCAATAGCACTATCATCTGTAGTAATTGCGCCAGTTGTGCTGTTGTAAGTAATACCTGTGCCACCGCTTAATAATCCTAGGATATAACTATCATCTGTTTGGATAGTATCTGCGTTTACAGTAATACCGTCGCCTGCACCAACGTTTAGTGTAACACTACCGCTTGCTCCGCCGCCTGCTAAACCGTTACCAGCAGTAACACCAGTAATGTCACCAACATTAGTTGTGTAGCCATAACTTAAAATCTTATCTTCGATAGCCGCTGATGTCATTAATGAAGAATCGTTGTTTCCAAATGCTTCAGAACTTGTTTGTAACGCCGCGTCTGCAAATTCAGAAACTGTTAAGCCACTAACATTAAGAGTAACTGTACCACTAGTACCTCCACCACTTAAACCTGTGCCTGCTGTAACACCTTCGATGTCACCTGCATCGTTAGTAAAACTAAATGTACCAGTTGAAGAATCATAACTTATATCTCCGCCTGCACTAAACAAGCCTCTAACAAATGAGCTAGAAACAGTTGCATCTATGGCACCATCGTTTGCATCGTCATATGAGAATGAAATACCTGTATGTGAACCATTAGTTACTAACTGACCACCAACCACGTCTTGAACTCTTTCAGTTGTGTGATAAAGGTTTGCTCCTTCTGCTAAGTCACTAGTATCATGGTTAGCAATACTGCTAACTGTACCAGTTACATCACCAGTTACATCACCAGTTACATCACCAGTTAAGTTACCTGAAATAGTAGCAAAAGTAACACTGTCCGATGTACCAACTGACTGACCAATACTAATTGAGCCACTACTAATAGCAACACCAGTACCAGCACTAAAATGTGCTCTTACTTCACTTGCACTTGGACCGGTGTAAGTAATTACACCTGTTGTGCTGTTGTAAGCAAGACTTCCGTCACCGCCTACATCAGTTACGCTAATTGCTCCTCTATAGTCTGTATCGCTAGGACCTGTATATGCAATTACACCAGTACCTGATGTATAAGATAAACTGCCGTCTCCAGATGAAGTTGCACTTATAAGTGCTCTTGCTGTAGAGTCTGTAAGCATGTCTTGGTATGTTGAACCGTCATTGGTAAACTGCCATACATCGGTGGTTTCGTCCCACTGTAAGTTTACGTCTGCACTTGAGCCTCTGTTTACAGTAAGTCCTGCATTTTCACTCGGTGCACCAGATGCATCTCTGTTTAATTCAATAATGCTGTCTGCTAATGTAGTAACAGTAGAATTAACAACTGTTTGTGTACCATTAATGGTAACATTACCAGTAAAAACAGTGTCGTCGGAGAATGTCTTAGCACCTGCAATACTTTGCGTTCCTGAAGTTCTAACAACTGTGCTGTCAACTGCTACTGCATCTGCCGCAACATCAATACCGTCACCTGCGCCAACATTCAATGTTCTTGTTGTTGTGATATCACCGCCACCTGTTAAACCATCACCTGCTGTGATGTCAATACTGCTGTGATCAATATGCTCGTTAGCAACATAACCACTTAAACTATGGATGTCAATCGCACTGTCGTCTGTGCTGATAGCACCAGCCGTGATATCAATACCTGTACCAGCACTAAAGTGAGCTCTTACTTCACTTGCACTTGGACCGGTGTATGTAAACACACCATTGCTATATGAGAAACTACCGTCTCCACCTGCATCATTTGCACTAAAATGTGCTCTTACTTCTGCCGCACTTGGACCTGTATAGTCAATTGCACCTGAAGTGCTGTTGTATGTTAATGAGCCGTCACCGCCATTATCAGTTACACTGATAGCACCACGTGCTCTAGCATCAGTGTAGTATTGGTTAGTTGAACCTTCAGTAACATCATCTGTGGTACCGCTTAATTCGCTTAACGCATCTTTGGTAGCAACTTGTGCGTCAACGTATGCTTTAGTAGCCGCGTCTTGTGCCGCAACTGGATCATCAACGTTGTTGATGTTGTTGCTGTTCATGTTTACATTTGAAGTAAACTTAACTGGAGCACCGCCTGCTTGGCTAATGACCTTACCTGTACTTAAAATAACATTTGATTTAAGTTGGATATCACCGCCTGATTGAATCTCAACATCACCTGAACCTGTTGTTAAAATACTGATGTTTTGGTTTACATCAGCACTAAACTGAATAGTACCTGAGTTATCTTCAAGCACTTTTTGTCCGTTAACATAAAGTGATCCAGGACCAACATATAAGTCTTTCCATACGTTAGTTAAACTACCTAAACTGTAAGTGTTGTTAGCACTTGGTTCTAAGTTTCCTTGCCAACCTGTGCCTCCTGCTGTTTGATCAAAATAACTTTCGTCAACTGATAGTGTTGCTGACCCACTTGCGGCGCCGCCTGTCAAACCATTACCTGCGACAACATCTGTAATATCTGCGCCGCCAAGTGCTGTTAAGTTTGCTTCAGTTGCAAGTGGATGTCCGCCTGCTGTGCTACCGTCGTGGACAACAACTGTGTTTTTGCTGGTATCGATCGTAATCTCACCAACTAGACCTGTAAAAGTACTATGTTGACTAGTAGTACCTCGTCTTCTTTGAATTGCTGTTGCCATTTTATAATCCCCTATTAATTTGCAAATTAAAATAGTATATGAACTATTTATCTGTTATTTAAGAATCCATTCATCTAAGTCGTCGTTTACGTTTCTAACTTTTATCCAATTTGGATTCATAAATTGTCCTTTAAAGACTGTCGTCTTACCTACTAATAAAACCACTGCCCATTTTCTAGTAATTCTGTCTGTATATTCTTTGTTTTTATCGAAAGCCAAGTTCACATAAGGAACTTGAAAATCGTTACCATCTTCGTCTGTTTCGTATATCACAGCATTATCTGGTAATGCAAAATCACTTTGCAAAGATTCTAAATAGTGACTGTGTAGCATGCCTACATCATCTTCCCATTCTACAATCTTATTTTTTTGTTTTTTAACTTTCTTAGATTCATCTAAGAAAAACTTGTTTGTATAACTCCATCCTGCATTGCCTATGAATGCGGCATCACTGCTTATAACACCTAAAATATCATCACCTTCATCAGCAATTTGTAATTGTCCATTTTCAGTTAATGTTACTGTAAAACCGTTTCTATTCTCATTTTTAGGATTACCGTCTGCCCATTCAAACAATTCAGCATAACCTGTTTTATTGCTCAAAAAACTTTGATCACTATATGCTGATCCTTCACCATCAATTTTAAAAACATCAATTCCAGGGTCGCCGTTTTCCTGTGCATCTGTAGTGATCTGTAATGCGTTAAATCTTTTACTTGGTAAACTGCTTGTAGAAACATTGATTAAATTGTTTGAAAACTGCTTACTATTAGTATAAATGTTTAATCCATGTTCATCATAATTAGGTTGATATATAGTTGCTCTACTTTTAGTTTTATCTTTGTTTAATCCTATTATTAAACTACCGTCACTTGTAACATTAAATCCCTGTCTATTTTTACGACTTAATGCTCTAAAACTAAATGTTTTTTCGTCGTCGCCGTCACCTTCGACAATAACACCTCTAGTGCTTCCATCGCCGTTTGTCGGTATAGGTGCTTCACTTGAATAAACTGCTCTAAAGTGAGCACTACCTACACCAAAACTTCTAGGTGCTTTTAGACCAAAACCTATTGCTCCGCTTTTACTTGCTGTGAACAACGCTTTATCCTTTTCACTAATTACAAGTCCATCTAAATCACTTGTAATATTATATTCTTTTGTTCCAATTAATTTTAATTCACTTCTACTTAAACTTGCATCTGCTTTTGCTTCTGTTTCTTGCACATGCTCTTTTTTTCTAAGTTCAAACTCAACTTCTTTTTTGATTTCCTCTCTGAGTAAATCCATATCAACAAATGCATCAGTTTGTTCAGGAGCAGAAAATTCTATGTTTAATAATGCTTCCTGTAACTGTTCTTGTACCTGTTGCTTAATAAGTTCTTCTAGTGTCGGTTCTGTTTTTTTCTTTGCTCTTGGCATGTGTGTTTCCTAATTATGCACTTATAACTGCTCTGTCTGTAATTCTTCTCCAGTTAGTGCCGTCGCTAAATGCCATTGTGGCACCACCTGTTTCATTGCTGATAAAGATCATTTGTCCTGGTTGTTCGGCGCTTGGCACTGTTGCCACTGTATAACTGTCTCCAGTAGGTCCATAAGTATCTAACAAATACTCAAAGTCACCGTTTGTTGCTGTTTCAGTAACTGCACCATAGTCAATTGTCATATTAGCACTATCTGCTATGAGTCCGTAATCTGTGATTGGTTCAAAAAGCACACCACTCACAACACCTGAACTAACACTACCTAATGTAATGTCTCCAGTGAGTTTTGCATCTATGGCCGCATTTGCTCTGGCATCTGTATAATATAAATTGGTTGACCCTTCTTTTGTATCGTCTGAATCTTTTGTTGCTAATACAGTATTAACTCTAGCATCAGTGTAATAAAGATTAGTTGAACCTTCTGCTAAATCGTCTGAATTGTTATCGTCTAAGTCAACTTTGTTAGTACTTTCTGCTTTTGAACTTCTGTTTTGTGTTTTGGACTGGAATCTTCCGTCAGAACCTTTTTTGAGGACAACT
>Ga0181571_10004173_pt1 | contig 10820 bp, 8 predicted proteins | sample 101ome_17_FD_132440 | JGI IMG/M metagenome (GOLD analysis project Ga0181571, IMG submission 132440) | Coastal salt marsh microbial communities from the Groves Creek Marsh, Skidaway Island, Georgia - 101407AT metaG (megahit assembly) | ecosystem: Environmental > Aquatic > Marine > Intertidal zone...
AAAATAGATACTTTGATTGGTAGAGATGAAGAAGTTAATCGTATGGCCCAAATATTATGTAGAAGGACCAAAAATAATCCATTGTTAGTAGGCGATCCTGGAGTAGGTAAAACAGCTATTGTAGAAGGATTGGCCAAAAGAATAGTTAATAAAAATGTACCTGATCCTTTAAAAAATTCTACAATCTTTTCTTTAGATTTAGGTTCTTTATTGGCAGGCACAAGATACAGGGGTGATTTTGAAGAAAGATTAAAAACAATAATAAATGAAATAGAAAATAATGAAAATTACGTATTATTTATAGATGAAATTCATACATTAGTGGGAGCAGGTACTACCTCAGGAAACTCAATGGATGCTGCTAACATGTTAAAACCAGCCTTACAAGCTGGAAAAATAAAATGTATTGGTTCAACAACATTTTCAGAATACCGTTCTAATTTTGAGAAAGACAGGGCACTTCAGAGAAGGTTTCAAAAAATTGATGTTGCCGAACCCTCTGTTGAAGAAGCTTATAAAATCATGTTTGGATTAAGAAGCAAATATGAAGAATATCATAAGGTCAAATATAGTGATGAAGCTGTAAAGGCATCAGTAGATTTGTCAGCAAAATATATTGGAAACAAAAGACTTCCAGATAAATCCATAGATATTTTGGATGAATTGGGTGCATATGAAAATTTAAAAGTAAAAAAAGATAAAAAAGAGATATTAGATGAGAGTGATGTTGAGCAGATTGTAGCAAAAATAACCAAAATTCCTGAAAAAAGTATTACTACAAACGACAGGTATTATTTAAAAGATTTAGACAAAAATTTAAAAAGATTAATTTATGGACAGGATCATGCAGTAAATGCACTGTGTTCTTCAATCAAACTTTCAAGATCCGGTTTAAGAAATCCTGAAAAAACTATAGGAAATTATTTATTTAATGGTCCTACTGGAGTTGGAAAAACAGAACTAGCAAAACAATTATCAAAAACGTTAGGAGTTGAACTCATCAGGTTTGATATGTCTGAGTTTAGTGAAAAACACACTATATCAAAGTTAATAGGTTCGCCGCCAGGTTACGTCGGATTTGATCAAGGGGGTCAATTATCAGAGTCAATTGAGAAGAATCCATATTGTGTATTATTAATCGATGAAATTGAAAAAGCTCATCCAGATATATTTAACATTCTTCTTCAAATTATGGATTATGGAAAGTTAAAAGATCAAAATGGAAAAAATGTTGATTTTAGAAATGTTATTCTGATCTTGACTAGTAATATCGGCGCTTCTGAACTTGAGAGGGATCAGATAGGGTTTTCAAATAAAAAGAATGATAAAATAGACCAAGAAACTATCAATAAAGTTTTTAGCCCAGAGTTTAGGAACAGGTTAGATTCAATCATTAGCTTTAACCGACTAGATAAAAAAATTATTAAACAAATTGTAAGTAAGTTTATTTTAGAATTAGAAACACAATTAAATGCAAGAGATGTTGTAATAGAACTTTCGAATGCAGCAAGCGATTTAATTTGTGAAAAAGGTTATTCGCAAACAATGGGTGCAAGACCGATTTCTAGATACATTGATGAACATATAAAGAAGACTTTAGCAGATGAAATTATTCATGGTAAGCTTATAGATGGTGGACATGTAAAAGTAGATGTTAAAAATGATGAAATAATCTTTATTTATAAAAAATTTACTAAATCAGAAAAACCTGAAAAGGTTTTAGGTAAACATTAAATCTCAAATACAGTTTCTAATTCAACAGCTGCGTTTAAAGGCAAAGAGCTTACACCTACTACTGCTCGAGTATGTTTACCCTTTTCTTCAAATATATTAACAATTAAATCAGAAGCGATATTTAATAATTTCGGATGATCTTTAAAGTTTTCAGTGCAATTATAGTAACCAGTTATTTTAATACATTTTTTAATTAAATTTAAATCACCTGTTGCCTTTTGTAACTGCCCCAAAACATTTAAAATCGCTAATTTGGTTGCCTTTTCACCATCTTGATTATTTAAATCTAAACCAATTTTTCCCTCGATAAGCTTACCGTTAGTATCAATGGGTAGTTGGCCAGATATAAAAATTAAATTATTTGACCTTACATATGCCAAATAATTTCCAACAGGATCTGGTGCCTTAGGAATTGTAAGATTGAATTTTTTTAAATTTTCTTCGACAGACATTATTTTTTATTTTTTTTTATTTTCTTTCCTTTTTTCTGCGCATCATATTCAAGTCTTTTATCTATGTATACAAGAGCTTCTTCCATTGTGATATCATTGGGATCTTTATCATCTGGAATAGTGGCATTAATAGTTTTGTATTTAATATATGGACCAAATTGACCCTTCATTACTTTAACAGGTTTTTTATCTTCTGGGTGCTCACCTAAATTTTTAATTTCGTTTGACGAGCGCCTTCCAGGCTTTGCTTCTGCAATCAATGTTACAGCTTTATTTAATCCAATTGAAAAAATATCTTCTGGTGTTTCAAGAGTAGCAGATTTATTTGCACATTTAACGTAAGGGCCAAATCTTCCGTTATTTAGTGTTATATCTTCATTATTTTCTGGATATTTACCAAGAACCTTGGGTAATCCTGATAAGAATTTAGCCTTATCGAGATCAATATCATTTGGAGATATGCCTTTTGGTATAGAAAAATTTTTCATTTCTTTCTCATCATTTCCCACTTGTAAATAAGGACCAAATCGACCTTTTTTTAATATTATTTTTTTTCCATCATCAGTGTTACCAATATCTTTTGGTTCAGACATAAAGTCTTCTTGTGCTGCTTTTATACGTGATAGGGGTCTAGTAAATTTACATTCTGGATAATTTGCACATCCTATAAAAGCACCAAATCTTCCAACTTTTAAACTTAATTCACCACCACATTGGCATGTTCTTAATACTTTGCCATCTTGATCTTTATCAAAAATAATATCAGCTAAACTTTCATTAAGCATATCTAAAATAGATCGCGTCCTTAGTTCTTTAACCTCGCTTACATTAGAATTAAATTGGCTCCAGAATTGACTTAATACATCTATCCAATTAATCTTCCCAGAAGTTATGTCATCTAAGCTATCTTCTAATTTAGCTGTAAAATTATAATCAACATATTTATTAAATAGCTTGTCTAAAAATGCTGTAATTAACTTACCTCGGTCCGTTGGATTGAATTTTTTATTTATTAGTTCCACATAGTTTCTTGTCGAAAGTACAGAAATGATACTTGCATAAGTTGAAGGCCTACCAATTCCCAACTCTTCTAATTTTTTAACCAAACTGGCTTCGGAGTATCTTGGTGGTGGATTGGTAAAGTGCTGTTCATCAACTATTTTATCTAATTTTAGCTCATCGCCATTATTCACAGCAGGTAAAATATTTTCATCATCTTCATGATCATCTTTTTTTTCATCATCTTCTTTTGTTTCTTGATATAGTTTTAAAAAACCATCAAATTTTTGAATTGATCCATTTGCTCTAAAAGAGATACTATTATCATTATTACTTATATTTATAGACGTTCTTTCGAATTCAGCAGACTCCATTTGCGAAGATACTGTTCTATTCCAGATTAGTTCGTATAATCGCATTTGATCTCGATCCAATATTGACTTTAAAGAGTCAGGGTTTCTATTAATGTCTGTTGGTCTTATAGCTTCATGCGCTTCTTGAGCATTTTTTGCTTTTTTTCCACTATAGTTTCTTGGTTGTTCTGGTAAATAATTTTTTCCAATTTCGTTTTCAATATAACTTCTACAAGATTGTAAAGCTTCATTAGATATTTGAGTTCCATCAGTTCTCATATATGTAATAAGTCCAATCGTTTCTCCGTCTATCTCGAAACCTTGATAAAGCCTTTGAGCAACTTGCATTGTTCTTGAAGCACCAAAACCTAATTTTTTTGAAGCTTCTTGTTGCATAGTAGAAGTTGTAAATGGAGCATAAGGATTTCTTTTGTAAGGTTTTTTTTCAATTTGAATTATTTTATAATTATGTTTCTTGATTTCATCTACTGCTGATTTTGTTTGACTTTCGTTTTTAAAAAAGAATTTATTAACTTTTTCAGATTTAAATAATGTGATTTTTGATTTTAAATCTTTATTTTCTTTATTTTTAAAAAATGACTGAATACTCCAGTACTCCTCTGGTTTAAAAAGTTCAATTTCATTTTCTCTTTCTACAATTAGTTTTAACGCAACAGATTGAACACGTCCTGCAGATTTAGATCCAGGTAATTTTGTCCATAAGATTGGTGAAATATTAAAACCTACCAAATAATCTAAAGCTCTTCGCGCCATATAGGCATCTACAAGCTCAGTGTTTATTTCTCTTGGGTTATCAATTCCATTTTGTACAGCCTTTTTTGTAATTTCATTAAAAACAACCCTTTCTACTTTTTTGTCTTTTAATAATTTTTTGTCATCTAATATATTTTTAACATGCCAGGCAATAGCTTCTCCTTCACGATCAGGGTCAGTTGCTAGAATAATTTTTTTTGCATCTTTTGCAGCATCATAAATTTCTTTAAGTGGTTTTTTGGAACCGGGATCAATTTCCCAAGTCATATTAAAATTATTATCTGTGTCTACAGAACCATTTTTTGAAGGAAGGTCTCTTACATGTCCATAACTCGCTAAAACAATATAATTTTCACCAAGATATTTGTTTATCGTTTTAGCTTTTGCAGGACTTTCAACAATTACTAAATTCATAGAAAAAATTTAGTCTCAAATATTTATTGAATTGTCAATTTAATGTTTATTAAAAGTAAGAAAATGGTGTTTTTTATTCAGTTTTTATTTTACTTTCTTCACCTGATACAATTCTTTTGATGTTATCTCTATGAGTATAAATACTAAAAACAGTAAAGAAAAACATTAGTAGAGAGAGGTTTTGATCATACAAAACAAATGCTGTTAACAAGGTAACAATAAACCCTACAATTGCAGAAAGAGATGAGATTTTAAAAACTTTTGCAACTACAGCCCAGGTTATTAAAAAAACTAAACAAAGAACATAATTAATAATTAAAATTCCGCCAATAAAAGTTGCCACACCTTTCCCCCCTTTAAACTTCAACCAAATCGGAAATATATGTCCTAAATAAACAATTAAAAAAGATAACAAAGCATATTCTGAAAAAAATTTGTTTGTAATCAAAACTGCAATGCTGCCTTTAGCTATATCTGATAAAAGTGTGTATGCAGCAACTTGTTTATTTCCAGTTCTAAGTACATTTGTTGCGCCAATATTTCCTGAGCCAATATTTCTTACATCCCCAAGACCCGCGATTTTTGAATAAATCAAACCAAAGGGGATGCTACCAAGTAAATATGAATATGAAATAATAATTAAAATATCCATTAGATTTCAAAAACCAATTTTCCATTTAAAAAAGTTTTTTCTACTTTGCCTTGAAGTTTTTTGTCTTCAATAGCTGTATTTTTAGATTTAGATTGAATATTTTCTCTTTTTACTACCCATGGCTTATTTAAATCTAAAATCGCAATATCCGCAGGCATACCCTTTTCCAATGATCCGGCGTTAATCCCAAATATTTTTGCTGGGTTTTCAGTGACACATTTAATAATAGTTTTAAGATCCAAGTTTCCATTGTGATACTGCTCAAGAGCTAAAGATAAAAAAGTTTCAATTCCAGATGCCCCAGTTGCGCATTTTTGGAAAGTGAGTCTTTTTGACTCTTCATCCTCAGGCTTATGATCAGAAACTATAATGTCTATAATTCCATTTTTAACACCCTCAATTAAATTAATTCTATCTTGTTCTTTTCTAAGAGGCGGAGATAATTTTAAGAATGTTTTAAATTCACCAATATCATTTTCATTTAAAGATAAATGATTAATCGATACGCCTGTTGTAAAAATTAACTTTTTGTTTTTCCACTCATTAATTATTTCAAGTGATTTACCCGATGATAGCAATGAAATATGATATTTTGAATTATACTGGCTTAATAATCTTAAATCTCTCTCAATGATCACATGTTCTGCATAGTCAGGTATGCCCTTTAAGCCTAATTTTGTGGCAATAAGACTTTCGTTAATTACACCATTTTTTGATAGTTCATTATCTTGCGGAAATTGTACAATCAAAGCATCTTGATTTTTTCCATAATTAAAAATTTTGTCCATAACATCGTTTTTTTGAACACACTTTATTCCGTCAGTAAAACCTACTGCACCGTTTAATTTAAGCAAACCAAATTCTGTGATTTCATTACCCTCAATATTTTTTGTTAATGATGCAAGAGAATGTATTTTGATTAGAGATTTATCTCTTGCTCTTCTTTTTATGAAGTCAAAAGTTGAAACATTATCAATTATTGGATTTGTATTTGGCATTGTTACAACAGATGTAACGCCACCAGAAATTGCAGCTTGACTTAAAGTTCTATAATTTTCCTTATATTCAAATCCTGGCTCACCTGCAAAAACTCTTCCATCAACAATTCCCGGAATTGCTAATTTGTTTGTACAATCATAAACTTTAGCATCGCCAATATTATCTTTTGTAACTTTTTTACCACAACTCTCTATTAAACCTTTTTCATTAATTAAAATACCACCGGTTTCATCAATATTATTTTTTGTATCAATTATTCTTGCATTGATAATTGCTGATTTCATAATTGAGTCTCCATTAGAATTTTTAAGCATGCCATTCTAACCGCAACACCCATTTCAACTTGTTGAACAATTATACTTCTGTTTATATCATCAGCTAAAGTTGCATCTATTTCAATACCTCTGTTCATTGGACCAGGATGCATAATTAGAGCATTATCTTTTGCATGTTTTATTTTTTTATAATCAAGAGCAAAAAATTCATAATATTCTCGAGTAGAAGGAATATAAGAGCCATCCATTCTTTCTAATTGCATTCTTAGCATCATAATAATATCTACATTCTTAAGACCATCTTCCATGTTAGTATAAACTTTAACTCCAAATTGACTTACATCTTTTGGCATTAGAGTACTTGGAGCAATGACTCTAACTTCTGCTCCCATCATAGTGAGTAAATAAATATTTGATCGAGCTACTCTTGAGTGCATGATGTCACCACAAATTGCAATTTTTAAACCTTCAATTTTTCCTATTTTCATTTTAATTGTCATAGCATCTAACAGAGCTTGAGTAGGGTGCTCTCTCCAACCATCACCTGCATTGATTACAGAACAATTAACTTTTCTAGATAAAAGATTTGCAGCTCCAGAGTCACCATGTCTTATTACAAGAATATCTGGGTGCATTGCATTTAGTGTCATCGCAGTGTCAATTAATGTTTCACCTTTTTTTATTGCTGAATTTGAAACGTTCATATTCATTACATCAGCGCCAAGGCGTTTACCCGCAAGCTCGAATGATGACAAAGTTCTTGTCGAACTTTCAAAAAATAAATTAATTTGAGTTTTACCTTTGAGTAAACTTAATTTTTTGTTTTCTTTTCTATTAAGTTCAACAAATGACTGACTTTCATTAAGAATGTGAACAATTTCTGGAATAGATAAATCTTGAATACCTAACAGGTGTTTCTTTTCGTATTTAACAGCTTGTTTAGTTTTGAATAAAGCCATTAAAACCAGTCCTATAGGCTTATTTCTTTAATTAAGCAAGCTATTTGTTTAAAAAATCCAAGTACCCTTGAAGGATGAAGGCAGCTGCGTGTTGATCTAATTTTTCTGTTTTTTTTGATGAATTAATGTCTAAATCACCCATTAAATTAAAAGCACCTTCACTTGATAACCTCTCATCCCATAAAGTGATAGGTAAGTTTGTAACTTTTGAAATATTTTGTGCAAAATCTTTTGCTGATTGGGATCTTGGGCCCAATGAACCATCCATATTAATTGGATTTCCAATTACAATACCTTTGATCTCATAATCTAAAATTACTTGATTTAGATCTTCAATAAATTTTTTAAATTTTTTTATAACGATAATTTTTAAAGGAGTTGCAATTTTTTGATTAGGATCACTTATAGATATACCAACATTTTTTTTACCGGGATCTATGCCTAGTATTCTTGAACCTTTTCCAACTTTGTTAGGAAAGTCTGTATTATCGCAAAGGTTGATAGTTTCCATTAAAGTGCTATTTTACTGCAAATTTTACCAAAGTCTAATGTCAATTACCAAAGATACAGTTAAAAAAATTTCTAAACTTTCAAGAATAGCTTCGAATGAAAAATTTGAAGAGAATATGATTAAAGATTTAAACTCAATTTTAAAATTTGTAGAGCAATTAAACGAAGTAAAAATTGAAAACATAGAACCTCTTGCATCTACAGTTGACCAAGAATTAATAAAAAGAGAAGATAAAGTAAGTTTGATGAATGAAAAAAAAGATATTTTATCTAATTCACCCTCAGGTAATGAAGATTTTTATGTTGTACCGAAAGTGATTGAATAATGAGTGAAATTTATAAATTAACACTTTGTCAAATAATAGAAAAAATTAAATCTAAAGAAATTTCTTGTGAAGAAGTTACAAAGTCTTTTGTCAACAGGGCAGACAAATCTAAAAAACTAAACTGTTTTATTGAAGATACATTTGATCAAGCATTAAAAAAATCAAAAGATCAGGATAATAAATTTGAAAGTGATAAAAAATTATTTGGTGCACCAATAGCTGTAAAAGATTTGTTTTGTACTAAGGGAGTTCAAACAACAGCCTCTAGTAAAATGCTGAAAGGTTTTAAGCCAGAATATGAGTCTACTGTCACATCAAAACTTTGGAATGAGGGTGGCAATCTATTAGGCAAATTAAACTGTGATGAATATGCAATGGGATCATCGAATGAAACTAGCTATTTTGGCAATGTTATTAATCCATATAAAAACGATAAAGATCTTGTTCCAGGCGGTTCATCTGGGGGTTCTGCCTCTGCTGTTGCGGCATGTTTAACTTCAGCAACAGTAGGCACAGATACCGGAGGATCAATTAGACAGCCTGCATCATTCACAGGAACAGTTGGATTAAAACCGACTTATGGAAGATGTTCTAGATGGGGAATTGTTGCATTTGCATCATCTCTTGACCAAGCAGGTCCAATGACAAAAGATGTTAAAGATTCTGCTTTATTATTAGAGGTTATAGCGGGCCATGACAATAAAGATTCAACATCAGCTCAAAATAAAGTTGAGCCTTTTAGTCAAAAATTGAAAAAAGATATTAAAGGGTTAAAAGTTGGAATACCAAAAGAATATAAAGTTGATGGAATTTCAAAAGAAATATTAAATCTTTGGGAAAAAGGAATTGAAGTAGTAAAATCTTTAGGTTGTGAAATTAAAGAAATATCTCTTCCTCATACTAAATATGCACTACCTACTTATTATATTATTGCTCCAGCTGAGGCCTCATCTAATTTAGCAAGATATGATGGTGTAAGATATGGCTTCAGAGCTGAAGGAAAAGATTTAATTGAAATGTATGAAAATACGAGATCTTTAGGTTTTGGTGATGAGGTTAAAAGAAGAATATTAATTGGCACTTATGTACTTTCTTCAGGTTATTATGATGCTTATTATTTAAAGGCACAAAGAGTAAGAAGATTAATCAAAAACGATTTTGACGAAGCTTTTAAAAATGTTGATACCATACTAACCCCAACAACCCCTTCCTCAGCTTTTGCAATTGGTGAAAATATTGATGATCCTATTGCCATGTATTTAAATGATGTACTAACAGTACCTGCAAATTTAGCAGGCTTACCAGCAATTTCTATACCTGCCGGGTATGATCAAAACAATCTACCGTTAGGTTTGCAGTTAATAGGAAAACCTTTTGATGAGCAGACAGTGCTTAATAATGCATTTGCAATTGAGCAGTCGATCAATTTTAAGCCAAATTATAAAGATTGGTGGATGTAATGTCAGAAAAACAATTTGATTATTATTTAAAAGGAGAAAAAGGAGAGTACGAAGTGGTTATTGGATTGGAGGTCCATGCACAAGTTTTATCCGAAGCAAAATTATTCTCACCATCGGCAACAAAATTTGGATCAAAACCAAACTCACAAGTTAGTCTAGTCGATGCTGCTATGCCGGGCATGTTACCAGTCATTAATAAATTTTGTATAGAACAAGCAATTAAAACCGGTTTAGGTTTAAATGCTAAAATTAATACCTTTTCTAAGTTTGATAGAAAAAATTATTTTTATGCTGATTTACCCCAAGGATATCAAATCTCTCAATTCAAACATCCAATCGTTGGTGAAGGAAAAGTTATTCTTGATATGCCTTATGGAACTAAAGAGGTTGGTATTGAGAGATTACATTTAGAACAAGATGCTGGAAAAAGTATGCATGATCAAGATCCAAATCATTCTTTTGTGGATTTAAACAGATCGGGAATAGCATTGATGGAAATTGTAAGTAAACCAGATTTAAGATCCCCAAGTGAAGTAGGTGAGTATATTAAAAAATTAAGATCTATTATGAGATATTTAAATACTTGTGACGGGAATATGGAACAAGGATCATTGAGAGCCGATGTAAACGTTTCAGTTAGAAAAAAAGGGTCAAAAGAATTCGGTACGCGTTGTGAAATTAAAAATGTAAATTCTATTAAATTTATGCAACAAGCCATAGATTATGAAGCGAAAAGACAAATCGGACTTATTGAAGATGGCAAAAGTGTAGATCAAGAGACAAGATTATTTGATACAAAAAAACAAGAAACTAGATCTATGAGAAGCAAAGAGGATGCTCATGATTACAGATATTTTCCTGATCCAGATTTATTACCATTACAACTTGAAGAAAGTTATATTGATAATTTAAA
>Ga0181571_10004189_pt1 | contig 10804 bp, 9 predicted proteins | sample 101ome_17_FD_132440 | JGI IMG/M metagenome (GOLD analysis project Ga0181571, IMG submission 132440) | Coastal salt marsh microbial communities from the Groves Creek Marsh, Skidaway Island, Georgia - 101407AT metaG (megahit assembly) | ecosystem: Environmental > Aquatic > Marine > Intertidal zone...
AAATGCTCTGGGATTCGTTCGAAGGCTAAAATAAAATCGGGCACTACACAACTGGCAGTGCCCGATGGGATTACTTTCTGAGACAAGAGTAAAATTTATTTACCACAAGCTTCAAGGAGAGATTTGCCCATTTCAGAAGGAGTTTCGGCAACAACAATACCAGCATCTGCCATCGCAGCCTTTTTGGCCTCAGCTGTTCCTTGTCCTCCTGAGACGATTGCTCCTGCGTGTCCCATTCTACGCCCTGGAGGTGCAGTCGCTCCAGCAATGAAGCCTGCAACCGGCTTGTTACAGTGCTCTTTGATCCATGCTGCGGCCTCTTCCTCTGCGGATCCTCCAATCTCGCCGATCATGATGATTGCTTCCGTCTCTGGGTCGTCGTTAAAAAGCTGAATGATATCAAGATGAGACGTCCCATTAATTGGGTCTCCACCGATACCAACACAGGTACTCTGACCATAACCAAGCGAAGTTACCTGCCAAACGGCTTCGTACGTCAACGTTCCTGATCGAGAGAGGATTCCAACATTTCCTTTCTTATGGATGTATCCTGGTGCGATTCCAATCCGACAACCGCCCGTGGAATCCGGACCCGATCCTGGAGTCACAATACCTGGGCAATTTGGACCAATCAGGCGTGTTCCAGATCCCCGCATGTATTCCTTAACCCTCATCATATCCATCACCGGAATTCCCTCAGTAATGGCAACAACAAGCTCTACACCTGCATCGACTGCCTCTAGGATCGCATCAGCCGCAAATGGAGGAGGCACAAAAATCGCAGAAGTTGTCGCTCCTGTCTCTCGAACAGCCTCCGAGACTGTATCGTAAACGGGAACACGATGATCTCCATGTTCAAAAGCTTGCCCCCCTTTCCCCGGAGTCACTCCAGCAACAAGTTGAGTTCCGTAATCAAGACTGAGGCCGGCATGACGACCGCCAAATCCCCCAGTAATACCCTGCACCAATACTTTGGTGTTTTCGTTAACGAGAATAGACATTTTCTAAAAAAGATATGAGTTAAACAGAGGCAACAGCCTTTTTGGCCGCATCAGCAAGATCTTCCGCACCGGTAATTGCGAGCCCCGAGGCGGCAAGTGTCTCCCGACCCGCTGCCACATTATTGCCCTATAAGCGCACGACCAATGGAAGCTCAAGACCAGTTTCCTGAACGGCAGCAACCACCCCTTCGGCGATCACATTACAATCCATAATTCCACCAAAGATGTTGATGAGGATCGCTTCGACCTTTGGATCTGATTTAATAATATTAAAAGCCCCAATGACTTGCTCCTTGCTTGCACCACCACCAACATCAAGGAAGTTAGCAGGATCCCCTCCGGCAAATTTAATGGCATCCATCGTTGCCATGGCGAGGCCTGCCCCGTTGACCAAACACGCGATATTGCCATCCAAGCCAATGTAACTTAGATCAAACTCTGAGGCTGCCACTTCCCTCGGATCTTCTTCCTCGGTATCGCGATACGCTGACACTTCAGGATGACGATAAAGGGCATTATCATCAAAACCAAACTTGGCATCCAACGCAAGGACCTGACCATCAGGAGTCTCCACTAAAGGGTTGATCTCAACCATATCGCAATCAAGTGAGGTAAAGAGCCTGTATAGATTTTTTACAAGCTTCCCAAACTCCTTGGCAGCACCTCCCTGAAATCCCAGAGCTGCAGTGAGCTTACGGATTTCATAACCTTGAAGACCAGCCAGAGGATGAATTCTCTGCTTAATGATTTTTTCAGGGCGATTCTCAGCAACCTCTTCAATATCCATTCCACCCTCCGTCGAAGCAACAATGACTGGACGGCTCGTATCACGATCCATGAGCAGCGAGAGATAATACTCATGCTTGATCTCAACAGCATCAGCAACCATGACTTTACGAACCAATCTTCCCTCTTCTCCCGTCTGCTTGGTCACTAAGACTTCGCCGAGCATCTTTGCGGCGATTTCACCAATTTCTGCAGGATCTTTCGTCAAGTGAACCCCACCTTGAAACCCGTTTTTAAATGTTCCTTTGCCGCGTCCGCCAGCGTGAACTTGAGCTTTAACAACTAAGAGATCGGCGCCAATTTTTTCAGCAATGTTTCTTGCCTCTTCAGCTGTTTCGGCCATTTGGCCCCTTGGACTTGGGACATCAAACCGATCAAACAGCTCCTTCGCCTGATATTCGTGAATATTCATGGTAAGACCGCCGGCACGCTAACTTGGTAAACCCACCAAGCAATGTTTAACTGACGACAATGATCAGAGATTGTGTTTTTGTATGACAAATTTGATAGGGAATTCCACCAATTCACTCAGATCGTGTGACATTCATGCACTTGCCATCCGCCTCCAACGAACATTTCCATCCGCCCCCATATCAAATCACACACTCACCGAGCTGAATTTTCCAAGATATAAGAACCATCCCTCTTGCGTCAGGCGCCATCCCTGTGTATTGCTCCCGCCTCAGGCACTCTCAACGCCAAAATTTTCATGATTAAGTGGACTCTTCAAAAAATCGTTGGATCTAAAAACCAGCGGGAAATCAAACGGATGCAACCCATTGTTGCTAAGATCAATGAGCTTGAATCCGAATATGAAAAACTTTCCTCTGAAGAGCTTTTGGAGAAGGTCAAGAATTGGCAATCTTACCTGCACCGCTTTCTTCCTCTCAATTTACCCACAAAGCGACAACTAGAGCTTCTGGATGAAGAAGCCGTTTCTCAGGTTGCTCTTCAAATTAACAATCGTTTCGAGGCATTACGAAGTGACTTCCCCTCCCTCCCTTCGGCCATCAGCACCCTTGGAGACATTGACGCCGCAAAGGCCGCTTTTTCTGAGATCGAGGACGATTTTGCACCTCTGCGAGACCAGTATCTAAACAACATTCTCCCTGAGGCCTATGCCACGGTCAAAAATGCCGCTAGGAGACTTTGCGGCTCCGAGGTTGAAGTTGTTGACAATCTAGTTGCATGGGAAATGGTCCACTTCGATGTCCAGTTGATTGGTGGCATCGCCCTGCACCGAGGGATGATTGCGGAGATGCAGACTGGTGAGGGTAAAACCCTCGTTGGAACCCTCCCCGTCTTCTTAAATGCACTGACCGGCCTTGGTGTCCACGTGGTTACCGTCAATGATTACCTCGCTCGACGAGACGCAGAATGGATGGGCGCCGTCTTCAAGTTTCTCGGCCTCAGCGTAGGCGTGATTCAAAACCAGCAACCCCCATTTCTACGACGGGAGCAATACGCTTGCGACATCACCTACGGGACAAATGCAGAATTTGGATTTGATTACCTTAGGGACAATGGAATGGCAGGATCCACTGACGATCAAGTTCAGCGTGGCCATTACTTCGCAATTGTCGATGAGGTTGACTCCATTCTGATTGATGAAGCTAGAACACCCTTGATCATCTCTGGACCGGCGGTCATTTCCAACACCGCTGAATATAAGAGTTATCGAGGCCTCATTGAGCAACTAGTTAAAAAGCAAAACAGCCTTTGTAACGAACTAGCGGCAGAGGCTAAAAAAGCACTCGCAGACGGTGATGACGACCTTGCGGGTCGAGCCCTCTTCAAAATCAAACTTGGACAACCAAGAAATCGACAGTTTATGCGGTTTATGGAGGACCCCGACACGCGGCGTCTGATTGAAAAAACCGAACTCTCCTTCTATCAGGACACCCAGAAAAAAGAGTTATTCGAAATCAAAGAGGAACTCTATTTTACCATTGATGAAAAAGGGCATGATGCTGACCTTATGGAATTGGGGCGCGAGTTTCTCTCTCCTAACGAGCCTGAAGCATTTACCATTCCCGACCTCGCTGAGGCCTTCGCAAATGTTGATGCGCAACTCGAGTTATCAGACGAAGAACGGATCTCAAAAAAGGAAGAGGTTCAAGCCAAGATGGATTCTCAGGGAACTCGTGTTCATGCAATTTCCCAACTTCTGAAGGCTTACTGCCTTTACGAAAAGGATAACGAATATGTCGTCAAAGATGGCAAGGTCATCATTGTTGACGAAAACACTGGGCGAGAAATGCCCGGACGCCGCTGGTCGGACGGGCTTCACCAAGCCGTTGAAGCGAAAGAAAATGTCGAAATTGAGCGTGAAACTCAAACCTACGCAACGATCACGATTCAGAACTATTTTCGCCTCTATGAAAAACTTGGAGGCATGACCGGAACTGCCGAAACGGAAGCTGCGGAATTTCATGACATTTACAATTTGGATGTGCTTCCAATCCCCACTCACCGACCAAACCAGCGTAAAGATCACAACGATCAGGTATTTAAAACACGCCGTGAGAAATTCAACTCAGTGGTGAGTCGGATTGAAGAATGCCAAAAGAAGGGACAGCCCGTTCTTGTCGGAACGGCTTCCGTCGAAGCTTCGGAAACTCTTGGAAGAATGCTCCAAAGGGCAAAAATTAAACATTCGGTCCTCAATGCTAAGTATCACCTCCAAGAAGCGGAAATTGTTAAAAATGCAGGGCAACTTGGTTCCGTGACCGTTTCTACAAACATGGCTGGTCGGGGAACTGACATTAAGCTTGGGGAGGGAGTCTCAGAGGCCGGTGGACTTTTTGTGATTGGAACCGAGCGCCATCAATCAAGACGAATTGATCGTCAGTTGCGAGGACGTTGCTCACGCCAAGGCGACCCCGGAGAATCACAGTTTTTCTTATCTTTCGAAGACGACCTCATGAGAAATTTTGCGGCAGCGGACCGCATGACCAACATGATGGAGCGTTTCGGCATGGAAGACGGAGAGGCTCTCGAACACAAGTGGCTCAATCGCTCGGTTGAAACTGCTCAAAAAAGAGTAGAGCAACTCCATTACCGACGCCGGAAATATGTTCTGGATTTCGACGACGTGATGAATCGTCAGCGAGAAGTCGTCTATGGATATCGCAATCAGGTTCTCTATTCCGAAGATCCTCGAGAATTAATCTTTGAGGTTCTTGAGCGGGTGGTTTCCAGCAGAGTTCACCACTACACTCACGAACGAGATGATGGTCAGCCTGATTTCATTGAACTTGTCCACTGGGCAAATCAAAACTTCCCAATTCATCTCTCGGCAGAAGAGGCTCAGTTCGAAACTCGTGATGAACAGGGAAATAGCGATTTTCTCCTGCAAAGAGTTCGAGATGCTTATGATCGAAAAGTCGCGATAGAAAACCCCGAACATCTTGATTCACTCGAAAGGCATATTCTCCTCAATGCCATTGACCAGAAGTGGCAAGAACACCTCTACGCAATGGATTCACTCCGCGAGGGAGTTTCCTTAAGAGCTCAAGGGCAAAAGGATCCTCTCGTTGAGTATAAGATGGAGGCCTACAAGCTCTTTACGGATTTAATGGATACTATTGATGACGGTAGCGTCCATAATCTCTTCCGCTTTACAACAGTCCAACCCCCTGCTGAGTCGGTCTTAAGTGGCCTACCACAACAAACATCGAGTGGAGGCGATGCAATGACCCAAGCGAATATGGCTGTTTCGGGTTCCTCAAGCGTCGTTCCAGGAAGCGAGGCTGGTGGCACTGATGAGAGCAAACTGAAATTAAATCTACCCAAAAGGCGCCCTATTGCAAAGGTGGGACGCAATGAACCTTGTTCATGCGGCTCCGGCAAGAAGTTCAAGCAATGCTGCGGTAGGATGTCAGAATAAACTACACGCAATCGCTTTTGATCTTAACGAATCCCCCCCAAGCTCAGGCGTCAATCTGACCTTAAATAACGGGGCTATTATTACGCAGGAACATTCATTGCCCCCCCAATAAAGGGAGTGGAGCATCTCAAGTTCTCTGTGGAGAGAAAGGCCCCCTACTGGTAATAATCCTTGAGCATCCAGTAGCAAATGGGCCCAGTGACCGAGACATAGAGCCAGACTAGATAGACTTTGCGAGCAAGACTTCGATGTTTCTCAATTTCATCAGTCCAAGCGTAAACGAAAGTCTTCAAGATAAAGGGAAAGCTGATGGCGGCCGCAACGATATGAGTCATCAAAATGGCGAGATAAACACTGCGGAATACACCAACACGCTCTAACTCGTCCTTGGCCAGCTTTCGATCACCATCAATGTCACCATAAACGGTTTCATAGGTGGTAAAGTGATAAGTGACGTAGCACAGTAGAAACAGCGCAGACAGCACCAAAGCTGAGGTCATCCAACGCTGGTGAACCTTTCTATTTTTGCAAAGAATGCTCCAAATACCGGATAAAAGGCATACAGAAACCAGAGTATTGATCCCAGCAACGACCCGGGGAAGATGAGCAATAAGTTCCCGGATCTCATCAGAAACCGGAATTTTGTAAGGAGAGCGCATCATTACCACGAGTAAGAAGACGATCAAACTCAGCACCCAAACAGATCGATGAAGAAGCTCGGAACGCACCTTCAACGCAGATGACTCTTTCATAGATGACTCCATTTATTCTTTGTTAAAGGAAGAAAGGCTGGCCGTTATTTCACGACGCAGGACATCCAGATTTGAGCCATCCCTCCAATGTGCGAGTAACACGCTTCCCCGATAAAGTTGAATCCCAAGATCATGGGCCCACTTTCCTTTTGCCGCGATCTCAGCGGGCTCCTTCCTCTCACGAATATCAGCGAACAACATTTCGTTTCGCATGTATTGCCAAAGCTTCTCTCGCTGAGCTTTGACAAAAAACCAATTCTTGGGATCGACTTCTAAAAGGTCTCGCACTTCTTGTAGCTTCTCCTGATCGTCGCTTTCGGGATCAACCGAGAGACAGACAACTCGAAAATCTGGATTGTTTTGAAATTCACGATAAAGCGTTAGAAGCTCTGAAGCATTGCGCTGCGCGCACATTGGACATTCCGCATAAAACTGCACAGCAAGCCAAACCTTATCATTCAACTCCTCAATGGAAAACGGTGTGCCATCCTGACGCTCAAGTTCGATGAATGAGCTCAAGGTATTGAGCTCTTCGAGCTCAATTTTCCCCTGGTCAATAATGGATTCGCGCTCAGAGAGCTGCTCCTTTTTTAAGGTCGTTAGAAACCAAGAAAGCCCAAGAATTAAAAGTGAAACTACGGCAACAATACTATAGATGATTTTGATTTTTGCGGAATCGGTCATTTCTGCGCTTTCTCGTTAGGATGATCGTAGAGATATTGGATCGAATCAATAAGGAGCTGGATTAACTTGTCAGAAGTCATCGGTGGCGCGATGAGGTCTTCTTCTGGGTGGCTTTCTTTCGCCTGAGCAAAAGCCTTTTCCATCTTGGCAACTGCTGCAAAATTCCAACCTTCGTTAGAACCGGGAATTCCTCGAACATGGAGATGCTGATCAATTAAGACCAAACGAGTGTCATATTCAAACGCACCCGTCTCTCTCTGCTCAGGCATTTGATTGAAGCGAAGACGAGTTTTCGTAAAGGCCCTGATAGACTGCTTTGAGCGATCACTCGCGACAACTCTCAGCACTTGCGGCTCTTGCCCATACTCTGAAAGGACATGGGAGATTTTCTCAGGAGCAACGTTTTCACCATCGAGAACAAAGACCAAGATCGTCGGTTTGTTGGGACTTTCTTGGAAATGCTCCATGACAGCTTTCAAAGCCTTAAGCGACGGGGCGGATTCTTCTTGGATTTCCTTTGTAAGGGTCAACGCAAGAGTCACCCCCCCTTTGAGGTCCTGAAAATTTCGAACAATCCCATCTGCAGTGAGTAGCTCAACTTCTGTTTCCGTAATCTTAGTCTCCAAACTCGGACGATCACTCTGACTCGTCCGCTTCTGATAGCGATTGTAGGCGAACTGAAGGAATAGACCGCTTGCCACCATGAAGATGACAATCTTCAACGCTGTTGCGCGCAACTTCTTAGGGTCACGATCCGCAGGCTCTAGTTTTGTAACATCCACAGGCGCTGGAAGCTAACTCAGCTCCACGCAAAGGCAAGACCAAGCAATACGAATGGAAGATAAAGCAAGGTGCCAAAGAACGCCAATCTCATCGGTTTTCTCTCTCCTGATGCACCGTATCGCAACATCGGCATCATCAGAACAAACACAAGAATCCCGTGACCCACCGCCATTACCCAACCAAAGAAACCTTCATAAGCTCCCCAAAAGGTAAGGAGAATGAGGGAAATAGAGAACCAAACAAACAAAGAGGCAGTCAACGACCCCGAAACATCACCATTTGACCACATCCGGTAGCCCGCCAGCTCATATTCTTCGCGACACAACCAGCTAATGGCAACAAAATGCGGAAGCTGCCATAGAAAGAGAAGGGCAAATAAAAACCACGCTCCGAGATCACCCCACGAGCCCCCCGCACCCACCCAACCGATGACTGGCGGAATCGCCCCTGGAATGGCACCAACCAAGGTGTTGATTGAATGCACCTTTTTAAGAGGAGTATAGACGAACACGTAGATGACAATCGTCACCGCTGCTAAAATCGACGCCTCCGTGTTCACCATGGCTTTGAGATGAATTACGCCGAAGGCTGCAAGCCCCCAACCAATCGCAAAAGCCTTGATAACACCCATGCGACGAGAAGGAAGTGGACGGTCTGCAGTCCTCTTCATGCGGGCGTCATCCTCTATTTCCATTAACTGGTTAAAGGCCGCAGCGCCAAAAGCTGAAGAGGCCGTTCCAATCAAAGTATGAATCAACAAGACCCATTGACCTGCCATGCCGTTGAGACCTTTTGCAGAGAGATAGAAGCCAAACGCAGTGGTAATAAGAACAAAGGTATTTAGCCGCAACTTCGTGAGAACCTGCAGATCTTTTACTTTTGTCGGCGATGATTCTTGCTCAGACACCGCAGTGAGGATGACACCTTCAATGACAACTCGCAAATCTTGAGTGCTTATCTTGTGAGATTTTTGCTTTTCGTCATCGAGGGGTCTTCTAACATCATCGAGGATCATGAGTAATAAGGACCAATACCAACGTGAGCTCGAGGTCATCGAGGCAGTCAAAGACAAAGGCGCTCTCGGCAAATTCGCTGGTTACGCCAAAATTTCAGGACCTGGATGGCTTCAAGGAGCCATTACCCTGGGGGGAGGGTCTCTCGCAGGAGCACTTTATTTGGGAGTGCTTTCAGGATACGGCCTGATGTGGCTCCAACCTCTGGCAATGATCTGCGGAATCATCATGCTTTCGGCAATCGCCTATGTGACCCTCTCTACCGAAAAGCGACCATTTGGCTCAATTAACCAAAACATTTCACCACTGCTCGGTTGGTCTTGGTTGGTGGCAACCATTATGGCCAATATTGTTTGGACCATGCCGCAATTCTCACTCGGAACTGCGGCAATTCAGCAAAATCTTGGGCTTTTTAACGGCTCAAGTGGCCAAGCGTTCATCATTCTTCTTCTCCTCGGAATCGGAATCATCGTCAATTACCTTTATCAATCTGATGGACAAGGAGCGAAAGCCTTCGATTTGATCATTAAAATCATGGTTGGACTCATCGTCCTTTCCTTTATGGCGGTGGTGATCACGCTAACGATCAACGGGAGTGTTCCCTGGGGGCAGATCTTTAGTGGACTGATACCCGATTTCTCTCTTCTTACGAAGCCCTCGAGCCATTATTCCGAGCTCATTTCAGCCTCTTCGAACCCTTCAGCTTGGATGCTCAGAATCGCTGATCAACAACGCGACGTCATTATTGCCGCTTTTGGAACGGCAGTGGGAATCAATATGACCTGGCTACTTCCCTACTCGCTTCTCAAAAAGCGCTGGGGCCAAAAGCATCGAGGTCTTTCTATCGTCGATCTTTCCATTGGGCTTTTCGTTCCTTTTTTCTTAGCGACTGCATGTGTGGTTATTGCGTCGGCATCAGCATTTCACACGAAGGCAGACGATCTCAAAGATGAAAACGGAGCATACACGGCCAAGGCAATCACTCAGATCGAGCAAGCAACCTCTTTTCTACCCGCACAAGATCAAATCAATGACGCTGACCGGGAACTTGCCGCGGTGACCATCAAAAGAGATGCCAACGCCCTCGCAATCACCTTAGAGCCTTTTGCTGGACCGGCCATTTCTCAAAAAATCTTTGGTTTGGGAGTCCTTGGCATGGCTGTTTCCACAATTATCATTCTCATGCTAATCAACGGACTCGCTTTCCAAGAGCTCTTCTTGGGTCATTCGCAACAGAATGAAAACAAAGAACCCAGTAAAAAGGCCTTCTACATTGGCTGCCTCATATCCGGGCTTGCTGGAGCCTGCTATCCCTTCTTGTGGACTGGTGAGTCAAAAGCAGCCCTTGCTGTTCCCACCTCGGTGATCGGAGGCTCACTGATTCCAATCGCCTACTTCACTTTCCTTCTCATGATGAATTCAAAGAAGGTTCTTGGCGACAAGCGCCCAGAGGGGAAAGCTCGCTTAATTTGGAATACTTTGATGATTTTCGCAACAGGGGTTGCCACCTTAGGCTCAGTCTGGGTTCTTTATGGCAAATCACAAAAAGCCGATTGGAGCGGTTCTGCTGCTACCGGAGGATTATCTTCTTAGCGATCCTCTTTGTCGTTGGAACCCTCTCATTTATCAAACACGAGAAAAGGGGTTAACCGATTCAAACTCAGCCCCTAATTGGGTTTGATTATCATCAAACCCAAAAAGCTCATTAAGGTCTTCACCCCTCTTGTAGGGGTGGGGTGGTTTGGCTTTTCTACAAAAGTCTGAGACGGTTCAAAAGCACTCTGTGCGGCTTAACCCAGCGATCTCCGCTTGAATCGTGAAGCAAAGAAGACTGCCTCATTATTGGAATGAGAGTGATTCAACAATTGAACACTCATTTCTTGATGAAAATTACCC
>Ga0181571_10004201_pt1 | contig 10791 bp, 7 predicted proteins | sample 101ome_17_FD_132440 | JGI IMG/M metagenome (GOLD analysis project Ga0181571, IMG submission 132440) | Coastal salt marsh microbial communities from the Groves Creek Marsh, Skidaway Island, Georgia - 101407AT metaG (megahit assembly) | ecosystem: Environmental > Aquatic > Marine > Intertidal zone...
ACCGGAGAAGTGTTGATGGTGCTCGGAACGCCAGGTGTGGAGGGTCCAGCCAATAATCAGTTTACCTCGCCCTCTGATGTGGTAATTGGTCATAACGGAGATATCTTCGTCGCGGATGGACACAATGTCGACGGCAATAACCGAGTAATGAAATTTTCCAGTGATGGGACATTTATCAAATCTTGGGGAAAAACAGGATATGGACCTGGGGAATTCAGGGCATTGCACACTATTGCAATCGACAACGAAGGCAGGGTTTTTGTCGGTGATCGTTCAAATAGCCGCACCCAGATCTTTACTCAAGATGGAGAACATGTCGCTACGTGGACTCAATTCGGTCGCCCCAGCGGAATTTCTTTTGATGAACACGGAAACGTTTTCGTTGCAGATTCTGAATCCGACAATATAGAAAACCCCGGTTGGGAAATGGGTATCAGAATAGGTGATGCCGAAACCGGCTGGGTCAATTATTTTGTCTTATTGCCTTACGGTAATCCTCATGTGGTGAGCGGTGTAGGTGCTGAGTTCGTAGCGGTAGATGCTGAAGGAAACATGTACGGCGGCGAACCTATGGGCAGAAACATTCAGAAATACATACGGGTCAGGCCTTAACAGGTAAATTGGAGCGCGCTCCGCTGTTTAACCCTGTTCAAACTAGAATTCCCAAGGTAACCCAATGTCGGAAAGTTATAAGGACTGTCGATGAGTTTGGCAATGAAAAGTCTTCGTTTTGTTCTGAGTGCCGCTGTTACTATTTTGTTTGCTCCAGCCTTTGCTACCGGCCAGACTGGCACGAGTGTTGAGGCTGGAGATTGGCCTAACATTCACGGTGAATTTTCTTCGCAGCGCTATTCTCCACTGGCCCAAATTAACAAAGATAACGTTACCGACCTGGAGATTGCCTGGAGTTTCTCGACCAGAAACTTTGGGCCTACTGTCGATTTTGTGAATCCATCCACTCCTTTGGAGGTGGGTGGTGTCTTGTATCTGAATATAGGTACAACGAGAAACGTCGCGGCACTGGATGCTGCCACAGGTCAGATTCTTTGGCTTTACCGCTATCAGGAAGGGGAAAGATTTGATGAAGCACCGCGGAAGGGAGCAGGTCGTGGAGTCGCCTATTGGACGGATGGGGATGAGAAAAGAATTATTGATGTCTCTCCGGGTTATCTCATGGTGTCACTCGATGCTGAGACAGGTATCCCAGACCCCGGTTTTGGGCACAAAGGAGTGGTGGATCTGTTTGAGGGGGTTAGGAATGGGGATGATCCTCGCTATCCCTTTCCGGAAATAGGGCTTTCAGCCCCTCCTTTAGTGATGAATGACGTCATCGTCGTGGGCTCAGCGCACCGCGGTGGTGGAAGACCTCGATCCAAGTTCAATACCAAAGGTGACGTTCGTGGTTTTGACGTGCGAACGGGTGAGTTGTTGTGGACTTTTCATACGATTCCCGAAAAAGGGGAAGTGGGATATGAAACCTGGCTGACTGGGAATGAAATTACAGGCAATGCAGGAGTATGGGCCGCGATTTCAGGTGATCCAGAGCTTGGACATGTTTATTTGCCGACTGAAGCTGCTACCAGCGATGCGTATGGCGGAGAAAGACATGGTGACAATCTTTTTTCCAGTAGCATTGTCACAGTGGACGTTAAAACAGGCGAACGCTTATGGCACTATCAACTGGTTCATCATGATATCTGGGACTATGACATTCCTTCACCCCCAATTGTGGCGGATTTGCCCAATGGGAAGAAAATTGTCATGTCTGCCACCAAACAATCCTGGGTTTATACATTTGATCGACGAACCGGCGAACCAGTCTGGCCTATTGTTGAGACACCTGTTCCCGCGGGAGACGTACCAGGTGAGTGGTATTCTCCAACTCAGCCTTTCCCCACTCGACCCGCGCCATTTGACAGGCAGGGATTTACTGAGGATGACCTTATTGATTTTACTCCCCAGCTAAGGAGTCTGGCGCTCGAAGCTATTCAAGATTATCGACTAAGTCCGATGGTTTATACGCCACCGTCGCTAACTGCTGCAGAGGATGGAACCCGAGGTACTCTCTCACTCCCTAATGCAACCGGCGGCTCAAACTGGGAAAGCTCAGCTTATGATCCGGAGACTGGGATTCTATATGTGCCATCACGAACCCAGTTAGGTGTGATGACTTTGGCAAAATATGAAGGTTCCGATTTGGATTTGAGTCAGGGATTCGGCGTTCGTATCCCACGAGTACAGGGGTTGGAACTTGTTAAGCCGCCTTATGGCCGAATCACTGCAATCGACATGAATTCAGGTGAGCACCTTTGGATGATCGCCAATGCAGATACTCCCGAACGGCTCACTAACCACCCATTGCTCCAGGGGGTTGAGCTACCAAGAACGGGTATTCCGACGCGCGCAGGGATATTGTTAACCAAGACGCTGCTTTTTGTATTCGAAGGCACAGGTGCTGCAGGCGCGAGCCCAATAATGCGGGCAGTGGACAAACAAACCGGCGAGATTATCGCTGAAATTGATTTGCCGGCCAATCAAACTGGTTTGCCCTTTACGTACGAGCATGCAGGGAAACAATATCTTGGTGTTTTCGTCGGAGGTGGCGGAAGAGCCGCTGAACTTATCGCAATGACTTTGCCCTGAATGTTACTCGCGTACTGAACTTTAAAATTTCCGACTTGACCTGAATTTAGAAGAGACAGATTTTTGGTCTCGCTGGGCGGGTTGCGTCAATTCCTAATTTTTAATCGGAGAGTAGGATGAAATTATTAGCTAGAACGACCCAAATGGTATTGATCGCTTTGTGCGTCGGGTTGAGTGGCACGCTTCTGATAAGCAATTCGGCTCAGGATACCCAGAAGGTTTTTGAACTTCGTATCTATACGGCAACCCCAGGCAATCTCGAGAAATTGCACACACGTTTCCGTGACCACACACTTCGTATTTTTGAGAAACATGGCATGCGGGTTATGGGCTTCTGGTCCCCAACGGCGGAACAAGATCGCGATAGTCAGCTTATATATGTACTAGAACACCCTAGCAGGGCAGCGGCCGATGCAGCATGGAATGCGTTTGGGGCAGACCCTGAATGGCGGTCAGTTTCAGAAGCATCAAATGCTGATGGTCCGATTCTTGATTCTGTGGAAAGGCATTATATGGTGGCGACTGACTATTCGCCCTTACAGTAAAGTTCTTATGGAGAATGCTACGGCTCGCTGCCCGTAAGTAACATTGAGCAGTGTGGTTCGAGCAAATCTTGAAGCATTTGCTTATTTCAGCGAGCAAGCCTAAATCAGTTCCGCGGTTCTTAGTAAAATTAGCCCAGTCGAGCTGGAGAACGCTGTTAATAGAGTGGTCACAGCGATGATATCGGCAGCTAATTCTGCATCACCATTCATCTGCTGTGACATGACAAAGCTGGCTGCCGCAGTGGGTGCTGCTGTCATAAGATAGAGAATACCAAGGTCTGTGCCGCGTAATCCGACGAAGACTCCTGCAAGTGCGGCTAATCCCGGTACAAGAATCAACTTGTTGACGGTGGCCCAAATCAATAGATTGCGATTACTGTGCAGACGGCCAATACTCAGAGTACCGCCTATGCAGATCAATGCCAGGGGCAAGGTCATATCCGCCAAATAACGCCCGCTGGTCATCAGCCAATCAGGCAAGCGCAGCTGCATAAACGATAGTAGTAGACCTATTGCGATAGCAATGATCAGTGGGTTGCTTGCTATTGACTTACCCATCAAAAGCGCAAGGTTCTGGTCAGGTTGGTCCTGAGCTGCGCTTAATACCATTGCAGCCAATATGTTGTAGACAATGGTCATTAAAGTCAGATAGACCCCGGCGGATGCAAGAACGTCACTGCCAAAAGCATTGACCGTCAATGCCAGTCCCACTACGCCCATATTGCTGCGAAATGCACATTGTACGAATACGCCTCGCTGATTCGGAGCCACGGAACTACTGAACAGCCACAGAAGCGTCACCGCCAGCACTATTATCACGATGGCGCTGCCGAGTAACTTGGGCTCGATCAGGGCTACTACATCTGCCGATGCTACATTCATCAATAAGAGGCAGGGCAAAGTAACATTGAATACGAGTTTGGAGCCACCTTGAAAAAAGCCTTGGTTAAGCATGCCATGACGAGAGCATGTATAGCCAAGTAGCAGCATCAAGAGGATGGGAGAAGTAACGGTAAGCGCAAAGCTGAGGGCTTGAAGCATGATGGGCTTCCTTGCTTGTCAATCTGCATTGTACGAGAAAAAAGCTGTGTTCTCGTAGTAATTCAGGTTTGATAAACGAGGAAATTCGAGGGTTAGAAAATCAGGAGAGACTGAGTTCTTGAGGTTGAATCAGTTTAACGGCCCCGATCGGGCCAGGCTGTCTGAGGATATTAACCTCTGTTTCGCTCAACGCGCCCGATGAGATTTTATTTCGGTAATGTAACAAAATCTCTCGGGCGAATGGTTTAGGTTTACATGAAATTTATTAGAGGTCTATCAAGGCTGTGGGGCGCTGCAAGTGGATGCAATCCACCAAGACATTAATTTCCAGGTCTTCCAGAAGCCAAATGTGTAATTACTGAGTTCCGGAGAGATTTAGTCATTATCCGCAATGACACGTTGTTCTCTTTCCTTGCGTTCTTCGAGAAGCTTCTCATAACCTTCTTCATCGAGGTGAGTCACAGCAATCCAGAAATGATTCATTTCGTCTCCAGTTCGGCTGCCCCAGACGACAAACTGGTCGGGATCAGTCACATTCGGGTTATTCGATGTATTGTCATACCATTGTTTCATCACAAGCACGGCGCCGGCAGGGAGTAAGGGAGCCACATCTGGATCATAGATGTGGCTGTGGTGCCAGGTAGCGCTCCAATTGGATACCTGGCTGATCGGCTCGAGGCGGCCGGTTTCCGGATAGAATACTTCCAGAGATGCCGCATTCATTCGTAGGTGGCCATGAGGTTGGAAGCTATCGATCCGTACTGGATGATCGAATGAATGAAAGCCCTCTACCATAGCGTAGCCATTAGGTGGAATCAGCAGACTGTCTTCGCGACCAATCTGATACTGTTTTAAGTCTTGCTCGTAAATCGCTTCTTCTTTATAACCTTCAGGATGTAGCCACAGACCCACTTCAACAATGTTGTCCTCGATCATCTCGCCTTGTGCTGTCGCGCCAAGACCTCCCGGGAACATGTGGATGCTCCAGTGGACCTGTGAGCCAGCGGGAACAGTTCGACAAACACCATCCGGGACTATTTCTCCCCATTTGCCCATCGCGTACTCGGTGAGTTGTCCGTATGTTACGAGTTCGCCACTGTCGTTTGGTGCGTAAATATCAGAATTAGCATGATGAACAACAGCCGTCGCGTCGCCTCGGGGTTTGACCTGAACGGCCTTGATACAACGATCAGATTCCAGACCGATATCTACAAAGTGTCTTAGCCAAAGATCGGCACCGTTTGCTGGCACATCCATGGGCATGGACTCAATAACCATATCCGGCTCACCAAACTGGGGAGAGAAATTCCATTCATCAAGCCCAGGAAGGTCCGGCATCGCCACAGGCAGGTCAGCATCTCCAAGGGGTGAACCTTGATTGACCCAATCGACGATGGTATCGATATCTTCCTGCTTCAAACGCCAGTCCCCTTCGAGATCCTGAATGCCTATGTCCTCATCATAGGCATAGGGGGGCATTTCCCTGTTAGCAACTTTTAACTGAATCAATGGTGCCCATGGGCGAACCTGTTCATAACTCGTAAGCTGCATCGGGCCGATACCGCCCTCGCGATGGCAAACTACGCAATTCTCGTTGATGATGCGGCCTACGTCTTCGGTGTATGTAACCGTTTCATGGGTTTGAGCTAATGCCTTGCCTGTCATGCTTGATGTTGCCAGTACTGTGATCAGTAGTTTCTTTGAGATCTTCATACTGCTCTCCTGTAATACTCTTTTTGCGAGGTTACGTTGAATTTTTGTTAAGTTGAATTCAGGCCAGTCAGATACTTGGCTGTGTATGTAAATTCAGGGGTTTACCGTGAATTTCTGAAAGACATTAGTCCAGCAACACTGGTTGGTGTTGGAGCTATCTGGTGCCGAGAAATTGTCCACCTTCGCGTGGACGATGTAGGCACCAGGTTCGGAAAAGCTGACGTAGACCTGTGCTTGCCCGGCTGGCCCTGGTACTGTGACGACGTTAGGTCCAGTCTTTTTCTCGGACATTGTGCACCCTGCGCATAATGTCGATGGTTCTTTTGTGGTTTCTTCTACTTGCGTGAGTGCGTTATCTGGGTGCCGAAAAAATTGCACCAAACCTGGACCCTGATGTTTGTTAAAAGTGACAACCATGGGCAAAGCTTGGGTGAATCGACGGTCAGTCGTGTCACGAACAGAGGGATCTTTTACGCGCACTGTGAGAAGAATTTCTTCCCCAGCTTTTACAGGGTCAGAGTAGTCAGTCACAGAAGCCAATAATCCCGGCTTAATTTCAGTGTTTTCTCCAAATCCTGCAAAGGGTTGTAGTGCGCCCTGCGGGCGAGGCAGTATGAAGTCCAACTCGTAGGCGGCCCGGCCAGAGCGGCCTGGCACTCTGAGTACTTCACTCTCATCAGTTTGCAAATTCCACCAGACGTCGATGTCAGTTTTATCAGCAGGGACTGTGACAGAGAATACGCCGGTGGCTCGGCCTGGTGGAAAATGAGTTGGTTGCATACCATCAAACTGAGCAGGCTCGATAAAGTTTTTTTCGCCCAACGGAATTTCAACAGTTTCACTGTTTCTGTTGAAAAACCCGTAAGAATAACTTCTAGTACCATCTGGATTCGCAACCCACCCTTCCATTATAGGAACAACAGGTAGCCCGTTTGGAGCTTGAATGTTTAGAAATCGGGGCTGTTGGGCTTCAGCTGAAGCACTGCTCAAGGCAAACAGCATAAAGCAGAGCAGAGTAAAAAATTCATGTAATTGTTGCTTCATTGTGCTCCCCAAACTACTGTTTATCTTGACTTTGATAGGTAAGGTCGAAATGGCAGTCGATATGACGTCATACTGAAAATCAATTATTCAAATGTATAATATATAATTTATCGGCTGGGCGCATTTTTGACAAGTAGTTTGTTGCTCTCGAGCTCAATCCCAAGCCACCTGATTTCATGACTATTGAGCGCCGTTTATCGGTAAGGCCACTATTCTTCGTTCGCTTATCAAGTAATTCTAAACTCTGTAATTCAAGAGCTCTTACAAAATGCCAACCTTTTCTATCGTACTTCTCGGACTCGCGGTCTCACAGCTTGCGGTGCTAGGGATATACATCATTTTGTATCACAGGCGTTCTGCTCTGGGTCTGATTTCTGCCTGCTTAGTTGCCACGCTGATTTTGAGCCTGCTTGGAGAAGGATTGAATGCCATTGTGCATTCAGAAAGCCCCACACTGATTATCTTTGTCACGATGGGGCTTAACCGTGTTGGAAATTTCTCTGTGTTCCTGATCTGGTTACTGTCACTGAAATTGTTTGACGACAACTTCGCCGTTCAAGAGATTCCTCGGGTCATCTGGATTTTGGCAGGCAGCGCCCTGTTGATGCGCTCCATCGGTAGCTACTATGCCCATTATGAGATTGAGCTGGGCGGATTGGCGTATCTTGTTACCTGGGGTTATTCACAGCTTGTTTTGATCGGCTTTTCGATTGCCTCTATTTATGTTGCGGTTAAGGGGTATAGGACGGATCTGGTAGTTGAACGCCGACATGAACGAGTGATATTTGTGGTTTGTGTTGCGTTATTGCTGTTGATGATGGCTGGAAACAGGGGTGTATGGGTTTATGTCGGAATCAGTGAAGGTGCATTCCGGCCCGTACCTTTGCCTCAGGTGGTCTATTCGATTTATGCCTATTTCGCGACTGCAGCGTTGTTCTTATGGAAATTCAGGGCAGTGCAGCTTTCTACCGTTACAAGTCCCGCCCACCAATCGCCCAGCAAAACTGATGAAGAGATACACCGGCAAGAGCAAGGATTGAGTGCTCGAATCCAGCAAGCAATGGAAGAAAATAAGCTTTTTCGAGAGCCAAGCCTGACTGTTCCAGCGCTTGCAGCCCATTTGAACAGTCAGGAATATCTCGTGCGTAGGAGTATAAATAAGCATATGGGCTATCGAAATTTCAGCGCATTTTTGAACCACTACCGTATTACGGAAGCAGAGCGCTTGCTACGAACGACCAAAGATCCGATTACCAATATCGGGTTTGATGTCGGCTACGTATCTCTTTCTTCATTTTTTGCTGCGTTCAGGTCAGTGTACAGTGTCACTCCGAAGCAATACCGTGAAAAGCAAGCGTGAGCATCCAGTTCTAATCTCACGTCATCATTTAGCCCCCTCTGAGTAAGATTTTTCTTACTTTTTTATTTCGAATTTCGAAATTTGAAAGTATTTGGTCGTCTCCCCCGATATTTTGAGGAAATCGATAGCCATAAATGGCTACTGTCTGGGGGCTCGAGACCCTTTACTCGAATTCAAGCAATAAAAATTAAAACTCAGGGGTTTTGCCGCGTGTTGTGTCTTGTTCGAAATAGGATTAGTAAAAGAGCGTATTCCGATATGCCCGTATGCCAGCGAATCTTCCGTGCTATCGCAATTTTCCTCGCTGCCTTACCGCTGTCAGTCGCCGCTCAGCAACCCGGTAACACCGGGATTCTGTCTGGGAGCGTATCGAGCGGACATGGCCCAGAGGCCGGTGTGTGGGTGATCGCTGAAACTGACGATTTACCTACCCATTTCGTAAAAATTGTCGTTACAGACGATGAAGGGCGCTTCGTGCTGCCTGAGATGCCCGATGCCTTATACAAAGTCTGGGTGAGAGGGTACGGCCTAGTCGATTCCGAGCCCGTGCAACTGCGTACAGGGGCTGAGGACGTAAATCTGAGGGCTTTTGTTGCTCAGGACCCTGCGCTAGCGGCACAGATTTATCCAGCCAATTACTGGTACTCCTTGTTGGAAGTCCCGGAAGAAAGTGAGTTTCCTGGAACTGGAGTGGAGGGCAATGACATTGGTCAGGAAATGATCAGTCAGGACCGCTGGCTCGATCTGACGAAACAAGGCTGCCAGCTTTGTCACCAGCTTGGTAATCGGGCGACACGCACTCTTGATCACCTGAGTCACTTGAATTTTGAATCGAGTGTGCAGGCCTGGCAATACAGAACTGCGATGGGTATTCGCGGGGCATTCATGACTCGATATGCAAATCGATTTGGCCCGCGGGGCCTTGAGATGTATGCGGACTGGACTGATCGGATTGCTGCAGGAGAATTACCTCCGGTACCGCCACGTCCGAGTGGCACGGAACGGAATGTGGTCATTACTCAGTGGGACTGGGGTAATGAGTCTTCGTATATCCATGATGAGATCACAACTGACAAACGAAATGCTTATCTCAATGGCGGAGGGAAGGTTTATGGCGTCGATGGTGGGCATGGCGCTTTGCTCGAACTCGATCCCAACACTCATGAATGGAAGGAAATCGTTATTGAGGTCAAAGACAATCCTGACAATCCAGCTGTCTCAAGATTCGCTCAGGTTTTCGCAGTGCCATCTGCCTACTATGGTAACGAAGCTCTTTGGCAGCGTCCTGCAGATCCGCATAATCCGATGATCGACGAGTTGGGTCGAGTATGGATGACCACAAAAGTGCAGGGCAATAATCTGCCTCAGTGGTGTGTGCCTGGCACGGGTAATAAGTATGCAGATTATCATCCGTCCCGCGGCAGCACACGCCAAGCCTCCTACTATGATCCTGCCACCGGAGCTTTCAGTCTGATCGGTACTTGTTTTGGAACGCATCACCTTCAGTTTGGCTGGGGTGACGACCGCATGCTCTACTTCAGCGGGGGCGGGGACGTGATTGGTTTTATCAATAGCCGTACCTGGGATCGCACTCAAGATGAGCAGCTTTCACAAGGCTGGTGCCCGATGGTAGTAGACACGAATGGTGATGGGCGCATCACCAAACCGTGGAACGAACCTGTCGGCCCGATGCGAGACCAGAATGAAGGAGGCGGCGGTGGTCGCCTGGTTGATGTGGATTTGTCATTGGACACCCGGATGAGTCCGGGAAGCTATGGAATCATTGCGGATACCAAAGAAGAAGGGGTGGCCTGGGGCGTCGGAACTGAGTTTCCCGGAAGAATCTATCGTCTCGATATCGGGGACAACCCTCCGGAGACTTGTATCACTGAAATGTATGAGCTGCCGGTAGTAGATGGGAAGCCTCTGGGGTTCGGGCCTCGCGGTATCGATATGGACAGCGATGGCATTGTCTGGACTGCCCTCTCTGGTAGTAGCCATATAGCAAGTTTTGATCGCAGCAAATGCGATGTGATGAATGGTCCTTCCACTTTGGGTTCACAACACTGTCAGCAAGGCTGGACCCTGCATGAAATACCCGGGCCGGATATGAAAGGCACAGATCGTAAAGCCGACTTCCACTACTACAATTGGGTGGATATTTTTAATACGCTCGGTTTGGGTGAAAACGTGCCCATCGCCAATGGGTCCGGATCTGATTCGCTCATCGCATTTGTCCCTGACACGGAAGAATTTGTTCGGATGCGAGTCCCATACCCTTTGGGGTTTTATTCACGAGGACTCGATGGGCGCATTGATAATCCAGATGCCGGGTGGAAAGGCAGAGCCGTTTGGGCCAACTATGGAACTAATTTCAATTGGCACACTGAGGGAGGAAAAGGGACAACCAGCAAGATGGTAAAGTTCCAAGTGAGACCTAGTCCT
>Ga0181571_10004205_pt1 | contig 10786 bp, 10 predicted proteins | sample 101ome_17_FD_132440 | JGI IMG/M metagenome (GOLD analysis project Ga0181571, IMG submission 132440) | Coastal salt marsh microbial communities from the Groves Creek Marsh, Skidaway Island, Georgia - 101407AT metaG (megahit assembly) | ecosystem: Environmental > Aquatic > Marine > Intertidal...
GCAGCGAGCACCTCCACCAGTAACGTTACCGATGCACGATGCCGTTTTACTTTGCATGACTTCGGTGGCCACTCTCGATATTCACCCTCGCTGGGAACGACGGACTGCGAGATCGCACGCTGCTAGCGCAGCAAGCTCTGACCGCCGGATGAATCGCTTCAACAATAGCGGGCACCCTGATCAACGCCCGCAGATCAGGAGGAAAGACGCTCGCAAGCTCTGCCTAGAAAATCGCTCCAGCGCCTTTTCACCCACGTTGTTCGCTGGGCGCTGCCGGCACAGTGTTGGCTATGTCGGGAGACGCACGGTGGGACCCAATTGATTTGTGATACGTGTGCGGTGGAACTGCCGCGAAACCACAATGCTTGTATGCGCTGCGCCCTCCCGCTCAATACCGATATTGGAAGTCATCGGTATCCGTGGACGCGGCGCATTTGCTCAACCTGCCTCAATCGCCCGCCACCCTTTGATCGCAGTGTCGCACCTTTTTTGATGCAGGACGGATTTCGAGAACTCCTGCATCTCTGGAAATTCAACAACAGGCCAAACCTGTCACGCTTTCTCGCCAGCCTTTTCAAAGAGGCGATGATCGATGTCAGAGCCGTGCCCATCGCCAGCGGCACGAGACCGCTGCTCATCCCCATTCCCACGCAATGGCACCGACGGCTTTGGCGAGGCTTTGATCACACTTGGTTGCTGGCACAAGCACTTGGGCATGCGATCAACCCAGATGCAGAGATACAGCCCTGGCTACGCAACAGCCAAAAACGGCAGAGCCATCATCAGCTCAGTCGAGCATTGCGATGGGCTAACAGCGAGGGGCGATTCGTTGGCGATCCCCGTATTCAGGGCCGCAAGGTCGTTCTGATTGATGATGTGATGACAACCGGCGCGACTGTCTCCTCAGCAGCGCACGCATGCCATCTCGCGGGAGCACGGTCGGTTTACATATGGTGTCTTGCCAGAACGCCGGCACCACCCAGTGCGGGGTAACATAGGCGTTTTCACCACAAGGGTGATCCATGACCCACCCCTATGACGGACTTACGCCAGATTGCGTGATCAGCTGTGTTGAGGCGATTGGTCTGAGGAGCGATCTGCGCCTGCTCGCACTGAACAGCTACGAGAACCGCGTGTACCAGGTCGGCATTGAGGATGCCGAGCCGGTGATCGTGAAGTTTTATCGCCCGGGGCGCTGGACCCGGGAGCAGATTCAGGAAGAGCACACGTTTGCACAAGAGCTCGTTGATAACGGGCTATCTGTGGTCGCGCCCATGCAAATTGGCGGGCATACCTTGAACGAGGCGGAAGGGTTTTTGGTCGCTGCATTTCCCGGACGAGGTGGCCACGCCCCCGAGCTCGATAATTTCGATCATCTTCTTGGACTTGGTAGAACACTCGGACGCCTGCACGGCGTCGGTCAAGCAGCTGCCTTCCAGACACGCATCGATTACTCCCTTGAACGCTGGTTAATCGATCCACTGGATTACCTCGGACGTCACTGGGTGCCGTCAGATCTCCACGCCGCCTGGGACAGCCTGGGCCGCGACCTCATCGATCGGGCGACAAAGCTCATGGCCGATTACAGCCCAGCCGAGGGCATTCGACTCCATGGCGATTGCCACGTGGGCAATATTCTGTGGCGCGATAACACCCCGCATTTTGTCGACCTCGACGACTGCGTCACGGGGCCGGCCATTCAGGATTTGTGGATGTTCCTATCCGGTGAACGCAGCCAGCGAGAGCTCCAATTAGCGGAGCTCATTGCGGGCTACGAGGAATTCAACGATTTCGACACCAGAGAAATCAAATGGATCGAAGCGCTGCGCACCGCGCGAATGGTCTACTACAGCGCCTGGCTCGCACGGCGCTGGGATGACCCAGCTTTCCCAGCCGCGTTCCCTTGGTTTGGGCAGGACCGCTACTGGGCTGACCAAATTCTCGCACTCAGGGAACAGCTGGCACTCTTGGAAGAGGAGCCACTGCGGCTCTTGTGATGGCGACGTTCATGAGCGTCGCCACAACGCGAGGGCGAGCTCAACCACCGCGACGCGCGCCAGGGTAGACAAGCGTCCATAGCCAAAACCAAAAGCGGTTTTTGCCCAGCACGTAGCGATCGAGATCCCTAAACTGCTGCGCGGTTTGATCAGGGTCGGCATACAGGTCGGCTCGCGTGTAGCGCGGTAAGGTCGCGTCCAGCGTTTTCACCACACGCGCAGGGTTACCTGCCACCACCACATTGTCAGGCACGTCTTTCGTGACCACCGAGCGCGCCGCCACCACGCTGTTATTACCAATGGTGACGCCCTTCAGCACCGTCGCGTGATCGCCGACCCAAACGTTATCGCCAAGGACAACCGGGGTCGGCTCATCGGCCCGATCGACCCGGTTATACAAGCCGTGCCAATCCGAGTCCGTGATGTATGCGCCGTTGGCGAGCATGCAACCGTCACCCAATACAATCTCATCGCTCGCGCTGATGCGAGAACCCGGGCTCATCAAACAGGCATCACCGAGCGTAATACGGCCCTGCCCTGGGCCGCGACCCCAGACGCCAATCTGGACACGCTGGCTGGCAGTGTTAATCGCGGTAAAGGAGTGGCCGATGCTGATGTTCGGGCCAGATATATCGACATACCAGGGCGCCATGATGGTGGCGTGAGCGCCCAAGTGCGCACACCGAGGCCTCACGAACCAATCGATCCACGCCGCGCGGAATCTCAGATAGGCTTGTTTTACCCAGAAAGGGCGAAGATCTTCACGCATTGCGCTAGCTTGGATCAGTCGGGCAGCAGATGCGCGTTATGATGGCAAGGTGACTGCTACTCCGCAAACACCTCCGGCGGCCGCTCATGAGGCAGTGCTGCAAACCGATCAAGTCGCACCCCACGCGGACCTGACGGATATTGTGCGGCGCCATCAGCAAAACCCATGGAGAAAGCCTTGCCCGACGCATACCAGGGAAGCGTTCGAGCAATTTCTGCAGACCTATCGCCGAGACCCGCGACCCATCGTGCTCGACTCTTTTTGCGGCACCGGCATGAGTACGGCCATTTTGGCGGCACAATTTCCCGAGGCCTGGGTGGTTGGCATCGATCAATCGGCGCACAGACTGGCAAAACATCAGCCAACGGAGCAACGCAATTACCACCTGTTGCGCGCAGAAGCCGAGCCCTTTTGGTGTTGCCTCGCTGAAGCAGGCATCAGGCTACACAGCCACTGGTTGCTCTACCCCAACCCCTGGCCGAAGGCGTCGCAATTCAAGAAGCGCCTTCATGGACATGGTGCTTTCCCGATGTTGGCCCAACTGGGTGGGGCGCTGGAGATGCGGACGAATTGGCACCTGTTCGCAGAGGAATTTGCGCTGGCAGCCGAATTGATTGGACTGAAAGGCGGTGTCGATGTGGTCAGTCCCGCCGCGCCAATGACCCTGTTTGAGCGTAAATATCAGGAGCGAGGCCAGACGCTGTGGCGGTTCAGTGGGGAATTCTCCAACTAGCTAAGCAGGAGTGACTGGGCTACCCTTCGCCTCCCTGCCATTGAACCCCCCGGGGTGACGGAGCGGCACCCTATGACAGCCACTCAAAGTGACGGCGTCAGACAGATGCAAAACGGTGACCCCATTTGGGAGCGAATCCGTAACGAGACCCGCGAGGCGGCTGCGGCTGAGCCCATTTTGGCGAGCTTTCTGCACGCGACCATACTCAACCATGACGAGCTCGAGTGCGCGCTGAGTTTTCACTTGGCGAATCTACTCGACAGCCCGACAGCACCGGCGATGATGCTTCGAGAGGTCATTCTGGAGGCGCTGCGAGATGATGGCGGTATCCGGTGTGCAATTCGAGATGATCTGAACGCGATCCTGGACCGAGACTCGGCCTGCCACGAACTTTATATTCCCTTCCTGTACTTCAAGGGATTCCAAGCGCTGCAAATCCACCGCATCGGTCACTGGCTGTGGGAACACAACCGACAACCACTGGCGCATTTTTTACAAAGCCAGATGTCTCGACACTTTGGTATTGATATTCATCCCGCTGCACGATTTGGACACGGCATCATGCTCGATCACGCAACCGGTCTGGTGGTGGGAGAGACGGCTATTGTCGGTAACCGTGTGTCGATCCTGCAATCGGTCACGCTGGGCGGAACAGGGAAAGAAGATGGCGACCGTCATCCTAAAATCGCAGACGGCGTTCTGATTAGTGCCGGCGCTAAAATTTTGGGCAATATTCTTGTCGGGGAAGGCGCTAAAGTCGGCGCAGGGTCAGTGGTACTTCAAAACGTGCCCGCGCACACCACCGTCGCTGGGGTGCCTGCCAAAGTTGTTGGCAAACCGACCTCACAATCCCCCGCGCTCGATATGGACCACGCGATTCCAGAGTCTCAGTGGTAAGCGGGCGATAGCTCCACGACTGCATCGACCATAGCGGCAACGTGCTCGGGGTTGATTCCCGGGGTAATGCCATGGCCGAGATTGAAGACATGGCCACTGCCCTCACCGAATGAACTGAGAACCTGACCAACCTCCGCGCGAATACGCCCGGGCGAGGCATTCAGTAGCGTCGGGTCCATATTGCCCTGCAGGCAGACCTTGTCACCGACTCGAGCTCGCGCCTCACCGATGTCGGTGGTCCAATCGAGGCCCACGGCATCAGCCCCACACTCGGCGATGGCCTCTAACCACTGACCACCACCCTTGGTAAAGACAATCACGGGCACGCGCCTGCCATCCGATTCTCTTGGCAACTGCTCGATAATCTCAGTCATGTAGCGCAGAGAAAACTCACGATACGCAGCGTGACTCAAGGAGCCGCCCCAGGTATCGAAAATCTGCACGGCTTGAGCGCCGTGACGGATTTGCTCAGTGAGGTAGACGGCTACCGACTGCGCCAGTTTGGACAGCAGTTGGTGCATCACCTCTGGCTCGTTGAAGGCGAGTGATTTCACCTTGGCGAAATCCTTACTGGAACCACCTTCGACCATATAGGTCGCCAGGGTCCAGGGGCTGCCCGCAAAGCCAATGAGTGGCACGCTGCCTTTGAGTTCTTTACGAATCAGGGCGACAGCATCCATCACGTAACCCAGCTCATTGGCAGCACGATCCGGATCCAGTGCGGCAATCTCGGCAGCTGAAGAAACCGGACGCTCGAACCGCGGCCCCTCGCCCTCCGTGAAATAGAGTCCCAGGCCGAGCGCATCGGGCACGGTGAGGATGTCCGAAAACAGGATGGCGGCGTCCATTGCGTATCGGCGTAGCGGCTGCAACGTGACCTCACAGGCCAGCTCAGGATTGGTACATAGCCCCATAAAGCTACCGGCCTCCGCACGGGTTGCCCGGTACTCGGGGAGGTAGCGCCCTGCTTGGCGCATCATCCAAAGGGGGGTGCGGTCCACGGGCTCGCGCATCAGGGCACGAAGGAACCGGTCATTTTCCAAGCTGACCATGCTATCGACTCTCATTTATTGCGACGTCGTCGCTTTATGTTTGTTTTAACTTCTTACCACGCGAGCCTTTCTGGAATCGCGTTGACCTCTCTTGTGCGCTAACAACCAACACCTCCCCCGGTGTTTTGTATGCCTGCACACGCAGTCTACCTCTGGCTAAGGGGTCAGTTCGACCCCATCTATTCAGACGCCCAGGTAATCGAGAATGCCCTCGGCCGCCTGTCGCCCTTCCCAAATCGCCGTGACTACCAGATCTGAGCCACGCACCATGTCGCCGCCGGCAAAGACTTTGGGGTTGGCAGTCTGGAACTTGAACGTTTGATGCTCAGGCGCGATCACGGCATCCCAATCATTGCAGGTCACTCCAATTTTTGAAAACCAATCGGCCGGGCTGGGCTGAAAACCAAAAGCCATGATGATGGCATCGGCTTCGATCACCACTTCGCTTCCGGGCACGGGCTCAGGCCGGCGGCGCCCATCAGGACCGGGCTCACCCAATTGGGTCTCAACCACTTTCACGCCAATGGCCTCACCAAAATAGTCCATCACCTCAATCGGCTGCCGGTTAAAGAGAAACTGCACGCCCTCTTCTTTCGCATTCGCGACCTCTCGCCGCGAGCCGGGCATGTTCTCCTCGTCGCGACGATAGACGCAGTAAACGCGATCGGCCTGCTGCCGCACGGCGGTGCGCACGCAGTCCATGGCGGTATCACCACCACCCAGCACCACAACCGTCTTTTCTTTCAGGTCAATGAACTCCTCCGGGTCGCGGGGGTAGTCCATCTTCTCATTGACATTAGCAATCAGGTAATCCAGCGCCTTATAAACGCCAGGCTTGTCCTCACCGGGGAAGCCCCCTTCCATGGCCTTATAAGTACCCATGCCGAGGAATACTGCATCATAATCAGCGAGGAGTTCTTCAATGGTGATGTCACGGCCAATCTCGGTATTCAGCCGGAACTCAATGCCCATGCCCTCGAAGACTTCCCGGCGACGTTCCATCACCTGCTTCTCGAGCTTGAATTGCGGGATGCCAAAGGTCAGCAAGCCGCCAATCTCCGGGTAGCGATCAAACACCACCGGCTTGACGCCGTTACGCGTCAGAATGTCGGCGCATCCTAGTCCGGCAGGCCCGGCACCGATGATGGCGACTTTCTTGCCGGTGGGCACGACATCGGACAAATCAGGGCGCCAGCCCATCGCCAAGGCCGTATCGGTAATGTATTTCTCCGAGTTACCGATCGTCACCGCGCCAAAGCCGTCATTCAGCGTGCATGCACCTTCACACAGACGATCCTGTGGGCAAACCCGCCCGCAAACCTCGGGTAGTGTATTGGTCTGATGGCTGAGCTCTGCGGCCTCAAAAAGATTGCCTTCGGCTAAAAGCTTCAACCAGTTAGGGATGAAGTTGTGGACCGGGCACTTCCATTCACAGTAGGGATTCCCGCATTCGAGGCAGCGGTGAGATTGCTCCGCTGCCTGCGTCTGTGTAAAGGGATCATAGATCTCTACAAAGGCTTCCGTGCGGGTGTCCATGTCCTTCTTGTCAGGATCCTTTCGATCGACGTCAAGGAATTGGAATGGATTAGCCAAACGTGCAGTCATGGTTGGTGCTGCCTCAGTCGGTATCGCGCAAGCGCGATAGCAGTTGATTAATGTCAGCCGCCTTGGGTTTCACCAGCCAGAATTTGCCGACGTAATCCTCGAAGTTGGCGAGCAGATGAGCACCCCAGGCAGAGCCCGTCTCATCGACAAACTCCTGAATGTTGTCACGCAGGAAATGCCGGTGCGCCTCCATGGATTCAGCGGCCACCCGGTGGATCTCGACCAGCTCACTGTTGTATCGATCGATGAACGCACGGTCCTCGTCCAGCACGAAAGCCAGACCGCCCGTCATGCCGGCGCCAAAGTTGACACCCGTGGCGCCCAGCACGGTGACCAGACCGCCGGTCATATATTCGCAGCAGTGATCACCCGCACCTTCAATCACCGCGTGGGCGCCGGAGTTGCGAACAGCGAATCGCTCTCCGGCGACGCCTGCGGCAAATAACCGCCCACCTGTCGCCCCATACAAACAGGTGTTCCCGATAATGCTCGTTTCGCGGCTCTCGAAGCGACTGCCCTGAGGTGGCGAGATCACCAATTTGCCACCGGCCATGCCTTTGCCCACGTAGTCGTTGCAATCGCCCTCAAGGTACATGTGCAAACCTCCAGCGTTCCATACGCCGAAGCTCTGTCCCGCCGTACCCGAGAGTTGCAAGGTAATGGGGCTTTCTTCCATGCCCGTATTGCCGTGCCGTTTCGCAATCTCACCGGACAAGCGTGCACCGATTGAACGGTCACAATTGGTCAATGCATAAGAGAAAGTGCCACCGCTGGCGGCCTCAATGGCGGGCAAAATCTCGGCAACCATTTGATTCGCCTTGTCCGCGGTATCAAAAGGATCATTGCTCGCGACCTGGCAGAACTGGGGCTGGTCTGACGCCTGTTCATCAACCCATAAAATGGGACTCAGATCCAAGCTTTGCTGCTTGGCCGTCTCGCCAGGCAGGCATTCGAGTAGATCGACGCGCCCAATCAGCTCTTCCAGAGAACGCACGCCCAGCTTGGCGAGCCACTCCCGTGTCTCGGTCGCCACGAAGGTAAAGAAATTAACAACGCGCTCCACGTCACCAACGAAGTGGGTTTCTCTGAGCTGTGCATTCTGTGTGGCGACACCGGTCGCGCAATTATTCAGGTGGCAAATACGAAGATACTTGCACCCCATCGCTACCATCGGCGCTGTGCCGAAACCAAAGCTCTCCGCACCCAAAATAGCCGCTTTGACCACGTCGAGCCCGGTCTTCATACCGCCATCAGCCTGCAAGCGCACCTTGCCGCGAAGCCGGTTACCGCGAAGCGTCTGGTGCACTTCGGCAATACCAAGCTCCCAGGGCGACCCTGCGTAACGTATAGAGGTGAGCGGACTCGCAGCCGTGCCGCCGTCGTAACCTGAAATCGTGATGAGGTCCGCGTAAGCCTTGGTAACGCCCGCGGCAATAGTGCCGACACCCGGCTCTGATACGAGCTTCACAGATACCAAGGCATCCGGATTCACTTGCTTGAGATCAAAAATCAGCTGCGCCAGATCTTCGATCGAATAAATATCGTGATGCGGCGGCGGTGAGATCAACGTTACGCCCGGTACTGAGTAGCGCAGACGGGCGATCAGATCGTTGACCTTACCACCGGGCAACTGCCCTCCTTCACCCGGCTTGGCACCTTGCGCCACTTTGATCTGTAGCACTTCGGCGTTAACCAGATAATGCGGCGTCACGCCGAAACGGCCCGAGGCAATCTGCTTGATCTTGGATACCCGGTTCGTACCAAAGCGATTCGGATCCTCACCACCCTCACCACTGTTGGAGCGCGCGCCAATTTGATTCATGCCCATTGCCAGCGCTTCATGGGCTTCAGGGGACAAAGCCCCCAGCGACATGCCGGCCGAATCGAAGCGGCGCAAGATTTGATCGATCGGCTCGACCTCCTCTAGCGGGATCGCCGATTCGGGTAACTTCAACTGAAGCAGATCGCGTAATGCCGCGACAGGCCTGTCATTACAGTGGGTCGCGTAGCGCTGGTAATCAGCGTAATCGCCACTGACCACAGCCGCCTGCAGGCTCATCACCACATCGGGGTTATAAGCATGGTACTCACCACCATGCACGTATTTAAGCAAGCCACCTTGATCCAGGGTTTTGCGCCGGCTGCGTGCACGACTGGCCACCTGCCATTGATCTTTTTCGAGCTGATCAAGGGTGACGCCACCAATTCTGGAGGTCACGCCCGTAAAGGCGACCTCGACCAATTCAGTGTCGAGTCCCACTGCCTCGAATAGCTGCGCGCCGCGGTAAGAGTTCACCGCAGAGATGCCCATCTTGGACATGATTTTAAGCAGGCCTTTGTTGATACCCTTACGGAAGTTCTTCTGACACAACTGGGGATCACCCAGTAACTCACTCCGAGCCAATAGATCTTCAATGACGCTGTATGCCAGATAGGGATAGATCGCGGTCGCGCCAAAACCGAGCAGACAGGCAATGTGATGAGAATCCCGCGCGCTGCCCGACTCGATCACGAGGTTGCATTCGGCGCGTAAACCGACCCGGATCAAGTGATGATGCACCGCGCCAGTGACTAACAAGCTGTGTAGCGGAACGCGAGTGTCGGCGATATGTCTGTCCGACAAAATCAGGATGTTGCGGCCATCCCGCACAGCCGCCTCGGCGCTTGAGCATACGGCTTCCAGCGCTTGTCGGAGATTCGCTTCGGCAGGTTCGTAGGTGGTGTCCACGACTGTTGCGCGGAAGCCATCCTCGTCCAGCGCTGCAATCGTTTGGAATTTCGCCTGAGAGAGGACGGGCGAAGTCAGGCTAATGCGTCGCGCATGCTCTGCCGACTCTTCAAAGAGATTGCGTTCCGGACCGAGGTCCACCTCGAGGGACATCACGATCGACTCGCGCAACGGGTCTATCGGTGGATTAGTGACCTGCGCAAACTTTTGTCGGAAATAGTCATATAGGGACCGCTCCTGTCGGGAGAGTACGGCCATGGGGGTATCATCACCCATAGAGCCTACGGCCTCGTTGCCGGACTCAGCCAGCGGGCGCAGTACCTGATCGCGTTCTTCAAAGCTGACCTGAAACATTTTCTGATACACGTCCAGCTCATGGCCTGCGATGGCGGCAACGGCCTCACCTGTGAAACTGCCTTCAATAAGCCGGGCGTTATCCCGCAGCCAGTGCTTATAGGGCTGACGGGTCTTCAATAACTCGTCGATGTCCTTGGTATGGAGGACTTTGCCTTCTTCGGTATCGACCACCAGGATTTGGCCGGGACCCACCCGGCCTTTCGCGATCACCTGTTCAGGCTGGTATCCGTAGGTGCCAATCTCGGACGCCAAAGTGATAAACCCGTCATCGGTCGTGACCCAACGTGCGGGTCGTAAACCGTTGCGGTCCAGCAGGCAGCAGGCATAACGACCGTCAGTCAACACGATGCCAGCGGGTCCATCTCAGGGCTCCATGTGCATGGCGCTGTACTGATAAAACGCTTTAAGGTCCGGGTCGATGCCCTCAATGTTCTGCCAAGCAGGCGGGATCAGCATCCGCAGCGCCCTGGGAAGCTCAACGCCACCCGTGGTCAACAACTCGAGCATGTTGTCGAGACTCGAGGAGTCAGGACCCTAGGTGTTCTCCAGTGGCGCCAACGTCTGGAGATCGGGCAGTAAAGGCGACTGCAACTTGGAGGTTCGAGCCCGTGACCAGCTGCGGTTACCTTCAATCGTATTGATCTCGCC
>Ga0181571_10004218_pt1 | contig 10767 bp, 6 predicted proteins | sample 101ome_17_FD_132440 | JGI IMG/M metagenome (GOLD analysis project Ga0181571, IMG submission 132440) | Coastal salt marsh microbial communities from the Groves Creek Marsh, Skidaway Island, Georgia - 101407AT metaG (megahit assembly) | ecosystem: Environmental > Aquatic > Marine > Intertidal zone...
GAGACGGTGCTTGCCACCGCTCCCGACAGACTGAGGGCTGCAGGGCTGTCGCGCCAGAAAATTGGTTACCTGCAGTCCCTGGCAGAGGCGGTGCGCTCTGGTGCTCTGCCAATCGCAACCTTGCCCCAGCTCGCTGATGATGAAGTCGAGGCCGCGATTACGGCGGTGCGAGGTTTTGGGCGCTGGTCCGCGCACATGTATTTGATGTTCTCCCTCGGACGGCCCGATATCTGGCCCAGTGGAGATCTCGCTGTGCGGGTAGGGTTTGGTCGGATCATGGGCTGGAAGGATCGGCCCGACGAAAAGAAAGTTATTACCGCGGGCGACGCCTTTTCGCCTCATCGGAGTGCGCTCGCCTTATTATGTTGGCATTTTTATAGCGAGGCGCCCCTGTGAGCTTCAGTGATTGGGAGGTCACCTGTATGAGCTTGGCCGTTGATGAGGCGCGTCGGGCCGCCGGGCGGGGGGAAGTGCCGGTGGGGGCCGTACTGTGCAGAGGTGACTCAATTATCGCCCACGGCGGCAATGCCCAGATTGAGCTGAGTGATCCTTCAGCACATGCGGAGATTCGAGTGCTTCGCGAAGCCGGGGTTCGCGAGGGAAATTACCGGCTAACGGGTACAACCCTCTTCGTCAGCCTGGAGCCCTGCACCATGTGCTGCGGCGCGTTGGTTCACGCCCGCATCGAGAATCTGGTATTTGCGGCGCGGGAGCCGAAAGCGGGTGCGGTCGTGAGCACGGGAGCCCTGCTGGACAACCCGGCACTGAATCATCGCGTGCAATGGCGAGAGGGACTGCTTCAGGAGGAGAGCAGCCAGTTGCTGCAGGAATTTTTTCGAAACCGGCGCAGTGCTCATGGCGATGCGATCTGAGCTGTAGACAGGTTACCCCGCAGGCGTCCGCTGGCGACTCAGGTATCAAGCTCGAGGGGTGCCCGCCCGCAGTAATAGTCGCGGGTCACAGCACCGGTAGCGGCGTGCCGCGCAGGTGCTTGGGCAAAAGTGCGTCCACTTCAATGGGCGGTGACAGTCTGGATGTCGGCAAGCTTTCCAGCGTCAGAATGCCCTCGTAGTGTCGGATGTTGTCAACGTAGGTCACCGCCTGCTTGCCTTCTGCAAACCCGAAACGTGTCATTGGAAAAGTGTCGGGGTTTTGCAGTTTTGGCAAGTGAGCTCTGACATCAGGCCAAAGATGGGGGTCTCCGCCCGATTTCTCGGTCAGCACCCTGGCGTCCTCAAGGTGCCCCATACCGATGGTGTAAGCCGCCAATGCCATCGAGGTGCGATCCGGCTCTTCAATATCAGCGGGCAACCGTCTCAATAGATTCTTGAAAAAACGGGCGCCACCGCGCAGGCTTTCGGCAGCATCAGTGCGGTCATCCACACCCAGTTCTTGGGCGGTTACCTGAGTCAGCATCATCATGCCTCTGACGCCGGTATGCGATTTAGCGCCAGGGTCCCAGTGGGATTCCTGATAAGCCATAGCCGCCAATAATCGCCAATCCATTCGATATTCCCGGGCGACCTGTTCTATGAGGTCCTGCCACTGGGGCAATTCGCTGCGCATTTTGCGCTGAAAAGTCAGTGACCCCAGCCGGGATGCGTGTTCAAACTGACCAAAGTGCAGACGCTCCAAGTACGCCAGATCACCCGACTGCTTGGCAGCCTCTAAGAAGCGATTTACCTTATCCAAGGCGAGTTCCGACGCGATGCCCTTTGGTAAATACCACACCACAGGCGTTGTGTTGCCGAGTTCCAGAGCGGCTACCAGTCTCGGAAACAATCGCTGCTGGATGTCGAATTCGACGGAGTCGACAATGGTTAATTCGGCTCTTCCCTCACTCACCAGTTGCATCACCTCCAGAGAATCTGCGGCATGAACTTCACGCCAGGTGAGTTCAGGCAGGGAAGCTTGAAGGTCCCTAAGCATTTCCACGTGAGCGCTTCCGGCAACCACGACCAGATCGCGCGCTATCAGATCCGATAAACGGCGAGGCCGTGATTCGCCGGATTTGTAGACCACCAAGGCTTGCTGGTGCAAGTAGGGAATCGAAGCGGCAAAGCGTGCATCGCGGCCGGTGCTTTGACTCAGCCCGGCAACGGCCACATGTCCCTCGCCATTTTCGAGCATGGTAAACAACTCGGGCAAACTGAAGGCAACCTTGATCCGCAGTTTCATGTTGTGCTGCTGGGCGAACTGCCGTACCAATGCGTAATCGAATCCCGACGCCCGATCACCGTCAAAATAGTAGGTAGTGGGCGTGTTGCGGGTCAGTACGACCAACTCGCGGGCGTCTTCCATAGGCGGCAGGTCCGAACCGTCAGCGCACCCCTGAACGAGCATGATCAAGCAGATGATACAGACGCGACCCATGCAGAGATTGTAGATGGTCCATTGCGCCGAGGACAGAACATCCGGCGGCGCACCTGCATGTGATTGGGATGGCAAGGTATAATCGACCCGCTGTCTCTCTCGGGAATACCAAATGCTTGTCCTGCCCGGTTCTTCAGCCCTGTCTGAGGCCCGCTTTGCGTTATTGGCTACGCGAGTCTCTGAGTTGGGTAAAAGCTATCGCTTGCGCGAGGTGGCCCATGCCTACGCGGTCGAACTCGGCGCCGGGCTGGATGTAGATGAGTCGCGGTTGGCGGCTCTGCTGCAACCGGGTACTTCGCCCCCGGTTGACCCGACTGCGCTCGACCGGGCCGGTAAGCGCATTGTCAGTCCCCGTTTCGGCACGATATCGCCATGGTCCAGTAAGGCGACAGATATTGCGCGAAATTGTGGCTTTGAAAGCGTAAAGCGTATCGAGCGCGTCACGGTGTACGGCATCGATGGCATGCCTGAGGACATCGCTGATACTGAACTCGACGCGTTGATCCACGACAGGATGGTGGAGACCGTCGTCGGCTCAGTAGACGAGTTGGCGCCGCTTTTTGAGCGCTCCTCGCCGCAGTCCTACATTGAAGTCGATGTGCTTGGCGGCGGTCAGGAGGCGCTGGCGGAGGCAAACGACCAGCTCGGTCTGGCCCTCGCGGCAGATGAGATCGAATATCTGACGGACGCTTTTAACGAGCTGGGTCGCAACCCCCGCGATATTGAGTTAATGATGTTTGCTCAGGCGAATTCGGAGCACTGTCGCCACAAAATATTCAACGCCAGCTGGGAGATAGATGGCGCCCCGATGCCGCATTCGCTGTTTGGCATGATCCGTCATACTCATACGGTAGGTGGTGATAACGTGCTGTCTGCGTACTCAGATAATGCGGCGGTCGTTGCCGGCCACGCTGCAGGCCGGTTTTACCCTGATGCGACCGATGGCATCTGGCGTTATCACCAAGAACCGGTGCACCTCCTGATGAAGGTCGAAACCCACAATCACCCGACTGCCATATCGCCTTTTTCGGGTGCCGGCACTGGTGCAGGGGGTGAAATCCGCGATGAGGGCGCTGTGGGGCGCGGGTCTCGACCCAAAGCTGGACTGGCAGGGTTTTCTGTCTCTCACCTTGAAATTCCCGATAAACCGCGACCGTGGGAAATCAATTACGGCAAGCCCCACAGAATTGTATCGCCGCTACAAATTATGACCGAGGGCCCCATCGGCGCCGCGGCTTTTAACAATGAATTTGGTCGCCCCAATCTGGTGGGGTATTTTCGAACTTTTGAAGCGGTGACTGAGAGCGGCGTCAGGGGTTATCACAAGCCCATTATGATCGCCGGGGGCTTTGGCAATATTCGCGCGGATCATGTGGAGAAGGGCGACTATTCCGCCGGCGCTCGATTGGTCGTGCTCGGTGGACCCGCGATGCTGATTGGACTCGGTGGCGGCGCGGCGTCCTCTATGGCCAGCGGTGACAGTGCCGAAGACCTCGACTTTGCCTCGGTGCAACGACAAAACCCTGAGATTCAGCGGCGCTGCCAGGAAGTGATTGATACCTGCTGGGGGCTGGGTGATGAAAATCCCATCGCCTTTATCCACGACGTGGGAGCGGGCGGGCTCAGTAACGCCTTGCCAGAGCTGGTCAAGGACGGGGGTCGCGGTGGGCACTTCGAATTACGGGAGGTGCCGAACGACGAACCGGGGATGTCGCCGCTGGAAATCTGGTGTAACGAGTCTCAAGAGCGATATGTGATGGCGATAGAGCCAGAGCAGCTTGCTCGATTCGAACAGATCTGTGCGCGAGAGCGTTGCCCCTATGCCGTGGTAGGGGAGGCCACAGAGGCGCAGCATCTCAGAGTCAGTGATCGCCAGTTCAACAATGACCCGGTGGATTTGCCCATGTCAGTGCTATTCGGCAAACCGCCAAAAATGCATCGCCAGGCGGTGCGGGAGCCGGGGCTCGCTGATGATTTCGATGCCACCGGCATATCGGTGGCCGAATCTCTGGAGCGGGTGCTCACCTTCCCTGCAGTGGCATCTAAGAATTTCCTGATTACCATTGGTGACCGGAGCGTGACCGGCATGGTGGCGCGGGATCAAATGGTCGGGCCCTGGCAGGTCCCGGTTGCAGATTGTGCCGTCACGACCGTCTCTTTGGATTCCCACCTCGGCGAGGCAATGTCGATGGGCGAACGAACGCCTGTCGCGCTCCTCAGTGGGCCGGCCGCCGGTCGCCTCGCAGTAGCTGAGGCGATCACCAATATTCTGGCCGCACCGATCGAGCGCTTGTCAGATATCAAGCTCAGTGCCAATTGGATGTGTGCGGCAGGTTTTGCCGGCGACGACGCTGTGCTTTACGACACGGTCGAGGCGGTGGCGATGACCTTTTGCCCCGCGCTGGGCGTGACTATTCCCGTGGGCAAAGATTCAATGTCGATGAGGACTGTGTGGGACGCATCGGGAGAGCATCGATCGGTAACCGCCCCGGTGTCGCTCATTGTGTCGGCTTTTGCGCCCTGTGGTGACGTGCGCGAGGTGCTGACACCGACGCTGGAGCGGCGCGAAGATACCGCGTTGCTGCTCATCGATCTCGGTCGCGGAGCGGACAGGGTGGGCGGCTCCGTGCTCGCACAAGTGTGGAGTGCGCTGGGAAGCGGCAGCCCCGACGTAGCGCCGGAAGACGTTGTCGCGCTTTTCGAATTCATCAATGACCTGAGAGTGCGAAATTGGCTGCTGGCTTACCACGATCGGTCCGACGGGGGTTTATTGGTGACCTTGCTGGAGATGGCCTTTGCCGGACGCTGTGGCCTCGACGTCGACATTGACGTTGATCGCCAGCACGCGGCGGCGAGGCTGTTCTCTGAGGAAGTGGGCGCGGTTATCCAGGTGGAGGAAACCCGTGTGTCCGAGGTGATGGCGCTGGCGGCGCAATCGGGGCTCGAGGGCGCAGTCACGGTCGTTGCCAAGCCGCGGCTGGATGAGCGCATTGTGGTGAATACCCGACAATTTGAACTGATCGATAGCCGGCGCGCCGCGTTACAAAGCCTGTGGAGTGAAACCAGCCATGCCATCGCTCGGCGCAGGGACAATGTAGCCTGCGCGGATGCGGAATTTGCCGCCATACAGCAATCTGGCGGGGGGCTGTCTGCCTCACTGACGTTTGATTGCGATGAAGATGTTGCCGCGCCCATGATCGCCACGGGGGTTCGACCGAAGGTCGCGATTCTTAGAGAGCAGGGCGTCAACGGACACATGGAAATGGCGGCAGCTTTCGACCGAGCGGGGTTGACCGCCGTGGATGTCCATATGAGCGATCTGATGTCTGAACGCCGCCAGCTGGATGAGTTTCATGGTGTCGTCGCCTGTGGCGGCTTTTCCTACGGAGACGTCCTGGGCGCCGGAGAAGGCTGGGCCAAGACGATTCTGTTCAGCGACGCCTTGCGGGAATGCTTTCAGACGTTCTTTCAACGCAGTGATACGTTTTCGCTGGGGGTCTGTAACGGTTGTCAGATGCTGTCTGCACTGCAATCCATTATTCCCGGCACAGATCACTGGCCGCGGTTTGCGCGAAATCAATCTGAGCAATATGAAGCGCGTTTGGCGCTGGTCAGAGTCGAAGCGTCACCGTCGATCCTCCTCAGGGATATGGCGGGGTCGCACCTGCCTATCGTCGTGGCGCATGGCGAGGGGCGTGCGCGTTTTGCTTCTACAGAGACGCAAAATGCGCTGGAGGTAGCTGAGCAAGTCTCGCTGCGATTTATCGACCACGATCTGAACACGACCGAGGCGTATCCTCACAACCCCAATGGATCAAGCGCTGGTATTACCGGTGTGTGCAGTACAGATGGTCGCGTAACCATCATGATGCCCCATCCAGAGCGGGTTTTTCGCGCGGCACAGTTGTCGTGGTGCCCGCCTGATTGGCATACCGACTCTGGTTGGATGCGGTTATTCCGCAATGCCCGCACCTGGCTTGGTTAACATGACGTGGCATCGATGACCGCGACTCGTTACACTCCGCGCCTTGTTTTGCCTCCACTACTTATTGGGTCTCAAAAAACGAGCAAAAGATGAATCGTTACCCCCTCTGGAAAAACGTGCTGATTGTGCTGGTGGTGGCTGCTGGTTTTTATTACGCGGCACCCAACCTGTATGCGCCAGATCCTGCGCTACAGATTGCCGGCGCCAGTAGCGCCCAGCAAATCGATGAGCGGGTGTTAGATCGAGCCGAGGCGGCGCTGACCCAATCTGACATCGCCTTCTTTGGCGAGACTTTGCAGGATCAGGGCAAGACAGCCTTGATCCGTCTGGTGGATCGTGAGCAGCAGCTTCGGGCGCAGGCGGTGCTGGCGCGCGAGTTGGGGGACGGCTTTATCGTGGCACTCAATCTTGCCCCAACCACACCGGATTGGTTGGTGCAGGGGGGGGCGGCGCCCATGAAACTGGGCCTCGACCTCAGTGGAGGTGTGCACTTCAAGCTTGAGGTAGACGTTGAAGCAGCGACCGAGCGGAAGCTGACGCAGTATGAAACTGGTATTAAAAAGCGCCTGCGGGAAGAACGTATCCGCGGACGCGTGAGTCTCGATGGTGGCCAGGTTGCCATGCAGTTTCGGGACGAAGCAGATCGAGAAGCGGCGCGTCGGGAGGTGGTCGATCTATACCCCGAGCTATTCCTTGACCGCGTTGAGGAAGGTGATGACTGGTTGCTTTACGCGCAGGTCACCGAGCAGACCATCGCCGAGGTCGTGGACTATGCGGTGGCGCAGAACCTGACCACCATCCGTAATCGAGTGAACGAGCTCGGCGTATCCGAGCCTCTGGTGCAGCGTCAGGGTAGAAAACGGATTGTGGTCGAGTTGCCGGGTATTCAGGATACCGCTGAGGCCAAGCGCATTCTGGGTAAAGTGGCGAACCTCGAGTTTCGTTTGGTGGCCGAGGCCAACGCGCCCATTTCTGAACGACAGCGTTTCGAGTACCGGAGCCCGGATCGTGGTGGTATGACCGAGTGGCTGGAGCGCGACGTTATTATCACCGGTGAGAGCGTATCCAACGCGCAGGCGGGATTCGATCAAAATGGTCAGCCCAATGTCATGATCAGCCTCGATGGCGAAGGTGGCATGCTGATGTCACGCGCAACGCGAGCCAATATCAAACGACGCATGGGCGTGTTGTTTATTGAGCGAAAGTATCGCACCCGATATGAGGTGGATGAGGCCGGAGAGGAGACCGCGGTTCGCATCCCTTACGATGAAAAGCAGCTGCTGACCGCGCCTGTTATTCAGTCTGCCCTGGGAGCGCAATTCCAGATTACTGGCTTGGATAATCCCGCCGAGGCCTCTGAACTGGCACTAATGTTGAGGGCGGGTGCGCTGGCCGCGCCCATCACCTTTGTCGAGGAGCGCACCGTGGGCCCGTCTCTCGGTGCCGAGAATATCGAGCTGGGCATGAAGTCGGTGCAGGTGGGACTGGCGCTGGTCGTATTGTTTATGGTGCTTTACTACCGTGTTTTTGGCGTGGCGGCGGTCATGGCGCTGTCGGCTAATTTGGTGCTGTTGGTGGGTATTATGTCCTTACTGGGCGCCACCCTGACCCTGCCGGGCATTGCCGGTATTGTGCTCACGGTGGGCATGGCAGTCGACGCCAACGTGCTCATCTTTGCGCGCATTAGAGAAGAGATCAACAAGGGGGCGCAGCCGCAAACCGCAATCAACAACGGGTTTGACAGAGCGCTGGTGACGATTCTGGATGCCAATATCACTACCCTCATCGTGGCCATCATTCTGTATGCCATTGGCACTGGCCCGATCAAAGGCTTCGCGGTCACTCTCTCGGTCGGCATCGTGACCTCCATGTTTTCGGCGATTATGGGCACCCGTGCCCTCGTAAACGGGATCTATGGCGGCAGGCGTGTCCGCGCACTGTCTATTGGCGGCAGGGGTCTCCCTGCAAACATGTTGGCGGGGGCACCTGAATGAACGTCTTGCCGTTTATGCGGTGGCGCTGGGTCGCCGTGGCCTTTTCTGCGGCCGCCATCCTGTCAGCGATTGTGTCTCTCACCATCAATCAGCTGAACTGGGGCCTTGATTTCACGGGCGGCACTCTGGTGGAGGTTGCCTACAGTGACTCTGCCGACCTCGGTGCTATCCGCTCTACCCTCGATCAGGAGGGTTACGACGGTGCGATCGTGGTCAGCTTTGGCACTGATCGTGATGTGCTGGTTCGCTTGCCCGATGGGTATTCTGACCAGCAAGGCGCGATCATGGTGGACAAGCTGCGCGCCGCTACCGACAGCGATATTGAATTACGACGCATTGAGTTCGTAGGGCCGCAGGTTGGTGATGAACTGCGGGACGACGGCGGCATTGCCATGCTCACCGCGTTGGGTTTGGTCATGCTTTATGTGGCATTTCGATTTCAGATCAAATTTGCGTTGGGCGCTGTGATTGCGCTGGCGCACGATGTCATTTTTACCTTGGGATTTTTCTCACTCACGGGATTGGAGTTCGACCTCACTGTGCTGGCCGCGCTGCTGGCGGTGGTGGGTTATTCACTCAATGACACCATCGTCGTGTCGGATCGTATCCGCGAAAATTTGCGCATTGTGCGGCGCGCCGATGCCGCCGAGGTGATCGATATATCCCTCACAGAAACCTTGGGCAGGACGCTGGTGACATCGCTGACGACCTTATTGGTGTTGCTTGCTCTGGCGGTCTTCGGTGGAGAAATGATTTTTGGCTTCGCAATTGCATTGCTGGTTGGCGTAGCGATAGGAACCTATTCTTCAATCTATGTGGCAGCGACCACGCTGTTGCATCTCAAAGTCAGTAAAGAAGATGTGATGGTGCCCGAGAAAGAGGGTGCCGATCAGGAAGGGTTGTTTCCCTGAGCGATCCTCAGTGCGGTTTGAAGCGCAGGACTAAGGCCCCGTCCATCTGACCCAGGGGAGCATTTGCCTCAGGATTTTGCTGTTACCGCAGACGATATTGCCGCTCTCGTACCAGTCTTCACCGCCCGCTAAATCAGTAATCAGCCCGCCCGCTTCTCTCACCAGCAGCGCCCCTGCCGCGATATCCCAAGCATTCAGTCCCATTTCCCAAAATCCATCGAGGCGTCCCGCGGCCACGTAAGCGAGGTCCAAAGAGGCGGCGCCGGCGCGTCGAACGCCCATTGAGCGACCGGTAACCGCGGCGAGCGATGCGGTATACCAATCCAAGTGTGCATCACAGTGACCCAAAAAAGGGATGCCGGTGCCAAAAAGAGCCTCGGCGGGGTCTTTACGGTCTCCCACCCGAATACGATGACCATTCAATTGGGCACCCCTGCCCCGAGAGGCGATAAATTCCTCTCGACGAATGGGGTCGTACACCACAGCATGCGCTATTTTGCCGCGGTGCAAACAGGCGATACTCACCGCAAAGTGAGGGATGCCGCGCAAAAAATTGCTGGTGCCATCCAGCGGGTCAATCACCCAGACATACTCCGACTCCTCGTTGCCAGAGAAACCGCTCTCCTCGCAATGAAATGCATGCTCCGGGTAGGTTTTGCTGAGGTGATAAAGAATTTCTTTCTCGGCGGCCAGATCCACTTCAGTGACGTAATCGGCCGCTGCCTTGGCGCGATAGCCAATACGATCCATGTCGTCCGAGGCGCGCACAATCAGGTCGCCCGCCTTGCGGGCAGCGCGCAATGCCATGGATGCGGTCGGTTCCATTAGATACCTCAATCTGCGGGCGGCGCATCATAGCAGGGGTGGCGGCAAGCGGATACGTCTCTGATAGACTCCAGCTCGCGTTGCGATCGCAATGCGACGCCCCATCCGACAAACCCGACCGGCGAGCGCAAGGGCAGTATGAATCCCGAGAATATAAAGATTGTGCTGGTTCACACCACCCACAGCGGCAACATCGGCGGTGTCGCGCGTGCAATGAAGAATATGGGGCTGACCCAATTGACGCTGGTTGCGCCGCTTGAGTACCCCGCGCCCGAGGCCAACTGGCGGGCCGCCTCTGCCGTGGACGTGCTGGAAAATGCGGAAGTCGTCTCCACGTTGGACGAGGCAATTGCCGACTGCCAGTTTGTGGTGGGGACCAGTGCACGCGATCGTCGTATTCCCTGGCCATTGCAGGATGCGCGAGGATGTGCCGAGCGCATTGCGACTCATTCTGTTGGCGAGCGGGTCGCCATTCTCTTCGGGAGAGAGGATCGAGGCCTGCTCAATGAGGAGTTACAGCGCTGTAATCTGCATTGCCATATCCCCACCCACGAAGGGTATCCCAGCCTTAATCTGGCGATGGCTGTGCAAATTGTGAGCTACGAGTTGCGCATGATGACCCTGAGCGGTAAGACGGGCCATACAGAGGATGCTGACTGGGATACGCCTTTTTCCACCA
>Ga0181571_10004219_pt1 | contig 10767 bp, 7 predicted proteins | sample 101ome_17_FD_132440 | JGI IMG/M metagenome (GOLD analysis project Ga0181571, IMG submission 132440) | Coastal salt marsh microbial communities from the Groves Creek Marsh, Skidaway Island, Georgia - 101407AT metaG (megahit assembly) | ecosystem: Environmental > Aquatic > Marine > Intertidal zone...
CGGCGCGGCTCTGCCACCGCAAGGATATTGGCGCTGCCGGTCAGATCATCCGTATGCCAGTCCCGTGGCGTGAGGTTCAACCGCTGCCGCTCGCCGTCATCCTCTTTCACAATGGCCCCGTGACCCGCCATCGCAGTGTAGAGACGCGCCTGCAGGGGAACATAGATCCAACTGCGCATCGGCCTACCGGCCTCCAGCAGCGCCACCATGCAGCAGAAGCGGTCATTCCCTCTGACGAAATTACCGGTCCCGTCAACCGGATCCACAGTCCACGCCACCGGTGCAGCAGCGCGCGCCAGAATATCGGGATTGTCGGCGCAGGCCTCCTCGCCAATCACCGCGCCATCAATCAAATCACGAAGGCGCGGTGTAAGGAAGATTTCCGCCTCGCGATCGGCAATGGTCACCAAATCTGCCGGGCTGGATTTTTCAGCGACTTCATTCTGCCTCAGCTGGCCATATCGCGGCATGACGAACCGCGCGCACGCCTCTTGCAGCAGCGCACCAACCGCCTCATCGAGATCATCCCGGGAATATTTCACCGATGTCGAAACCCGTCACTCCACATCCAGATCCGACGCACCGTCCCCGTCATCCAGCTCATGAAGCTGGATGGGCGCCATCGGCATGATCGTCGAGATGGCATGCTTGTAGACAAGCTGCACATGCTGATCACGCTTCAGCAGGATCGAGAAATTGTCGAACCAGGTAATGATACCCTGAAGTTTCACCCCATTGACAAGGAAAACAGTGACCTGGGCATGGGATTTGCGGACATTGTTCAGAAACAGTTCCTGAAGGTTCCGGCTCTTATCGTTGGCCATTTATCGCCCTCCTGATGGCAGTCTAACCGGAACAGTGTCGCGGCACAATGCCGCGCTTCCGATCCGTTTGGACGATGGATCCCGCGCAGGATCAGAAAAAATCCAACCGCACCGACAACAGTTTCTCGACAAGTGGAATCCGGCCGCGAGCGGCAAAAATCGTCACAGTATCGCCGGCCTCGATGACGGTATCGCCACGCGCGGGAATAACCTCTTCGCCCCGCATGATCCCGCCTATGGCCACCCCCTTGGGGATTTTCGCCTCACGAAGCGACCTGCCCACAAGAAGCGAAGATGGCAGGGCCTCCGCCTCGATTACCTCGCCAAGATCCTCAACCACCGGATGGACATCACGGATCTTGCCGCGCCGCACATGTTCGAGAATCGAGGAGACGGTGATCTGCGACGGGTTGATCACCGCGTCGACACCAAGCGCTGATACAAGCGGGATGAAGCCGGGCGTGTTCACAAGCGCCACCGCATGAGTGGCTCCATTTCGCTTGGCAAGCAGCGCCGAGAGGATATTGACCTCATCATCATCGGTCACCGACACGAAGGTTTCCGTACTATGCACCCCGGCTTCCGAGAGGATGCCGCTATCCAGAGCATCACCATTCAATACGCTGGTGCCGTGCATGTTCTCTGCCAGGGCACGGGCACGGGCCGGATCCTCCTCGAGGACCTCCACCTCCGGGTTCGGGAAGTTCGCCTCGATGCGGGTGGCCAGCATCTGGCCGATCGCTCCACCGCCAGCAATGATCACCGAACGCGCCTCTGGCTCCTCATGCGCGAACGTGGCCATCGCACGGCTTAAATGCGCCGCGTCACAGACAAAATAGACACGGTCACCTGCCGCCATCATTTCAGCGCCATCGCGGGGCAGGATCAATTTGCCATCGCGGATGATGGCGAGGATTGTCATCGACAGATCCGGAAACAGATTCGTCAGATGCCGGATCGGCGTGTCGAGGATCGGGCTTTCCTCGGTACATTGCACGCCGACAAGATTCATCCGGCCACCACACATATCCTTGACATCGAACGCGCCCGGCACACGGATCTGGTTGCCGACAGCAGCCGACACCTCGGCTTCCGGCGAGATGATATGGTCGATTGGCAGCTGGTCCGGCGAATAGAGATCACCATAGATCGGATCCAGATAGGGCTGATGACGAATTCGGGCGATCTTTACCGGCGTATTGAAGATCGTGTGCGCCACCTGACAGGCGACCATGTTGACTTCATCGGATTCGGTCACCGCAATCAACAGATCGGCATCGCGCGCACCTGCCTCGGACAGAATGTCGGGATAGGAGGCGGTGCCGACCACACCGTGAACATCGACCTGATCGGTCACGCGCTGGATTTTCTCTGCCGAGGCGTCAATGACCGTGACATCATTATGTTCCTCGGCAAGATATGTGGCGATCCCGGCACCGACAAGGCCGGCGCCGCAAATAACGATTTTCATCCCTCTCCACCTTCTTCAGAGGACGCTTTCCTGTCTGTCGACACGCCTAGCGAGCGCAGTTTCCGGTGCAGCGCGGAACGTTCCATGCCAACGAAACCGGCCATTCTCGACACATTGCCGTCAAAGCGCCGCAGCTGAGCATCCATATATTGCGTCTCGAAGGCCTCGCGGGCTTCACGAAGCGGCAATGCGATCAGCGCTTCCATATCAGAATTGCCACCGGCAGGCGAGATGTTCTGGATCTGCGGCGGCAGGGCGTCAAGGCCAAGCGGTTCCGACCGGTCCTGCGGCGCCATGATGATCATGTTCTCGATCGTGTTCAGCATTTGCCGGATGTTGCCGGGCCAGTGATAGCCCTGCATCGCCGCCAGCACCTCGTCGCTGAACTTGATTCTGGCAAGGCCGGTGCGGCGTGACACGATATCCACACAATGCCGCGCCAGCGGCGGAATATCCTCGCGCCGGTCGGCCAAAGCCGGCATTGTCAGCGGCACGACACCCAGCCGGTAATACAGATCGTCACGCAAATGTCCGGCCGCGATCTCCGCCGCCAGATCGCGGCTTGAGGCTGAAATGACCCGCACATCGACCGACACTTCCTTGTTGCCGCCAACGCGCCTGAAACGCTGTTCAGCGACAGCGCGGACAATCTTGCCCTGCGTTTCCAGAGGCAGATCGCAGATTTCGTCGAAATACAGTGTTCCTTTATGCGCCTGTTCGAACAAGCCGACAATGCGCCGGCTGGTGCCCATATTTTCCGAGCCAAACAATTCGATATCGGCGCTGTCGGGGCCAAGCCGCGCACAGTTAGCCACTATAAACCGGGCATCCCGCCGATCCGAATGATGATGGATCAGACGTGCCGCCAGCTCCTTGCCAGAGCCGTTCGGGCCACTGATCAAGACGCGGCTGGCGGTCGGCGCGATCCGTTCAATGGCCGTCCGGATGGTCTTTATCGCCGGCGATACGCCGACCAAGGTCGGTTCGGCATCCTCGCTGACCTTCTCGCGCAATTCGGCGTTCTCGCGTTCCAGCCGGCTGACCTCAAGCGCCCGCCTCACCATCAATAAAAGCCTGTCTTCCTTGAACGGCTTTTCGATAAAGTCGAAGGCACCGTTGCGAATTGCCTGCACCGCCGTCTCGATGGTGCCATGTCCGGAGATCATCAGGACAGGAAGCTCGGGATAGACACCCTTGACCCACTCAAGAAGCTCGAGGCCGTCCATGTCGGAGTCACGCATCCAGATATCGAGAATGGCGAGGCCCGGCGGCTTTGCGGCGAGAATGTCACGCGCCTCGCCGGCCGTCGCCGCCTCGACGGTCGGATAGCCCTCGTCACGAAGGACCGCGCCGATCAGCGATCGGATATCGCGTTCATCATCGACGATCAGGATGTCGCCGGTCGTCATCATGCGCCTGTCTCCTGATCTCCATGACGTGGCAGGGTGATCACGACCCGTGCTCCGCCATTCTCGGCATCGAGAAGCTCCAATTCACCGCCATGGTCCTGAATAATCTTGCTGACAATGGCAAGGCCAAGGCCGGTACCCTTGTCGCGTTTCGTCACATAGGGCTCCAACAGGCTGCCCCTGTCAATAGCCGGAAAGCCGGGGCCGTTATCCGTGACGGTGAGCGCAAGGAACCCGTCCCTGACGGCAAGTTCCAGATCGATGCATGGCTTGGCAACGCTGTTTTCAGCCAGACTGTCGAGCGCGTTCTGGATGATGTTGGTCAGCGCCTGGCGCAGCAACCCCGCATCGCCGACAATGACATCATTGTCATCAGGCGAAGCGGTATCGACCTCGAATGTCACCCCCTGCCCGTCATAGAGACCAACCTGGCCAAGCACCAGATCGCGAAGCGACAGCGGCGTCATCACCGGCTGTGGCATGCGGGCAAAGGCCGAAAACTCGTCAACCATGCGGCCGATATCATCCACCTGCCGGCCGATAATGGACAGATATTCGCAGAATTGCTCACTGGCTTGCGCGTCATCAGGCTGGTATTTGCGGCGCAACCTGTCCGCCGCCAGCTGGATCGGTGTCAGCGGGTTCTTGATCTCATGTGCGATCCGCCGCGCCACATCCGACCAAGCCGCCTTGCGCTGCGCCGTCAGCAGGTCCGTCACATCGTCAAAGGTCACCACATAGCCGATCACCCGCCCGTCGACCTTTTCGGTCGTGATCCGCGCACGCAACGTCATTCGCATGCCGTTGCGGGTCAGGATGATCTGCTCCTCGGCAAGCTTGCGGCGACGCGTTGCTCCGGCCGCAATCAGACTGGTGAATTCCGGCACGATATCTTCCAGCCTGTTGCCGATCAGCGCGGCTTCATCAAGCTGCAGAAGTTGCCGCGCCGCAAGATTGGGCAGCGTCACCTTGTGCGCGGCATCAAGACCGATCACGCCGGATGACACGCCGCCAAGCACCGCCTCGGTGAATTCACGGCGCCTGTCGATCTGCATATTGGCCTGAACAAGCTGTTCGCGGCTTCGTGTCAGTTCATCAAGCATGTTGTTGAAGGACAGGCCAAGCCGCGCGATTTCATCCATTTCGAGTCCGGTTGGTACACGTTCCGACAAGTTGCCGTCACGCACCTGCTCGGCGACCGAAATGACCGAGCCGAGAGGTTCGACAATGGCGTTGGCGAGATTGAGTCCGATCCACAGCGCGGTAATCAACAGAAGCGCAAGGATCAAGCCAAACACAAAGGCAAAGCTCACCTGAAGGTCAAGCTGGCGGATTCCAAGCTGCTGGTAATCGGCTGCCGCGAGGCGCGTACTGTCAACCGCATCAAGGACCGAACGGTCAATAAAGCGCCCAACAAACAGATAGGCATCGACAAAACTGTTCAGCTTCACCGCGGCGCGGAGCTTGTTGGTTTCATCACCGCGCAGGATCACAACCTCGCCATTGCGCGCCTTGGCAAGCCAGTCACCGCCGATACTGGTGAAGGTCACGGCGAAGGCGAAGCGGGATTGCGCCACAACCTGCCCGGTTCCATCAAGGATGATCGCCTCGGACAGATTGCGAAGCGCTGTCTGGTTGGTCAGATACTGGTTTAGCAGATTCGGCTCGGCAAGAAGCTTGAACGCCTCGCGGTTGACGTCATTGGCAATTGTCAGGACATCGCTGCGGATCGAGCTTGAATGTTCCTCGAAATAGGAATCGGCGACCTGAACCGAGCCGGTAACGGCGGTTGAAATCCGGTCGGCGAACCAGCCACGCAACGAGTAATCGACGACAAACAGCGCGAACAGGGTGGTGATCACCGCCGGTAGCGCGGCGACGCCGCCAAACAACAGGGCAAGGCGCCAGTGAAGCTGGTAGCCGGCCATCTTCCGCCGGCGCTCGGACAACAGCCGCAGGATTTGCCGGATGACAAAGCCGGCAACGATCAGAACAGCAAGAACATCGACCACAATCAACGTCGTCAACAGATTGCTGTCGGTCTTGACCGGGTCGAACTGCGAGAGCTGGTAGATCGTCAGGATGCCGATTCCAAGCGCCACCAGAACGGCGAAATAGCCGACCCGGTTTTCCGAGAAGCGTAACAGAACGCCGCGCCGGGCTGTGCTGGCAACGCTGTTCATCGGCCTGACCATATGCCAAGCTCGCGGATGCGCTTGCGAAGCGTGTTGCGATTGATGCCAAGAATTTCCGCCGCCTTTACCTGGTTACCGCGCGTCTGTTCCAGCGTCGCGACAATCAGCGGGAATTCAACCTCGCGCAGAATGCGGGCATGAAGCCCCGGCGGCGGCTGCGCCCCGTCAAGCGCGTCGAAATATTTGCGGATGTGTTGATCCACCGAATTCGAAAGGCTCTCAACCTCGATGGGGTCGGCCTCGACTTCGCGCACGGCGGCCAGTTCACGCTCGACCATCTCGGCTGAAATCACATCCTCACCAACAAGCACCAGCAGGCGGCGCACCAGATTTTCCAGCTCGCGCACATTGCCGGGCCAACTCCAGGCCGCCAGCGCACGAATGCCATCCGGCGCAAACCGCCTGACCGGAAGGCCGCCGGCAGCGGCCTGTTTCAGGAAATGATTGACCAGCGGACCTATATCCTCGACGCGTTCGCGAAGCGGCGGCAAGCGCAGTGGCACAACATTCAACCGGTAGAACAGATCCTCACGGAACAGCCCCTGCTGCATCAATTGCTGCAAATTCCGATTTGTCGCGGCAATGATCCGCACATCGGCCTTCACCGGACGGTTGGCACCGACCGGCAGATATTCACCGTCCTGCAGAACCCGCAACAGGCGCGTCTGCGCCTCTGGCGGCATATCCCCCACCTCATCGAGGAACAGGCTGCCGCCCTCGGCCTGCTCGAAGCGGCCGGACATGCGGCTGTCGGCACCGACAAAGGCGCCTTTCTCATGGCCGAAAAGCTCGGACTCGACCAGATTACGCGGGATTGCCGCCATGTTGATCGGCACGAACGGCCCGGCCCGCCGTGAGCCAAGATCATGAAGCGCCCGCGCCACCAGTTCCTTGCCGGTGCCACTCTCGCCAGTGATCAGCACCGTCAGATCGGTGCCGACAACGCGGGCCATGGCCTTGAAGATATCCTGCATCGGCGCCGAGCGACCAACCAGCGGCCCCCCTTCCTCGAAGGCCGACGGCGCGGCGGCAACCGGACGGGACTGGCCGATGCTGCCAACAGCACGGCTTGTCGCCTCGACAAGGCTTCGCAATTCGAACGGCTTTGGCAGATATTCGAAGACACCGGTCTGCTGCGCCTTGACAGCGGTGAGAAGGGTCGAGCTCGCGCTCATCACGATCACCGGCATATTTGGGCGTTTCTGCAGGATACACGGCAAGAGGTCGAGCGCATCGCCGTCCGGCAGGCCGATATCGGAAATCAGCACATCGCCGCGTCCCGCCTCGATCAACTTCCACAGGCCGGCCGCGGTGCCACTCGACTGCACGGTATAGCCCTGACGAGCCAGCGCCTGCTGCACGACAAGCCGGACCGACTTGTCATCCTCGGCCACCAGAATATGCGCCGGCTTCGTGTTCATGCGACCTGCCCCTCACCGGTTGGCGGGAAATTGAACCTGAAGAGGGTCCGACCGGGCACCGAGTCAGCCTCGACGAGCCCACCATGATCGGCCACAACACTTGCCACCAACGCAAGGCCAAGCCCGCTGCCGCCGGACTTGCCGGAGACGAACGGGTCGAAGATGTGATCGCGCAGATCCAGCGCGATACCGGGACCGTTATCGATGATCTCGACCTGGATTGGCACATGTAGCCGTGCCGCACCGGTTCCGTTCAGGCGCCGCCCTCTGGAATAGGAGGTCGTGACAGTCAATTCAGTTTTTTTATCAGTGGCTTCAAATGCGTTCTTGATAATGTTCAGGAAGGCCTGAATCAGCAGATCACGATGCCCGTCAACCGGCGGAAGCGACGGGTCATAATCGCGGGTCACCGCCATGGCATCACCGAAACTGGCCTGTGAGACGCGCAGGCAATGATCAAGCACTTCATGGATATTGACCGGGCGCAGCGCCACCTGCCCACCGCCGGCGAAACCTTCCATCCGGTCGAGAAGCGCGGTGACGCGGTTTGTCTCCTCGACAATCATGTTTGCAAATTCCTGGTTTTCCTCCGACAGATCGGCCTGTAGAAGCTGCGCCGCCCCCTTGATGCCGGCAAGCGGGTTCTTCACCTCATGCGCCAGCAAGGCCGCCATTGCAGAGATGGACCGCGCCGCGCCATGAAACATCGACTGTCCACGGAGCCGTTCCGCCAGCGCGCGTTCCTGAAGGGTGACCAGCATGCGCCCGTCATGCGTGCGGCGGTCGCCAAAGGGTGCGATCTGGACGTTGAGGAGTTTCAGGCCGATGCGCGGGCTGGCCAGCTCGATTCCCTGATCGGCGACCGATGCCATCTGCTTGCGGGATCGTGCCAACAACGCCAGAAGGCTGGAGTCAGCCGGGATCTGGGCTGACAGTGCGGTCCCATGCAGCATAGCCTCGCTTGAATCGAAAAACATCTCGGCAGCATGGTTCAGGAACATGAACCTGTCATCACTGTCGAGAAGAAACACCGGGTTCGGCAGGCTGGCGAGGATATGCGCCGCATCCTCATGCCAGGCCGGGGATGTTGCGTCATCCATCATGCCGCCGCCGCCTCTTCCGCTTCGCGAAGCCCGAGAAAGAACCTGTCAACGGCCGAGAATACAGCGGCGGCGTCTGTCGTGTTGTTGGCGATGTCGCGCAGTTCCGCTGCCCCGGCAAGACCATGCGCGTACCAGGCGATATGTTTGCGCGCCAGCCGCATCGCCGGCGCCCCGTAATGGGTCAGCATGTCATCGAGGTGGCTCTGCATCATTTCATGCCGTTCCGCGATTGTCGGGTCGCGGCGCACCGGCCTGCCGGCGAGAAGGTCGCCGGCCTGTGCCAGCAACCACGGGCGACCCTGCGCGCCGCGACCGATCATCACCCCGGCAGCACCGCTCTGTTGCATCGCTGCCCGGACATCATCCAGCCCGTGGATATCGCCATTCACGATCACCGGCAGCGCCACCGAATCAACCACGCGGCGCACCGCGGCCCAGTCCGCCACGCCATTATACATCTGGCAGCGCGTGCGGCCATGAACGGCAATCATGCGAATTCCTGCGGACTCCGCCAGCCGCGCGATCGACGCTGCATTATGGTTGTCATCATCCCAACCAAGCCGCATCTTCAGCGTCACCGGCACATCCACTGCCGCCGCCACAGCTTCGAGGATGGCACCGGCTAGCGGCTCGTCACGCATCAGCGCCGATCCGGACAGGCGGCCGGTCACCTTCTTGGCCGGACATCCCATATTGATATCAATGAAGGTCGCGCCAAGATCGGCCGCGATGCGGGCGGCCTCGGCCATGATCTGCGGGTCCCACCCGGCAAGCTGCACCGACAGTGGTGCCTCGCTGACCGTGTCGGTGCGCAACTTGCGCATCTCCGTTCGGACCTCGCGCAGGATTGCCGCGCTGGCGATCATCTCGGTCACCACAAGGCCGCCACCGGCGCGCCTGACCGCCCGCCGGAACGGCATGTCCGTTACCCCCGACATCGGCGCGAGGATGGCGCTGTGCGGCAGTTCCGTCGATCCGATATCCAAGGTCATCGCTACATTACCCCATGCAGCCTGGCGCTGGTCACCATTTAGCTGCTTAAATTTCAGGCAATATGCACCAAATCAAGGCAGGACTTCCAGCCCCTTTTGCGCAACAGGCCGCACCAATTTGTAGCCCACGATTCACATCTGGCACGGCAAGGCTTCCCTCTGCATCCGTAATCGTGACCTGAATTGTCATGGACTTTGTTCCGGCCTTTGGTGATAACGGGGGCATGACATCCCGAACCACCACAGATACAACAGTGCGTCGGCTGGCCGCCGTGATTGTCGCCGCCGGTGGCGGCACGCGCATGGGTGAAGGGCCGGAAAAGCAGTTTCGTACCCTTGCCGGGCGCAGCGTCCTCGCCCACTCTGCTTCCGCCTTTCTGGACCACCCGACAACAGCGCGCGTCGTTATTGTCGTGGCAGCCGGGCACGAGGCAGACGCCATGACGGCTCTCGGCGATCTTGCCGGTGACGCGCGGGTGGTAATTGTCGCCGGCGGCGCGCGGCGCCAGGACTCGGTGGCGGCAGGCCTTGCCGCGGCTTCTGGCCCCGGCATCACTCTGGCTGCCATTCATGACGCGGCGCGCCCGCTATTGCCACAACGCGTCATCACCGACCTTGTTGCCGCACTTGATAATGGTGCTGACGCCGCCCTCCCGGTCCTGCCTGTTTTCGACACGATCAAGCTGATCGCTGACGCACGGGTGACCGACACCGTTGAGCGCGCCAGCCTTGGCCGCGCCCAGACCCCGCAGATGTTCCATCTTGATGACCTGACGGCGCGGCATGACGGCCTTGCACCGGACACCGGGATCACCGACGATATCCGCCTCTATGAGGACGGCGCATCGCGGATCGACAGCGTGGCCGGGGACGAATGTCTGATGAAGCTGACGCGGCCGGCGGATTTCGTCATTCTGACGGCATTGCTGAATCCTGAAGGAGGCCCGCTTATGCCAGCCGCCCTGCCCCCAATCGATATCCGCACCGGCAACGGCTATGACGTCCACAAATTCGATGACGGTGGCGGGCCGGTGCGTCTTGGCGGAATCGATATCGCGCATGACCGCGGCCTCGCCGCGCATTCGGACGGCGATGTGGGGCTGCACGCCTTATGTGACGCGATTTTCGGCGCTCTTGCCGATGGCGATATCGGATCGCATTTCCCGCCATCGGATGAGCGCTGGAAGAATGCCGACAGCGCGCAGTTCCTTACCTTTGCGGCGTCACGCTGTGCTGACCGCGGGGCGACCATCCTGCATCTCGACCTGACACTAGTCTGCGAACGCCCGAAGATCGGTCCGCATCGCGATGCCATGCGCGCGCGCATCGCCCAGCTTGCCGGGATCGACATC
>Ga0181571_10004232_pt1 | contig 10752 bp, 11 predicted proteins | sample 101ome_17_FD_132440 | JGI IMG/M metagenome (GOLD analysis project Ga0181571, IMG submission 132440) | Coastal salt marsh microbial communities from the Groves Creek Marsh, Skidaway Island, Georgia - 101407AT metaG (megahit assembly) | ecosystem: Environmental > Aquatic > Marine > Intertidal...
CCTCAATGGAGCACAAAAGGAGAACCATTATGGCTAAATCACAAAACCTCTCAACCGGCCCTACCAGCGAGGAAGGCAAAGCTATCAGGCCACTCTTTTCGTGTCGGTGCTGCAATAGATCTTCTTGATAAAGGTGTACCGCTTGAAAGGATCATGCTACGCGGCGGATGGAAGTCTGAGAATACTGCATTGAAATATTTAAGGAACTGGGATGATAGCGATTGGCTGCTTGTTGGAGAAAACTATTAACGCCGAACTCTATCGCCCTGACCTTTGCCCGCAAAAGTAAGAAAAATATATTTAAAATAATTAGCAACCGACATAGTAGAAATCATTTCGGCATCAGTTTTGGCCAGCAATCCTGGTGTAGACATATCGATATCTTTTATTTGCGCAAGGCCAGTAATACCTGGTCGAACGTCATAAACACCTAATACGTTACGTGCATTAATTAGCTCTTCCTGATTTAACAGGTTTGGGCGAGGGCCAACTAAACTCATTTCACCTAGTAATACGTTCCAAAGCTGTGGCAGCTCATCCAGTTTAGTACGCCTGAGAAAACCACCAAGCTTAGTGATCGATGCGCTACTAGCAAGATGACTGGCCACCGAGGTAGTATCTTTTGACATCGTTCGGAACTTAACCAGTTTGAACCCTTTTTTTCCAAGCCCAACACGCTCTTGGACAAACAATGGAGATCCAGTATCGAAAAGCCCGATCAGGAAGATAACCAACAAGACGGGAAAGCCAAAAAGGAGTCCGAAAAATGAGAACAAAAGATCAAACACCCGTAACATTTAATTAATCCTTAATGAAACAGTGACGAAGACCCTATTTAACCGAGATGGGCGGCTACAAGCCCAATTGATCACGAGCCTTAGATATATCCAACTGCATCGACCCAACAACCGTTTCGCAACTGCCTTTTTACCCAATATTGTTGTACCAAGCATCAATCGGATGACGGTCATTCTTACTGGTCAGGAGAAGTGAAAAGATCCTATCTGGGGATTTGGGTACAGTCATTGTGGATTCAAAAGGCTCTTGTAAAATCCTATAAGAGCTTTCAGTACTAGCTCCTTATCAAATTCATGCCTAGCACGTAGTTTTCCCGCCTCACCCAAATTATCAGCCAAATGCGTGTCGTCGATTAACAAGCGAATTTTTTCAGTTAAATCACTTACACTACCTGGACAAAAAAGAAGACCTGTTACACCATCCTGCACAGCATCACAGATTCCGTAGATACGAGAACCTATAGTTGGAATACCAGCAGCAGCCGCTTCAATCAGGACCATCCCGAAACCCTCTCGGTAACTCGGTAAACACAACATATCGGATGCGGCCATAAATCGTTCTGGATTTGCAGAATAACCAAAGAAATGAATACGAGACCGATGGGTAGGACAACGGTCAAATATTTTTTCTTGTAATCCCTGCTCGTCAGGCCCCACAAATAGCAATTGTAGTTTCGGATATTGAGCTGCCAACAGAGTAAATGAATCAGCTAGATCCAAAACACCTTTGTCTAGTGTAAGCCTACCAACGTATAAAATGATTTTTTCATCATTTGCGATGTTATATTTTAAACGAACTTCGTTGCGCGTTTCAGCATCGGGCCTAAAACGATTGAGATCCACACCACAAATAGACCCGCCTGCAAGCATAATAAGGCGCCCCGAAGGCACGACCCCTTGATCAACCAAAAACTTTTCTTCGGAATGACTAACGACAAGCAAATGTGTCGCACAACGAACCATCCATTTATCAAGGGTCTTTAAAAAGAAACGCCACAATCCTTTGCGTGTTGCCCATACCTCACCTTGAAAGACGTGAACACGAAATGGGACGCTAACTAGCCAGGCCGCAACCATCCCAAGCAGGCCTGTTTTTGGTGATAAGGTGTGGACCAGGTCAAACTTTTCTCGTTTTAAGATCCTAACTATCCGCAACAAGGCCATCAAGTCTCGCCATGGAGAAACATTTCGTTCGATTACAACCGGGATCAAACGTACATGAATCCCAAAGCTTGTTAAGAACGTATGATCATCAGCATTAGTAATAATAGTTAGATCGTAATTTTCACCTATAGCGGTAATTTGATCCAACAGAAAAAAACGGATAGTTAATGGATTGGCAACAATCCAACATACCTTTTTTTTAGCGTTCATTTCACTTAGCACTTAAATATTTGGTATTAAAGGGGTTTTACTAAACATAATCAATAAAAGCAAGCGTGTGATTTTTAACCAACCTCATTTAAGAAAGCGGATTCATAATTCTAGATAGTATAATTTAACTACTCTGGTTTACCTGAGTGGTAACTTTATTATTAGGCGACGCAGATACTTGATGAGCGACCACGCTAGCGCGATGCCGGCAGTGTGGCTGGAGATCGCACCCTGCCGATGCAAGGCCAGCCAGGCGCGCAGTTCCCGCTTCTCATGGCGCCATAACTGCCCGCTGTAGCCGTCGGGGCTATTCTCTTCGCGGAACGACATTGCCAATGGCGATTCGATCCGGTAGCAGGCGTGCCCACCCAGTATCACCTCCAGCCATAGCAGGTAGTCCTCGGTGACCTCGCGGCTACCGAAGCGGTAAGGCAGACTCCGACGCAGGAGCACCGACCGCGTTGGGAAGCGGTTGGAGACCAGCATGTGCAGGAAGCTCACGCGCCAACCCTTCGTCTGAGCGGGCAACTGGGGATTGTCGAGGTCATGCGCTGCTACGACCGTGCCGTGTCCACACAATGCGGCATCCGGGTAGTCCTCGAGCCACCGCCACTGGTGCTCCAGCTTGGCCGGATGCCAGGCATCGTCGGCGTCCAGGAAGGCCAACCAGGGCTGCTTCGCTTCTTCCCAACCCAGATTTCGTGCGCCCCCAGGGCCTGCGTTCTGACTTAGGCTCAGCACCTTGACCCAGCCTTGGGAGTAAGAAGCGGCCAATCTGTGTAGAGTGTCCAGGGTAGTGTCTCCGCTGGCATCGTCGATGAGCAAAACCTCAGCAGGGAGCAGAGTCTGCTCTGCGACGGAGGCAACCGCCCTCTCGATTGTCGTACTGGAGCGCCAGCACGGGATCACCACGCTGACGGGTGCCACGTTTGCCAGCCCGAGCATACTGCTTTCTGTCATGAGGCCTTCCCCACGCGGTCGATGATCGCGTCCATGGCGCCAAGGAATCGTCCTACCACGGCCTCGGGTTGAAAGTCCGGGCACTGCCGCGCCTGCTGACGCCCCAAGTGCTTGGCCGCGAGCACAGCCCGAGTCATGTCCCCTATATCCCGGGGATTGAAGTACACCGGGTAGTCCGCCACGACCTCGCGCAACACCTCCAGGTCCGAACACGCCAGTGGTGCGCCGAGCTCCATGGCTTCCAGGGCCACCCGTCCGAAGCCCTCGCACAGCGTTGGGTAGACGACGACGTCGCAGGCCAGGTACTGTGCGGCCAGTGCCTCCACGCTAATCCGACCGAGGAAGTGGAAGCGCTCGCGCAGGGCGACAGGGTGATCCAAGAGGCAAGCCGTCCAGGCCGGGTCCAGCGAGCCCGTGATCCAAAGGTGTGGAGCGTGCCCCATTGCATCCAGTTGCGCGATGGCCAGTGTCAGCCGAAAGATGTTCTTACGATGCTCAGAGCCACCGGGGTAGAACAGATGCAGACCCGGCGCGCGTGCGCTGCGCAGAACCGCGGCCTGCTTACTTGCTGTGACCGATCTCGTCATTACCGGATCTATGGCATTGGGAACGACGCCAGACTGATCGTCCAGCACCCCATACCGCGCCCGAAGGTCACGTCGGCTAGCCTGCGAGACGGTGAGGACATGTGTAGCCCTCTTCAGGTTGCGACGCAGCATGTGCAGGTAGTAGCCGCGGATACGCAGCGGATAGACATCCGGCAGATCATGTAGGCAGGTATCGTGCACCATCATGACGGATGGCACCTCTGCCGGAAGACGCACGTCGTGATACGGCGTGAATATCAGATGCGGCTGCACCGAGCGCAAAGCGCGAGGGAAAAGAAAGTTATCGTAAAGCGGGTGTCGCAGAGGCCTCGGGAGCCGATCTGGCCATGGCACCAGGTGTTGGCGCCAATGAGGAGCCCTCTCTAGAGCCGAGGTGTCAAAGCGCGGACCAACTAGCGTGAAGTCGTGCTCGGGCCGCTGCTTCAGCCAGGCGGCTAGGAGTGGGCCGAAGAAGGCAGCGATGCCGCCACTATAGAGGGCGAGGTTCTTAGTGTCGATCGTGATGCGCATCACTGCAAGCTCCGCCCAAGCCGAGACAATAAACTGTCGTAATCGGCGACAATCTTACTCCAGTCAAACTGCATTGCCTGCACCTGCGCCTCATCGCTGGGCGCAGAATAAAGCACAGAAGCGATTGCGCTTGCATACGCACCTGCATCATGGACATCGCACAGTACCCCCCCTTGCCTACCACGTACTGTTGCCGTGGTCCGTTGTGTGCAACGACAGGCAGACCACTGGCCATAGCTTCGATGAACACGATGCCGAAGGCCTCCTCCGGAGATGCGAGGGAGAATACGTCTGCATGCCTGTAAACATCTGGCATCTCAGCAAAAGTGTATTGACGGAACTCTACCCGCCCTGCCTTAGCAAGAGGATGCGCATCTAGTACCGCTCGGTTGCTACCTACGCCAACACATCGCACACGCACATCATTCGGCAGACGCATGACGGCATTGAAAAGCAGATCGTGTCGCTTGTCTGGCACCAGGGCAGCAGCACAGAGTATGGTCCGCTCAGTGCCAGCCGACCGGGACTCCGACGTCGGCGAAAATCGCCCGGTATCAACACCATTGGGAATCACGCATGTCGGCAGTCCGGGCCGCATGATGCGGGCACGGGCCTCATCATGCGGCGTCAAACCGACGAACATATCGCTGCACTCCAGATCGGTCCTGACTGGGCCCGCCTGCCCGAGGCTAAGAATACGTGCCGAAGGAAAGGTTTTGCGAGCAAAACGGTAAGACCAAGGACCACCCAGCGGCACGACCACATCGAAAACATTTTGATGCCAATGCCGGCGATAGCTCCACACAAGTGAAAGTGTCTCGATGTCCGAGGAGCCACCGAGTCCAAGTGGTCGTAATAGACGACACAGCCTAGGCATCTGATCCAGCCATGCCAGCCTCTCCCGCACCAGCAGCCGCTCCTGTTCGAAAATAACACCCGATACGGATACATCATGAAAACCGGATAGCACCGTGATAGCAAAGCGGTCTTCATCCAATCGGGAGATAAGCTCCAGGACAAAAGTCTCTACGCCCCGGTTTACCGTGCCGAACCGTGGCACGATGAACAAAACGTGGATACGCTCACTCATGCTGTCTCCACATCATTACACGCAGGGAAGGCACTAAACCCAAAAGCCACGTCAACGCAGCAACGACCAAGAGGTATAGCGCTCCCTGCGCAAGCAACGCCGCTGCTACTGCAACCTTCGACTCGCCCCACTCGATGGAGGGCGTCACCCACGCCGCCGTAACAACCACCAGAGCAACCCGTATAAGCCAGCCTGCAGAGGCAATCGCCTGCGATGAACTGAAGGAGGTTGCAGAAATAAATATCACCCCGGACACCAGCATGCCAGCCAAATTTGCAAGCAGCCAATGCAACAGAATCCAGCGAGAACTGCCTGACAGGACCGCGCCACCGATGACCAACAAGCCGACGGCGGTCATGGCCATACCTATCCAGACTTGGCGATGGGCTCCTGGCTGGGATATCAGCCAGCGTCCTGTGACCGCCATTAGGCTGATGGGGATGGCCGCAAAAATTGTGGCACGTAAAGCCAGCGTTGTAAGTCGAACCGAGGCCTCGTCGAACGCACCACGGCCATAAACTAATAAAATAATTTCCCGTGCATGGACCCAGGCGAAAACGCACACTACCATTAAAACGAAGAACAGCAGGCCGCAGACACGCATCGCCAGGTCATGTGCAGCCGTGTCATCACCTGCGGCCGCAAGGGCCAAGAATTTTGACCATAAAAGATTGGCCAATGGATATCCTAGGAGACCAACCAGTGCGTTGACTAGCAATAGGCTGTATTGGAAGCCGGAAACAAGGCCATTACCAAGGTGAATCATGGCCGAGCGTTCAGCCAAAACATAGAGCTGCGCGAATAAATAGGTAATCAGTAGCGAAACGAACAGGGGAACCATACCGCTGTCGCGTAGCACTGGCCAAGCTCGCGCCAGCAGTCTGAGACGGAGATGTCGCAATGCAAGACCGCTGGCCACAACCAGTGTTGACATGCTAAAAATCTGCGCCAGAAGCAATCCACCAACACCGATAGAAGCACCTACGGCTGTGATTGTTGCAAGCAGCACCAGCGCAGCCGCGATGCGGACTGCAGCCTGACGCAAGACTTGGTTGAAGCTGATCAGCGTGGAATTCAGCGTCTCGGCTACCACTAATAGGACCATGTAAGTCAGTAACCAAGGTGCAAGATCGCCGATCGCGCTGCTCACACCTTCATCGGAGCCCATCATCAGGCGAGCGACGAGTGCTACCGCGCCCAACAGAACCGCACCAGACACCACAGTGAGCGCCAGCAGAAGAGAAAGGCCCGCCGACAAGACCCGCCCGGCCTGAGCATCCCCATACTCCTGTGCACGATGAACTGCCGGGACCAGCGACTCCTTTAGAGGTGACACATAGAAAGTCAACAGGCTCACGAGCGCTAAACCGCCCCAGTAAGCGTCCAACGCCTGCGATGTACCGAAGTGGTAAGCGATTAAAACATGACTGAAAAAACCTATTCCATAACCTGCCACAGACAGCAGCATCAGGACTTTAAAGCGACTCTTCAAGTTGCTCACGCGCCGTCCAAGTAAAACAAGCCCGGTTCCCTGGGGTGTATGTTTATGGAACCACTCTCGTCCTGGCAAACCAAGGTAAAGAAATGATGCAGTAACAAATTGCTCAAGGGTAGCGCTATCGGGGATAGGGCGACCAGCACGACAAGGCAATGTCGAGGGTCAATCATCATCACGTTTTGCTGAGCGCGCGGCGCAGATCGTCAATCGCTTTCACAAGGATTGCTGCCAGACGAATCCACATCGCCGCTCCTCGGCCCAAGATGGACTGGAAACGGCCTCCGCCCACCTGTTCGGTCGCACGAGCCGCTGCACGTAGTGCGTCGGCAGTCAGTCCGAAGGCCAAACATGCGACGAACACATCGCCTGGTGACGGCTTGGCTACAATCTGAGCACGCGCGAGGTGCGTGGCGATATCGCTGGCGCGGTGAGCGTAGGTGTGGCTCGACAGCACCAAAGACTGTGCGGCGGTGCTGATCGCAAGCAGTCGGTCAGGATTCTGCAGGACGTCGCTGACCTTACACAGCAAGTCTTCCTCGTTCTCGTAGCAGATGTAGTGACGACCTTCCTCAAAAAGGGTCTCAACGCCGTTGTCGACGACGCGATCTGTGACCAGGACGGCACCTGAGCCCATAGCCTCAAAGAAGCGCATGTTCAAATCGTTGTTCACGGAGCGGTTGAATACGACGCGGGCGGCAGCGTAGATGCGCCCCATCTCCTCGGGCGTCGCCCGACCGAAGCGGTGGGATGGAAAGCGTCCGCGCAGCGCATTGAGCAGTAAGCTTCGATGGGGGTGGACAGTCGCGTCATCTGAACCCACGTAGGCGATGTCGATATTTCGCTCTGGCGGGGTGCCAGGCAAAAGTTCGGGTGCAAAGGCGAGCGGGAGCCACTGCACCTGTGTCAGTCCACGGGCCTTCAGGGGCTCAACATACTGGCGCTGCGCCACGAAAGTCATGTCGAACAGACGCCCGATGCGAACATGCTTCTCGAAATCCATGTGCGTGTCGATCGCATACCACAGCGTCGGGCAGGACTGTACACCCGTGGTGTCGGGCAGCAGCCGCATGCTACCGCCTTCGAAAAACAGTGCGGCGTCGGCTTCGAAGCGGTGTTGGCGAAGGAGAACTGCGACATCAATCAATCCTTTCGCTCGGATGTTCACACCGAGTGCGTCAATATCCGAACACACAAGTAACTCATATCCAGCCGCGCGGAATGCCGTGATGAAGTAATTGGCCGTAGCGATATTCGACAGCGATGCAACGATAAGCAACTTCATGGCTTGCGGGCGACCACGATGTACTGGCAGATATCAATATCGTCGACGAATATCTTCAGGACGCTCGAAAGGAGCTTGCGGCCCCCTGTGTACTGGTCGCGGTTGGCGTGCCAGCTGTCGATCTGCAACCCAGCACCGTCGATCAGGGTGCCTACGCTGTAGCGCGTGAAGAAGCGCAGGTGCGTGCGATCCAGCAGGCCGGAGTCCTCGTAATCCCAGCGCCCCTTGACCAACAGCCTGTAGAGCAGTGCGACGTTGCGCACATTGGGAACGCTGACGATGGCGGTGCCTCCGGATCGCAGCAGACGCAGGTAACGGCGCAGTGCTCCCCAGGGGTCGATGAGATGCTCGAGCACGTCGGCAAAAATAATGCAGTCCAGCGACTCGTCCGGTAACGGCAGTGCCAGCTTCTCAACGTCGCCGATCCAGTGCTGGGCATAGATGCCTTCAAGCTTGGAGGTTGCGTCTGGATTGATTTCAATCCCGTAGAGATCATTGAATCCTCGGCTGCGAAGCTGGCTTCCCAGCCCGCCGAAACCGCAACCCACGTCCAGGATTGAGCGGCAGGACACGGGGACTAGACTCGCGACCTCGGGACGTGAACCTTCGAAATAGGCAGGTGCAGGGTTGGTCATCGATGACACCTCTCAATCAACGCGTCGGAATAGGAAAGGGTTTTGACTCCGATAGTTCGAAGTGATGAAACACAGCTTGGTGCAGTGGCTTGGCACCGAACCCGTTTCACCGGCATGGACGCACTCGTCGTAATTTGAATTAAGTACGACACTCACGGAAAAACACCCTGCCACTTCTTTCGGAAGTAGGAACTATTGCGCTCGTGAAGAGTCTGAGTGTCTATCACATGACCCATGTATCGAATATCGGTACGGTACGCACTCACACCATGATGGTGAAAGTGCTTAATAGCAACACCTTGGTCGACGACACATTTCAGCCCAGCCTGTCGTATTCGATAACTGAGATCTATCTCTTCACATCCCGCCGGCGTGAAGCCCACATCAAAGCCGCCAAGGCGGTGGAAGGTTTCTGCTTTAAGCATGAAGGCAAAACCTGACACAACATCAGCCTCCACTGGACCGTCCGCCTCCACGAAACGCTCATGCTGGCAGTCACGCCAGTAGGAGCCTGCGGGGCCGACCTGTCCAACTTCGGGATTCGACTCGAGGCGCGCGACTAGCCTCTCGAGTGCGCCCTCTCCAACTGATACGTCATCGTTTAGGTAGCATAGATATTTGCCGTCCGCCAACTGAGCGCCCATATTCCAAGCGCGTGCAACCCCTACATTGGTGCTGTTCAAGCAATACCGATCGATAACGGATGATCGGCTGACGTAATCGTGCAGATCCTCGTCGGTACCATTGCACACAACAATGACCTCGTAGGGCGCACGGACATTTTTCTTGATGTCGCCTAAAAGATCCTCAATGGTTTGCCGCGGCATGAAGAAGCGCTTTTTGTTCAACGGCCGAGCAAGGTGCAACGTTGGAATAATGATGCTGATTTTCGATTCTTGGTTCACTTCACTAATCCTTCTACTCGATCCCAGAAACCGGCTTCCACGCCGGTGTAGTTGGCTGCATCGGAAAGATCCATGTCGAACGAAAGTGCGCCCACATTTTCATTGCCGATGATGTTGCAGCCGCACAGCGCGGCCTCCGCCACCACCCGCCCCTGGGGCTCGGGCCAGCGGGGCAGGAAGACGAAATTCTTCGCGCGATTCATGTAGAACGGCACCTCGTCATAGGCCACATGGGGCACGTGCCGGCCAAAATCGAGCTTGACGTCCGGCGAAACCCTACCAAGCAGCCATATGTTCTTGTCCCAATATTGCTTTCGCATGGCGTCCAAGCCCTTCGCCTCGGAAATCACGCCGACGAAGAGGTAGTCGATATCCCGCTCGATGCCGCGGTTGTAAAAGTGCGAAGTGTCGATCATGGGGGTCAACACGTAGGATGGCGGGCTGTCGTCCAACTGGAGCAGCGATTGCGTCACGCGTTGGTGCAGCGGGGAGAGGTACACATTGAGCGCTGCCTCTTCGTACAGCCAACGCCGCGAGGCATGGCTGGCGCTGCAGTCGGTGCTACCATCCCGCAGCAACATGCGCCGCTGCGCCCAGGGTATCCCCGCCTTAGCCGGGCACGCCCCTCCGGCACGTTGTCCGGAGCAAGGTAGATAAGGCAGGTTGCATACGTCTACATAAGCATTGCTCAGGTGCACAAAGGGCGCCTGGCCAGCTGCCGCTCGCAAGGTGCTCTGCGAGAAACCGCGCCAAGCCCCAAGAGCCCGCCAAGTGTGACCGGCATTATGGATATCGATGAACAGCACTAGATCCGGCTCTGCGTGCTGCTCCTCACGGATTGGTCGCACAGACGAAATTCGTACGTCGTGGCCGCGCGCTCGGCCGGTTTCCAGCAGCGCACGGCTGATCATCTCACCGCCGCCCCCATGCACCTGCGGATGCATGAAAGAAAATGCATTTATTCGTAACTTCACACTTAAACCTCGTGTTTGCATAAGATGATACTAAAATCTCATTTTAGCTTTCTCAGGAAATCAACCATCCCCTTATCTTCGATTGGTTACAAAGTTGACGCTACACAAACTGATCTCAA
>Ga0181571_10004246_pt1 | contig 10737 bp, 7 predicted proteins | sample 101ome_17_FD_132440 | JGI IMG/M metagenome (GOLD analysis project Ga0181571, IMG submission 132440) | Coastal salt marsh microbial communities from the Groves Creek Marsh, Skidaway Island, Georgia - 101407AT metaG (megahit assembly) | ecosystem: Environmental > Aquatic > Marine > Intertidal zone...
AATGAGAGCATCTCTTTCTGAAGTTCGCTTTTCAAGTTGAGGCTTGATTATGCCAGCAATTGCCGGATTGGCGGTTAAAGTAGACTGGAAATTTGTGATTTCCTGATCTAATTGCGTAATTCGTTTTTCCGCCTCATTTTTCTCTTGGGGAGATAGCCCAAGGCTGACATTCAAATCCGTCAAATAAGTCGAAAGAATGGTATTTAGGTTTTTTACCCTTTGGTCAACCTGCGGCTGAATGACTGCACTCAATGCTTGATTGGCATGAAGTGTTTTTTGAAAAGTTGAAATTTCATTTTGTAAAGCAGCGATATCGTTTTTATGACTTTTCAAAGTCATAATTTGGCTGTCTAGTTTCTCTTTTTGCGATTGCAAGTTAGCCAACTGAGCTGAAGCTTCCGAGATCTCATTCTCTTCGGCCTTTTTGTCTGCCTCAACTTTGGATAAATTTGCTGCTAATTCATCAATTCTTTTTTGATTATCTTTTGGTAATTCAAAATCTAACTTACTTTGCTTTCCTCCGAGTATATTGTAGGCATGAGCCTTCCCCATGGAAGGAAACCATAAAGGCACCCATCGAGGAATCTCATCAACCGCTCGAAAGGGAGGAACCGTAAAGGACCCAACTCTGCCTACATATTCTCCCTCAATGTAATTTAGCAAAGGATAGGTAGGGGACTCAGGATAATGAAATTTATTGGATTTGACGGATTCTTCTAAAGAAAAGCCATCGTAAAAAAAAGGTGGGAATGCACTGACCCCAGTTGGTTTTACAAAAGGAGTGGGAACTCCAGAATATAAACAGCCCAAGACAACATGTTGAGGATATTTTTTCACAAGCTCCCCAATCGCGTTGTCACTACGGTAGGAATTTATACGAGGAACCATTTTAGACATACTTTTAGGGGTAAACCCAAAGTCAAAGCCTAGCACTCTCGCTTCTCCTCTTTCAATTAGCGCTAGGGCCGTGTCCCGAAAAAATGCCCGATCCCATGGCCTTTCCCCTACTCCATCCATAGCTAAAGTTGATGCATCAAAATTAACATAGGTAACTTTTGGAATACGAGGCATAGACTTATTCTTATCGACTAAAATTAAATCTTCTTCATCCCCTTCAAAATCTTGTTTTATCTCACCACGGAATTGAAGTCTCCAATCAAGCGACTTTGTTTTCAAATAATCCAGGTAACCCACATGATTCAGGGCAACCCAAATTAATGGGATAACGAGTAAGCATAAAAAAGTGGTCTTGGATTCTTTGCTAAATTTCATTCTTTTTTCTTAATTTGTACTTCTAAAAAGATATCACATTCAATCTTCTGCATATAGTCATCGGCAAGAAGAAAACTTACCAAGCTTAGGAAGAAGAGGATTTATCTTGGACAAATCTTCGGATTGCTTACGCTCTAATCCTTATAATTTATTACAATGAGTGAAGTAAACATACCTAAACCACCGGCCCCAGAGGCTCAGGAGAAGATTCGAAATGAAGCGGCATGGGTCGATCTCTTGCGGCAAGAGATCGGTCGAGTCATTATAGGGCAAAAATACCTTATTGACCGCTTAATACTCGGGTTGCTTGCCAATGGTCATGTCCTCCTTGAAGGAGTCCCTGGGCTCGCCAAGACCTTAGCGGTGAATACACTTTCCCAATGTATTCGAGCGGAGTTCAAACGGATTCAGTTTACCCCAGACCTTTTACCCGCGGATGTACTGGGAACCTTGATTTACAGCCCAAGTAAGGGAGAATTTACCACCAAGAAAGGTCCTATTTTCACAAACCTTCTTCTCGCGGATGAAATCAACCGAGCCCCTGCAAAAGTACAGAGTGCTCTACTTGAAGGTATGCAGGAACGCCAAGTAACTATAGGTGATGAAACTTTTGCTCTTCCTAGACCCTTTCTCGTCCTCGCTACGGAAAACCCAATTGATCAAGAGGGCACCTACCCTCTACCTGAAGCTCAAATGGATCGCTTCATGCTCAAACTAGTCGTGAATTATCCGAGCAAAGATGAGGAGTTAAAAATCCTTGAGTCCAACGCCAATGTATCGGTCCGACATGATATCAATCCGATCGTGGATGCCGAAACAATCTTCAAATCCCGTAAACTGGTTGATGAAATTTATCTTGATGACAAATTAAAGGGATACTTGGTTGATGTCGTTCAATGCACCCGATCACCTGAGCGGTTTGGTGCTTCAGACCTAAGTGCGTTTATACGCTTTGGTGGATCCCCACGGGCCACCATTAGCCTGGCTCTTGCCTCGAAAGCTCATGCCTTTATGCAAGGCAGAAGCTTTGTAACCCCACAAGACATCAAAGATATTGGCTTCGATGTGTTAAGGCATCGTATTATTGTGAGCTACGAAGCGGAAGCGGAGGAAATTTCAAGTGATGATATTATAAAGAAAATTTTCGAAACGGTTCCTGTCCCTTAATTTCATCCATTCCACTGTAACATAAGTAAAATCTTATGGATGATTCGGATCAAGATTTCACCAGAAATATCCTTAAACAGGTCAGGCAGATAGAGATTCGCTCGAACCGTCTTGTCTCGGAGGCTTTAGCTGGTTCTTACCATAGTGCTTTCAAAGGACAAGGCATTGACTTTGAGGAAGTCCGAGAGTATCAGCCTGGAGACGAAGTCAGGTCAATTGATTGGAATGTAACTGCCAAAATGGGTGTTCCTTTCGTTAAGCAATTTCGGGAAGAAAGAGAGCTTACTATTTTACTCGCCATCGACATCAGCGAAAGTGGGTCTTTTGGCTCCAGGGAAAGAAGTAAAAGAGAAAGACTTGCTGAATTGGGTGCATTGCTTGCTTTCGCTGCCAATCGAAATGGAGACAAGGTGGGTCTTCTGCTTTTTTCAAAGGAAATAGAGATATTTCTACCTCCAGCAAAGGGTCAAAAGCATGTCTTGAGGATTTTGCGGGAAGTATTGTTTCACCAAAATAAGAATTTAGGGACCGACATCAACCAGGGTCTCAGGTTTATCAACCATGTTTTACGGAGGCGTGCCGTAGTTTTTCTCCTGTCTGACTTCATCATCCCAGAATATGAAAACGACAACCAAACAGAGGATCTATTTTTTAAAGAAATTGCATCCACACGACGAAAGCATGACTTGATATGCGGTCATGTATTTGATCATCACGAAAAATCGCTTCCTCCGGTAGGTATCGTTCATTTTGAAGATGCTGAAACCGGGCAAACGATGATGATTGATACAAGCAAGGAAAGTTTCAGGAAACAATTTGCACATCTTTCTGACGAAACTCGAACTCGTTTTGAACGGAGGCTCAAGAGAAAAGGCATTGATTCTTTCTCATTCTCCACCGATTCAGATTTTGTTAAAATCCTAAACGAGTTTTTTCAAATGAGAAAAAGCAGAAGGAGCTGATTATGAGAATTTCATTTTTGGCCCAAGCTCCGACCTCGTACCTACTGGATCCAAGTTTTGAAAAAGATGCACCCATCCCGATTTTCAAGCATTGGACCCATATTTTAAGAGAAAATTGGATTCCCGTTCTGTTACTCTTGCTTACTATTTCGCTTGGAATTGCTATCTGGTATTTCTTAAAAAACCGAAAACAAAAAGGGGAAGAAAAAATCGAAGACACCCCCACAGACCCATACGAAGATGCAATACAGGCAATTTCAGCCTTACAAAACAAGAAGTCACTTGCCCCCAAACCTCTGGTTTTCAGGTTATCTGAAATCCTTAGGGTTTATGTAGAAAAACTTTTTCACTTGCCTGCAATGGAATTAACCGGTGAAGAGTTTATCAGGGAAGTTGCCGGGCATTCTTTTTTTAAAGATCGTTATGAAGAATCCCTCCAAAACTTCATTCAGCAAGGTGACCAGATCAAATACTCCAAGCAAGAGGTTACTGAGGAAACTACAAATCAACTTCTTCAACTTGCTCTCCACTTAGTTAAAGACACCAAACAAAAGCTTGATGAGGAGCAGAAAACATTGGAAGTACCAAGTCAGGCAACTCCTCCCGCAAAATGAACTCCATGGAATGGGAAAACTTACGATTAGCTGAACCATACTGGCTTCTGCTTTTTCTGCTCATACCGGTTTTAGTATGGATCCGTAAGAAAAAAAAATCGACCGAATCGACCATCCTTTTCTCAAGCCTTTCGATTATTCAAAAGAGTAAGAAACCCGGAAAAGAAAAATACATGTGGGCCCTCAGCTTCCTGCGCTATTCCTGTCTTGTTTTTTTAATCCTTAGCTTGGCCAGGCCCCAGCTGGATCAAAGCACCGAGTCTATTAAGTCAAGTGGGGTTGATATCGTCCTGGCCGTTGACTTATCCGCTTCCATGCTCGCACTCGACATGAGCGATACAACGACCGGAGAAGTTACACGCTTGGATGTGGTCAAGGATGTGCTCCAAGACTTTGTAGCCAAAAGAAAGCAGGACCGAATCGGGGTTGTTGCCTTTTCAGTTAACCCATACCTTGTAAGTGCCTTAACCTTGGACAAAGAGCATTTACAAAAAAACCTGGCCCGCCTACGGGTTGGATTAACTCACAAGACTGGAACAAACATTGGCTCAGCCCTCGCGGAAGGCATAAATCGTTTAAGACCTCTGGAATCAAAATCAAAAATTCTGATTCTCCTGACCGATGGGAAGGATGAACCCGCCCCTCAACATAGCCCTCTTATCTTTGCTGAAGGTGCGTTGAAGGATAAGATAAAAATCTACACAATTGCCATTGGAACAAACAGTCGCACCAAGACCTATTTATTTGATCCATCGACAAAAGACTTGATGAGATATGCCAACGGGAGACCCGTCGTTCAGGTTGCTGACTACCCCATTGACAAGGAAATTTTAAAGGAAATTTCCACTAAAACAAAGGCACGCTTTTATGAAGCAAGAGACCGGGAATCTCTTCGTACAATTTACGATGAAATCGACAGACTTGAAAAAACGGATATTGAGCTTCAGGTAAATGCTCTCTTTGAGGATCTATTTCAATGGTCCCTTACATTATCCCTCCTATGCTTAGGTGCTGAATTCTTTTTATCCCGAACTTTTTTAATGAAAATCCCTTAAGTATGTTTGCTAATATTGAAATACTTTACCTGGGTGCGGTGGTTGTGATGTTGCTTTGGCTTCTCTTTCGGATTTCTGAAAAATCTAAACAGAAAAAGATAAAAAAACTCATTGCTGCCAAGCACTTAGATAAATTAGTTCCTGGGCTTTCCAAAACTCGGGGCACAATCAAGCTTGTCTTACTTCTTGTATCCTTTGTTCTTTTGTTCTTTGCCCTTTCTCGCCCTCAGTGGGGTTCACAGCAGAGGACTGCAGCTCCACGAGGAATCGACATTTTAATCGCCGTAGATGTTTCCAAAAGTATGCTTGCCCGCGATGTTAAGCCTAACAGATTGGAGCGAGTAAAGTTGGGCATCCGCAACTTGCGAGAAAAAGTAAGGAGTGACAGGCTTGGCCTCATTGCGTTTTCAGGTTCATCCTTTCTGCAGTGCCCATTGACTCTTGACCACCAAGCTTTTCTCAAGACATTGGACGGCTTACATACTGAAATCATTAAAACTCCGGGGACCGATTTAGCTCTGCCCATTGAAGAAGCATCCAAATCATTTGCGAAAGACGACAATGACCGTTTTCTCATTATTTTGTCGGATGGAGAGGATCTTGAAGGCGAAGGGCTAAAACGTGCGAAACTTGCATATGAAGAAGGAATTAAAATTTACACGATTGGAGTAGGTTCAGCTGAAGGTTCTTTTATCACCACGGACCCACCTCACATGCCTGCTAAAAATTTTCTTAAGGATAGAAGTGGCAAAATGGTTATAACCAAAACGGATCCCACTTCTTTACAAAATATTGCCAAGGCAACGGGTGGAAAGTACTTTGACCTAGGCCCTACTGGAGAAGGATTGGCCAAAGCATTTGAAATCCTGCAAAGTATTGGTCAAAAGAGAAAAAAAGAGCAACTTTCCACCGACCTGCCAATCGAAAGATTCCAACCTTTTATACTTATTGCACTGCTTCTTTTGGTACTGGAGAATCTCTCACCTAATGCCAGGAAATATGTCAGGAAATTGGCATGTTGTCTGATTGCTCTCTTTGTTCTGCCTTGCTGCATTAAACAGGACAATATTCAAAGAGCGGAAGAAGAAGTAAAGAAAGGAAACTATTCCCGAGCTGCGGAATTTTATGCCCTTGAAATTAATGCAACATACGCTGACTTTAATGGCACAGAGTCGAGCTACGATCAAACGAAGCTTGAACTTTGCTTAAACGCTGGACTCGCTTATCTGGAAGCAGGAATTCTAGAAAAAGCAGAGACTTTTTTAGATCGATCATTGGACTTAGCCGATCAAGACTTGGTTGCTATCGCCCAAAATGCTCTTGGCAATGTTTACTACAAAAAGGCAAATGAGTGCCTCGACCGGCAGGATGTTGCCCAAGCAAGAGAAGCTTGGACAAAAGCTTTAAGCTTTTACGAAGAATCATATAAGTTGAATGATAATAATAAAGCTTCCTCAAACCTAAACTCACTAAAAAATCAAATTGAACGGAGAATTAATGCTTTAGTCAGTAAAATCAGGGGTAAAATATGGAGGGATATCAATGGGGACGGACTCATTCAAAAAAGTGAACCGGGGCTTCAGGGAATCATCTTTTGGGACAAAGATAATAACGGTGAACTAAATGCAACCTTAGAACCCCAAATACCATCAACTAAAGAGGGTGATTTCGCATTTGAGTGGATAACGGGAAACTATTCTCCAAATACAACGATTTCGATTGCGTCACAGCTTACGGACAAAAATCAATCTGATAGCCACTTCCTGATCCCATTCTTCCCCTCCCCGCCTCCACCGTTCCATTCATTACAGGCTAAAAATCATCAAATTAAATTGGAAAAGCCCGGTTCCTACGATCTTCCACTGCCCTATCGGGCTGCCCCTGTAATAAGGGGAAATATTTGGGACGACAAGAATGCCAATGGTTCACGGGATAAGGATGAAAGCGGCTATCCCTCTGCTTCAGTTTTCCTTGATCGTAACATGAATTTCAAATTGGACGAAAATGAAACTTCATTTAAACCATCACAGGACGGGAAATTTCGTTTTCCAGTTTCCCCAGGCAAGCATCGGGTTCTCATTCAACCAGACAACCCAGACGCCAATATCACTTTCCCTCTGAAAGCAAATAAAGCCTATGTAACAGAGATAAGCTTTGAGTCTCAGTCAGACGAGCTAACTTTTGGAGTTTTAGATAATTCAGATCAACAAAATGAATCCGAATCGTCTTCAGAAAACCAACCCAACCCTGAAGACCAAAATGAAAAGGAAGCAGATAAGCAAGAGGAACAGAAAAATGATTCCAGCCCTACCGAAGAGCCCCAAAAAATCAATGCACTTTATGAAAGGCTCCTCCAGGAAATGGAATCAAAAAGTGAGCCTCTCGAACAGGCATCGCGTCCTGCTCGAATTCCTAATAATGGGCGTGACTACTAGATGAATCGATTCTTTCAGTACTGGAGCTTTACGCTCTTCTCTTACAGCCTTTTTCTTATTGGGCTCCTCCCTTTTTCTTGGGGACAAAGTCAAATGGTGCAAATCGAGTCATACTTTGAGCCCTCTGCAATCACCCTAAGCAATAACTGCGTTTACAAAGTTATCATCCAAGGCTCTCAAAATTCTCCCAAGGGAGCGATTCCAAGCGTTCCTGGATTAGAAATTTCAAACAACCCACAAACCTTTCGTAAGGTAAGCCTTATCAACGGTGTCACTTCCATCAAATTGGAATTAAGTTTCTCGGTTCGCCCAAAGAAAGAAGGCACTTTTAATATGCCGACTTGGCCCATATCAATTGATGGCAAATCATACAATGTACCAGCTACCCCTCTACGGGTGTTAGCACCTTCACAGCAAGATATCATCAACCAACAGAAAGAAAAACAGCAGCAATATGATCTTAAGCAAGCCGCTTTCATTGAATTCTCCATGCCCCGTGATTATGTATATGTTGGTGAAACCGTAGTTTCTGAAGTTGGGTTATTTCTTTGGGATCGTATGCCTTTCACCAGAATTGAAAATGCTCCTGTAAAAGAAAGCGAAGGGTTTTCTGCAACTGAGTTAGGTCAACCCGCTGAAAAGAGAAATGTGTTAAAGCATAATAAAAGCTACACCACCTATGCCTGGAAAATCGGCCTTACATCGACCAGTGTAGGAAAGCACTCCTTAAGCTACCACTCGAATGTTCGCATTCGAACAAATAGCAAAAGAAGTTCTCCTTTTCATAGCCCATTTTTCAATGATCCTTTTTTTGGTTTTGGAAGAGAAGAGTCTATCAAAATTTCTTCCGATCAAAAATCCGTTGAAGTCCGCCCATTACCAACAACGGGTAGACCAATTTCCTTCGGTGGTGCAATTGGTACCTTTAAAGCAAAATCAAAAGTTGACCTTGATCATGTTTCTCTTGGCGATCCCGTAAGGCTGACATTTTCAATTTCTGGACGAGGAAATTTCACCGCCATGCCAGCCCCTAGCCTTGAAGCAGATAAAGATTTTAAAGTCGGTCCTCCAGCTTTTTTGTTTGAAGGGGACTCACAAACCAAATTTGAAGGCACTCAGAATTTTGAATATGTAATTACTCCAATCAAATCAGGGTTATTAAACATTCCAGAGCTCAATTTTTCATACTTCGACCCTAATCTTGAAGAGTATCAATTGCTTCGTTCCAGCCAACATACCATACGGGTTGATCCGGGAGAAAAATGGATTGATCAAGATAATTCAATAACCGAGGACGATCAGAATCATCCATCCAGGAAAATCTCCACTAATGACTTTTTTCAAACCGAAAGTGAACCAGGGTCGTGGACCGACTCTTTTATTGCTAAAGACCTACGCCAAAGCCCTACTTTTTGGGCCATTCAAATAATTCCTTTTTCTGCTTTTGGGTTATTAATTTTGATCGGTTTGAAGAAAAGAAATAGAGGAATACAAAGCCCAAAACAGCAAGAGAGTAAATTACTCAATGAATTGAAAAAATCTGTCTCTTTTAATGACACCAAGAAATTCTATCGCTGTTATCGTTCCATCATACAATTTAAAGTTGGACTACTTGATGATCACCCGAGCCCATACACTCTATCCAGTGATGAAGTAATTGCTCTTTTGAAAAAAACAAACAGGGGGGATGATCTAATCTTAAAAGTTAGGCAATCTCTTACTGCATTTGACGATTTTGAATTTGCTGGTGAAGTCAAAAGCAGCATCGACCTCAAGGATGAATTCAAGAAAGCTTTAAAAATCATCAAGGAAATAAAATGATCCGCTTTTTTTTACATGTAATCTTTCTTTGCTCATTCTTAGGTCAAAGCTTAAGCTTGTTTTCAAAAACGGAAAACAAACTGTTTTACGATGCAGTTCGGGCAGAAGCTACAGGAGATTTACCACTCGCTGTCAGTCTCTATGAGGAAGCAGCGACAATTAGTAAATCGCCGAACCTTTACGGAAATTTAGCAAACTTATATTGTAAGACAGAAAAATATGGAAAAGCCGTTATTAATTACCGGAGAGCCCTGCTTCTTGACCCCACAAATCGTATCATTAAAAACAACCTGGATTATGCCCTGAAGATTGCGAACCTTGGTTCTAAGAATTCTGATTTTTCATCTTATCTCGATACAAACTCGGTTGATTTCTGGGTAGTGTCACTTTCTGTATTATTTTGGATGGGTGCCTTGCTTTTGGCCTTTTTATTTTTTCTTGGCTGGCCAATGATTCGTTTGATCGTACCAGTCATAATTTGGTGCTCACTGCTTGGCTTTATGATGTGGGTGGTCGATATCTCTTCAGAAAACCGGGATTTATTGAAAAGAGAGTTGATTGTTCTTACCACAGATCTAAGTGATGGCAATTCAATTGTGCGTCTTCCACTTCGAAGATTTGCCGGTACCGGAAGCTCAGCAAATACCCATGTTTTTCCAGGTGAAAGCCTATGGCTTACCCTCACGGATGATTCAACACCGCAAACTCACCTGAGCAAGGGTGAAAAACTGTGGTACTTGGTGCATAATAGAAACAAGACAAAAAAAGGTTGGATACAAAGAGATTCTTTTGCGTTCCTCATTCCAGATGAACAAGAAAACAAAAACTATTAAATCAGTAAGTCTTGGTCTATTTTTTCGATCGACACAAAGTCTGCACGAAATTTGTTTTTCAATACATGCCTGACGCCATCGGGTAGTCCCTCGGTGCGCTGGTCAATAAGTTTTTGATCTTGAACTCTTCTTTTAGCCATAGGTTCTTTGGATGGGGATTCCTCGGCAACCGTTGCATCTTCTTCCTCAAGCTCAACTTTTTTTAAGTCAACAGGTTCAGGCAAACTCTTCTCGCTTTCCATAGGTTGGCGGCTTAATGCTTCCCCGGGATTAGAGATAGTCACATTCACAGGACTTGAAGGCGTATCATAAACAGATCTACTGAGGTTTTCTGCAGGGGTCTGCTCCATTGTATCAATGGGAGTTCCTTTAGGCTTTACTGGAGAAGCTAAAGGCTGTTTACTTTTTTTTTTAGTAACGCTTGGGGCAAGCCCAGATAATTGACGAATAACCTGATCAATCGAACGCGACTTTCCGGCTTCGACCGCACGGAGCAAAGTCACTTCAAAATTTGTTTTCTCTGACAAACCGGATCGGACTAAGGACTCCCCTGCCTTTAAAGCATCCAATACCCGCAC